>Ga0209254_10004188_pt1 | contig 13202 bp, 10 predicted proteins | sample FrelakmetDIP11DI_FD_187148 | JGI IMG/M metagenome (GOLD analysis project Ga0209254, IMG submission 187148) | Freshwater lake sediment microbial communities from the University of Notre Dame, USA, for methane emissions studies - DIP11 DI (SPAdes)... | ecosystem: Environmental > Aquatic >...
GCCGGGGAAGGCCAGCAGGGCCTCCTCCAGGGCCCGCAGGGTCTCCACGTCGAGATCGTTGGTGGGCTCGTCGAGCAGCAGCAGATTGCCGCCGCTCCTCAGGACCTTGGCGAGATGGACGCGGTTACGCTCGCCACCGGAAAGGTCGCCGATCCGCTTCTGCTGATCGCTCCCTTTGAAGTTGAAGCGCCCGCAGTAAGCCCTGGAGGGCATCTCGTAGCGGCCGACCACGATGGTGTCCAGGCCGTCGGAGATCTCCTCCCAGACCGTCTTGTCGGCCGCGAGGGCATCCCGGCTCTGGTCCACGTAGGCGATCTGCACCGTCTCGCCGACCCGCAGCTCCCCGGCGTCCGGCCGCTCCTGGCCGTTGAGGATGCGGAACAGCGTGGTCTTGCCCGCCCCATTGGGCCCGATGATCCCCACGATGCCGCCCTTGGGCAGGTTGAAGGAGAGCCCATCATAGAGCAGGTTGTCCCCGTAGGCCTTGCGCAGACCCTGCGCCTCGATCACCAGGTCCCCCAGCCGGGGACCCGGCGGGATGTAGATCTCGTTGGTCTCGTTGCGGGCCTGGAACTCCTGGGACTGCAGCTCCTCGAATCGGGCCAGGCGCGCCTTGCTCTTGGCGTGGCGCCCCTTAGGGTTGGAGCGCACCCATTCCAGCTCGTGCTTCATGGTCCGCACCCGGGCCGCCTCCTGCTTCTCCTCCAGCTCCAGGCGCTGCTCCTTCTGCTCCAGCCAGGAGGAGTAATTGCCCTCCCAGGGGATGCCGTGGCCCCGGTCCAGCTCCAGGATCCAACCCGCCACGTTGTCCAGGAAGTAGCGGTCATGGGTCACCGCCACCACGGTCCCCGGGTACTCGTGGAGGAAACGCTCCAGCCAGGCCACGGACTCCGCGTCCAGGTGGTTGGTGGGCTCGTCCAGCAGCAGCATGTCGGGCTTGGAGAGTAGCAGCCGGCATAGGGCCACACGCCTGCGCTCACCACCCGAGAGTCGGCCCACGTCCGCGTCCCAAGGGGGCAGACGCAGGGCATCGGCCGCCACCTCCAGGGTACGGTCCAGGTTGTGGCCGTCGGTGGCCTCGATCAGGTTCTCCAGGTCCGCCTGCTCCTTGGCCAGGGCATCGAAGTCCGCGTCGGGCTCCGCATAGGCGGCATAGACCGCATCCAGGCGCTCTAAGGCCGCCTTGATGTGGCCCAGCGCCTCCTCTACGTTGCCGCGCACGTCCTTGGCTGGGTCCAGCCGCGGCTCCTGGGGCAGGAAGCCGACCTTGATGCCGGGCTGGGGCCGCGCCTCCCCCAGGATCTCGGTGTCCAGTCCGGCCATGATCCGAAGCAGGGTGGACTTGCCCGAGCCGTTCAGTCCCAGCACCCCGATCTTGGCCCCCGGGAAGAAGGACAGCGAGATGTCGCGCAGGATGACCCGCTTGGGCGGCACCACCTTGCCGACCCGGTTCATGGTGAAGATGTACTGAGCCATGGCTAGGAAACTGAGCTGGGGCAGAGGACTTGGGGAAAAGGAGTCTGGGCAGAGGCTCCGGGGCGGCGAGGGAGGCGGGTGTAGCGGTCCAGTCGAGCCCTTGGTCGCCTTGATCGCTCCGCCTGACTGGCCTGGTTCGATCAACGCCCCTGGCCTGCTCCGGACCGGCATTGTGGGCCGCGGGCGTGCAAATGTCCAAAGGCCGGAGCGGGCCCGTAGGGTCTAAGAACCCGTAGGGTTTGAGAAGAAGGGCCGGGCCTAAGGCCCAGCCCTCTGAGGTGGCGTCCCCACGGGGATTCGAACCCCGGTCGCCGCCGTGAAAGGGCGATGTCCTAGGCCTCTAGACGATGGGGACAAAGCTGAGTTTTCAGGCCAGCCAAGGCGTCGACCGGACTGCCCAAAAAAAACCCGGTGCCCGCTATGGTCGGGGACCGACCGGGACTACCGGATTCTCGGTGTTTGGTGGAGCCAGGCGGGATCGAACCGCCGACCTCAACACTGCCAGTGTTGCGCTCTCCCAGCTGAGCTATGGCCCCGCAAACAAGACGCGGCATACTAGCGGCGGCCCGCCGAATTGTCCAGCGGGGTTTTCCGTCTTTGTTCCGGCGGCCGCGCCCCCATTTCTCCGTTGGTTTTGTGCGGGTTGCGGTCAACCGCCCCTAAGGTTTGGCCCTCAACCAAGCGATCACACCACTCGGGAGTCACCGTCCATGATGCGAATCTTACTGTTCCTGGGAACCAACATTGCCGTGCTGGTTGTCATCAGCGTGGTCTTTCGACTGCTGGGGCTCGACGGCATCCTTCTGGAGAGCGGCGGCATCGACATGGGTGCCCTGTTGGTGATGGCGGCCGTCATCGGCTTCAGCGGGTCACTGATCTCGCTTTTCCTCTCCAAGACCATGGCCAAGCGGTCCATGGGGGTTCAGATCATCGAGCAGCCGTCAACGCCCTTCGAGCGCTGGCTGATGGACACGGTCGCCCGGCAGTCCAGGGAGGCGGGGATCCAGATGCCCGAGGTCGGCATCTTCGACTCGCCGGACCCGAATGCCTTCGCCACCGGCTGGAATCGCAACGCCGCATTGGTCGCGGTGAGTACCGGGCTCCTCCAGACCATGAAGAAGGATGAGGTGGAGGCGGTGGTGGGTCACGAGATCAGCCATGTGGCCAACGGGGACATGGTGACCCTGGCCCTGATCCAGGGAGTCGTCAACACCTTCGTGATCTTCCTGGCGCGCATCATCGGTCATACGGTGGACCGGGTGGTGTTCAAAACCGAGGAGGGGCATGGTCCCGCCTACTGGATCGTCTCCATCGTCGCCGAGATCCTGCTCTCGGTGCTGGCGTCCATGATCGTGATGTGGTTCTCCCGCTACCGCGAGTTTCGTGCTGACTCCGGCGGTGCGCGGCTCACCAGCCGCCGCCAGATGGCCGATGCCTTGCGCGCCTTGCAGCGGACCCATGAGCCCCGCGACCTGCCGGCCGGGGAGTTTGCCGCCTTCGGGATCTCGGGCGGCATTGGCCACGGACTCAAGGCCCTGTTCTCCAGCCACCCGCCCCTGGAGCAGCGGATCGCGGCCCTGGAATCCGGCCGGGATTGATCGTCACCCTGCCGGCCGCGGCGCTGTGACTCGCCGCGTTCGGGACCTCTTGCACCCTGCCCCGAGAAGGGGAGGGGGTCGAAGGTCCGCGGCTTGGGCCGGTTCCAGCAGGACCGCGGGGTTCGACCCCCCTCCTAGCCTCCCCCCTGCCCGGGGGGAGCAAGTGCGTCGCGGATGGCCCGACCCTGCGCACCCGTGCCTTCCCCGCGGAGAGGGGGTCCGGCGCAGATCGCGGCGCACCGCGGTCTCTCCCCTTGTGGTCGAAGGGGAGCACCTTGAGGCGCCCGCAAGACTGATTCTTGCCCAGCCGGTGGTTTAGATCGCTGCCTTTGGCTTCAGCTTCTGCGGACCAATCGGCACGTGGATTTCGGAGAACCCAGAGCGCGCACATGTGGCGGAACACGAACCAGGCCTACGGGATCATCGCCATCGCGTTGCACTGGCTGGTCGCCGCCGTGGTGCTGGGACTCTTCGGCCTAGGGCTCTGGATGGTGGATCTCACCTACTACGACGCCTGGTATCGCACCGCCCCCACCTTACACAAGTCGGTGGGTGTCCTCCTGTTCCTAGTCATGGCGCTGCGTCTCCTATGGCGCCTGCTGAACCCTAGGCCCGCGCCGGAGCCGGGCCTCAGTCGCCTCGAGCGGCTTGCCTCCGGCGTGGTGCATGGGATCCTGTATATGCTGTTGTTCGCCGTCATGGTGAGCGGCTATCTCATCTCCACCGCCGACGGGCGGTCCGTCGAGGTGCTCGGGCTCTTTCAGGTCCCTGCCACCCTGACCGGTATCCCCAACCAGGCCGACCTGGCCGGCGATATCCATCTGGCCCTAGCGATCTCGGTCGTCGTGCTGGTGGCCATCCACGCCCTCGCCGCCCTAAAGCACCACTTCATTGACCGAGATCGCACCTTGCTGCGCATGCTCGGTCGGTCCAGACCCCCAAGCGCTTGATCACCCAACCAAACCCTGAGGAAGCACCATGCGCAACCGCCATCTGACCGCCCTTTCCCTGGCCGCGGCCATCGCCATCCCCGCCCTTGCCCCAAGCCTGGCTCAGGCCGCTCCGGAGCGCTACACCATCGACACGGAGGGGGCCCATGCCTTTGTACAGTTCCGCATCAAGCATCTGGGCTATAGCTGGCTCTACGGGCGATTCAACGAGTTCGGCGGCACCTTCACCTATGACCAGGACGATCCCGGCGCCTCCCAGATCCAGGTGGACATCAAGACCGCCAGCCTGGACTCCAACCATGCGGAACGGGACAAGCACCTGCGGGGCAGCGACTTCCTGGACGTGACCAAGTACCCAACGGCCACCTTCAAGAGTACCTCTTTCAAGGAGACCGGCTTCAACAAGGGGGTGCTGGAGGGTGAGCTGACGCTCAAGGGCGTAACCAAGCCGATCAAGATCGACGTGGAAAAGATCGGGAATGGCCCGGATCCCTGGGGCGGTTACCGCCGCGGATTCGAGGGACGAGCCGAGTTCGCGCTCAAGGACTTTGGGATCGACTACAACCTCGGCCCCGCATCCCGCACGGTGGAGATGATGTTGACGGTGGAGGGTATTCGTCAGTAAGAGGCGGCTTGCGGCGTCGATCTATCCAGGCCCAGGTCACGTCTCAGCCCGACCTGGGTTTCTTTATCGCTATCCCCAGAGGTCGTCAACGCAGAGCGAGCAAGCCAGGGAAGGCCCGATCCAATACCTCGATCAAAGCGGGCAATCCCGTCACATCGAAATCGGGCTTGGGCATGTCCAGGTTCCAGGCCGCACCGGGCGCAAAGCGGCCGGTGCGCACCAGAGCCGTCCACATCCCCAGCCGCTCCGCCCCAGCGATATCCGTGTCCGGTCGGTCACCGATCATCAGGCAGCGGCCGGCAGGACAGCTGAGCTGCTCCAGGGCCATCTCATAGAGCAACGGCTCGGGCTTACCGATGATCGTGGGTGTCACCCCTGTCGCCGCTGCGAAGGGGGTCACCAGGGCACCGCCGCCGGGCAAGACCAGATGCCGCCCTCCTCGAGTGCCGTCCACGGTGGTGTCAGGGTTGGTGGCAACCAGACGCGCGCCCCGCTCCAGGATGAGGTTAATGCCGGTGGTGAGGGTCTCGTAGTCAAGGCCTGGCCCCTCCCCCACCACCACCACGTCGGCGCGCCGGTCATCAGGCTCCCCGACGGCGCTCAGGGCCGCATCGAGTCCCGCGGCACCCACCGCGAAGTAACGGAACCCGGGCTTCACGTGGGCCAGCCAGCGGGCGGTGGCCAGGGCTGAGGTGAGGATGTGCCTGGGATCCGGTCTCGGCAAGCCCATGTCCGCGAGGGCGTCGGCAACCGCCTCAGGTGTGCGGATGGGGTTGTTGGTTAGGAAGCAATGGGGACAGCCCTCGAGACGCCGCAGCAGATCCCAGGCACCGGGCAGCGCCTGGTCTCCATGGAACAAGACACCGTCGAGGTCAATCAGCAGGGACTGGGGGGGAAGACGGTTCACGCGGCGCGGGTCCTCGGTTCGCCCCTCGATGAAGTCAGTCCGCGAAGAACTCGAAGGGGCGAAGAACGCGAAGAGCACGAAGGCCTGCTTCGGCTCACGCGCGTGACGGCCGAACTGGCTGGAGCCGCCAGGCCGCCCCGACGGCCAACCTCCAGCCTTGTTTCTTCATTCGCGTTCATTCGCGTTCATTCGCGGACCCATTCTCTTCTTTTGCGCCTCAGGCCAGGTCAGCCGCGAGGGAATCGCGGGTCGCCGGAGGGACATCCACCTGGTAGCCGTAGTCCGGGTGGTCAGAGCCCATGGAGACGGCGGCCCCCGATTTGACGGCGGCGGCCATGGCCGGGGTCAGCTCAAAGCGCACAAAGTGGACCGAGGAGGTCTTAGTCTCGTCCTCCCGCTCCATGTCCTCGTCGGCGATGGCGAAGACCTTGTCGAAGCCCGCCACCTGCACCCAGACGAGATCCTCGATCCCCTTGAGCCTCGCCAGGGCCTCCCGGCGCTCGTCCACGTCCTCGTACTCGATCATAAAGGTCGCTTTCCAGTTGCTCCCGTCCGGAACCAGGGGATTGTAGGCGTCCAGCTCCTCCTGGATCCCCTCGGCCTCGAAGATGCGCTCGGCCCGAAGCATCTCCTGGATCTGATAGTGCATGGTCAGGCGGTCCTCGAAATAGAGGGTCGCGTGGGCCCCGATGTGGACCTGCCGGTCCTTCTTGTGGGCCATCACCCGGGCGCGGAACTCGACGCGCACCTGCGCGTACTTCTCCAGGCTCAAGAGGTCGTCTCGGGTCAGCTGCATGGTCGTCTCCGTGAGGTGTTGGGGGCGGCCTCCAGGGGCGGGGCCGCCGGGTGACTGATTCAGATACCGTAGGCCTTGCGCAGCAGGGTGAGCGGATGCTGCTGCTTGCCGTCTCGGCCCAGGGAGTGGGCGATGTGGGCCCCGGCCATGGGGCAGTCGCTGCCGAAATGGTCGGGGGCGGCCTTCTCCACTCGATTGGCCACGGGCTTCACGATCTTCATGGCCGCGCTGTAGGACTCCAGCTTGACGGCATAGGTCCCGTCGTGTCCCGAGCAGCGCTCGATGATCTCGACATTGGTGTCGGGCACCAGCGCCAAGACCTCCCGGGTCTTCTGTCCGATGTTCTGCACCCGCTGGTGGCAAGAGGCCTGATAGACCACGGACCCCAAGGGGTTCTTGAAGCCCAGATTCATCTTGCCGTGCTTGTTGCGGAGCATCAGATACTCGAAGGGGTCATACATGGCCTCCTTCACCGCCTGCACGTCGGGATCATCAGGAAAGAGCAGGGGCAGCTCCTGTTTGAACATCAGGACGCAGGACGGGATCATCGCCACGATGTCCCAGCCGTCATCGACCAGGCGCTTGAGCACCGGAATGTTGGCCTCCTTGGCCGCCTTAACCGCCTCGAGATCCCCGAGCTCCAGCTTGGGCATGCCGCAGCACTGCTCCTTCTCCGCCAAGGTGACGGGGATTCCGTTGTGCTCGTAGACGGCGATCAGGTCGTCGTTGATCCCCGGCTCGTTGTAGTTGCCATAGCAGGTGGCGAACAGGGCCACCTTGCCGGTGGTCGGACCCGCCGCCTCTCCCGTGGCGCGCTTGCCGATGCGCGCCCGCTGGGTCTTGCGCAGGGTGTCGCTGTGGTATTCGGGGACGCGGGCCTCCTTATGGACCTGCAGCACCGCCTCCAGGGCCTTGCGGCCGAGGCTGTTCTTGTTCACGGCGTTGACGATGCCGCTCACCACCGGGATCCCCGCCAGGGACCCCACCCGGTCGGTGCTGGTCAGCACCCTGTCCCGGAGCTTGACCTCTCCCTTTTTGAACTTGAAGGCCTTGGCCCGCAGCATGAGATGAGGAAAGTCTAGGTTCCACTCATGGGGCGGGACATAGGGACACTTGGTCATGTAGCAGAGGTCGCACAGGTAGCAGTGGTCCACCACCTTCCAGTAGTCGGACTTGGCGACCCCGTCCACCTCCATGGTCTCGGAGGCATCCACCAGGTCGAATAGGTTCGGGAAGGACTGGCAGAGGCTCACACACCGTCGGCACCCGTGACAGATGTCAAACACCCGCTCCAGCTCGTGGAACAGGGCCCCCTCGTCATAGAAGCTCGGGCTCTGCCAGTCGATCGGGTGACGCGTGGGCGCCTCGAGGTTGCCTTCGCGAATGGTCGGTGCCGCCATGATCTGGTACTCCTGTCGTCGTGCTAAAAAGGGGTCTCGTCTGGTCTGAGTCCCGCCATTCAGCATGACTCCCCTAGCGGTTTACTCCAAATGGGTAATTCGGATCGGAGCGATAGAGGCTACCCATGGTGCGCCAGAGGCGTCGAGCGAATGGGTCCGGGCCACCCGGACGGGGCGATCGACCGAGGGACAGGTGGACCGGTGCCGCGAGGAGACTCGGCCGTACCCCACCCCGGGGTTGGATCCCCTTCATTATCCGCCATTGACGTTTGGCCGGCGCGGATCGGCACCTGGGGGAGCAGCCTGGAGACTCAGAGCAAGCGCTCGATGGCGCTCACCAGCTTGCCGCTTTCTGGCGCGGTGACGCTCGAGTAGTAGTCCACCAGCTTGCCGTCTCGATCGATCAGGTACTTGTAGAAGTTCCACTTGGGGTAGGGGGCGCCGGCGGCGGCCAGTCGTTCGAAGAGTGGAGCGGCGCTGCCCTTCTTGACACTGACCTTTTCGAACATGGGGAACTCCACCGAGTAGGTGAGACGGCAGAACTGCGCGATCTCCTGCTCACTCCCAGGCTCCTGGCCCATGAAGTCGTTCGAGGGGAATCCCAGCACCACCAACCCCCGGTCCTTGTACTTGCGGTAGAGCGCCTCCAAGCCCTCGTATTGGGGCGTGAAGCCGCACTTGCTCGCGGTGTTGACCACCAGGACCACCTTGCCTTTGTAGGAGTCACAGAGGTTAACGACCTCCTGGCCGGCCAGTTGGCGGACATTGACATCGAGCAGGGCAGGGCATTCTTCGGTGGCTCCAGAAGCCCCGGCGCTGATCGCGGCCAGCGCCAGGGCGAGCAGGGTGATCTTCATGGCGTAACTCCGTTGATCGGTTCGATTGAACAAGTATTGACCTGGACATACTTGGTGCGCGCAACACCGGATTGCAACCGGTCCTGGCTGCTACCGGCCCCGAACCTGACCCTGCGCCCGCTTTGAAACGAGAGCCAAGGGACCAATCTCAGGCTATCGAATAACTCCGGCGGCCCTCTTCGGGCTCCGGCTCCACGGCAACGGACGGGACGATCGAGCTAACGATGAGCGACTGGGTCAAAGGTACGGTGGTCCGCAAGCACGCCTGGGCGCACGGCCTCTATAGCATGCAGATCGACGCCCCGATGGGTGACTTCAAGGCGGGGCAGTACACCAAGCTGGCCCTGGATGTAGACGATCAGCGAATCGGGCGCCCCTACTCCCTGGTGAACGCCCCCCAGGACCGGCCACTGGAGGTCTACTTCAACGAGGTCCCGGAAGGACCGCTCACGCCGCGCCTCTCGGACCTCAACCCCGGCGACCCCTTGTGGGTCTCGGCCCAGGCGGGCGGCATCTTCACGCTAGACACGGTGGCACCGGCCCAGACCCTGTGGCTGATCGCCACCGGCACGGCCCTTGGCGTCTATCTGTCGATCCTGCGCACCTCGGACCCCTGGGAGCGCTTCGAGCGGGTGATTCTGGTCCATGGGACCCGAACCGTCGCGGATCTTGCCTACGGCGAGACCATCGCCGCCATCGCCGAGCGTCACGGGGCCCAGTTCCACTTCGTGCCCGTAGTGAGCCGCGAAGATCATCCGGTGGTCCTGCGGGGGCGGATCACCGACCTGATCACCAGCGGGGCGCTGGAAGAGCGGGTCGGCACCACCATCGCCCACGACAGCAGCCATGTGATGCTCTGCGGCAACTCCGCCATGATCAAGGACGCCAAGGTGATCCTGGAAAGACGAGGCCTGGTGCGCCATCGGCGCAATGCGCCAGGTCAGTACACCACCGAGCAGTACCACTAGTGCGGGTGGGGACCCCCCCAGCCCCCCGACATCTCGATGGCCCCCTCGCTGATCTTGCCCTGGTGTCCGATGCCGTGGCCGGGGAGCGCGGACGGAGGGCCAAGGTTGGCCGACTCGCCGCGTATCTGCGGGCGCTTCCGCCGGAAGCCGCGGGTCTGATGGGACGCCTGGACCCAGCACCCTCGGATTATTTGCGTTAATTTGCGTGCCTTTGCGGTCACATTCCATTCCTGATCGACGGCATGCCCAGCCCCTCCTGTCGCCACCTGATCCTGGTCCTGGGAGACCAGCTCGCTGCTAAGGCGCCCGCCTTGGCCGGTCTCGATCCGGCCGAGGATCAAGTGTGGATGTGCGAGGCCCGGGCCGAGGCGACCCATGTGCCCTCCCACAAGGCACGCACCGTGCTCTTCCTGTCGGCCATGCGGCACTTCCGGGACCGGCTCCTGGCGGACGGAATCGCCGTGCGTTATCGGGCCCTACACGAGGAGTCCGACCCCAGCCTCGGGGCTGGCCTTGCCGCGGATCTCAAGACGCTCAGACCCCAACGCGTGGTCCTGACCCAACCCGGGGAGCATCGGGTGCTCGCCGAGCTCCGGCAGGTCTGCGACGCCGCGGGGGTGCCCCTGGAGGTCCGGGAGGATACCCACTTCATCTGTTCCACCCGGGACTTCGCCGCCTGGGCCGGGCGGCGGTCGACTTTCGTCTTGGAGCATTTCTATCGGCACCTGCGCCGCCGCGAGTCGGTGCTCATGGATGGTGACCAGCCTAAGGGCGGGCGCTGGAACCTGGACCAGGAGAATCGTAAGCCCTTCGGTCGCCACGGGCCCGGCCTGGTACCGAGTCCCCTTGGCTTTCCGCCGGATGAAACCACCCGCGAGGTGATGAACCTGGTGGAGGAACAGTTCCCAGAGGCCCCGGGACGCCTCGACCGCTTCGACTGGCCGGTGACCGCCGAGCAGTCCCAAAGGGTCCTCGCGGACTTCATCGACCATCGGCTGGCCCAGTTCGGCCCCCACCAGGACGCCATGTGGACCGGTCAGCCCTACCTCTACCACGGTCGCATCTCCGCCGTCCTGAACCTCAAGCTCCTGGACCCGCGCAGCCCCATCGCCGCGGCGGTAGAGGCCCTGGAGTCGAACCGGGCGCCGCTGAGCTCGGTCGAAGGTTTCGTGCGCCAGATCCTGGGCTGGCGGGAGTTTGTAAGAGGGGTCTACTGGCGGGAGGGACCGGAGTATCTCGACCGCAACGCCCTCCAAGCGCACCAACCCCTACCGGCCTTCTATTGGACCGGCGAGACCGAGTACGCGTGCCTGCAAGCCGTCATCGACCAAGTCTTGGCGACGGGCTACGCCCACCACATCCAACGCCTCATGGTCACCGGGCTCTTCGCCCTGCTGCTTGGGGTGGAGCCGAGACAGATCCACGCCTGGTACCTGGCCCTGTTCGTGGACGCGGTGGAATGGGTGGAGGCCCCCAACACCCTGGGGATGAGCCAGTATGCCGACGGTGGCCTGCTCGCCTCCAAGCCCTATGCAGCGAGCGGGGCCTATATCAAACGGATGAGCAACTATTGCGCGGGCTGTCGATTCGATCCCGCGGAGGCCCTGGGGGAGCGGGCCTGCCCCTTCACCACCCTCTACTGGGACTTCCTGGCCCGCCATCAGGGACGCTTCGCGGCCCACCCGCGCACGGCGCTCCAATGGCGGAACCTTGGGCGGCTGGAGCCCGAGCGTCTCAAGGCCATCCGAGAAGCCGCCGATCGGCTTCGCCGGGTCCTCGCTTGAATCGATCAACCAGGCGAGCAACCTGAGTACCGGGGCCCCCATGCACGCGGACGTCATCGTCATCGGCGCCGGACTCGCCGGGCTGGCCTGCGCCCTGACCCTTAAGGAGAGCGGCCTGGAGCCGCTGGTGGTCGAGGCGGCGGACCAGGTCGGCGGGCGGGTGCGCAGCGACCGGCGCGACGGCTTCCTGCTGGACCGGGGCTTTCAGGTCCTTCAGACCTGGTACCCGGAGGCCCGGCGCTTCCTGGACTATGGCCGGCTGGATCTCCGCCCCTTCTACCCCGGGGCCCTGGTGCGCGCCGGCGGGCACACCCATCGGGTGAGCGATGTCTGGCGCCGCCCCTTGCGGTTCCCCGAGATGCTGCTCTCCCCCGTCGGGACCACCGCCGACAAGCTGCGCCTCTTGCGGCTTCGGCGCGACTGTTTGGCGGGGGACCTGGAGGCCCTCTACGCGCGCCCGGATCGCCCCGCCCTGGACCTTTTGCGGGAGCTGGGTTTCTCGGAGCGGATGCTGGAACGTTTCTTCAAACCCTTCTTCAGCGGAGTCTTCTTCGAGCCCGATCTGGCCTGCTCGTCCCGAGCCTTCGCCTTCGTGTTCCGTGCCTTCGCCCTGGGTGACACGGCCCTGCCCGCCCGGGGTATGGAGGAGATCCCGTCCCAGCTCGCCGCCCGCCTGCCGCCAGGCTGCATCCGGCTCTGCTGCCGAGTGGACCGGCTGATGGACCATCAAGTCCTGATGGAGTCGGGCGAGCGGCTGGGTGCCCGCGCCCTGGTGATCGCCACCCCGGGTCGGGAGGCGGCTCGCCTGCTCGGGCACCCCGAGGAGCGTCCGGTTCATGTGAGCCACAGGGGCACCACCTGCCTCTATTTCTCGGCCGAACGCCCCCCCGTCACCGGACCCTACCTGGTGCTCAACGGGGAAGCGCCTGGCGCCAAGATCCAGGGCCCAGTGAACAGCCTGCTCTGCCCAAGCAACCTGTCCGAGCACTATGCGCCACCGCAACGCGCCCTGGTCACCGTGAATTGCCACGGATCGGACCACAACCCCGATGCCCTCGAGACCGCAGTGCGTGCCCAGGTCGCCGGGTGGTTCGGCCGCCAGGTCGAGCACTGGGAGCGCCTCGCGGTCTACCGCCTGCCCGAGGCCTTGCCGGCCCAGAGGCCTCCTGTTCCCTATCCGGCCGCGGTGCCCCAGCGCCGATCAGACCGACACTGGGTCTGCGGGGAGTACGGCAGCGCCCCGTCGATCCACTGGGCGCTCCACTCGGGTCGCCGCGCCGGGGCCGAGATCGCCCGCGCCCTGCTCGGACGGACGGATGGTCAGGGCGCCGCTGGGCTTGGCCCACCCCCGGGGCCAGGGAGCCGGGACAGGTCCGAGAGGTTGTGACGAAACCGCCGCGAGCAGCCCCAAGCGCGAGCAGCCAGGCATTGAAGGACGAGACAGATCCAGTGGCGAGATAGATCAGGCGGCGAAATAGATCAAGTGGATAGCAGAGCGACCGGGTACGCGAGGCCGGACTCGGGGCGCACGATTGGTTCGCGCGAAACCGCCGGGGAAGCCTTTAGGGGCGGTGAGGTCCTCATCCCTCACCATGACCCAGTCGCCCGCGCGGTTGCGCCGCCTTGGGGGATCTCCTATCTTACGGGGTGGCAACGACAAGAATCCCAACGACAAGAAACCCATTGATGTCATTGATGGAGTATGGAGCATGAGACAAGCCCCCCCGCGCGCCCACCCGACCCTCCTCTCGGCAGTCGCCGCACTGTCGCTCGCCCTGGCGTCCTTCGCGCCGGTGGCCGAGGAGCAGGAGCCTGACCTGGAGCTCGGCAAGCAGCTCAAC
>Ga0209254_10004189_pt1 | contig 13202 bp, 13 predicted proteins | sample FrelakmetDIP11DI_FD_187148 | JGI IMG/M metagenome (GOLD analysis project Ga0209254, IMG submission 187148) | Freshwater lake sediment microbial communities from the University of Notre Dame, USA, for methane emissions studies - DIP11 DI (SPAdes)... | ecosystem: Environmental > Aquatic >...
CGGCCGCAGGCGCAGGCCGGGCAGCAGGTCGAGCTTCATGACCGCGAGGTGCACGAGGCCTGCCGCGATCACCGGCAATGCGAGCCACAGCAGTTGCAGTACGATCGTCATCACCTGCGACGCCTCAGTCGATCGGCAGCACGGTGGTTTCCTTGATGACGGTGACCGTCACCGAGGAGTTGATCGACTGCACGTTCGGCAGCTTCGACAGGTGGTCGAGGTAGAACGCCTCGTACGCCTTGATGTCCCTGGTAACGATGCGCAGCATGAAGTCCCACTCGCCCATGGTCGTGTAGCAGTCGAGCACCTCGGGGCGCTCGCGGATCGCCTCGGCGAACAAGGCGATCGCGTCGCGACCCTGGGTAGAGAGTTTCACATGCGCGAAGATCGTGACGTCGAGCCCGAGCGCGGAGCGGTCGAGCAGCGCGACCCGGCCGAGGATCACGCCTTGCGCTTCCATCGTCTGGATGCGCCGCCAGCAGGTCGTGGTGGACAGGCCGGTCCGCGCGGCCACTTCGGCGACCGACAGTGCGCCCTCGCGTTGCAGCAGGTCGAGGATGCGTCGGTCCGCTCGGTCCAGCACATGGCGTGATTTTTCTTCCATGAAGGCGCTTCCTGTGGAATGTTCTTTTCGGATTGTTGCAGTGCAATGCAACGAAGCCTACGAATTCCGCCCCGGCTGGGTAATCTAACCTGCTGTCCCAGCCCAGTTCCACCGCTGCGAGGAAGCTATGCCGCGCCGCTCCCGTCTGCACATCCCGCACGCCCATTCCCGACCCGGCGAAGAGCCGGATTTCAGCTACCTTGAGACTTCGCCGGCCGGCGCAGTCGCCCGGCCCGATGTCAATGCGCGGGTGCGCGATATCAGCCACCTGTCGGTCGACCTGGTGCGAGTGCTCGACGACGAGTTCCGCGCGGTCGGCCCGTGGCACCCGCACCTCGACCCGCCCGAGCTGCAGATCGGCCTGCGCCACATGCTGCTCACGCGCGTCTACGACGAGCGCATGCAGCGCGCGCAGCGCACCGGGAAGATTTCGTTCTACATGCGCTCGTTCGGCGAGGAGGCGGTATCGGTTGCGCAATGCATGGCACTGCGGCCGCGCGACATGCTGTTCCCGTCCTACCGTAACCAGGGCCTGTACGTGGTGCGCGGCCGGCCGCTCGTCGACCTCATGTGCCAGCTGCTGTCGAACACTCGCGACATGTGCAAGGGCCGGCAGCTGCCGGTGATGTACCACTGGAAAGACGGCCGCATCTTCTCGATTTCGGGCAACCTCACCACGCAGTTCCCACAGGCGGTCGGCTGGGCCATGGCGGCCGCGATCAAGGGCGAGGACGACATCGGCGTGAGCTGGATCGGCGAGGGTTCGAGCGCCGAGGCCGACTTCCACCATGCGATGCTGTTCGCCTCGGTGTACCAGGCGCCGGTGATCCTCAACGTGGTCAACAACCAGTGGGCGATCTCCACGTTCCAGGGTTTCGCCGGCGGCGAGCAGCGCTCGTTCGCGGCCCGCGGCCCGGGCTACGGCATGGCCGGCGTGCGCGTCGACGGCAACGACTTCCTCGCCGTGTACGCGGTCACGCAGTGGGCGGCTGAGCGCGCACGCACCGGCGCGGGCCCGACACTGATCGAGCATGTGACCTACCGCGGTGCGGCGCATTCCACCAGCGACGACCCCTCGCGCTACCGGCCGAAAGACGACTATGAAAAATGGCCGCTCGGCGACCCGGTCGAGCGCCTGAAGAACCACCTGATCTCGCTCGGCGAGTGGTCGCAGGAACGCCACGCGGCGCTGATCAAGGAGCTCGAGGAGCACGTGGTCGAGAGCTGGAAGGAGGCCGTGCAGTACGGCACGCTGACCGACGGGCCGCGCCTGAGCCGCGACCTGATGTGGGAGGACGTGTTCAAGGAAATGCCCGAGAATCTGCGCAAGCAGCGCGAGCAGCTGCGCGCCGAGCAGGGAGGCTGAGCCATGCCGCAGATGAACATGATCCAGGCGCTCAACTCCGCGATGGACATCATGCTGGCGCGCGACCCGAACGTGGTGGTGCTCGGCGAGGACGTGGGCTACTTCGGCGGCGTGTTCCGCGTCACCGACGGCCTGCAGCGCAAGTACGGCGAGCACCGCGTGCTCGACACGCCGATCGCCGAGGGCGCGATCGTGGGCGCTGCGATCGGCATGGGCGTGAACGGCCTGCGGCCGGTGGCGGAAGTGCAGTTTGCCGACTACATCTACCCGGCGTGCGACCAGATCTTCAGCGAGCTGGCGCGGTTGCGCTACCGCAGCGCGGGCGAGTTCTGGGCACCGGTGACGATCCGCACGCCGTGCGGTGGCGGCATCCGCGGCGGCCAGACGCACTCGCAGAGCCCGGAGGGCATCTTCACCCACGTCTGCGGCATCAAGGTGGTGATGCCGTCGAATCCGTACGATGCCAAGGGGCTGCTGATCGCCTCGATCGAGGACGACGACCCGGTGGTGTTCTTCGAGCCGAAGCGCATCTACAACGGGCCCTTCGACGGCGAACCGAACAAGCCGGCGGTGCCGTGGAGCACGCACCCCAAGGGCGAGGTGCCCGAGGGCTACTACACCGTGCCGATCGGCAAGGCGGAGGTGGTGCGCAAGGGTAAGCAGGTGACGATCGTCACCTACGGCACGATGATCTACGTCTGCGAGGCCGCGGCGCGCAGCCTCGGGCTCGATGCCGAGATCATCGACGTGCGTACCATGGTGCCGCTCGACGTAGACACGATCTGCACCTCGGTGAAGAAGACCGGCCGCTGCCTGATCGCCCACGAGGCAACCCGCTTCTCGGGTTTCGGCGCCGAACTCTCGGCCACCATCCAGGAGGAGTGCTTCTGGGACCTCGAGGCGCCGATCGGGCGCGTCGCGGGCTGGGATACGCCGTACCCGCACGCGTTCGAGTGGGAGTACTTCCCGGGCCCGCGGCGCGTGGCCGACGGCCTCAAGGCCGTAATGGAGACGCCATGACCCGCTACGTGTTCAAGATGCCCGACCTTGGCGAAGGCACGGTCGAGGCCGAGATCGTCGCGTGGCACGTCAAGGTGGGCGACCACGTCGACGAGGACCAGGTCATGGCCGAGGTCATGACCGAGAAGGCCGCGGTCGAAGTGCCCGCGCCCGTCACCGGGCGCGTCGTGTCGCTCACCGGCGGGCCCGGCGACATGGTGCCGGTCGGCGCGGAACTGATCGTGTTCGAGACCGAGGGCGATGCGAGCGCGTTGGCGGAACCCGTGCCTGCGCCGGTCGCCGCCCCTTCTACTCCCTCTCCCACGCCAGTGGGAGAGGGCGGGGGAGAGGGGCCGGAGTCCGAACCCTCACCCCAACCCTCTCCCGCCAGGGCGGGAGAGGGAGCAAGGACCGGTCGCGTGATGGCATCGCCGGCGTCGCGCCGTCGCGCGCGCGAAGCGGGCCTCGACCTCGCACAGGTGCACGGCAGCGGCCCGCACGGTCGCATCACCCGCCAGGACCTCGATGCGGCGCTGACCGGTGCGGTGGTGCCGGCTGCTGCCGACGCTCCCGTCGCGCCGCGGCCCACCGCGGGACTGGCGAAACGCGTCGGCAGTGACGAGATCAAGGTGATCGGCGTGCGGCGCGTGATCGCCAACCGCATGACCGACGCGAAGCGCAACATCCCGCACTTCGCCTACGTCGAGGAAGTCGACGTCACCGAGCTCGAGTCGCTGCGCCAGCACCTCAACGCGAAGGCACCCGCGGGGGCGACTCCGCTCACCTACCTGCCGTTCCTGATTGCAGCCCTTGCCCGCGTGCTCGAGCAATACCCGCAGTGCAACGCCTGGTTCGATGCCGAGCGCAACGTCGTGGTGCGGCATCGCCCGCTGCACGCGGGCGTGGCGACGCAGACGCCGGACGGACTGAAGGTGCCGGTGGTGCGCCACGCGGAGGCCCTCACGCTGCGCGAGCTGGCCGACGAGATCAAGCGAGTCTCCGACGCGGCGCGCAGTGGCAAGGCGAGCCGCGAGGAGCTGGCCGGGTCGACGATCACCGTCACCAGCCTCGGCAAGCTCGGCGGCATCGTTTCCACGCCGATCATCAATGCGCCCGAGATGGCGATCATCGGCGTCAACAAGGCGATCGAGCGCCCGGTGGTGGTCAACGGCGCGATCACGGTGCGGCGGATCATGAACCTGTCGTCGTCGTTCGATCACCGCTTCGTCGACGGCTACGACGCCGCGGCGATGGTGCAGGCGCTGAAGGACCTGCTGGAGCACCCGGCAACGATCTTCATCCCGGGCTAGACTGCTGGACACCCTCGAACTGGACCGCGAGCTCACGGAGCCCAAGCGCATGACCACCAACCCTCAGGCCCGGCCTGCCTTCGGCACCGTGCTGGCCGACCACATGTCGATGGCCAAGTTTCGCGATGGCCAGTGGGGCAAGGCCGAACTGCAGCCCACCGGGCCGATCCAGATCCACCCGTCGGCGCACGTGCTGCATTACGCGAGTGAATGCTTCGAAGGCTTCAAGGCCTACCGCTGGGCGGACGGCAGCATCCGCGTGTTCCGCATGGACAAGCACATCGAGCGTATGCGCCAGAGTTCGCGCCTGCTGGTGCTGCCCGAACCGGACGCCGCGCAGCTCGCGGAGATGGTGCTTGCGGTCATCGATCGCGTGCGCGACCAGGTGCCCGAGCCGCCGGGCGCGCTGTACCTGCGACCGCTGCTGTACGGCACCATGCCCAACATCGGTGCGGCCTCGGCGCCGTCGAACGAGGCCACGCTGATCGTCTTGGCCAGCCCGGTTTGGGACTACTTCGCCGGCGGCGCCAAGCCGCTGCGTATCTACGTCGAGGACGAGAAGCACCGCACCGCCGAGCACCTCGGCATGGTGAAGACGGGCGGCAACTACGCCGCCGCGATGGGGCCCACGCTCGCCGCGCGCGACAAGTACAAGGTCGACCAGGTGCTGTTCTGCCCGGGCGGCTCGGTGCAGGAAACCGGCGCGGCCAATTTCCTGCTGTTCCGCGAGGGCCACATCCTCACGCGCAGCCTCGACAGCACGTTCCTGCACGGCGTGACGCGCGATTCACTGCTGCACATGGCACGCGACCTCGGCTTCAAGGTCGAGGAGCGCGTGTTCGAGGTGAACGAGATGCTCGACTGGGTGAAGACCGGCGAGGCGGCGCTCTCGGGCACCGCCGCGGTGCTGGCCGGCGTCGGCACGCTGGTGCATCGCGGCCAGGAACATCGCGTCGGCGATGGCGGCATTGGGCCAGTCACGCAGCGGCTACGTGCGGCCCTGGTCGCGATCCAGAACGGCGAGGCGCCAGACCGCTACGGCTGGACGCGCAAGGTGTGAGCCGCGCCTAGCGCTGCAGGCCGAGGGCGCCGACGCCGTAGCGCGCGGCGGACCACGCCAGCGTGGCAACGGCGATGGCCGCCCCGACGGCACCGAGCGCGATCAGGCGCTCGACTCCCTCGACGCCCTGTGGCACTGCCACGGAGCCGCTGGCCAGCAGGCCGCGCGCGGCGGCGAGTACGCACAGGGTTGCCATTGCGCCGCCGATCGCGCCGAGTACCGCGCGGCGGCGAGCGGCGCTCTGCAGCGCGCCCAGCAGCGTCTCGCGCTCGCGCTCGACACGGACACGCAACTCGCCGCGCGCGGGCGCACGCTGCAACGATGCCAGTCGCTCCCGCAGTCGCGCATCGAAACCCGCCGACAGCTGCGGCCGCGGCAGTTCGCCAGCCAGCCGGGCATCGATTACCGTGAACTCCGCCAGCCAGGACTGGCATCGCGCGCAGTGTCCGAGATGGTTGCGGACGATGCCGACGCGCCCGGGCGCCAGGGCGCCGTCGTGCAGGTCCAGCAGGTCGTGTTCGTAGTCGGCGCAAGGGCCGATCAGGGTGGGGTCGTTCATGCGGCTTTGACCTCGTCGGGGCGCGCGAGCTCCATCAGGCGCTTGCGGGCGCGGTGCAGGAGATTCTTGACGGTGCCGAGCGGCAGGCCGAGCTGCTCGGCCACCGCGTCGTAAGACCGGTCCTCGAGATAGAACAGGCGCACGGCCTCCTGCTGGTTGCGCGGCAGGGTGTCCACCAGTCGCAGCAGGTTGTCCCGCTCGGGATCCGCAGCCGGGCCCGAGGCGACGCTCGCGGCGGCGTGCTGGGCCTCGGTCGAGTCCGGGTCGTCGAACGAGACCGTGGGCCGGCGCCGGCGCAGCTCCATCAGGCAGGTGTTGCGAGTGATGGCGTAGATCCAGGTGCCGAGTGCCGCGCGGCCGTCGAACCTGGGCAGCGCCTTCCAGACTCGCACCAGGGTCTCCTGGGTGGCGTCCTCGGCCGCCGCACGTTCCCTCAGGATCGAGAAGGCGAGGCGGAAGATCCGGTCCTTGTAGGCCGGGACCACAAGGTCGAACGCCCGGGCATGACGGCCCGCGGCCAGCAGTGGTTCGATCCCGTCGTCCATGGCTCTTTATACGCCCGGCAGGCTCGCAAGGTTGCATCCGGGTGGTGCAACCCTGCGCCTGGCGGATGCATATAACCGATATCCACACCGGAGGCTGCCATGAACGAAGAAGTCGTTGCCGTATTCATCCCCATCATCGCGATCATCATGTCGCTGTCGATCCCGATCGTGTTCGCGATCCTGGACTACCGTCGCCGCCGCGACATCGTCGAGGCGCACCACAAGGAGCGGCTGGCTGCGCTCGAGCGTGGGATGGAAATCGCCCCGCTGCCCGACTCCTTCTATCAGACCTTCAAGCCGGCGCGCCGCACCAGCTACCTGCTGCCGGGCCTGATCTGGCTGTTCGTCGGCATCGGCATTTTCATCGCGCTGGGCGCCGTGGCCGGCGAGAATGTGCGCAATTTCGGCCTGATCCCGGCCGGCGTCGGACTCGCCCTGCTGATCTACCATTTCGTCGAAGGCCGCAAGCTGCCCCCCGCCGGGTCGACGCCGCCCTCGACCACCTGACGCGGGTTGACTCCGGGGGCGGCGGGTGCGCGAATGCACGGTATCTGCTCAGGCCCCCGGAGAATCTCGCCGATGATGCGCGCTGCCTACGTTGCCGTCTTTGCCCTGGTTCTCGTCCAGCCGGCCTGCGCCGCCGAGTTGCCCGACAGCATCGCTACCGAGCGAGGCAAGGTGCGCATCGTCACCGCTGCGCAGGGGCTCGAGCACCCCTGGGGCATGGCGTTCCTGCCCGACGGCCGGCTGCTGGTCACCGAGCGGCCGGGCCGGATGCGGGTTGTCGCGGCCGATGGCTCGCTCGGCCCCGCACTGGAAGGCCTGCCGCCGGTCGCCGTGACCGGGCAGGGTGGCCTGCTCGACGTGGCGCTCGACCCGGATTTCGGTGCCAACCAGCTCGTCTACTGGAGTTACGCCGAGCCGCGCGAGGGCGGCAATGGCACCGCGGTCGCGCGCGGCCGCCTGACCGAGCGCGGCCTGACCGACGTGCAGGTGATCTTCCGCCAGGACGTGACGATCGACGGCCGCCACCATTTCGGGTCAAGACTGGTCTTTGGCCGTGATGGACGGCTGTTCATCACGCTCGGCGAGCGCAACAGCGAGCGGGCGCGCGCGCAGACGCTCGACTCGCACATCGGCAAGGTGGTGCGCATCGAGCGCGACGGCAAGGTGCCGGCCGACAATCCGTTCGTCAGCCAGGCCGATGCCAAGCCCGAGATCTGGAGCTATGGCCACCGCAATGTGCAGGGCGCCGCACTGCATCCGGCGACCGGCGAGCTTTGGACCAACGAGCACGGGCCGAAGGGCGGCGACGAGTTGAACCGCACGCTGGCCGGCCGCAATTACGGCTGGCCGCTGGTGACCTACGGCAAGGAGTACACGGGCAAGACCATCAGCGAGTCGCCGACCGCGCCGGGCATCGAGCCGCCGGTGCACTACTGGGTGCCGTCGATCGCCACCAGCGGGCTGCTGTTCTACACCGGCGAGCGATTCCCGCAATGGCGCAGCAACGCGTTCGTGGGCGGGCTCGCGGGCCAGCAGCTGTCGCGGCTGGAGCTGGACGGTAACCGCGTGGTGCACGAGGAGGTGCTGTTCAAGGGCACCATCAACCAGCGCGTGCGCGACGTGGAGCAAGGCCCGGACGGCCTGATCTACCTGCTCACCGACGAGGACGACGGGCGGCTGCTGCGCATCGAGCCGGCCGAGTGAGTACAATCGCGGGCCTCGATGCGGGCCTGTAGCACAGCGGTTAGTGCAGGGGACTCATAATCCCTTGGTCCTGGGTTCGAATCCCAGCGGGCCCACCAGAACACATGGACAAGCTGCCGGAACTCTTGCTCAACAACCGCCGCTGGGCCGCCGGCATGGAAGCCAGCCGGCCCGGCTTCTTCGGCGAGCTCTCCGCACAACAGGGGCCGCGCTACCTGTGGATCGGCTGCTCGGACAGCCGGGTGCCCGCGAACGAGATCGTCGGACTCGCGCCGGGCGAGCTGTTCGTGCACCGCAATGTCGCCAACCTGGTGCTGCACACCGATTTCAGCTGCCTCTCGGTGCTGCACTACGCTATCGACGTGTTGGGCGTCGAGCACGTGATCGTCTGCGGCCACTATGGCTGCGGCGGCGTGCAGGCGGCTTGGGAGGAGCGGCAGCTCGGCCTGGTGGACAACTGGCTGCAGTCGGTGCGCGACGTGGCGCACCTGTACCGCGGGCAGTTGCTGCAGCTGCCCGACGATGCTGCGCGCCGCGATCGCCTGTGCGAACTGAACGTGCTGGTCCAGGCGCGGCGCGTGTGTCGCACGACCATCGTGCAGCAGGCGTGGCAGCGCGGCCAGGCGCTCGCCGTGCACGCCTGGATCTACGGCTTGAGCGACGGGTTGCTGCGCGGCCTCGGGTTCTGCGTTTCCGACCTGGCGACCGCCGAGGCCGAGTTCGGCCGCGCTGCGGGGCTCGGCACGCTCGGCGCGGCTGGCGTGAAGTGAACCAGGATCCAGTCGTGGCGAAGTCCACAGTGCCGAATCCGTTCGTGGCGCTGCATCCCAACGACGACGTGTGGATCGCGCGGGCGGACGTGCCCGCGGGCAGCGTCACGCCCGACGACATCCGCATCGCCGCCGACGTCGGGGCCGGCCACAAGATCGCGCGCCGCGCCGTGGCCCGGGGCCGGCCGGTGCACCGCTACAACCAGGTGATCGGCTTCGCCAGCACGGACATCGCGCCCGGCGAGCACGTGCACACGCACAATCTCGCCATGGGCGAGGTGCAGCTCGACTACGCGTTCTGCGCGGACGCGAAACCCACCGAGTACGTCGCCGAGCCGCGCCGCTTCCTGGGGTTCCGCCGCGCGGACGGTGGCGTGGCCACGCGCAACTACATCGGCGTGATCACCAGCGTGAACTGCTCGGCCACCGCGGCGAAGATGATCGCCGACCACTATCGCGGCCGGCTCGATGCGTTTCCGAACGTCGACGGCGTCATTGCGCTCACGCACAAGAGCGGTTGCGGGCTCGATGCACCGCTCGAGGGCGTGCGGACCTTGAAGCGCGCACTGGCGGGCTACGTGCGGCACCCGAATTTTGCACACGTGGTCGTGGTGGGCCTCGGCTGCGAAATCACCAACCTCGGCGACATCCTCGACGGCGCGCCCGGCGACTCGCTGTCGATCCAGTCGGCGGGCGGCACCACCCGGCTGGTGGCCGAGGCGGTGCGGCGCATCGATGCGCTGCTGCCGCGAGCCAATGCGGTCGAGCGCGTGCCGATTCCGCTCGCCGAACTCAAGCTCGCGATGCAATGCGGCGGGTCGTCGGGTGTGTCGGGCATCAGCTGCAACCCGGCGCTCGGCCATGCCGTCGACCTGCTGGTGCGCCACGGCGGCACGGCGATCCTTTCGGAAACGACCGAGTGCTACGGCGCCGAGCACCTGCTGACGCGGCGCGCGGCCAGCGAGGCGGTGGGCCGCAAGCTGCTCGAGCGCATCGCGTGGTGGGAGAATTTCACCCGGTCGCGCGGGCTCGTGATCGACAACAATCCTTCGCCCGGTAACAAGGCGGGCGGGCTCACGACCATCATCGAGAAGTCGCTGGGATCGGCGGCCAAGGGCGGCACCACGACCCTCAACGAGGTCTACCAGTACGCCGAGCCGGTCGCGGCCGGCCGGGGGCTGGTGTTCATGGACGCGCCGTCGTTCGACCCCGCCGGTGCCACCGCGCAGGTGGCGGGTGGCGCGCAGGTCATGGTATTCACGACCGATCGCGGCTCGGCGTTCGGCTGCAAGCCCACGCCGTCGATCAAGCTCGCCGGCAACACGCGCCTGTTCGAGCACATGCCGGACGACATGGACATCAACACCGGCACCATCCTCGACGGCACCGAGACGGTGGAGCAGGTGGGTGAGCGCATCTTCGAGCGCATCATCGCCGTGGCCTCGGGCGAGCGCACCTGCAGCGAGCAGCTTGGCTACGGCGAGGAGGAGTTCTGCCCCTGGGACCTGGGCGTGATGCTCTGAGCGCCGCCCGGGTACGCGTCCACTGCCGCGAAGATCGCGGTCACCGCGCGGCGATCCGCCTCGCTGAGTTCCGGCCGCCAGATATCGAAGATCAGCACCACGCGGTCCTCGGCGCTGTCGTTCCAGGCCTCGTGCTCGATCGAGTCGTCGAACACCAGCAGCTTGCCGGCCTCCCAGCCCCGCGTCTCGTTGCCGACGCGGAAGCCGCTCGGTTGCGGCACGAGCAGCGGCAGGTGGCAGATCAGCCGTGCGTTCATCACGCCGGCGTGCGGCGGAATGCGCGCGCCAGGACGTAAGAGTGAGAACAGAATTGACGGTGCGCGCGTGGTGATGTGGGGCAGCGGCACGGCGCGCATCGCTTCCATGGTGCGTGGGCAGCGATCGGCGATGCCGGGCACCGGTCCGCCTTTCTCCCACAGGTAAAGGGTGCTCCACTGCGGATTGTCGACCAGGCCGTGGTAGCCGCTCGGCGGCCGGTTCGGGTCCGACACCATGTAGGGCCGGAACAGGCCGTCCTGCTCGAGCAGCGCATACAACTCGCGGCGGATGTCGGCGGTGGCGGCCTCGACGACCGGCGCCCACTCGAACTGCTCGCGTTCGTAGAACTGGATCTGCGGCAGGCCCGGGAAATAGTACGTCGAGGGCTGCTGCAGGTAGATGCGCTTCTCGCCGAACAGGATGTCGAGCGATTGCTGGAAGTGCTTGCCGCGTTGCCCGCGGGTGATGCCGGCGCGCTCGAGCGATGCTTCGAGGTGCGCCCGATAGCGCTGGTCCGCTTGTGCGGAGGCCCGGCGGACGCGCTCGACCTCGGCGGCGAGATCGGCCGGCAACTTCGCGCCACCTGTGTCGGCGGCCCGCAGCGCCGCCTTGTAAAAGCTGCTCGCGCCGCGGTCGTCGCCGGCGTCGGCCTTGAGGTCGCCCTTCAGGATCAGGGCCCGGATCGCGCGCGGCTCGAGCTTCAGCACCTCGTCGAGCGCACGTTCTTCGGCGACCCGGTCGCCGAGGCGTCGCAACGCCGTGGCCAGGATCAGCCAGACCTGAGCATTGGCGCGCCCGGTCGCGGTGACCCGCTCCAGGCCGGTGCGGGCAGCCGCGGCATCGCCGCGCTGCAGTGCGGCTACCGATTCACGCACCAAGGCTTCGGCTGCGGCGGGATCCAGCATCGTCGAATGGGAAATCGAAAGGCCCCCGGCTGTCAAGGCGGAGGCGCGGTCTGCGCCGCGAGCAGGCGGTGCCGTCGCGCGAGCCGGACGATCAACAGCAGCCAGAGCAGGCCGATGACCAGGTTCACGACGGCGAAGCCCTGCACGCCGAGCGCCACGCGAGTGCCGAGGTAGACCAGCGCTGCCGACCCAACGTCGCCGGCACGCACGACGAACGTGTCGATGGCGGCTTTGCCCTTGTACTTGGCATCGCGCGAGGTCGGCAGGAACAACGCCTGCTGCAGCGTATTCTGCAGGGAATACTCGGTGCTGTTCTCGACTACCTTCACGACCGCGAGAAGTCCGAGCAGCGGCAGCAGTGCCACGGCTCCGTAGCCCATCAGCACGAACAGCGGCAGCACGAACAGTGCGCGCTCGAGGCCGGCCCAGCGAAACAACCTGGCCACCAGCAGCAGCTGCGCGAGCGACGTGAGCACGCTGATCGCCGTCTGGAAGTTGCCGTAGAACACGCCGATCCAGATGCGACGTGCCGATTCCGTGTCCGCTGCACCCACCGCCGCCGCTGCGGCCGCGCGGCTCACCAGGTCGGCCAGCATGTAGTCGCCGGTGGTGTTCACGACGTTCACCAGCAGCACGGCGCCCGCAATCAGCAGCAGGTAACGATCGCGCAGCAGCAGCGTGAACCCGCTGTGGGGATCGTGCGTGACGCGGGACCGGATGCCTGTGCCCGCGCCGGACCCGTCCCGGCTACGCCAGGTGCGCGCGCCGGACGCCGTCAGGGCCATGCAGCCGAGCACCAGCGCCCCCGCAACCAGCATCAGCCCGTAGGGCCCCAGCGTCGCGATGCCCTGCGCCGCGACCTGCGCACCGGCGATCGCTCCGAGCGTGCCGCCGATCGCGACCAGTGGAAACAATCGCTCGCCCTCGGCCTCGGTGAGCAGGTCGTTCGCCAGCGACCAGAACTGGGCAATGCTCATCGTGCTGAAGATTCCGAGCCAGACGAAGAACGCAAAGCCGACGTGCACGCCGGCGAGGCCGAGCCCGACGAAGGCGAGCAGCGAGGCGACGAAGAACAGGAAGACGTAGTGGACCAGCGCCGACGGCGAGATGCGGTTGGCGAGCGCGCTGTACAGCGGCACCACGACCACCAGCAGGCCCGCCTGCACGGCCCGCGCGTAGCTGCGGCTCACGGCCCCACCGGTCGCAAGGATCAGCGGCTCGCGGATCACCTTCAGGGTGTAGTAGGCGGCGAGCAGCAGGAACAGGCCGGCGACGAAGCGCAGCACGGCTGGCCACTCGCCGGCGGCGACGTCGGCGCCGGCCAGGCGCTGCAGGGCGCGAGCGGCACGAGCGGCACGAGCGGGCATCGCTGGCATGATACCCGACAAAGGACGAGGCCCCTTGCGGGGCCTCGTTGGTCGGCGCTGCGGACCGGATCAGTCCTCGAGGAACGAACGCAGCTGCTCGCTGCGGCTCGGGTGGCGCAGCTTGCGCAGCGCCTTGGCCTCGATCTGCCGGATGCGCTCGCGGGTGACGTCGAACTGCTTGCCGACTTCCTCGAGCGTGTGGTCCGTGGTCATGTCGATGCCGAAG
>Ga0209254_10004190_pt1 | contig 13201 bp, 14 predicted proteins | sample FrelakmetDIP11DI_FD_187148 | JGI IMG/M metagenome (GOLD analysis project Ga0209254, IMG submission 187148) | Freshwater lake sediment microbial communities from the University of Notre Dame, USA, for methane emissions studies - DIP11 DI (SPAdes)... | ecosystem: Environmental > Aquatic >...
GGTCGATCAGGCGTTCGTTCCGGGTCTTCCCCGGGCGAGCGTGTCTGCCTTTCCGCTCGCCCGGGGAAGACTCGGAACGAACGCCCTCACCAACCGTTCGCCCTGGGTCGTTCCCCTCCGGTGAATGTCTTCTTTGGGGACGGCGTCCCGCTCGAGCGGTGGCGCGAATGCGTCACGCCGCGGCAGGCGCCGCGAAGGGACAGTACTCTTCCCGCTCGACGAGACCGAGCACGAACGAGAGCTTGGCCATGCCGGAGATGATCGCCATCACCGTGCCTAGCTCGAGCAGGTCGGCATCGGAGAAATGCTGCCGCAGTCGTGCATACAGCCCGGGTGACATGCGTCCCGCGGCGTTGGTGAGCGCGACTTCGCCCGCATAGGCGATGACTGCCTTTTCGGCGTCGGTGAATGGGCCGGACTCGTAGTCTTCCATCGCATCCACTTGCGGCTGCGTGATACCCGCCAGCAGCGCGCCAGGCACGTTCTGCTTGTTGCAGGTGCGGCAGCCATGCAGCAGCGACAGCTTGAGCCGTGCCAGCTGCTTGTAGCGCTGTTCCACGTTGCCGCCGAAGAAGAGGCCCATGTAGAACCGGTTCATCACGAAGTCGAGCATGGCCGGGTTCGAGGCGAATACCTCGACGAAGGCGGGCTCGCCCGTCAGGCCATTGAGCGTGTCCCACGCGAGATGAAACTGCTCGGGCAGTTGCGCGCGCGGGGTCCGGGTGAAGGGCGTGTCGGCCATGGTGCGTCTCCTGCGGGTCGTGCCGGCGTCAGCCGACGTCGAAGTAGTCGGGTCGTCCGCCGGGCCACTCGGTGTCACCCCAAGCGCTGTGGCCGCCGTCGACGACGAGGACTTCGCCCGTGACGAACTTGCCAGAGTCCGCGCCGACGTAAACGACCGCTTCGGCCACGTCGAGCACGTCGCCGAATCGCTTCATCGGGTTGGTCAGGGCGAAACGCTCGGGCACGCCGTCCGGGTAGACGTTGAGGCCCTCGGTGGCGATCGAGCCCGGCGCAACGCAGTTCACGCGAATACCGAGCGGAGCCCATTCGGTCGCGACGGTCTTGCTCAGGTAAATCACGCCCGCGCGCGCGGCGCACGTGTGCGCCACCTGCGGCATGCCGCGCGAAATCGTTGCGACGATGTTGACGATGTTGCCGCTCTGCCCGCGGTCGCGCCATTGCCGCGCCGCCGCTTGCATCATGTACCAGGTGCCATTGAGATTCGTGTCGATGACCGCGTTCCAGCCTTTCACGCTGAAGTCGATCGCTGCCTGGGGAAACTGGCCGCCGCTGTTGTTGACGACCGTATCGAGCCGCCCGAAGCGTTCGAACGTCGCGGCAACCATCGCCTCCACCTGCTCAGGGTCGCGAATCGTCATCGCGTGCGTACCGACCTCGCGACCCAGCAGCCTGCGGATGCCACTCGCCGTTTCCTCGAGCTTCTCCGCTCGCCGTCCGCAGATCATCACGTCGGCGCCGAGGCGCGCGAGCAGGTAAGTGATGCCGCGGCCGATGCCGGAGCCGCCGCCGGAGACCACACAGGTCTTGCCGGCCAGCAGGTCCGGGCGGAAGACCGTGGGTCGCGTCGCGAGTTGTTCGTCGGACATGCCCCATTGTCGCGGCTCGGCGGCGGGCTGCAGGCGTTTGACACTGTGGTCCACGTTAACCTCGGTGCAGTCCAAGCACGGACACGCTCGCGACGTTGCGATTCGGTATCCCGCCCAGGTTGTGTGTGAGTCCGATGGACGGCGAGGCGAGCTGACGCTCCCCGGCGCGGCCAAGCAGTTGCGTGTAGATCTCGTACGCCATGCGCAGGCCCGAGGCGCCGACGGGGTGCCCGAAGCACTTCAGGCCGCCGTCGGTCTGGCACGGGACCGCGCCAGTGCGGTCGTACCGGCCATCGAGAATGTCGTGTACGGCGCGACCGGGTGCCGAGAAACCGAGGTCCTCCATCAGGACCAGTTCGGTGATCGAGAAGCAGTCGTGCACTTCCATCAGGTTCACCTGCTCGGTCGGCTTGCTGATGCCCGCCTCGCGGAACGCGCGCTCGGCGGCGAGTCGCGACGTCAGCGTGTGGCTGCCATCCCAGCTCGCGTGACCCATCTCGACGCCGTTCGACCCTGCCAGTGCCAGTGCCTTGACCGTCACCATGTCGCGCTTGCCGAGTGACGCCGCAATCGCAGGCGTCGTCACGATGGCACAGGCCGCGCCGTCGCTCACTCCGCAGCAATCGAACAGGCCGAGGGGGTACGCGACCATCGGTGCGGCGAGCGCCTGCTCGATGGTGATGCGGTTGCGCAGGTGCGCCTTCGGACTCGCCACGGCGTTCTCATGACTCTTCCACGAGACGTGCGCCATCGCGCGCTTCACGTCGGCCATCGAGTGGCCGTGCCGCGCCGCGTAGGCGCCGCCGAGTTGTGCAAAGGCGCCGGGCGGTGTGAATCCGGGCTGCCACAAGTCTTCGAACGTACCCTTGGTACGCTCGGGCAGACCGGCGAAACCGGTGTCCTTGAGTTTCTCGACGCCGAACGCGAGTGCAATGTCCACGGCACCCGCAGCGACCGCGTACACGGCGCCGCGCAATGCCTCAGTGCCCGTTGCACAGAGATTCTCGACGCGCGTGACGGGTACGTTCGGCAGTCGCAGCGCGAAGGACAGCGGCAGGCCCGAGCGGGCAACGCTCTGATCCTGGTAGAACACGCCGAGCCACGCAGCCTCGATGCGGTCGCGCTCGATGCCGGCGTCGGCCACCGCTTCGGTGAACGCTTCGACCATCAAGTCGTCGGCGCTGCAGTCCCAGCGCTCGCCGAACCGCGAGCAACCCATGCCGACGATCGCAACCTTGTCGCGGATGCCGCTTGCCACGTTCAATTCCTCACCGGGGTGGCTTTCCAGAAGTAGCGGCGGAAGCCGCGCACGCCATCGAAGTCCTTGATGCGGAAGACGAACCGCACGGCCAGGCCGACGCTGGTCTCACCGGGGCGAACGTCCGTGAACTCGATAAACACGTTGCCACCACCGGCGAGTTCGACGTTGCCGTAAACGTGCGGCGGGCTGCGAGTCACCGCAAGCCAGTCTTCGGTGAATGTCTTCACGCGCCCCAGCTTTTCGGCGAGCTGCACGGGATCCTGCGTGTCGAAGGCACGGCATCCCGGGTTGACGCATGCGCGTGCGAGCGGGAACTGCACGGTTCCGCACGCCCGGCACTGCCCGCCGAAAAAGGCCGTCAAGTCACGGTGACGTCGCCATGCAGCGGGTTGCGCCGTGCGGTTGTCGCGTTCGGCGCGCATGCCCCAGTCGACGTCGACGAGGCCGCAGTTGGCGAGGAATCGAACATAGTCGCGATTCGACACACCGGCCGCGAGCGAACCGCTGGCGCCGCGGCCAGCCGATGGCGCCCGACCCGTGGCCCGTAGCACGATCACGTCGCAACCCTGGCCGAAGCCGGCCAGGACGATGAGATCGCCGCCCTGTGCCTGCTCGAGTGCGGCGCCGAGCAACAGGAACGGGTGGGCGACACCCGTGTCGCCGCACTCCGCATGCAGATCGGCGGGGACGGCCTCCGCGCGAATGCCCGCGGCTTTAGCGACTGCGGAGGCAAAGCGCTGCGGACCCTGCACCAGCAGGCACTTGACGTCGCGGGCATCGATCGAGCCCAGCGCAGTCTTGATTACGCGCGGCATCAGCGCGAGGTAGCCCTCGTCGCGGATCCAGCGTTCCTCGTACGCGTAGTCGTATTCGGCCTCGGCGTCGCGAAAGTGGTCGACGAAATCGGCACGCAGCGAAGCCTCGGCGACGTATTCGGCCGCGAGATCGGGTCCGGCGCCGACGAGCGCTGCAGCTGCGCCGTGGCCGAAGCGCGATTCCTGTTCGCTGCCGGCTTTGGCGACGCGTCGATCCGCCGCGACAACCAGGGTCCGTTGCCCATCGCTGCGTGCGTTGCGCAGCGCATCGAGCAGCGCCGCAACGCCCGCGCGTTGGTGACCCGCAGCGTCGGTCGTGCGCAGCGACTGCGACAGGTCGAGCGCTTCGGCTACCACACCCGCGTTGCAGCGGTCCGCGAAGGGATGCGTCGTCGAGGCGAAGACGAGCGAGGCGACGCCGCTGCGGTCGTGGCCGCTGAGGCAATCACGCGCCGCTTCGACCGCCATGGTCAATGCGTCCTCGTCCCACGCGCAGTAACTGCGTGCGCCATGTGCCTTGCCGGCGCGCAGGCCTGCGGCCCAGCCCATCGCGTCGATGATCGCTGCGCGCTCGAGGCGCAGGCGCGGCAGGTACGCGCCAAAACTCTGGATGCCAGTGCCGTGCATCGTGGGTCAGGTCTCGTAGTACGGTTCCAGCAGCGGCTGCACGCGCAGGTGCGCTGGAATCTCGATGCCGGCGGCCTGGATACGACGGTCGAGCTCTTCGTGCCAGTGGTAGATGCGACGTTCCTGGTAATTGAGCGTCATGCCGCGGAAGCCCGGCGACTCGACCGACTTCTGAATCTTCTCGGCGAACTGCAGGTCTTCGTCGAGGATGCGGTCGAAATTCGCGATGCGCGTAGCCCACAGCGGGCTCGGCTCAGCGTCGCCCCAGTCCGGCGCAAACCAGTGGCACTCGATGCGCATCGAATCTGGCCCCGTCGGCCAGAACAGCAGGAACGGGCAGCCGGACGGATCGATCGGCGTGACCAGGTTCGGGTAGAGATTCCACGAAGGATTGTTGTTGGTCGAGATGACCGTCGCCGTCTCGACGCGAGGCATGCCCACGGTGCCCGGATCGACCCAGTCGGGCCGCCGGTTCGGCGTGACCATCAGCGAATGACCGTGACGGAACAGCGCGATGCAGGTGCCGCGGTGATCGAGGAAGCGGTCCACGGTGTTCTGGTGGATCGACTTCAGGTGATAAGTCTCGAGGAACGCGTCCAGCAACACCTTCACGTTGCACTTGAGGTCGTAGCCGTGCTTCTCGATGAAGCGCAGCGACTCCGGCTGGAACTGCTCGAGGTGACCGGGAATCGGGCCGAGGTCTTCGAGCAGCGGGCGTGCGTGCGGGTCCTCGTTGATGAAGACCCAGTTGGCGAACTGCTCACAGCGCACCGAGACGAGCGAATGCGCGCCCATGTCGAGATCCACGAAGTCGCGCTTGTCGCGCAGGTTCACCAACTGTCCGTCGAGCGCGTAGGTCCAGCCGTGGTAGGAGCAGACGAGGCCATCGCAGCGGCCTGCATCGGTCTTGACCAGGGGGCCGCCGCGATGCCGGCACGTGTTGTAGAACGCACGGATCTTGCGGTCCTTGCCGCGGACGATGAGGATCGGCGAGCCCGTCCTGGTCCAGAGCATGAAGCTGCCGGCGTCCGGCAGTTCGTCGGTGTGACAAGCGTAGAGCCAGGTCCGCTTCCACAGCCCCTGGCGCTCGGCCTCGAAAAAGGCCGGATCGTTGTAGCGGCCACCCGGGATCGGGGGGAAACGTGGAAAACCAGCGGGCGGACCTTCGCGGCTCGCCTCGTACTGCATTCCGTCGAGAAAGCGACGGACGAACGTTTCAGTTGCGGCAGCGTCCATGGTCGGACCCCTTTAGGCAGACCCATGGAAGTATAGAAGTGGGGCGATCTAAAAGAAACAGGCGTGACTGTTTTTTTCCGTGCCTTACCCCTATAGTCGGGTTCGGCCTGCACCCGGAGGGAAGCCCGCGTGAGCGACCTGATTCTGCATCATTTCGACTGGTCTCCTTACGGCGAAAAAGTCCGCGTGCTGCTCGGCATCAAGGGGCTGGCGTGGCGGAGCGTGCAGATTCCGATGGTCATGCCGAAGCCGGACCTCACCGCGCTGACCGGTGGCTATCGCAAGACCCCCGTGCTGCAGATCGGCGCCGACATTTACTGCGACACCAGCCGTATCGCGCGCGAGCTCGAGCGTCGTCATCCCGATCCCACGTTCTTCCCGAGCGGCACGAGCGGCCTGGCGTACGCGCTCGCGCCGTGGGCTGATTCATTCTTTGCGTCCGGCGCCGGTCTCTCGATGGGTCTCAACGACCAGCTGCCGGCGGATCTCGTGCAGGACCGGCGCGAATTCTTCAGTCACATGGACTTCGATCGGCTGCGGGCACGGGCGCCGCACATGTTCGGGCAGGTGCTCGCCAGCGTGGCCCTGCTCGAAGACCAGCTAGTCGACGGGCGCGCATTCCTCACGGCAGACCGTCCCGGGCTCGCGGACGCGTCGGCGTATTACGTGCTCTGGATGTGCCGCGGTTTCGTCGCGGCGATGAATGCACTGCTGGAGCCATTCGCACGGGTTGCCGCGTGGGAAGGACGCATGCAAGCGATCGGGCATGGCGAGCGCAGCGAGATCGAAGCCGCCGCCGCGCTGGACATTGCCCGCGCCGCAAGGGCGTTACCCGGTGCCGGTGTGAGTCCAGCCGATCCGTCGGGTCTGGTCGCCGGGCAACGCGTCACCGTGACGCCGGACGACTACGGCAAGGTTCCGGTCGCGGGTGAGCTGGTGACGCTGGACCTGCACGAGATCGCGGTGCGCCGCGTCGATGCTCGCGCGGGCGAAGTCGTCGTTCATTTCCCGCGCCTCGGTTACGTCATCGAGGCCGCATGATCGACGTTCATTTCTATCCATCGCCGAACGGACTCAAGATCCTGATGATGCTGGAGGAGTGCGGCCTGCCGTACCGCGTCGTCGAAGTGAACATCCTGCGTGGCGCGCAGTTCGAGCCGGACTTCCTGCGCATCAGCCCGAACAATCGAATTCCGGCGATCGTCGATCACGATGCGCCGGGCGGGCCCCTGTCGGTTTTCGAGTCCGGTGCGATCCTGCAGTACCTCGCGGAAAAGTCGGGTCAACTGCTGCCGCGGGACGTGCGTGGCCGGTACGAAGTCCTGCAATGGCTGTACTGGCAGGTTGCCGGTCTCGGCCCGATGGCGGGGCAGGCCCATCACTTCCGTGCGTTTGCGCCGGAGAAGATTCCGTACGGCATCAAGCGCTACACGGACGAGGTCAATCGACTGTACGGCGTGCTGCAGCGGCGTCTCGCGGGCCACGAGTACATCGCAGCCGACTACTCGATCGCAGATATCGCCTGCTGGCCCTGGATCGTGCCGCACGAGCGTCAGGGACAGTCACTCGAAGACTTTCCGGACGTGAAGCGCTGGTTCGAAGCCGTACGCGCCCGGCCCGCGACGAAGCGAGCGTACGAGAAAGGCCACGAACGCAGCGCAGACCCCGAGGCCTACCAGTTCCTGTACGGGCAGACGGCTGAGTCCGTCGCACAGCGACGCCGGGAGCACGAGCAATGACCGACCTGATTCTGCATCACTACGACGCGTCGCCCTTTACGCAGCGCGTGCTGCGCATGCTCGGCATCAAGGGCCTCGAGTGGCGCTCAGTGACGACGCCCATGATGCCGCCGAAGGACGACCTGCTGGCGCTGACGGGAGGCTATCGCGGCACACCCGTGCTGCAGATCGGCGCCGACGTCTACATCGACTCACAGCGCATCGCACGCGAACTCGAGACGCGCTACCCGCAACCCTCGCTGTTTCCGGACCGCAATGCCGGTGTCACCTACGCCGCGGTGAAGTGGGCCGACGCGTTCTTCCGCGCGGGTCTGCACCTGGCCATCGGTGCAACCAGTTCGATGTGGCCGGCGGAGTTTCGACAGGACCGGCAAGGCTTGTTTCCCGACATCGATTTCGACGGTGTCGACCTCGCCCATGCGCGCTCGCAGGTGCTTGCTCATGCGGGGTTCATCGAACAGCAGTTGGCGGACGGTCGCGCGTTCCTGTCGGGTGGTGCACCGGGTTTGATCGATATTCATGCCTGGACCGTGCCGTGGTTCACGCGCGCGTCCGTACCGGGCGTGAATCAACTGTTCGCGCCGTTCACACGCATGCAAGCATGGGAAGAGCGCGTCGCCGCGCTGGGCGAAGGCCGGCGCGTCGAATGCACGGCCAGCGCGGCATTCGAGATCGCGCGAGCATCCAGACCGCTGGCGTGTTCCGTGACGGGTCACGAGGCAGAGACCTTGCAGGCAGGCGGGCTCGTCGAGGTAACGCCTGACGACACCCGGCGCGGTGCTGTTCGCGGCCGGCTCGTGGCGCTCGACTGGAATGAAATCGGCGTGGCGCGCGAGCACGCACAGTGCGGCGCAGTCGTCGTCCACTTTCCGCGGCTGGGATACCGGGTCACGCCACTCGATTGAGCGCGCGCGACGATGGCCTCAGATCACCCGCGCGTCCCGCAGTGCGGTGATTTCTTTGCTCGAGTAGCCGAGGCCGTGCAGCACTTCGTCGGTGTGCTCGCCGAGCAATGGCGGACGGTGAGTGATGCCGCCACCGGACACGCTGAGTTTGACCGGGAGGTTCGGCACCAGGGCGGGCCGCTGCAACCCGGGAAAGTCCGTGATGGCGTGCAGGGCCTGCATCGCAGCCACCTGTGGATGATCGAGCGCCTGCTGCAGCGTATGCACCGGGCCCGCTGGCAGGCCTGCGGCCTGCAGTTCGCGCAGCGCCTCGTCCGTCGTGCGTTCGGAACACCATTGCCGCATGCGGGCAAGAAGGTCCTCGCTGTGATCGCCGCGTGACTGGTCGGACTGGAAGCGCGGGTCGTTGCTCCAGCGGTCCGCGTCGCCCATCAGCCTCGCCCAGCGGCGAAACAGGCCATTGCCGACCGTATGTGTGAGGATGTGGCCATCGCGAGTCGCGAACACATCGGAGGGTGCAGACGTCTGCACTCGATTGCCCGTTGGCGCACGGTTGATTCCGAGGGCGCTCTGTTCGGCGAGGTGCGAGCCGAACACGGCCATCGCCGTGCCGAGCAGGTTCGTCTTCACCTCCTGGCCTTCGCCCGTCTGTGCGCGCTGCATCAGCGCTGCGAGCGTGCCGAAAGCGGAGAGCACGGCCGTCGCATAGTCGACGTATGGGGCGGCGGACTTGACCGGATGGGCGGGCGTGCCGGTCATGTACATCGCACCCGACATCGCCTGCCCGACGCCGTCGAATCCGCCGCGCTCGGCGAGCGGGCCTGCGTCGCCGAACGACGATTGCGTCACCAGGATGATGTCGGGACGGATCGCCTTGAGGCTCGCGTAATCGAGTCCGAGTGATTGCAGGCCCGACGGCGGCAGGTTGGCGACGACGACGTCGGCGGTGCGCACCAGTCGCTGCATGATTTCACGACCCTGCGCGCTGGCCGGGTCGAGCGTGAGGGACTTCTTGTTGCACGCGGTCTGGAAGAACACGCCGCCTTCGCCGGATGCGGCGATGGGCGCAATGTAGCGATCCTCGCCGCCATCGCGCTTCTCGATCCGGATCACTTCGGCGCCGAGGTAACCGAGCAGCGTGGCGCAATAGGGGCCCGCGACGTAGCGGCCGAAGTCGAGCACACGCACTCCGGCCAGCACCGCCATGCGTCAGCGCCTCTGGTCGAAGCGGCGGCCGACGAGCGCGCCTGCGATGTTGACCTTCTGGATGTCGATCGCGCCGCCCGCGATGCCCCAGCCCCACGCGTCGCGCAGGCGCCGTTCCATCGGGTACTCGCGCGAATAGCCGTAACCACCCATGAGCTGCACGGCGTTGCCGCACACTTCGCGCGCGATCTCGTTGGCGAAGCACTTGGCGAGCGACGAATCGAGGATGCTCGGCAGGCCGTCCTGCGCATTCGACGCAGCGCGGTGGATCAGCAGTCGCGCCGCCTCGACGCGCATCTTCATCTCGGCAAGCTTGATCTGCACGCCCTGGAATTCGATCAGGTGCTTGCCGAACTGCTCGCGTTCCTGCACGTACTCGAGCACGTCCTCGAGCGCGCCCGAAGCCTGGGCGAGGCCCATGGTCGCGTTGCCGCAGCGTTCGAGGTCGAACGCTTCCATCAGCTTCTTGAAGCCGCCTGCCGGCACGACGATGTTGTCGGCTGGCACGGTGGCGTTGTCGAAGTAGATGTCGGAGGAGGGCACGCCGCGAAAACCCATCAGGCTTTCAGGCTTGCCGAACGTGACGCCCTTGGTGTCCTTCTCCACGTAGACGGCACCGATGCCTCTCGCGCCTTCGTCTTCTGACATGCGGCAATACACGACGTAGCCATCCGCGTGGCCGCCGCCCGAGCACCAGCGCTTGGTGCCGTTCAGCACGACCTTGTCGCCGCGAGTCTCGGCCCGCGTCGTCAGGTCGGTGAGCGCCGAGCCGGCCTGCGGCTCCGACATCGACACCGCGATCTGGATTTCACCGCGGCAGACCGCGGGCACGACGCGCTGCTTCAGCGATTCAGAAGCAAAGCGCTCGATGGCGCGCACGGGGCCGACGCAGGACTCGAACACGGGGAAGCCGACGGCGGACGAAATCTTGCCGAACTCCTCGAGCACGAGCAGCGCCTCGACGTTGCCGAGGCCGAGACCGCCGTAGCGTTCAGGCACGTTGATGCCGAGGAATCCCATCTCGGCGAATTCCTTCACGACCGCCTTGTCGGGGGCGTGGTTCGACTCCTCGCATTCCTTCGCCACGCCCGGCAATTTCGCACGGGCAAAGTTGCGCGCGGCTTCCTGCAGCGAGCGCTGTTCGTCGGTCAGCTGGAAATTCACGCGAGCGGTCTCCTCGATTCCTGAACCGTCAGACCTGGACTTCGATGTGGCCGTCGACGACGCGCACCGGGTAGCTGCGCAGCGGCGCAGTGGCGGGCGCGCCAAGCACGGCCCCCGTGCGAACGTCGAAGCTTGCGCCATGCAACGGACAGATGAGGCGGGTACCGCGCAATCGGCCCTCGTCCATCGTTGCGAACGCATGGCTGCAGATATTGTGCACTGCGTGTACCGCGCCATCCTTTGTGTGCACGAGCAGCACGGGTTCGTCGCCGAGCGTCACGCAGCGCATCGCGCCGGGCGCGAGCTCGGCGAGGGGCAGGGCGGGCACGTAGGGTTGGTCGGACAAATCGGCACCTCGCGCGAACCTCCGCGCGACTCGACATAATTTAACGGGCAATGTACCGGATCGTCTCAAAAAAGAAACAGGCCTGACTGTTTCTTTCCGGTCGGGCCCGGTGCTACCATCAGTCGCGAACACGCCACACAGGGGGAGCCGATGTCGCGGACCACGTTCATTTCCCGCATGACGGTCAAGCCGGGCCGGGAGCAGGATTTCGTCGACGCCTGCAACGAGCTCACCACCAAGGTGAAGGCCCACGAGCCGGGCGTCATCTACTACGAATTCTTCAAGCTGCGCGAACCGCGCCGCTACGCCGTGCTCGAATCCTTCCCGACGGAGGAGATGGAGCACGCACACATGAATTCCGCGTGGCTCGCGGCCATCGGCCCCCGTATCGTCGATTGCCTCGACGGCACGTGGGAGCGCGAATACCTGGATCCGTTCAAGGCCTGACGCCGTTTCTACCTCCGCTTCGACGAGGATCGCGCACCCATGACCGTCTTCATCGCCACGCTCAAGATCAAGCCGGGCCACGAGGCCGAATTCGAACGGCTGCAGGCCGAACTCTCGCAGTTGACCCACGCAAGCGAGCCGGACACCAAGGTCTACGACATCATCCGCTCGCGCGACAACCCGGGCACGTACGTGGTCTACGGGCGTTTCACCGACGATGCAGCATTCCAGCTGCACCAGACCACGGCGTTCCACGATCGCCTGGTGCCGCCGATCCTGGCCACCGTCTCGGGTGACATGGATCTCAAGTTCTTCGATTACGTCGCCTGAGGCGGCGACGGCATCGCGCCCCGTTGTCGCGGAGCGCGAGCGTGGGTCAGCCGGCGGTGGCGCCGGTGACCGCTGCCTTGAGCGCGGCGAGGAACGCCGCGGCGTCCGCGCCGTCCACGACCCGGTGGTCGCTCGACAACGTCACTGTCACGACCCGACCCACGGTGAGAGCGCCATGGCGCGCCACGGGCCGCTCTTCCATCGCGCCGATCGCGAGGATCGCGACCTGCGGCGGGTTGATGATCGCGTCGAACTGGCGCACGCCGAACATGCCCAGGTTCGAGACTGTGAACGTCCCGCCGGTGATTTCGTCGCGGGCCAGCTTGCCTGCGCGAGCGCGCTCCGCGAGCTCCCGCACCGACGTCGCTATCTGCAGCACCGAGAGGCCAGCGGCATTGCGCACGATGGGCGTCACGAGTCCGCCTGGAGTTGCCACCGCGACGGCCAGATCGACCTGCTCGAACTGCAGCAGCTCTTCACCCGTGAACTGGGCGTTCAGTCGCGGGTGCTGGCGCAGCGCCGTCGCAACGGCGTGCAACAGCAGATCGTTGATCGAGACGCGCTCACCCGCGGCGACCATGGCGGCACGTTTCGTCGCCAGCGCGTCCATGTCGAGGTCCGCGACCAGGCGGTAATGCGGCAGGTCGCGCTTCGATTCGGACAGACGGCGCGCGATCGTCGAGCGCATCGACGTGAGTTTTTCGCGCTTCACAGGCTCCGCAATGCTCATGACCGCGACGGCGGCCGCGGCGCTGCCCGCCTGCTGCAGGGTGGCCGCAAAGGCCTCAACGTCCTCCTTCGAGATGCGACCGTTGCGACCGGTGCCGGTCACGCGCGACAGGTCGATGCCGAGTTTCTCGGCCAGGCGCTTTGCGATCGGGCTGACGCGCGCCTCGCCTTCGCCGCCGCCATCGGTCGTTGCTTCCACGGCAGAAGTAGCGGGAGCAGCAGGCGCAGTGGGTGTCGTCACTGCCACGGGCGAGTCTTCGGCGAACGATGCATCGAACGGCTTGAAGTCTCGCACGAACGCATCGATGTCGGCCTCGGCAACGTCCGGATCCGAGAGGACGGCAATCAGCGCGCCAACCGGCAACGTGTCGTGCATCGGTGCGAGTATGCGGCGCAGTGTGCCACTCGCAGGGCTCTCGACCGAGTTCACGATTTTCTCGGTCTCGACGTCGAGCAAGGCATCGCCTTTGTCGACGTGGCGACCGAGTTCGACGTTCCAGGCGGTGACGGTGCCTTCCTGCATCTCGATACCCCACTTGGGCATCGTGACCGGACGGATGCGATCGGTGCTCATCCCTTCATCACCTCGCGAATGGCGGCTTCGATCTTCGTCGGACCCGGCACGTAGGCGCGCTCGAGTTCACGGGCGAAAGGCACGGGGCAGTGGGGCGCCGTCACCGCGCGCGGCGCAGCCTTGAGCGAATGGAAGCCCTTCTCCGCGACGATGGCGCAGATGTCTGCCGCAACGCTGCAGCGAGGATTCGATTCGTCCACCACGACGAGGCG
>Ga0209254_10004193_pt1 | contig 13199 bp, 10 predicted proteins | sample FrelakmetDIP11DI_FD_187148 | JGI IMG/M metagenome (GOLD analysis project Ga0209254, IMG submission 187148) | Freshwater lake sediment microbial communities from the University of Notre Dame, USA, for methane emissions studies - DIP11 DI (SPAdes)... | ecosystem: Environmental > Aquatic >...
GGTACCAGTCCACGAAACGGCGGATTCCCACGTCGACCGGCGTTGCCGGCCGGTAGCCCGCGTCGCGCTGCAGGTCGTCGATGTCGGCCCAGGTATCGGGGACGTCACCCTGCTGCAGCGGCAGCAGGTTCATCTGCGCCTTGCGGCCGAGGCACTCCTCGAGCACCTCGATGTAATGCATGAGCTCGACCGGCTGATTGTTGCCGATGTTGTAGAGGCGGTACGGGGCGCGGCTCGAGCCGGGATCCGGTGCGTCGCTGTCCCAGGCGTGGTTCGCAGTGGCGACGCGGTCGCAGCAGCGCACCACGCCCTCGGCGATGTCCTCGACGTAGGTGAAATCGCGCCGGTGGTGGCCGTAGTTGAAGACGTCGATCGGCTGCCCGGCGAGGATGTTGCGCGTGAACAGGAACAGCGCCATGTCCGGCCGCCCCCACGGCCCGTAGACCGTGAAAAAGCGCAGGCCCGTCACCGGCAGCGCATACAGGTGCGCATAGGTGTGGGCCATGAGCTCGTTCGCCTTCTTGGTGGCGGCGTAGAACGAGAGCGGGTGGTCCACGTTCTGGTGTACGGAGAACGGCATCTTCGTGTTGGCACCGTACACCGAGCTCGTCGAGGCATAGACCAGGTGCTCGACGCCGTGGTGGCGGCAGCCCTCGAGGATGTTCGCGAAGCCCACCACGTTGCTGTCGACGTAGGCGAGCGGATTCTGGATGGAGTAGCGCACACCTGCCTGCGCCGCGAGGTTTATCACGCGCTGAAACTTCCCCTCGGCGAACAGCCGAGTCATGCCATCGCGATCGGCGAGATCCAGCTTCACGAAATGGAAGCCGGGGTGGCGCTTCAGGATCTCGAGACGCGCCAGCTTGAGGCGGACGTCGTAGTACTCGTTCAGGTTGTCGAGCCCCACGACCTCGTCGCCGCGTTCGAGCAGCTTGAGCGCAGTGTGGAAACCGATGAAGCCGGCGGCACCCGTGACGAGGATCTTCATGCTCTAGAGCCTGCCATCCACTTCGCGGGCAGGGAACACGTACTTGATGTCATAGAGAACGTGGCTGCGACGGCCGAGCTTGCGTACCTTCTCGATGCCCATCCGGCGGAACTCGTCGTGCGCGACACCCATCAAGATCGCGTCGTAGCTTCCCGGCTTGGGCTTGGCGATCGGGCGCAGCCCGTATTCGCGCTCAGCCTCGTCGGCGTCCGCCCACGGATCGCACACATCCACTCGCGCCCCGTACTTCTCGAGCTCCTTCACGACGTCCACGATCTTCGTGTTGCGTACGTCGGGACAGTTCTCCTTGAACGTCAGACCCATCACGAGCACGCGCGCGTCCTTCACCTGGATGCGCTTCTGCATCATGAGCTGCGCGACCTGCTGCGCGACGTAGATGCCCATGTTGTCGTTGATGCGACGGCCCGCGAGGATCATCTCCGGGTGGTAGCCGACGGCCTGGGCCTTGTGCGTCAGGTAGTAGGGGTCGACTCCGATGCAGTGACCGCCCACCAGCCCCGGCCGGAACGGCAGGAAGTTCCACTTGCTGCCCGCCGCCTGCAGCACTTCCTCGGTGTCGATCCCGAGGCGGTTGAAGATCAGTGCGAGCTCGTTGATGAGCGCGATGTTGACGTCGCGCTGCGTGTTCTCGATCACCTTGGCGGCCTCGGCCACCCTGATGCTCGATGCCTTGTGCGTGCCGACGGTCACGATCGAGCGGTACAGCGAGTCGACGAACTCCGCCACCGCGGGCGTCGAGCCGGACGTCACCTTGCGGATCGTCGTGAGCCGGTGCTGCTTGTCGCCCGGGTTGATGCGCTCGGGGCTGTAGCCCGCAAAGAAATCTTTGTTGAACCTGAGCCCCGAGATGCGCTCGAGGATCGGAACGCAGACCTCCTCGGTGCAGCCGGGATACACGGTCGACTCGTAGATCACCACATCGCCCTTCTTGAGCACCTTGCCCACCGACTCGCTCGACTTCTCGAGAGGCGTGAGGTCGGGGCGCTTGTACTCGTCGATCGGCGTGGGCACCGTGACGATGAAGACGCGGCATGGCTTCAGGTCGTCGAGCCGCGTCGTGTAGCTGAGCTTGGTCGCAGCCGCAAGCTCGGTTTCGTCGGTCTCGAGCGTGCTGTCGTGCCCCTTGCGGAGCTCGTCGACGCGCTCGGCCTTGATGTCGAAGCCAACAGTATTGAAGCGCTTGCCGAATTCCACGGCGAGCGGCAGGCCGACGTAGCCGAGGCCTATGACACCGATGCGGAGATTGCGAAGGTTCAGTTTGGGCATGGGCGATGCAGAATCGTGGGGAAAATTGGTTCGTGCGCGCAACGGACGGCGCCGTGAAAGGATGCCATGGGCAGCCGGCGTCGAATGCGACGCACGTCATGTTCGCGCCGCGGCGCCGGCCCGCCTGGGGACATGCCCGGCATGACGGACGACCATTGCGGGGTCATGCCTCGCGCTCCAGCTGGCGCCAGACTGTCCGGCCGCCGCTCGCCTTGTCGATGGCCTTAAGCCGCCGCTCGTGCGCCGCGAGTTCCGCATCGCCGGCCCGCAGGACGATGAGGCGGCCGTGGGGGCGCGCGGCGCGGCGGCCGGCGACGGTCGCGGTGGTATCGCCGGCATCCTCGAGCGTGAGGGCCCCCTGCCCGCCCGTCATCGCTAGATAGACCTCCAGCAGCAGGTCTGCGTCCAGCAGCGCCCCATGCAGGTCGCGCTGGGAGTTGTCCACGGAATAGCGCTTGCACAGCGCGTCGAGACCGTTGCGCTGGCCCGGGTGCAACTTGCGAGCGAGCGCGAGGGTATCAAGCACCTGGCAGAAATCGCCGATCCGGCCCGGTGACCCGGGCAGGCGCGCGAGCTCGGCGTCGAGGAAAGCTACGTCGAACGGCGCGTTGTGAATCACCAGTTCGGCTTCGCGCACGAATTCGAGCCACTCCGCCGCGACGTCGGCAAAGCGCGGCTGGTCCCGCAGGAACTCGGCAGTGATTCCATGTACCTGCAGCGCCCCGGGATCGATCTCGCGGTCGGGGCAAAGGTAGCGATGGAACACTCGGCCGGTACGCCGCCGGTTCACGACCTCGATGCACCCGAGCTCGATGACGCGGTGCCCGAGCTCCGGCTCGAGACCCGTGGTCTCGGTGTCGAGGATGACCTGCCGCACGATTCAGCCCACGGCTTCGCGAACCGTGCGCACCACCTTCGCCTGGTCCGCCTCGGTGAGGTACGGGTGCATGGGCAGACTGACCACCCGTCGAGCCGCCGCCTCGGACACCGGGAAGCGCCCCGCTCGCTGACCGAGGTGCTCGTACACTGGCTGCAGGTGCAGCGGCTGCGGGTAATGCACCGCGGTCGGCACGCCGAGCGCCTTCATGCGTGACTCGAAAGCGTCCCGGTCGTCCACCTCGATCGTGTACTGCGCGTACACGCTGGTGTTGAATGGCTCGACGTAAGGCAGGCGGATGGCCTCTGGCCGGTCCGCGAAGGCCGCCGCCAGCAGCTCCGAGTAGCGGGCGCCGAGGCGGATGCGCGCGGCGACCTCGTCCTCGAAGATCTCCATCTTCGCGAGCAGCACCGCGGCCTGGAGCGTGTCGAGCCGCCCGTTGAGGCCGAGCCGCGGATGGTGATAGCGACGATCCTGCCCGTGCACCCGGATCTCGCGCATCTTCCTGGCCAGCGCATCGTCCTCCGTGAACAGCGCGCCACCATCTCCGTAGCCGCCCAGCGGCTTGGAGGGGAAAAAAGATGTCGAGCCCACCAGCGACAGCGCACAGGAACGCTTGCCGCGATAGGTCGCACCGAAGCTCTGGGCGCCGTCCTCGATTACCGGAAGCTCATGGGCACAGGCCACCGAGTTGATGGCGTCGAAGTCGGCGCACTGGCCATAGAGCGACACAGGCATGACGGCGCGGGTACGCGGCGTGATTGCAGCGGCCAGGCCGGCCGGATCCAGATTGTAGGTGCGGGGATCGATGTCGACGAACACCGGCGTGGCACCGAGCAGCGCAATCATCTCCCCTGTTGCGATAAACGTGAATGGCGAGGTGATCACCTCGTCGCCCGGGCCGATGTCGAGCGCCATCATCGCAATCAGCAGGGTGTCGGTGCCGCTCGACGCGGCGATGCAGTGCTTCACGCCAACGTAGGCCGCGAGCACGCGCTCGAGTTCGGTGACCTCGGGACCAAGGATGTACTGCCCGTGTTCGAGCACGCGCGCTATGCGCGCATCCACCGACGGCTTGATGCGGCGGTACTGGGTCTTGAGGTCGATGAAGTCCATGTCGATGGGGATCCGGGCTGGCTCGATCCGCGTAGTTTACGGCAATGCCGCGACCGGAGGCTCGCATCACGATGGTGCGGCGACGCGGCTGCACCATGGGCGTGCCGTCAAATCCCGACAAGCTCGTCGACGCCGCGATTCGCGAGTTCGTCGGCGCGCTCGTTCCCTGCGTGTCCCGCGTGTCCCTTGACCCAGTGCCAACGCACCTCGTGCCGGGCCATCTCGGACTCGAGTCGCGTCCAGAGGTCGGCGTTCTTCACGGGTTTGCGGTCCGCGGTCTTCCAGCCGCGCTGCTTCCATTGAGGCAGCCACTCGGTGATGCCGTTGCGCACGTACTGGGAATCCGTGTAGAGGTCCACTTGGCAGCGTCGCTTGAGGGCTGCCAGCGCCTCGATGGCGGCGGTCATCTCCATGCGGTTGTTGGTGGTGGCCGACTCACCGCCCCAGAGCTCGCGACGATGCTGTCCGGAGACCAGCAGCGCTCCCCAGCCGCCCGGGCCCGGGTTACCGCGGCATGCGCCGTCCGTGTAGACCTCGACGCGCGTCACGCCGCGTTCCGCGAAGTGGGCTCGGCGATCCCGCCGACGATCGCCGGGGCACGCTGCCAGGCCGGACGGAGGGGCGTGAGCGCACGCACCCGCTTGCGAGCCTTGACGAGGTAGGCCGCGGCCAGCGGCGGTACGAACTGCGGACCACGCCGCTCGAGCCAGCGACTGCTGCGGGCCGCGAACCGGCGGTTCCAGGGTGGCGCGAACAGGTAGCGGCGCGAATCAGCCACCTCGAGCCCAAGCAGCCGCAGCCAGTCGCACAGCCGGCGTTCGCTCAACAGCCGTTCGCCGGTGGGCGGGAAGCGTCCGCGCGATGCGAGATGCCGCAATCCCCATGGTCCGAACGGATTGAACCCGCATACGATTAGCTGGCCGTCGCCTGTGAGCACTCGCTCGACTTCGCGCAGCAGCTCATGCGGCTGCGGCGCGTACTCCAGCGTGTGTGGCAGCAACACCGCCTCCACGGAGGCCGTCGCGATAGGTAACGCCGCGAAATCGGCGCGCACCGCACGCGCTCCCGATGCCCTGGGCGCAATCAAGCGATGGTGCTGCGTGCGTGCGCCGGAACAGAGATCCGCACCGTGACCCCAGTCACCGATCTGCAGCAACTCGAAGCCGAAGACATCGGCCAGCGCGTCGGCGAGCAGGCACTGCTCGATCTCGAGCAGCGCAGCTCCGAGCGGGGTGGCGAGCCAGGCTCGTGAATCGGTCTCGTTCATTGCGGGAAGGATAACGGCAGAAAGCGTGAGCTCGTGCGAAAAACGCACTTCGACCGGTGGAATTTTGTAGCCTGAAGCGGTCTAATACGCGCGCCCGGACGCATGCCCATTGGGCCACGGGGGGTCGATGATGCTAGACGTCAGTCCGGTGAGGGCCTTCTCGGACAACTACCTCTGGTTGATCCGTGCCCCGCTCGACCCTCGTGACGCGGTGGTGGTGGATCCGGGCGACGCCCGGGCGGTGGAGGATGCGCTCGAACGCAAGGGTCTCTCGCTGCGAGCGATCCTGGTGACGCACCACCACGCTGACCACGTTGGCGGGGTCGCGGAACTCGCCGTGCGCCACGGGGCGAAGGTCTTCGGACCGGCGAAGGAACGGATGCCCTGCGCCGGGACGCCGCTCGACGATGGGACTGATCTGAAACTTGAAGACCTCGGACTCTTTTTTCACGTGATGGCGGTTCCCGGTCACACCCTCGGCCACATCGCCTATCACGGTCACGGCGAACTGTTCTGCGGCGATACGCTGTTCAGCGCCGGGTGCGGGCGGCTCTTCGAAGGTACCGCGGGTCAAATGCTCGACTCTCTCGACCGCCTGGCCGCGCTGCCCGACGATACACGGGTCTACTGCGCGCACGAGTACACGCTCGGAAATCTGCGATTTGCGGCGGCCGTTGAGCCTGGCAACGTCGCGGTCATGGAGACGCTCGAGGCGGTGAGCGCGCTTCGGGCCAAGGATGCGATCACGCTGCCGAGCACCCTCGGCCGCGAGCGCCGGATCAATCCCTTCCTTCGATGCCGCGAGCCCACCGTGCGCTCGGCTGCCGAGGCTCACGCGGGCAGGTCACTCCCCGGTGCGGCCGACGTGTTTGCAGTGATCCGGGCCTGGAAAGACGGATTCCGCTGAATGCCGCGAACCAGATCAGTCCTGCCGCTGCTCGCACTGCTCGGACTCGCGCTCACGGGCTGCAGCACGACTCCGCAGAGCGACTACTCCAGCCTTCCCCCCGCGCCCCAGCACCCGCGCGGCGGCGCGACCGAAACACCGGAGTCGGCGAACGTCACTCCGGGCGCCGCCGCACTCACCCGCCACGGCGGGCCGCAGATCCCACCGGACGCGCACGAGGACCTCTTCGACCGTATCCGTGCCGGTTACGCGCTGCCCGACACGCAGCAATACGCGATCGACCGCGAGGTAGCCCGGTACCGCTCGGACCCCGAGTTTCTCGATCGGACGTTTCGCCGCGGCGCGCGTTACCTCCATTACATCGTCGGCGAAATCGAGCGGCGCGACCTGCCCCTCGAACTCGCGTTGCTGCCGGTGGTCGAGAGCGCATTCAATCCGGTTGCCTATTCACGAAGCCGGGCCTCAGGGCTCTGGCAGTTCATCCCCAGCACCGGCAAGCACTATGGCTTGACCCAGAACTGGTGGATCGACGAACGTCGCGACGTGATACGCGCGACCGACGCGGCACTCACCTACCTGCAATACCTCAACCAGTACTTCAAGGGCGACTGGTACCTCGCCATTGCGGCCTACAACGGTGGCGAGGGCAATGTGGGCCGCGCAGTGAAGCGCAACGCCGCCGCCGGGCGGCCTACCGACTTCTTCAGTCTCGACCTCGCGCGCGAGACTCGCGAGTACGTGCCGAAGCTGCTGGCCATCAGCCGCATCGTGGCCAACCCTGCGGCCTACGGACTGCAGTTCGCGGCAATCCCGAACCAACCGTACTTCGACGTGGTCGACCCGGCAAAGCAGATCCACCTTGGTGAAGCCGCGGACCTCGCGGGAGTCACCCGGGACGACATGTTCGCCCTCAATCCGGCGTTCAACCGCATGACCACGCCGCCACACGGTCCGCATCGACTGCTTCTGCCCGTCGAGCGCGTCGAACCCTTCCGGCTCGCGCTCGCCAGTGCCGACGGCGCCGGGCGAGTCGCGAGCGCGGCCACGGCGCCGCCGCCCGAGGTTCGCCACCGGGTCCGGCGCGGCGAGTCACTTACCGGCATCGCAAGGCAATACGGCGTGTCGGTGCAGACCTTGCGCGCCGCGAACAACATGCGTGGCTCGGTGATTCACCCGGGCGAGACGCTGATCGTTCCACAGGGCGGGCGGGCCGAGAGCACGCTGGTCGCCGAGTCGCGCCCGGATATCTCGGCGCAGCTGCCCGAGCGTCAAACGGCGCCGGCCGCGAAAGCGCCGTCGGGATCGTCCCCTCGAACCCACAAGGTCCGACCGGGTGACACACTCTGGGGCGTGGCTCGCAAGTACGGAATGACGGTCCCGGCGCTCGCTGCCGCCAACGATCTCGGGCCCAAGAGTGAGCTCGTCGTCGGGCAGCGTTTGAAGATTCCCGCAGGCAATGGTGGCGCGGCGTCAGCCGCGGAAGCCTCGCGCATGACATATCAGGTTCGCCGGGGCGACACGTTGTCCGAGATCGCCGAACGCTTCAATGTGTCGGTCGCGCAGCTGCGCTCGTGGAACCGGATCGGCTCGACAAATTCTCTCAAGGCAGGCCAGCGCATCGTGATCTACGTCGACCCGCGCCGGGTCAACGGAGGTTGAGGTAATGGGCTTCCTTGCCGGTAAACGGGCGCTGATCGTCGGCCTCGCCACCGAGAGGTCGATTGCATACGGCATTGCTTCAGCGATGCGTCGCGAGGGCGCCGACCTCGCTTTCACTTACCAGAACGAGCGGCTGCGCGAACGGGTGGCGGAGATGGCCGCGTCTTTCGATGCGCCCATCCAGCTGCCTATGGACGTCGCCAGCGATGCGGAGATAGACAGGGCCTTCACGGCCCTTCGCGAGCACTGGGACGGGCTCGATATCCTCGTGCACTCGGTGGCCTTCGCGCCGCGCGAGCAGCTTGCCGGCGGATTCCTCGACAGCATCACCCGAGAAGGGTTTCAGATTGCACACGACGTTTCGAGCTACAGCCTCTCGGCGCTGGCGAAGGCCGCGCGGCCGATGATGCTCGGACGGGCCGGGGCGATCCTCACGATGTCGTACCTCGGCGCCGTCCGCTCCGTGCCGAGCTACAACGTGATGGGGCTCGCGAAGGCGAGCCTTGAGGCGAACGTGCGGTTTCTCGCCGCGGACCTCGGTCCTCAGGGCATCCGTGTGAACGCCATCTCCGCCGGCCCGATCAAGACGCTGGCCGCCGCGGGCGTGAGCGGTTTCCGCAAGATGCTCGGGCACGTGGCCGCGTACACGCCCCTGCGGCGCAACGTCACGATCGATGAAGTCGGCAATGCGGCTGCATTCCTGTGCTCGGAGCTTGCATCCGGCATAACCGCCGAGGTTCTTTACGTCGACGCCGGGTACAGCCACGTCGGCATGGCGTTCCCCGAATAGGCGCGCTGCAGATCCGACGCGACTGCAGGCCGGGACCTACTCCCAGAGCTTCGGATTGCGCTTGATCTTCGCCGTGCGTTCGAGTTCCGCCAGGTAGGCAGAGAACTCCCCGACCGCGACCTGTCCCGCCGCCTGCTGGGTGATTTCCGCGGACTGCGCTGCGATCTCCGGAGCCGCCATCGACCCCGGGCGCACCGCGTCGACGACAAACAGTGCAACATCGCCGTTCGGCAGCGGGCTGACACCACTGGCGATACGTCCCGCAGCAGGCGCGGCGACGCCAAAGATGGCATTCAGCACGTCGGGCGGGACGCCCTCAGCATTGCGCCTGATAGACATTGCGCCCGACACCGGGCGGCCGAGATCCGCCGCGACTGCCGCCAGCGACTCGCCGGCCGAGAGCCGTGCAGAGGCAGCCTTCGCCGCTGCCTCGGCCGCCTGCTGCGCGCGTTCGGCACGCAGCGAAGCCTCGACCTGGGCCCGCACTTCCTCGAGCGGACGCTGCGACGCGGGCCGGTGCTCCGTGACACGCAACACGACCACGGCATCGTCACCCACGCTGATGGCCGGGCTGTTCTGGCGCGCCTCCAGCACTTCCGCGCTGAATGCCGCCTCGATCAGTTTCCGATCGTTTCCGAGCGGCTCACCGCCCTCCTGGCGGGTGAAAGTCGCCACTTGCTGAAGCGGAAGTCCAAGCTTCTGGGCGACCGGCTCCAGAGAATCGAGGCTGGCGAATGCCTCGTCCGCGAGTTGCTGCGAACGCTCGTAGAACGCCGCCTGCGCCCTGTCGTTGCGGTAATCGGCCTCGAGTTCCCCACGAACCTCGTCGAGGCTGCGCTGATGGCCCGCCTCGATTTCCTCGAGCTTGATGACGTGGTAGCCGAACTGGGTCTTCACCGGTCCACGGATCTCTCCAGCCTGCATCGCGAACAACGCGTCCGCGAACGGGGCCACGAAGCTCTCGCGAGTCGACCAGCCCAGGTCTCCGCCCTGGCTCTTCGAGCCCGGATCATCCGAGTTCTGCGCGGCAAGACTCGCGAAGTCCTCGCCGTCCCGCGCGCGCTTGGCGAGCGCCTCGGCCTTCGCCAGCGCCGCCGCATCGTCCGAACCCGACTCGACCAGCACGTGGCGCGCCCGACGACGCTCGGTGGCGACGTAACGCTCGGCGGCAACCTGCTCGTAGTAGGCGCGCAGCGACTCCTCTGTAACCTCGACGCCGGCCGCGACGTCGCCAAGGCTCAGCCGCACGAACTGCAGCGACACAGACTCCGGTGTGCGGAAATCCGCCTCGCCCTTGCTGTATCGCGCTGCGACCTCCTCCGGCGTGAACGTAACCGCGGCGGCGAACTGCTCGGCCGGCAGCACGACGAGTTGCACATCGCGCGTCTCGCCCATCAGCTCGACGCGCCGACGGATCTCACCGGGCAATGCGAATGCCGACGCGGCGACGGCATTGCGCAGCTGGTTGATCTCGAGATCGCGACGCAGCTCGGCCTCGAAGTCCGCTTCGCTGCGTCCCTGAGAGCGCAGCAGTGCTGCGTAGCGATCGCGCGAGAACTGGCCATCCACCTGCAGCGCCGGGATTCCGGCGAGCGCCTCGGCGAGCTCGCGATCACTGATGCGATATCCGAACTCGCCGGCTCGCTGCACCATCAGCTCACGACGGATGAACTCGTTGACGAGCTGTTCCTGGCCTTGCTTGACGACGTCCGGAGGCAGTTCGTCGCGGGTCGTCTGCTGCAGCTCGGTCTGGCGCTCCTGCCAGGCCCGCCGCACCTCCTCGACAGGGATTTTCTCGCCGTTGACGGTCGCCGCGGCGACGCTCACCGACGATTCGAACTGGATACCCCAGAAAATGAAGACGATCGCGATGGCACTCAGGAAAACGATGGCGAACCATCCGGTGATCTTGTCGCGGATCTGCTGAAGCATCTTGGTGAAGACCGAGTTGAGCGGATGCGGGATGGTAAGTGGCGGAGCCGGCGTCCGCCACGAGATTGCTGCCAGAGGATGCACAAAGGCCCGCATCGGCGGGCCCCTGTCGAACGTGTTCAGTCCAGAAAATGGCGGAGTGGACGGGACTCGAACCCGCGACCCCCGGCGTGACAGGCCGGTATTCTAACCGACTGAACTACCACTCCGCGCTTGTCTGGTGGGTGCTGAGGGGATCGAACCCCCGACCTACGCCTTGTAAGGGCGTCGCTCTCCCAGCTGAGCTAAGCACCCGAGCTCTCTGGGAGCCCTTTAGTTTAGGGCATCCTTCAGCGCCTTACCAGCCTTGAATGTCGGCATTCGGCTGGCAGGGATAGAGATCGCTTCACCGGTGCGGGGATTGCGGCCAGTTCGAGCCGCGCGCACCTTTGCCTGAAAGGTTCCGAAACCGGCCACGGCAACCGCGTCGCCCCGCTGAAGGGCCTCAGTCACCGCTCCGAGCACGGCCTCGACCGCGCGGGCGGCGTCGGACTTGGCCAGCCCGGTGCGCTCGGCCACTGAATCAATGAGGTCGGTCTTGTTCACTTTGAATTCTCCTGTGACTGGTTCAACGGTCGCGCGTCAGTGTGCATGAACCTGTTTGCCGGCACGGCGGCCGGTCCGCTTGCCGCGTTTCGCGCCCGGCGCGCTCGACTCGGGCATTACAGACGCGGGCTGTGGCATGTTCCGCAGCGCCAGCGTCAGTACCTCGTCGATCCACTTGACGGCCTTGATCTCGAGGCTGCCCTTGATGTTCTGCGGAATCTCTGCGAGATCCTTAACGTTCTCATCGGGGATCAAGACCATGCGGATGCCGCCACGGTGAGCGGCGAGCAGCTTCTCCTTCAGGCCACCGATCGGCAGTACCTCGCCGCGCAGCGTGATCTCGCCGGTCATCGCGACGTCGCTTCGGACCGGGATCTTCGTGAGCGCTGACACGAGTGCCGTGCACATACCGATGCCGGCACTCGGCCCGTCCTTGGGCGTCGCGCCTTCCGGCACGTGAATGTGCACGTCCGCCTTCTGGTAGAACTCAGGCTCAAGGCCCAGCACCTGCGCGCGGCTGCGTACAACCGTCATCGCGGCCTGAATCGATTCCTGCATCACCTCGCCGAGCTGCCCAGTGTGCGTGAGCTTGCCCTTGCCCGACATCACGGCTGCTTCGATCGTCAGCAACTCGCCACCGACCTCGGTCCACGCCAGGCCCGTTACCTGGCCGACTTGGTCGTTCTCCTCGGCGCGCCCGTAACGGAAGCGCTTCACGCCCACGTATTTCTGAAGGTTCTTGGGGGTGACCGCGATTACTTTTCGGTCCTTCTCCAGCAGCAGTTCCTTGACTGCCTTGCGGCAAATCTTGGACAGCTCACGCTCGAGATTTCGTACTCCCGCCTCGCGCGTGTAATGACGGATGACCTCCAGGATCGCCGGATCACTGACCTTGAGCTCTTCGGTCTCAAGACCGTTTGCCTTGACCTGCTTCGGCAGCAGGTAGCGGCGGGCGATGCTCGACTTCTCGTCCTCCGTGTAGCCAGGCAGGCGAATGACCTCCATTCGGTCGAGCAGCGGCGCCGGTATGTTCAGGCTGTTGGCAGTGCAGACGAACATCACCTCGGACAAGTCGAAATCCACCTCGAGGTAGTGGTCGTTGAATGCCTGGTTCTGCTCCGGATCCAGCACCTCTAGCAACGCCGAGGACGGGTCACCCCGGAAGTCCATGGACATCTTGTCAACTTCGTCGAGCAGAAACAGTGGATTGCGCACGCCTGTGCGCGCCATGTTCTGCACGATCTTGCCAGGCATCGAACCGATGTAGGTACGACGGTGGCCACGGATCTCGGCCTCGTCGCGCACGCCGCCCAGGGACATGCGCACGAACTTTCGGTTGGTCGCCCGCGCAATCGACTGGCCGAGGGAGGTCTTGCCAACGCCCGGGGGACCCACGAGGCAGAGGATCGGGCCCTTGAGTTTCTGCACGCGCTGCTGCACGGCGAGATACTCGACGATTCGTTCCTTGACCTTGTCGAGGCCGTAGTGGTCCTCGTTCAGCACGCGCTCGGCCCCCGTGAGGTCGTGCTTGACCTTGGTGCGCTTGCGCCACGGCACCTTGACCAGCCAGTCCACGTAGTTGCGAACAACCGTGGCCTCGGCCGACATCGGCGACATCAGCTTCAGCTTCGCGAGCTCCGAATTCGCCTTATCCTTCGCTTCCTTCGGCATCCCCGCCCGCGCGATCTTGCGCTCGAGCTCGGCGATCTCGTTGGGCGCGTCGTCCATCTCGCCCAGTTCCTTCTGGATCGCCTTCATCTGCTCGTTGAGGTAGTACTCGCGCTGGCTCTT
>Ga0209254_10004194_pt1 | contig 13198 bp, 10 predicted proteins | sample FrelakmetDIP11DI_FD_187148 | JGI IMG/M metagenome (GOLD analysis project Ga0209254, IMG submission 187148) | Freshwater lake sediment microbial communities from the University of Notre Dame, USA, for methane emissions studies - DIP11 DI (SPAdes)... | ecosystem: Environmental > Aquatic >...
AAAATTTTCCGGGGAGGAATACGATAATGTGTCTTGCTATCCCGTCAAAGATAATCAAAATAGAAGATATGAAGGCCACAGTAGACGTATACGGCGCGCAAAGAGATATCAGCCTTATCGTACTGCAGGATGAAGTACAGGTCGGAGATTACGTTATCGTTCACGCCGGTTTCGCTATTCAAAAACTCCGTGCGGATGTGGCAAAGGAGACCCTCGGATATTTCAATGAATATCTGGCGGCTACGGCAACAGCAGAGGAACTGCTTGTCGCAAAGCCTGCAAAGAGGACAAGGACGAAAGTCATTAAAAAATAGCGGTAGTTCTTTTTTTCTCAAACACCTTTCTCTGTTTAAATCTTCATTTGAATCTTCAGGGGTATCGTCTTGTCATGAATGGACCCTTTATGGTAATCTGCTCTTTACCCATCTCTGCAATCAGGAGTTAGTCTATGGTGAAGAATGATCGTTGGATAAGAGAAATGGCCCGGAAGGGCATGATCGAGCCGTTTAATGGCAAGCAGGCAAAGAAGGGCACCATTTCCTATGGTGTCAGCTCATACGGGTATGATATGAGGGTTGCTGATGAGTTCAAGATATTTTCGAACGCGGGCGCAACGGTTGTTGACCCGAAGAATTTTCAATCAGCAAGCTTTACTGATTTCAAAGGAGATGTATGCGTCATACCTCCGAATTCCTTTGTGCTCGGGAGGTCAGTAGAATATTTCAGGATCCCGCGGGATGTTCTTGTCATCTGCCTGGGAAAATCAACCTATGCACGGTGCGGTATCGTCGTCAACATCACTCCCCTCGAACCGGAATGGGAAGGGCATGTAACAATCGAGATTTCAAACACCGCACCGCTACCCACCAGGCTCTATGCAAACGAGGGGATCGCACAGATCATCTTTCTTCAGGCAGCTGAGCTGTGCGAAGTGTCGTATGCGGATAAAAAGGGGAAATATCAGGCCCAGAAGAACATAACGCTCGCGAAGGTAAAATAGCCGCATGACTGCGAATAAGAAACTGATTCTCGCCCTTGATGTCCACGAATACGACTATGCCATGGAACTCGTCGATACGTTCGGCGAGCACTTCAGTATATTCAAAGTCGGACTCGAGCTCTTCACATCCCACGGACCGAAAATAGTCGCCGCCATACACAGCAAGGGGAAGAAGGTCTTCCTTGACCTGAAATACCATGATATTCCCAATACGGCTTCAAAGGCGGCCATTGCTGCTGCACGGATGGGAGTGTATATGTTCAACGTCCATGCCTCGGGAGGCCTCGAAATGATGAAAAGGTGCAGGGAGAGTCTCGTCGAACTCTGTCTCCGGGAAAATATTGAGCGGCCGAAGATCCTTGGCGTTACAGTCCTGACGAGCCTCACCCGCGAAATTCTGAGGGATGAGCTCGGCATTCAGTACGGACTCAAGACACACGTCAGGCATCTTTCAGGGCTCGCACTGAAGGCTGGACTCGACGGCGTTGTCGCATCGGGACGGGAGATCGAAACAATACGGAGCCATTGCGGAAGGGGGTTCCTCATCGTAACTCCGGGGATACGTCCTTCATGGACACCGCCAGACGATCAAAATAGAACCATGACCCCGAAAGAGGCGATACGCGAAGGGGCCGATTATCTTGTGATAGGGCGGGCCGTACTGCAGCAGCCTGACCCGCTTAAGGCTTTGGAATTAATCAGTCTCGAAGTGCTCTCCGCCTGACCGATAACCATTATCGGTGCCACATTGAATCTTTATAGTATTCATAGGGCAAAATACCCACAGAGAAAAAGTAGCGGATAGTCACTGCATTCTCTCTCCCTAGGGGGCCGATTCAGGTATCCCGTTCACCTTCCATGCGTATCGTGAAGGGTGTATGGTTTTTTTCGATTGGGTTCAATGGTGGCAATTATGGTTGAAATAGTAAGTTTATTTCAAGCCAAGGTCTTTAGCTGCTTCTTTCAGTTCTTCATCGCCCTTATAGTTTTTCATCATCGGGTTTAGGGACTCTTTAGCTGCTTTAATCAATGTATCCGCTGTTTGATACTTTTCCTTCAATGTCTTCTCATCGGGAGCTATACTTCCAGTGTGACAGACTTTACATTTATCCCATACCCCAGCATCAGCAAAATTAAAAGCATAAAATGTTGCAAAAAAGATCATGACAAATATGGCAAGAGATTTTTTCATTGTATGTTCTCCCTTAAAATTGGATAGGGTGCGTGTTTTTTTATAATAACTCTTATGGTAATAATTTGACAAACAAAATCGAGGAATGCTTTCACTAAGAATTCTGCTCCATAGCCTATGCCTGCCATGTTTTGCTATGGCGTGTCGGTTCAGGCTATACTCCATATCATATGCTTGCCCCGTCAAAAAAAGAATTTCTGGAGCAGACAAAAACCGGAAGGATTCCTCCACTTCACCAGGAAATGCCGTATGCATCTCCGAGCCTGCTCTATGAAGTTCTGGCATCAAAAAACAGCTTTTTCCTTGAAAGCGTAAAAGGATTCGCGAAGATTGCGCGGTACTCCTTTATCGGATTCGATCCGCGTCTTATATTTAAGGCAAAGAATGGACGAATAGAGATTGAATCATCAGGCAGAAGCATTATGTCTTCAGGCAGACCACTGAGCGCATTAAAGGAAATTGTTATGCGGTATCAACAGTCATCATATGACCATCTTCCTCCCTTCCAGGGAGGAGTTGTTGGTATCTTTAGCTACGATTTTGTCCAGTACCTTGAGCGACTGCCGAAGAACGCGGCAGACGATCTTTATCTGCCGGACGCGCATTTCCTGATGATCGACAAGTGTATTGCTTTTGACCATCTGTTGAAAAAGTGCTGGATCATCGTTTGTCCAGGCGTGAAGAATCCATTCGACGCAAAAAGCGTCACGGATAAAATCAACTGGGCTGAAAAATATGATGAGGCGGCAGAAATGATACAGGATACTGAATACAGAATACAGGACGTACTATTCAAAACAGAGGCATTGCGCAACAGCAATCATACAGCACGTATCAGACAAGGTGCAGCATCAATTAACTACGAAATGAAAAAGCAGGAATATATGGACATCGTCAGAAGGACAAAGGAGTATATCGCAGCGGGAGATATTTTTCAGGCGAACCTTTCGCAAAGGGTTTCGGCGCACATTGACAATAAGGACCCCTGGAATCTCTACACAATTCTCAGATCCATTAATCCGTCTCCTTTTGCGGCGTTCCTCGATTTCGGTGATTACCAAATCGTCAGTTCCTCGCCTGAAAGACTGTTACGGGTGAAAGACAGGGTTGTCGACACAAGGCCTATTGCCGGTACGCGACCGCGCGGCAGAGATGCCGCCGAGGATGATTTCATGAGAACAGAACTCCTTTTAAACGAAAAGGAGAGGGCGGAGCATGTCATGTTGATAGACCTCGAAAGGAACGACCTCGGCAGGGTTTCGGAATATGGAATGGTAGAGGTTGATGAGTTTATGACAACGGAAGAGTATTCTCATGTCATTCATATTGTGTCCAATGTGAAAGGAAATCTCGCCTCTAAAAAAGACTGCTTCGATGCCATACGAGCAGCGTTTCCCGGCGGCACCATTACCGGCGTCCCGAAGGTAAGATGCATGGAAATTATCGATGAGCTTGAACCGGTCCGGCGCGGTCCCTATACTGGCTCAATAGGGTATATCGGCTTTTCGGGGAATATGGATTTCAACATCGTCATACGGACTTTCGTCATTAAAGGCGGTATCGCGTATGTGCAGGCAGGGGCCGGCATTGTTGCCGATTCCGATCCCGGAAGGGAGTACGATGAAACGATGAAAAAGGCGGAGGCGTTGATCAGGACCCTCGAGCTTGCCTAAGAAGCTACCAGAACCTGAACCAGCTTTTCTTTGTTTGCAGGTCTTCGAGCGCGTACATGAGCTGCCTGAGCGAGCCGCCGGCCTCTTTCTGTCCCTTTTTTAAATCCTTCATTTCCGCCTGGACGTTCGAAACAACGCTCTTCAGCTCATTGAGGGTCTGTGTTATTTCCGTTATGCCGTCAATGATCATCACTACCTTTTCGATAGGAATAGCGGGAACTTCACGAACCTCCTTGACGATAACCTCTTTTGGTAATACGTGTTCTTCGGTAATAGCGAATGGAAGAGGTTCCCTCATTGAGGGTGGTTCGTAGGCAGTCTGTTCCATCGGAGGTGACTCAAACCGCAACGGTTCAATGACCGGGGGCGCTGTCATAGGCCCGTCCGGATGAAGATCAGGTTCTGTCAGCAATTCTTTCTCTTCTCCTCCCGGCGCCTGAGGTTCGATTGTCTGAATTTTCACTTTATGTTTTTCGGCAATACGATTGATGACGAGCTTGGTTATGCGCTTGAAGGTATCTTCGACTCCCTTCCCATCCACTGCTATCGCTTCACAGTATTCATAGTTCATATTCCCGTTCAGGTTTTTGTTCATCTCGTCGACCGACATGATGTTCGATAGATCTCTCTTGTTGAATTGAAAGATGACCGGGATATCATCCGCGTTGATGTTATTTGCGATGAGGTTTTCGTACATATTCTTCAGGCTCTCGATATTCTGCTCGCTCATCACACGCTGGGAGTCTGCGATAAAAACTACCGCATCCGCTCCTTTCAAAACGAGCTTTCTCGTCGCGTCGTAACGCACTTGGCCCGGCACCGTATAGAGCTGAAAACGGATCGAGAAATCGCTTATCTTTCCCAGTTCTATGGGGAGAAAGTCGAAAAAAAGGGTCCTGTCTGCTTCAGTGGCCAGCGACAGCAGTTTCCCCCTCTTGGCAGGTTCAAATATGGAATGCAGGTATTGAAGGTTTGTGGTTTTTCCGCTTAATCCGGGGCCGTAGTAGACAATTTTGATGGTGATCTCTTTCGTTGCATAATTGAAGAGGGCCATACATTATACTATAGCATAAACAGCGTTCCTTGTCCGATGCTTGACCGTGTACATCGCATCATCTGCGAGCCTTATGAGGTCTTCCTTCGACTTTGCGGTTTCCGGGTATGAGGCAACTCCGAAGCTGGCGGTCAGTTTCAGCGCATAGCCTTCTTTCTTGAGAAAGGTGTTCTGTTCTATAGACTTCCTCATTCTTTCAGCGATCTGCGTTGCGGCAGCCGGCGGTGTTTGCGGAAGTACGACAACAAACTCATCGCCCCCGTACCGCGCCACGATATCGATGGTTCTGAGGCTCCTCAGCAGGAGCTGTCCCATCTCTACCAGCACCTTGCTCCCAATAAGATGTCCATAACGGTCATTGATCCGTTTAAAGTAATCGACATCCATGAAAATGAGCGAAACCGATGTTTGGTACCGTGTTGACCTCTGGATTTCAATTTCGATGGTTCTGTTGAGGTAACGTGTATTGAAGAGTTTCGTAAGATCGTCTGTGAGCGCAAGTTCTGTCATCTTCTGATAAAGTGACGTTCTCTCAATCGCAATCGCGGTCAAATCTACTAGCTTCATCAAAAGATCAAGGTCTTCCTTGCTGAATGCCTTCCCGGTTTTTTTGTTTACCAATTCAAGAACGCCGAGCACCTGATCATGGATTCGTATCGGTACGCACATGAGGGATTTCGTTTTGAAATGGATCGCCTTATCGATTTTGCCGATGAAGCGTTCATCGCTTGACACATCGGGCACGACGAGGGGAATGCCTTCGCGCGCGACCCAACCGGCGATTCCCTCTCCCATCCTCAGCCTGAGTTTCTGAATGTCCTTCTTCTGTTTTGCGCTCGCTTTTTCGAAGACTAACTCGCCTGTTTCCTGATCTACCAGAAGCACAGTCCATGCCTCCGCCTGTGTCATATCCTTCAGCTTTTCCATAATTTTCTTCAGGATATCTCCCAACTCAAGAGAGGAGGTGAGGGTTTTACTGACTTCCTCGAAGAAATCGAGTACCCTCATTGCCGCCGAGAGATCTTCCTTCAGAACAGCGTTCTCGGAGATCGTTTTATTTTCCCTGAGTATCCTCTTCACGAAATAGACAAGCTCATGCGCATCGGGGTTAAAGAGGGGGTACATGACCGATCCTTTCAGCCAGTGGGTAAAGCCCCTGAAGGAACGGGTCTCGGAGAGGACGAGCTTCGGAAGGGACTTCGATATCCTCAGAAATTCCTTGAACCGCGGATCGCTGCTAAGTTTTTTATCGGCAATGATAAGATCGGCTTTATCATCGAGAACAGGGAATGCCTTATCAAGAGAGTCAAAGGTAAGGGTCTGGTATCCCGATGATGATAATGCTGCCTGGCAGAGATTCCTGATTGAGCCGCTGCCTATTACGAGTATCTTAGGCATTTACGCCACAGCATTTTTTGTATTTTTTTCCGCTTCCACACGGGCACGGATCGTTCCTGCCGGCCTTCTTCGCACTCCTCACCGTCTGGACGGCAGTCGAGCCTTCTCCCCTGTTGTAATTGATCCGCCGGGGCAGCACCGGCTCTCTCTGAAGCGCTTCCTTCTTTTGCACCTGGATTTTGAATATCCTGCTGACAACTTCAGTGGAGATTCTGGTTGTCATTTCTGCAAACATATTGAATGCCTCTTTTTTATATTCGACCAGCGGGTCTTTCTGGCCATAGCCCCTGAGGCCGATTCCTTCTTTCAGATGGTCCATTGCGAGGAGATGGTCCTTCCATTGCGTATCGATAACCTGCAGGAGGATGACCTTTTCGAGATACCGCATGACATCGCTGCCGAGTTCTGTTTCTTTCTTGTCATAAGCACTTCGTATTTCCGCAATAAGAGAATCTCTCAGAGAGACAAGGTTTGCCGGCTCGACATTGGAGATGATAGAAAAAAGCCCGTAGACCGCGTCCCTGAGGCCCTTCATATCCCATTCTTCGATATGCTTTTCTTCAGGGCAATAGATTACAAGCGTTTCTTCGACTACTTCATCAGCCATCTCCAGTGCGCGGTCTTTGAGATTTTCTCCCTGCAATATCTCTTTCCTGAAAGAATAGATTTCAGTCCTTTGCTTATTCATTACATCGTCGTACTCGATGAGGTGTTTTCTGATATCAAAGTTGTGTGCCTCGACACGCTTCTGGGCATTCTCTATGGCTTTTGATACTATTTTGTTTTCGATAGGCATGTCTTCTTCCATGCCGAGTTTATCCATAATGCCGGAAATCCGCTCAGAACCGAATATTCTCATGAGGTCGTCTTCGAGCGACAGGTAGAATCTCGATGCGCCGGGGTCTCCCTGCCTCCCGGAACGACCGCGCAGCTGGTTATCTATCCTCCGTGCCTCATGACGTTCCGTGCCCATTATATGAAGACCTCCGGCTGAAACTACCTTTTGCCGGTCTGCGTTGCAGGCTGCTTCAGCTTTTGAGAAAGCCTGCTTCCAGTCTTCTTCGTTATAATCTTTTTTGTCACTGAGCAGTTCTCTCGCAATGCCTTCAGGACTGCCTCCGAGCACAATGTCAGTGCCTCTCCCCGCCATATTGGTTGCAATCGTTATACCGCTGCTCCTCCCTGCCTGTGCGATAATCTCCGCTTCTCTCTCATGGTATTTCGCGTTCAGGACAGCGTGGGGGATCCCTTTTTTCTTTAAAATAGAACTCAGGAGTTCAGACTTTTCGATCGATATTGTACCGACAAGCACAGGCTGACCTTTCGTATGGAGATCTTCTATCTCCTGGATAGCTGCAGAAAATTTACCTTTCTCAGTTTTATAAATCATATCAGGATAATCGGCCCTTGTCATCGGTTTGTTCGTGGGGATAACCATTACTTCGAGGTTGTATATTTTTGCGAATTCCGCTGCCTCTGTATCCGCAGTGCCTGTCATACCGGCAAGTTTTGCATACATCCTGAAATAGTTCTGGAACGTAATCGTCGCCAGGGTCTGGTTTTCGCTTTCGATCTTGACGCCTTCCTTTGCCTCCACCGCCTGGTGGAGTCCGTCCGACCAGCGCCTGCCGGGCATCAGCCTGCCGGTAAATTCGTCGACGATCAGCACCTCTCCGTCCTTAATGACATAATCGACATCTTTTCTAAAGAGCGTATGGGCTTTCAATGCCTGCAGCACATGGTGCACAAGTTCTATATTTGCCGGATCATACAGGTTGCCTGTGCCGAGCAGTTGCTCCACCTTGCTGTTGCCTTCCTCAGTAAGAATAGCGGTCCGCGCCTTTTCATCGATCGTATAGTCGGTATTTTTCTGGAGTTTCGGGATAATCTTGTCGATTTTGTAATATTTATCTGTTGATTCTTCTGAAGGCCCTGAAATAATGAGAGGCGTCCGTGCTTCATCGATCAGGATACTGTCCACTTCGTCCACGATCGCATAGTTCAGTTCCCGCTGACAGTAATCAGAAAGATCATATTTCATATTATCCCGCAAAAAATCGAACCCGAACTCATTATTGGTGCCGTAGGTTATGTCCGCTGCATACGCCTCCTGTCTCGAGCAGGGCCGAAGGAAATCCAGCTTCTTGTCAGTGGAAAGGTAGGAGGGGTCGTAGAGAAAAGATATATCATGCTGGATTGCCCCTATGGTGAGCCCAAGGAAGTGATAAACCGGCCCCATCCACTGGGTATCCCTTTTTGCCAGATAATCATTGACCGTTACGACATGCACCCCTTTGCCTTCGAGAGCATTGAGATAGACGGGAAGAGTGGCAACGAGCGTTTTTCCTTCTCCGGTCTTCATCTCGGCGATTTTTCCCTCATGAAGCACAACACCACCGAGAATCTGGACGTCGAAATGTCTCATCGAGAGGGTTCTTTTTGATACTTCACGCACTACGGCAAACGCAGAGGGGAGAAGATCATCAAGGGTTTCTCCATTTGTGATCCGCTGCCTGAATTCACCGGTCTTTTCCTTCAGTCCCTCATCAGAAAGACCAGAGACTTCCGGTTCCAATGAACCGACTTGCTCGATCATCGGCCACAGCCTTTTCAGTTCGCGTTCGTTCTTTGTGCCGAAGACCTTATTTAACAGTGTTCCAAGCATAGTCTATAATAGAATATGACGAGTACAATTTCAAGGAAACCGCACCCTTCTTTTCCCCACGCTCCCATTCATGCGCATCATGCAGGCGTTCTTGTTACCTTGCCAGAAAATAATCAGGCATGGTAGATTTTTTTATGGGAAAGAGCGCCTATATCCATACCTTCGGATGTCAGATGAATGTGCATGATACCGAAAAAATGACCGGGATTCTCGAAGAACAGGGTTATTCCAGGGCCGACAGTCCTTCGAACGCCGATCTTGTCATATTCAATACATGCAGCATCCGGCAGAAGGCTGAACAGAAATTCTACAGCGAACTCGGAAGAATGAAATCCCTGAAGGAAAAAAAACCGTGGATGAAAATAGCTGTTGCGGGATGCATTGCACAGCAGGAGGGGAAAAACATATTGAAACGTGCTCCTCATGTGGATTTTGTCTTCGGCACCCAGAATATCCACACCCTAAAAAATATCGCATCTGCAAGTTTTGAACGCGTTGCCGTCCATGTTAACCCCGATTTAGCAACAACAGAGTTGCCGGTCAAGAGAAACGATGGGATACGGGCGTGGACTACCATTATGTACGGATGCGATAATTTTTGCAGTTATTGCGTCGTTCCCTATACGAGAGGGAGAGAGCGGTCAAGACCAAGCGATACTATTTATGCTGAGGTCTCGGAGCTTGCCGGCAGAGGATACAAAGAAATAACCCTCCTGGGACAGAATGTTAATTCGTACCGCAGCGACACGGATTTCCCGGGACTCTTGAGAAAACTCGACAGGTTAGGGGGGATAGCGCGGGTCCGCTTCGTAACGTCACATCCAAAAGATCTTTCCGATGATTTAATCCGCGCGATGTCCGATTTAGCCTCGGTTTGTAACCATATCCACCTTCCGCTTCAATCCGGTTCAGACGCTGTATTGAAACAAATGAACAGAAGGTATTCGTTGAGTGACTATATGAAAAAAATATCACACCTGAGAAAATATATACCGGGAATCGCAATAACAACGGATATTATTGCAGGTTTTCCGGGAGAGACGGACGAAGACCATCAACTTACGGTAAGTGCCTTAAAACAGATTGAATACGACGGAATTTTTGCTTTCAAGTATTCTCCCCGTCCTTTTACCAAGGCCGCTGAAATGGACGGTCATGTGCAGGATCTACTGAAGGCAGATCGCCTGAACGAAATCCTGATGTTGCAGGACGCGATAACATTTCAAAAAAATGAGGCGCTCGTGGGTACCGTGCAGGAAATACTCATTGAGGGCGAGAGCGAGACGAACAGCGAAAAACTGACCGGCAGAACAGGTTCGAATAAAATAGTGACCCTACCGAAAGCTTGCAGCCGAAAAGGTGCAATCATACACGTTGAAATTACAAAAAGCAGAAGGCATTCCCTTGAAGGAACACCTGTCATTACATGAATATCTCGATCATTACCCTCGGATGCAAGGTTAATCAGGCGGAAAGCACAGCTATTGAAGGGGCCTTTCGTAATCTCGGATTTTCTATCGTCGGTCTGTCAGAGAGCCCGGATTATTGCATAATCAATACCTGCACGGTAACAGCAAAAAGCGATTATCAATCAAGACAGCTCATCAGGAAAGCGGCAAAGACTGGAGCAAAAGTGATTGTAACAGGCTGTTACGCACAATTAAAGCCGGATGAACTAAAGGGTATGGAAGGGGTTTATCGCATAGTTTCCAATGCAAATAAAGGTAATATTGTTAATATATTAGCAAATAATACATCATTAAACACTTCATGTTTTTCCAATAGATCAAGGCCACTTGTAAAGGTGCAGGATGGCTGCAACCATGCCTGCTCATACTGCCTTATACCAAAGGCAAGAGGAAGATCGCAAAGTGTCGATATCAATGAGGTCATAGATGAGGTTTCATGTCATGAAGCAAGAGGATTTCATGAAGTTGTGCTTACCGGAATCCATTTAGGCGTATATGGATATGACATGGAACCCAGGATAACGCTTTCAACGCTCATTAGAGCATTATTGACGAAGACGAAGATGCGGCGTATTAGGCTCAGTTCAATCGAAGTTACTGAAATAAATGAAGAAATTATAGAATTATTGCAGGACAATAGGTTATGCCAACACCTTCACGTGCCGCTTCAGAGCGGGTCCGACACGGTCCTAAAGAACATGAAGAGGCCGTATACCGCTCGAACGTATTCACTTATGATTGAGTGCATAGCCAATCAGATCAATGGCATTTCCCTCGGCACCGATGTCATTGTTGGCTTCCCGGGTGAAAGTGATGCTGAATTCATGCATACGAGGGGACTGCTTGAGTCATTACCGTTTACGTATATTCACATATTTCCTTTCTCAGCCCGTCCGGGAACATTGGCAGCTCAAATGCCCGACCAGATTAGTTCTCCTGTCAAGAAGGAACGATGCAATGAACTGAACGCCTTGAATATCATGATAAAGAGTGCCTATCTCACATCCCAGATAGGCAAGAACCTTGATATCATTATCGAGGAGACGCATGGAGATTGCACATCTGTCGGCAAATCGGGTAATTACCTGAAGGTAGAAGCATCTTCGAGCGAGTACCCACCGAAATCACTGGTGGCTGTAAGGATTGCCGAGGTAGCAGGAGATTTATTGAAGGGACATCCCATTGCGTCTACATAACATCCTTAAATGCCGCACTTTTTTGCCTGCTTAAATCGTGGTCAGATACGTTTAGGTCTTCATTCATCAAGGAGAGAGCCTCTTTTTCAACCCATTTAGTAACAGGTTATCAACAAAGTATGTTTAATTAAAATGTCCGATAAGATATATTATGTAAAATTGTATATGTAAATATATATACCAGAAATGAACCCTATGGGCAGAAATAGTAACTGTTCGTTCGTTTATTGGGCAGCTGTAGTCACAGATTTTGACATTTCCTTTATCAATAATAATGCTTGCTGTTTAGACTTCAGTCTACCCGCAAATTGAGCTTTTTTAACTGCTGATATTATCTTTCCGCGTTGGGGACCGGCGTCTATATCTGATATGTTGATTATCTCTTCCGAGCTTAATAGGCCCTTATGGAGAATTCTAAGAAATTGACGATAATCGTGCAATAAATCTAGGCGGTTTGAAATTATCATACTATCCACAGATGCCTCTTTCGCGCTCATAAATATTTCGAATAGTTGTTCTTTATCCGGGTTCTTCTTAGCACGTACTTCATTAATTCCTTTTGATGACAGTTCAATGCGTGTTTGTATCGCATTACTTAACACAAGTAAAGGCAATGTTTTATATGGGAAATCACAACATGCAAACATTGTCTCGAGGCATAATAAACCTTTGTAGGTAAGGGGCTGAGAAAATCTTTTTTTAAGTAAAACTTTAAGAGTAGTGGAACCAGTGGTTATGGAGACGCGCTCAAGTTTAGAAACCGCTCGAATAGAACGTCCTAACACATTGTAAGAAAAAGATAAAATATCTTGCAGTACTCCATCAGATAAGGCCATGCGGAGGTACTTTGCTGAACCTTCCGAGTTTAACAATTTAAAAAATTCTAAAGTTATTCTTTCAGGTGATACCTGTTTAATGCCATTATGTAGCCCTTTTATCATTACTCGTGTTCTTTTTTCTATCGAGGCATTGAGTTCCGCCGCAAACCGGTAGGCCCTTAGCATTCTGAGGGGATCAGCAATAAAATTAAGACTCGACAAGGAACGAATTATTTTCTTTTTGATGTCATCTCTCCCGTGATAGAAATCTCTGAATCCGCTTTCGGGAGACCATGCGATTGCATTCATGGTAAAATCTCTCTTCGAAAGATCTTCCTCAAGTGATCCTTGAGCTTTTGAGAAATCGAGGGTGACACCTTCCTTGAGTGCAATTCGAATCATGTTTTCATTTTTAAATTCTACAACAGTGCCTCCGGTGATCGTTTGTATCTGCTTCACAAATGACCTTATGTCACCGAAAACGATATAATCCCTGTCATAGGACCGCACACCCCTTACCATATCACGGATAAATCCGCCGACAAGATAGACGTTTCCCCTTCCCTTTCGGAAAACGAGTGCGTTATAGTGGTCTTTCAGTATCTTTTGGCTGATTTTTCTATATGGAAGCGCCATAGTAATAACTTGAGAGTACCGATTCCTTGATCATGTTAACCCGATAGGCAGTCAAATGTACCACAAAAACCGAAATTAATAAAGTAAGGATGCTGAC
>Ga0209254_10004195_pt1 | contig 13196 bp, 9 predicted proteins | sample FrelakmetDIP11DI_FD_187148 | JGI IMG/M metagenome (GOLD analysis project Ga0209254, IMG submission 187148) | Freshwater lake sediment microbial communities from the University of Notre Dame, USA, for methane emissions studies - DIP11 DI (SPAdes)... | ecosystem: Environmental > Aquatic >...
GCTGATTGCAGCGCTACCTGCGATTTCAAGCGGTGAAGCAATTCGGGGACGCACCACGGTAATCCCCAAAATCCGGCGGATTCAGATCCCCGTCAACAAGTGGGGATGTGATTGCGCCGCAGATCGCCTAAGCCAGGATTTGCACAGTGCTGGCAGGTCTATCCCGGCGATAGGCCGACTCAGCGACTGCTCTTGAGCACACTGGCAGAAGACCACGTGGGTCTGCTCCTGGCCGTACTCGGTCGGTCAAGAGCAAATGCTTACCGGCACGGCCTGTTGCATCAAGTCTTGGATAGGCCACCTAAAGGCAGACAAACTTCTTTTCGCTGCGGCCCTGCGGAGCCGCACTGAAAAGAGCCGTCGCGAACGACGGCAAAGCGAGGCGTCCGGCCTCGTGGGCTAATTCGATTGGTCAGGCAGCTTCGGCAAGCTCCTGCCACTCTTTGCTGGGAAGCTCGATCAGCTTGCCGCCGATCACCTCGAACTCGGTGGCACGGTCATAGTCTTCGACTTCCTCCGAGTAGTGGGTGACGGCGTTGACGAGGCCGTAACCGGAAAGATCGCTCCCGCCAATCAGGTGCCGAAGCACGCCTGCGCGCTCGTTGTCATTGAGCAAGTAACGATCAGCCAAGACCTCGACGCTCTTCACGGGATCGCCGGTGAGCCTGACGCCCATGGTCTTTTGCATCTTCTCTGTTACCAGGCGGAAGGTGGCCTCGGAGACGGCTGCTTCGACCACATCGCGGACCTTGAGGAAGAAGGCCGCATCGTCAGCGCGCAGCGTGTCGTCCTTGAACACCAGGACTGACTCGTCGGCAGAATCGAGGGTGCGCCCGACGTGGGTCTTGCGTAGCGTGCGGTCCGAGGCGATGAGGCCGTTCTTGCAGACCAGCCGGAACACCAAGGGCTGCACCGACAGCGTGCCCTGCCCCACCTCCGAGTTGGCGATCACCACCCCGGCCTGGACCACATCACCCGGGGCGATTTCGTAGCGCACGCTGGGCGTCACAACCTTGAGGTACATGCGCGTTTCGGTCAGCTCGACTGACTCAAAGCGGGCCTCGGGTAGGCGCTGCAGGATCGGCAGCACGTTCTCCGCCAGGTCGAAATTGTCGAGCCGCCGGTAGCGATCGGACAGTACGGCACGCACGCGGCCATCGAGCGTACGGATGAGCCGCCTGTCAGCGTTGCCTTCCTGCAGCCACGTGTTGACGTTGCGATCGAGGAGGGTTGGCTGCTCGGTGCGCATTCGCTCAAAGTAGGCGTACGGGATCTTCAGCTTGTCGGCCAGCTGGCGCCGCGCCAGCTCGGTAATGCCATAGCTCTGCACACCGGCGTGCTCGTCGATGTCGACCGAAGAGGCGCCTTGCTCGCTGGTGCGATAGCGCATAAGCGACGAAGGAACCACCATATCCTTCTTGGTTGCGAGCTGGCGCTCGAGTTCTTTGGCCAGATCGACGAGGGAACGTCCACTTTTCATGGGGAACTCCGAATAGAAAAGCGGGGACGGCACGCCCCGAGACGGGGAATCGCACACCCCCGCCGAGGTGAATGTCGCGAGTCCCGTGACGGGATCGCAACTCCAAAATGCGCGACAGCAATCGCGCGGTGAGCTCTGCGGCTGCCTTCGCATCGGGTAGGTCCGATACCTGGTGTGACAGCTACCAGTTGAAAACCCTTGTCGCCGGAACCTCATGGGAGTTCCGCTGAAAAGGTGGGTGCGACCGCAGTCGCACCCCAGAACGCTACGCCACCTTCTCTCCACTTCTTTGAATTCGGCTGAGCCAGACATCGGCCCAGTCGGCACCGGCGATCTTCGGGACGTAGACTTCGACCCGACGTCGGCTGCTTTTGCCGGCTTCTCGCTTCAGGCGACCGGCGAGGATAAATGCGCAGCTCTGCCCCTTGTATTCCGAATGGGCGTCGTTATCCGCATAGATCGAAATGCGATCAACCGTCTCGGGAACCCACAGCTTCTGCATGTTCCCGGCGCTCAATGCCGCCCAAACCGGCTGCGCAGTGCCGAGGTGGATCGCCAGCGCGGTCTCGACGCCCTCGGTAATTGCCAGGCTATCGCTTGGCTCGAAGAGGCGGACCGCAGCGCCGTTGATGCCGGAGGAGAGGACCTTCTTCGCTTCGCGACCCGGCGCTTTCTTGCCGTCCTTAAGGTAGGTCCGATGCAGCGTCACCGCATGCCCATCGGCTTTCTGAATACAGGCGAGCATGGCCGGGTATTCGCAGACCTTCTTGGACCTGCCCGATGCGTCCTTCTCGTAGTACCCGAGGGCCGGATGGCAGCGCAGGGTCTTGGGATAGTCCGCGAGTTGCAAGCCGCGGCCGCGAAGGTAGCAATCGACTTCATCACCTGCGCTGATCGGTTGGGCCTCCTCCCATAGACGCTTCGCCAGCTTCTTCATCCTTTCGGCCGAAGGCTCGCTGGGCCTGGGACACGGCCGCGCCGACACGCTTCCGACACACGCCTCGACGCGCTTGAAGGTGGTACCGAAATCCCACCCGTGATAGCCCTGCAGCAACTTCAAGCCGCCGCCCGCGCCACAGCCGCGGCAGTGGTAGTTTCCCTCGCCAAACTTGTCGGTGTACTGGAACCGGTCGGTCCCGCCACACATGGGGCAAGGTTGGTTGCGCTTGTTAAGAATCTTCTCGCCCACGCCCAGCGTACGAAGAATCTCCGTCCACCGGCCGTGGGCGCGCGCCTTGAGTTCCTGCAGACGCGCTTCAAACTCGTGTGTGTCCATGATGGTCTCCACTTGGATGACGCCGTGAAGGCAGGATAGGCATGCGCCCTACCCCGCACGGCGCAAGATCAGCCGCAGGCCCCGACATGGCCGCAGGAGGTGCAGAACGCGCAGCCATCCTTGCGGATCAGCGTCTTGTTCCCACACTCCGGACACTTCTTGCCGGCCAATGGCTTGCGTTCGTCCGTGGATGGAGTTTCTGCGCCGGGCACATCGAGTATGCCCACGCTCCTGACTGGATGGCCCTGCTCGGAAAGGATGCCGAGCATTGCGTAGCGGTGAATCATCAACTGCGCCACATACGCGATGGTGGACGGCCACGTTTGCGACTTCTCAAGGCCAGGGAAGCGGGCCAGGAACGAGCCATTGCTCTCGGAGTAACTGAGGAGCTTGCGTAGCTTCATTCCGATCCAGGCGCAATCGAGCACCCACATGTCGAGGCTCAATGCTTTGCACAAGCCATCGAACACGCGCGGATACTCGCCCGCCAGCCACATGCTATACGGCCGCCGTTGACCATCGGGCATGACGAGTTCCTTCAGGAACAAACAGAAGTCATCCCCGGTGGCGTGATTCTTGACGTCAACCGTCCAGCTCATGGTGCCGTCGGCACCTGCCTTCGGCTCCTTCGTGCCGATCAGTGCGTCCACCACCGGCGTCGGTGTATCGGTAACGTCGGCAAAGGCGCAGAGCTCGTTACAGCGGTAGCGCACGAGCTTGGCAAAGCCGGCCACCAGGCTTGGCGCCAGCAGCTTTTTGCCATCGGGCGGCATGGTCATTGCAAATGCATCGTCACCGCTTGCCCGCTCCAGCGCACGCAACTTCATGTCTAGCCATGAGCGGTCGTGGGTACGCATGTCCATCGACAGCGTCTTGGCGACCGCACCTAAGCCTCGCGGCTGCTCGCCGCCATTGACCCACACCTCGAACGGATAGAACTTCTTCCGATCGGCGTTGCGAACATGGCCGATAAACACGGCAAAGTCGCCCAGCGGATGACGCACCGAATAGGTCCAGCTCGGATTGCCATTGGGCAGCTCGGGACGCCCTGGCCAGCGCAGACTTGCGAGCGGAGGCTTGGGTGCCTTGTCAAGGCGGATGCGGCGGTCGGGATGCCCAAGATCGAGATCCTGCGGCACCAGCGCCGACGCCTTGGGCTTCACCTCCAGCACGGAACCCGTAACCGCGTTCGGCCGGTAGGTTGTCATTCCCTTCAAACCATGAATCCATGCCTCGGTGTAGAGGTCCTTGAACTCCGCGAACGGAGTGTGCTCAGGAACGTTCACCGTCTTGGAGATGGCGGCATCGATGTACGGCTGGATTGCCGCACTCATGCGCATGTGATCCAGCGCCTGCATTTCGAGCGCCGTCACAAAGCACGCTGGGAGGACAGCTTTGCGCTTGCCCTCGACTTCGAACACCTCGCCTGGCGCGTGTTGCCGCGCTTCGGCTTCGCTGAATGCAATCATCTCCACGGTAGCGTCGAGTCCACGCATGTGCTTGTACAACCGATAGGCGTGATCTTCGACCACGTACTCCTTCTTCGTATCGTCGGGCATGCGCTTCTTGCGGGTGTAGCACCAGCTGAAAGGCGGTTCGATGCCATTCGAAGCGTTGTCGGCGAAGGCGAGAGAAATTGTGCCGGTGGGAGCAATCGCTAGTAGATGACTGTTGCGCACGCCCTGCACCCGGATCGCCTGCTTCAGCTGGGAAGGCAGGCGCGACGCGAACGACGGCGCGGCCAGGTACTTGTCGGCGTCGAACAGCGGAAATGCACCCTTCTCGCGCGCCAATTCAACCGATGCCTGGTACGCCGCATCCCGGATTGCTCGCAAGAGCGCTGCGCCGGTGTGGCGCCCCGCCTCGGAGTCGTAGCGCAGCCCGACCATGATCAGGGCGTCGCCAAGACCGGTGACGCCCAGACCGATACGGCGCTTCGCTTGTGCCTCCCACTCTTGTTGCGGCAGTGCCCATGTCGTCGCATCCAGCACGTTGTCCAACATGCGCACGGCCACCGCCGCGACGCGCGTCATCGACTTGAGGTCGAAGCTCGCACCGGCCATGAACGGATCGCGCACAAACTTCGTCAGGTTGAGGCTGCCGAGGTCGCAGCAGCCATAGGGCGGGAGATTTTGCTCGCCGCACGGATTGCTCGCTTCAATCACCTCGCAATACTGGAGGTTGTTGTCACGGTTGATCGCGTCGATGAACAACACCCCGGGCTCGGCGTGATGGTAGGTGCTCTCCATGATCTGCTGCCACAGAGCGGCGGCAGGGAGCGTGCGGTAGCGCCATAGCCCATCCTCTCGCCGATGTAGGCCGGAGGGGAGAAGCTCCCGGCTTGGCTCGGCGGCGTGGACCAGTTCCCAATCGGATTGGTCCAAGAGCGCGGCCATGAACCGATCGGTGATCGCGACGCTCATGTTGAAGTTACGGAAGCCGCCTTCGCGCTTGGCGTGGATGAATTCCTCCACATCCGGATGGTCGCAACGAAGCACGGCCATCTGCGCGCCGCGGCGTGCGCCGGCGGATTCCACGGTCTCACACGACTGGTCGAACACTTTCATGTAAGACAGCGGGCCACTCGCGCGGCTCTGCGTACCTTTCACCCACGCACCCTTGGGTCGAATGCGGGAGAAGTCGTAGCCCACCCCACCACCGCGCCGCATCGTTTCCGCGGCTTGGTTAAGGGCGTCGTAGATGCCAACCTCTCCATCGGCACCCGAAATGCTGTCGCCGACCGGCTGCACGAAGCAGTTGATCAAGGTGGCCTTGAGGTTCGTTCCGGCGGCGGAGTTGATGCGCCCGCCGGGGATAAAGCCGTCCACCTGGGCGCGATAGAAGGCCTGCGCCCACTGTTCGCGCGAGTCCGGTCTTTCGACCAGCGCGAGCGCGTTGGCCACCCGACGCCTGACCTCTTCGATGCTGGCCTCCCCGGCTTTCGCATACTTCTCCAGGAGGACATCCTCCGAGATCGGCTGCGGCGGCAGGGTTGCAGCGACGAGGGTTGCTGATTGACTAAGATCATTGGGTTTCATGGTGCCACTCCATTGATAGATGACCCACGACGCAAGGCCTGACCAGACGCTTCTGGTCGGGCTCGACTGCACTCGATGGGCGAATAGACGAAGGTGACGCGAATCACGCAAGACTCGCGGCGAAAGGACCAAGGCACGCTGGCGTCGATCGGTGAGGATCAATTCCATCGTGTGTTCATGCATGCTTGCTGGCTTCCCGAAAAACGCCCGCTCTCAATGGACGCCTTCCGGGTTCGCCTCTGGGCGAAAACCTTTACGGGCTGACTTTCAAGCTCGCGCAGTTCGCGCTCTTGCGGTCTGTCAGCGACCTGGGGGCAACTCTTTCCGGAGCATTTCTCGAGCGCTAATGCTCGGGAAAGGAAGCACTCGGCTTCCTCCCCGTTGCACCGCTGCCGCAGCGGAGTGCCCCCCGCTTGATGTTGATGAAAGGTGCGCTCAGCGCGATAACGCAGGCGTGAAGAGCTGACCGCGAGCGAGTGCTTCGCCCAGGCCATGCGCGCGCAATTGCTCGAGCAGCAGATACATCGTGCCGGTCGGGTTGTCGTTCCGGTCGAGACGCTCGACGTAGTAGCCGTTGGGGTGCCACGTGAGCCGGTAGATCAGTCGGTCGGCACCGTAGATCACAAACTTGCGACCTGGGTGGCCGGTGACGACTTCGCTCTCCTTCACGAGATACTCGATGTCTGCAGGCGTGCACACCTGGATGAGCCCGCCAGAAGCCGGACCCCGATCACTGTTTCCTCCGTACATGGCGCTCTCCTCATTCCTCGACGACCACACAGCGGAACACCGCTGGCGCGGCAACGCCGACAACTGTGGCCGGGGCGACGGTGACCCGAAGGGCAACGGCCGGGTCAGCTTTCGCAGCACCGCGCTCGCCGGAAACATCGATCGGGAAACGCACGCAGAAGAGCCGAATTCCCTCTTTGCTGCTGACACGCTCCATGCGCTTCGCGTCTTCGTAATCCATGCGGCCCACGATGCCCAAGGCGATCAACAGCAAGAGCAAGACCAGCACCAACTTGGCTGTGGACATGACCTAATCCTTGCAATTGAGCGAGCGGAAGCCCGCCCGGAACATTCACGCGAACAGGTCGCCCTGGAGGCTGTGCTTCTTGATCTCCTCGTTGATCCACTGCGGGTTCTTGGCCAGTCGGCTTTCGATCCAGCAGGGGTTCTCGAGAACGGCTTCGGCCGCCCAGGACGGGTAGCGAGCGAGCGTGGCGGTGAGCCACTCGCGGACGTGGTGCCCGATCCAACCGCGGATCGCTTCCGCGTCGACCGGGCCCAGGTAAGGCACGGGAGACAGCGGGCTTGAAGCCACGACTTTCAGGCAGTTGACGAACGAGAAGGGCTCAGACTCGCATTTCGGGTCGGTGAAAACCCAGCGCAGCGTGTCGATCTTTTCGTCCAGTGGTGTCTCGGGATCCCCGAGATCGGCAAGCTCCTGGAGCAAGCGCCAGTGCAGCAGCACCACGTCTTCTTCCGACCACTCCACAGGTGCTTCGTCGTCGAAGACGTATTGCAGGGCGGCGGTCTTGGCTTCCGGAGCCAGATCCTCGAAGAGGATCGGTTGGCGTCCTATCGCTGGCACTCGAACGGCTTGCGCAAGAGCGGATGGGAGCGGCCCGATGGATGCATGGGTGTTCAACATCATTGCCTCCCGAAATGAAAGACGGGAGCAATGCGAGCCCCAAGTCGGGGACGCAATGTCCCCGCAGGGTCGTTTCAAATGCCGGAAGAAACCGGCGCTAGATGGGCTGGCTTGGAACTGCGACGGCGTGAGCCGCTTGGGCGGGATGCCAGCTACCGCCAAAGAATCCTGTTGACGCGAGACGCGTTGAGACGATTCCTCGCCTCCATAGGACTCTCGGTCGGACTAGCCAAGCGACGGGGCACGCGGGATGCGTGCCGTCGAGGGTGCGCGTAAAGCGCAGGTGCTTTCTGAGGCTTGCCGGAAGCTTCGCAGGGCCAGCTGCTGCGTGCTCGGAACTCTACGCACGCGCACAATCGGGTGTCAACGGGGTCCAACCAAAAACAGCCGGGCTGATGCCGAAAGCCCCCGCAAAAGTCGGCCATTCCGGCTGGACGCTTGTCGTCAGCCCCACCGAGAATCGCATGGCCTACACCTTTGCCCTGCGATCATGCGCGCTCTTAAGAGCCTCCTCGGCGGGCTTCGCCGATCAAGCGCTCCGGGTACCGAACGCGAACGCGCCGACCACCCGAGCAGCGCCGCTGACGTGACCGGCATGTTCGCGTACCCGCCCGTCGATCCGGGCATTCCGGTGCGGTCGATCGACCAAGTGCTTGCCGGCCAGGACGACCTGATTCGTCGCATCAAGCTCTCCTACGGCGCCAGTCGAGACACGTTCGATACCGATCTCTTCTCGCTGATTCGCCGTTACGCGGAATACGTGCATCTGCTTCCGGCCACTCCCGACAATCACTTCAGCTTGCCGGGTGGACTGCTGCGCATGGGCTTGGAAATCGCGTTCTATGCGTTGCAGGCCACCGACGGCCAGATCTTTTCTGGCCGCTCTACGATCAGTCACCGCCGCCAGCTCGAACCGCGCTGGCGGCATGCGACGTTCATCGCCGGACTCTGCAGCGAGCTGCATCGCACCTTGAGCCATGTAATCGTCATCGACGCGAAGGGCAACGAGTGGCCCGCCTACCTGGGCCCGTTGAGCGATTGGTTGCATGCGCAGCGCGTGTCGCGCTTCTTTCTGCGCTGGATCCCGCAGGCGCAAGAGAGCCGATCGCTCGGCGTATTTGCGCTTCCGCAGATCATCGCCCCGGCAACGCTGCATTACCTCGCGCAGGGCAACTCGGTCGTCGTTCCACACCTGATGGCCTGTGTCAGTGGCATGCCGGTGTATCGCGAGCACAATATCCTGGAGCAGCTTGTGCGACGGGCGGCGGCCTTGGTCATCGACCGCGATCTGCAAAAGAGCGCCGAGCGCTTCGGCAAGCCGCGGCTGGGCTCTCATCTCGAGCGCTACCTCATTGACGCTCTACGGCGCCTGGTCGTATCGAACGCCCTATGGATGCCGAATGCCGAAAAGTCGCGCGTCTGGTACGGGGCGGACGGCCTCTACATCGTCTGGCCGAGCGCGGTCAATGACGTGCGCAAGCTCCTCGAGGCCGATCAGCTTCCGGGCATCCCTAAAGCGCCCGAGACGCTGCTCGAGATTCTCATGGACGCCGGCGTGGTCGAGCCCAGCAGTGCGGCGCAAGCGACGTGGCCGATCGTCCCGCCGCATAGCGACAAAGCGATCGAGGCCGTCCGGCTCGCATCGCCGAGCATTCTCCTCGCCGCGATGGATCGTCCGCCGGACCCGCTGCCCTACGTGCTGGTCAAGCCCCCGCCTGGATCGCATGCCGCGCCGACTGCGGCCGCGGCCTCCTCCGTCCACGCCGGCCAAACCATGGCGCTACCCCTCGCCGTGTCCGCCGCGGCCGACACGCCACGGCAAGGTCACTCCACTCCGGCGCCTGCGGCGCAACAAGGACCTAAGGCGCTCTTCGGCGCCCAGCTTGAGTCGCCGGGCGCGTCGCCTTCGCCCGCCAGTCCCACCGGCGCGAACCTGAGTCCGCGTCGTCCCGTTTTTTCGCTCTCCGCGCCGTTGCGGCTCAATGCTTCTCTGCGCGCGGGGCTCGCTGACATCGTCGACAGCCTGAACCGTGATGGTGCAGACGTCGCATGCTGCGCGACGCCGACCGGCCTGTTTGTTCCGCTGGAAGCCTTTGAGCGTAGAGCGATCGAGCCGGCGTTGGCCATGCGCGCGCTCGCCGACGCCGGGATGCTCGTGTCGACCCACTCTTCCAGGGCCAAGCCCGTGACGCGGGAGTTTGCCGGCGAGGCCAAAGCCGGCGTCCTTATCCATCCGCGCTTTATCGAAGGATTCGATCCTTCGGTTTTTTAAGGCACTCCCACCGAGGGAGCCGCAAATGCTGCTCCGTAAGTATGAGATGCCTTGGCGGCGCGCTTACGAGGCTTATGCCGGACTCGCCTGGACACTCGCCTTCGTGTTCTTCCTCGTTGCCATGGTGCGCTCCGTCGTGCCGTGGCCGCTTAGCGCCGGCCTCGCGCTTGCCTGCCTGATGCTGGCGGTTTATCGCAGCGGCCAGGCGCTGAGCCTCCTGACGGTTCGTGCGTCGCTGTGCGGCCAAGCCATGGCATTCATTACACCCCATGCGCTGCGCAAGCTCTGCGCTGATCACAGCCAAGTCTTCCTGGGCTTCGGCTTTGAATGGCAGCCGGTACATTCCCAGAGGCTTTACGAGCTCGCCAAAGTCAACTTTCGCGACTTCGTGGTGTCTCCCTGGCTCCTCCGTCTCCTGGGCCGCAAAGTCGATCCACAGCCCGACGACGAGATTGGGCTCCCATATATCCACGGCGTCGAAGCGAAAGAGCGCTCCCTCTATCGCCCGCTGGTGAACTTCGAAGGCGGGACCTGCATAGCCGGTACCACGCAGTCCGGCAAGGGGGTCGCACTCTCGGTCTTGATATCGCAGGCCGTCTACCGCGGCGACGTCGTCATCATCCTCGATCCCAAGAACTCCAAGCGTCTCAAGCGTGCCGTCGTCGCTGCCTGCGAGGCCGCGCGCGAGCCCGACACTTTCCTCGAGTTCCATCCGGCGTTCCCGGAGCGGGGCGTGCGACTCGATCCGATGTTCAACTGGCAAAAACCCACCGAGCTCGCGTCCCGCATCCAATCCATCATGCCGCCCGACACGGCCGGCGCCTTCTCTGCCTTTGGCTGGGACGCCGTCAACGTCGTCGTCCAAGGCTTGGTGGAACTGGAGGATCGTCCGAACCTGATGAAGCTCGCCGGCTACATCGAGGGCGGCATCGAGCCGGTCCTGGAGGCCTCGTTGCGTCGCTTCTTCGACGTAACGCTCGCCAGTGATTGGCGCGAGTTGCCCGAGATGAAGAAGCTGCTGCAGGACGCCAAACGCGGTGACCTGAAGCGCCCGTCCGAACGTTCAACGCCCGAACTCCTCGCGTACGTCGCGTTCTACGAACACCACGTGCCGCTGCCGCAGCACACCAAGGTCATCGACGCCCAGGTCCGCACCTTCCGCCACAACCGTGAGCACTATCAGAAGATTACCGCCAACCTGCTGCCGATTCTGTCGATGCTGACCTCCGGCGATCTCGGCCGGTCGCTATCGCCCGATGCCTTCGATGCGAATGACGCGCGTCCCATCATCAACCTCGAGAAGTGCGTTCGCGGTGGCCACGTGCTCTACATATCGCTGGATTCGTTGCCCGACCCTGCCGTCGCTTCGGCCATCGGCGCAATCTTCTTGGCCGATCTCGCGGCCCTTGCCGGCATCCGCTACAACGTGGGAGGCGATCGGCGCATCTCGCTGTTCGTGGATGAGATCTCGAACGTCATCAACCAGCCCCTGATCGAGATCCTCAACAAAGGTGCCGAAGGCGGTATCTACACCACCTGCGCCATGCAAACACTGGCCGACCTCGCGCGGCGGCTCGGCAGCGAGGAGGCCGCGCGGATGGCGCTCGGCAACCTCAACAATTTGATCGCGCTGCGCTCCAAGGACCGCCCAACACAAGACTTCATCGTCGAGACGTTCGGCAAGACCGCGATTCACACTATGCGCTTCGGGCTCAACACCGCGGCCGACGCCCACCTCGGCGATTTCACCTTGGTGCACTCGGCGCAGGTCACCGAAAGCCTGGAGGAGACCGTTCCTTCGGACATCCTCGGCAAGCTGCCGAACCTGCAGTATTTCGCCTCGGTGTCGGGTGGCCGACTCATCAAGGGGCGCATTCCCATTCTCAAGCTCGACCAGGACGCCGAGGGCCACCAGGGGCACCCACCAAGGACGCGCCAATGATTATTCGTGTCGTCTGGACCGTCTCTCTCCTCCTGCTCTTGATCCTGGTGCTGTATCTGCCCTCGGCGCACCCGCCCGAGCGCTTCATCACGCAGCTGAGCGTCGAGCATGAGCGCAACCGAGCTTTTTGGGGTGAGGAGCATGCGCTGCGTATTCTGGCGCGCATGCTCGAGCTTCACGCCGACGCGAAGCAGGCGAGCCCCATCCCCGACACCCTCGCTCCTGCTGCCTCGCACAGCCGAGTGGACTCCGCGGCCGCATCCCAGCTGTCGCAGATGAACGCACGCCTCTTTAATAACCCCTATTTCAAGTCGATCGGCGCGCAGCTCGCATTGGCAACCTACCGCTTTTCCGCCTTCGTCGAGTGGCTTCCCTATCTTTCAGTCTTCGTCCTGGCCGCTGTCTTGGACGGGTTCATCCGCCGCATCGTCAAGAGCAAAGAGTTCTTGCAGCACAACCCGGAACTGTTCGCGCTGCACGCAAGCCTCGTGATCTTGATCGCCTGCGGCACGGTCGTAGCCTTTGTACTGCCCGTCGCCGTGCACCCGCTTCTGCTGGCACTCGTGCCCACCAGCATCGGTATCTTCGGCAGTCTGGCGGTTGCCAACTACCACCATCGTGGCTAGCTGCTTCGTCGACGATCCGTCCTGCGCAGAGCGATCTGGAACCCAGTTCGCCCGATGCACGAAGAGCGTGACCGTTATGGCGGTGACCGCTGCGGCCTGCATCCGCTCCGTCCGCGAATACATGCGCGCTGCCTGACGCGGTCCAAATGCGCGACGGACCGCACACCGGGCGCACGCGTCCGCGGGTCGCGATGCGGCAACAACTGCGGCGCGCAAGGTGCAGACCACGCCGGGAAGGCACCTACGCCGCCAGAGGCGCCACTACTTCCGGCATGGCGTACCGCTGGGAAGACGGTGGGTACCAGCCAACAAGACCCCCGGACTCCGCTGGAGGAACGCGACAAGATTCGGTGGTTTGTACTCAAGCTCGACGTTATTCATTCGATCGATCGCCGACTGATGTACCGCCTGACCGTTGTCGGGCTGTGCCCCGACCTCGCGCTCGACCGGCCCCATCACCCGGTAGATGAGCGTCATCGAATCGTTGAGTGTCGAGTTGAAGCATGGGCGATAGTGAGCGAGGTACGCATTGTCAAACTCGAGCCCCACTCCTTCCGCCTGCTCGACCATCCATTGGAGCGCCTCGTTGGCGAGACCGTCCGGACTGTAGCCGCCCCCCACGTTCGAGTGGACGCCAGCGAACCACACCTGTTCCAGCCTACCCTTCCAACCCTCCGGTTTCGTCCAGAGAGTGGGGGTGAAAGGTTTCCGACGCTCGTCGATGGAGACCGCGTGAAACGCGTTCTGAATCGACGGATTCAGCCCGACGTCGTGGTACTTGTATTTGTCGCGGTTGAATATCTGACCCAGAGCACCGGGGGCCCCCAATGCGCCCACGGTATCCCATACGCCGATGAACCGAATCGGCGGGGAAGGTCGCGCGTCCTTGACGTTCCGAAACGGATGTT
>Ga0209254_10004196_pt1 | contig 13191 bp, 10 predicted proteins | sample FrelakmetDIP11DI_FD_187148 | JGI IMG/M metagenome (GOLD analysis project Ga0209254, IMG submission 187148) | Freshwater lake sediment microbial communities from the University of Notre Dame, USA, for methane emissions studies - DIP11 DI (SPAdes)... | ecosystem: Environmental > Aquatic >...
CAGCGGACCCAACCTGCTGTTCGTCCCCGGCGAGGAGCGCAGCGCAGACTGAGACGTGGCAGGTACTGCCCGTCGACGAGACTCATGCAGCCAACGAGCCCTGCCGACGACGCGTACCCGCCCGAGGCCGGCGATCGGCCGTTGCGTCCGCCATCCGTCGACCGCCTGCTCGCACACGAAGCGCTGAGACTCCTGATCGACCAGCATGGCCGACCGCGGGTGCTCGAAACCACCCGCAAGGTAGTCGCTGATCTGCGCGCCCGCGCAGCCGACGGCGCCGCCACCGCACGGGACTGCGCCCTCGACACGCTCGCTGGCGAGATTGCCGCTCGGCTCGCCGCCGGCGACCAACCCGGGCTGCGCCGCGTCTTCAACCTCACGGGCACGGTGCTGCACACGAACCTCGGACGTGCGCCGCTGCCGGAGCCGGCGATCGCGGCGCTCGAGCTCGCCGCCCGCCATCCGACCAACCTCGAGTTCGACCTCGCGCACGGCCGCCGCGGCGACCGCGACGACCTGATCGAGGGCTTGCTGCGCGAGGTGACAGGCGCCGAGGCCGCGACCTTCGTCAACAACAACGCGGCCGCCGTGCTGCTCGCGCTGAACACATTGGCGCTGAGCAAGGAAGCGATCGTGTCGCGTGGCGAGCTGGTGGAGATCGGCGGGTCGTTTCGCATCCCGGACGTGATGGCGCGTGCCGGCACGCGCCTGCGCGAGGTCGGCACCACGAACCGCACGCACCTCGCCGACTACGAGCAGGCCATCGGGCCGCGCACGCGGTTGCTGCTCAAGGTACACACGAGCAACTACGAAGTGCGTGGATTCACCGCCAGCGTCGGGCAGCGCACGCTCGCCGAGCTGTCCCACGCGCACGGGCTGCCGCTGATGGTCGACCTCGGCAGCGGCGCCCTGGTGCCGCTCGAGCGCTGGGGCCTGCCGCACGAGCCGACGGTGCAGGAAGCGCTGCAGGACGGCGCCGACCTCGTCTCGATCAGCGGCGACAAGCTGCTCGGCGGCCCGCAGGCCGGCATCCTGCTCGGCCGGCGCGGGCTGATCGACCGGATCAAGCGCAATCCGCTGAGGCGGGCGCTGCGGCTCGACAAACTCACGCTCGGTGCGCTCGAGGCGGTCGTGCGGCTGTACCGCGATCCGGACCGGCTGGCCGAGCGACTGCCCACGTTGCGACTGCTGGCGCGCAAGCTCGATGAAATCGGCGCATTGGCGGCACGCATCGCTCCGCAGGTGCAGGGGCACGTGCCGCCGGGCTACGAGGCCTGCGTGACCGCGTGCGAGAGCCAGGTCGGCAGCGGCGCCCGTCCATCCGATCGACTGCAGAGCGCGGGCGTCGCGATCCGCCCGACGGCTCGTGGCCGTGGCGAGGGCCGCGCGCTGGCCGAGATGGCGGCGGCGCTGCGCGCGCTCCCCGTGCCGGTCATCGGCCACATCGTGGCGGGCACGCTCGTGCTCGACCTGCGCTGCCTGGAGGACGAGGCGACTTTCCTGCAGCAGCTGCCGCAATTGCGCCTGCATCTCGCCTCCGCGGAGCCTGGGCAGCCATGATCGTCGGAACCGCCGGCCACATCGACCACGGCAAGAGCGCGCTGGTGCGCGCGCTCACGGGCACGGATCCCGATCGCTGGGAGGAAGAGAAGGCGCGCGGCATCACCCTCGACCTGGGCTACGCATTCGCGCCCTGCGACGACGGCACGCGGCTCGGTTTCGTGGACGTGCCAGGGCACGAGCGGCTGGTGCACAACATGCTGGCTGGCGCCACCGGCATGGACTTCGTGCTGCTCGTCATCGCGGCCGACGACGGACCGATGCCACAGACCCGCGAACACCTCGAGATCATCGACCTGCTCGGCCTCGGCCGCGGCGCCGTCGCGCTGACGAAATGCGACCTGGCGGACGCGGAGCGGCAGGCCGAGGTCGAGGCACAGATCGCCGGATTGCTGGTCGGCACCAGCCTCGCCGGCGCGCCAGTCTTCCCCCTATCTTCGGTCACTGGCGAAGGACTGGGCGCGCTGCGCGCGCACCTGGCGTCGGAGTCCGCGTTGACGCACATGCGCGACGGGCGCGGGCGCTTCCGGCTCGCCGTGGATCGCGCGTTCGTGCTCAAGGGCACCGGCGTCGTCGTGACCGGCAGCGCACACTCCGGCGTGGTCGCCGTCGAGGACAAGTTGATCCTCGCGCCACGCGGACTCGAGGTGCGCGTGCGCGGACTCCACGCGCAGAACGCGGCCGCAGAACGCGGCTGGGCGGGCCAGCGCTGCGCGCTGAACCTCACCGGGCCGAGGCTCGACAGGGATCACGTCAACCGCGGCGACTGGCTGGTGGCGCCCGAGCTATTCGCGACCACCGACAAGCTCGACGTCGAGCTGCGGGTCTCGCCACACGCCGGGCGTCCGCTGCACCACTGGACGCCGGTACACGCGCACCTTGGCGCCGCCCGCATCACCGGCCGCGTCGCGGTCCTGGAGGGCGACTCGATCGACCCCGGCACGACGGCCCTCGTGCAGCTCGTGCTGGACGCGCCGACGCTTGCGTTGCGTGGCGATCGAGTGATCCTGCGCGACCAGTCCGCGCGGCAGACGCTCGGCGGCGGCCGCGTACTCGACGACGACCCGCCGACTCGCGGCCGCCGCAGTACGCAGCGCATCGCAGTGCTGCGCGCCTACCGCTACGATGACCCCGTCGCCGCGCTCCTGAGGCTGGTCGATCTCGTGCCAGGCGGCGTCGACCTCGCACGCTTCGTGCGGCTCTGGAACCTCGATGAATCGAGCGCCGCGCACCTGCGCGGCCACCCGTCACTGGTCGAGGTGCCCGGTCCGGTCGGTCCGGTCGTGTTCTCGCCCCAGCGCTGGGAATCACTCCAGTCGAGCACGCTCGAGGCCCTGACCGCCGAACACGAGCGCGATCCCGAACGCCTCGGCCCGGACCGCGAGCGCCTGCGCCGGCTGACCGACCCATCGCTGCCGCGGCCGGTGTTCGCCGCGCTCGTCAGCGCACTCGTCGCCGCCGGCAAGGTGGCGGTGCGCGGCGCGCTACTGCACCTGCCGGGCCACGCCGTGAAGCTCGCGTTACCCGACGAGAAGCTGTGGAACGCGGACATCCGCCCCATGCTGCGCGCGCGGCCGTTCAACCCGCCGCGTGTGCGCGACCTGGCGCGCAGCCTGCGGCTCGAGGAGGACCGGGTTCGGCGCCTGTGCCGGACGCTGGTGGGCCAGGGCGAATTGTTCCTGGTGGCGCACGATCATTACTTCCCGCGCGAGTCCGTCGCGGAACTCGCGGAGATCCTGCGCAGCCTGCACGACTGCGACGGGGAGGCACGGGCAGCGAGCTTCCGCGACCGGATCGGCACGGGCCGCAAGGTGGCCATCCAGATCCTCGAGTTCTTCGATCGCGTCGGCATGTCGCGGCGCATCGGCGACAGCCACAGAGTCTTCCAGGACTCTTTGATGCAGGTACGATAGAACCCGCGACGCAGCGCGCACGGAAGGACTTCGTCCCCGGTGGGGCGGCCGGGCTTCAAACCCGGTAGGGGCCGTCAGGCGGTTCCTGGTGGGTTCGACTCCCACGTCCTTCCGCCAACCCAGGAGCACTCATGGCCAATCCGACCGTATCCGCCACCGCGAGCAAAGCGGCCCCGCTGCGGCTGACCGCCCTTTCCCACGGTGGTGGGTGCGGATGCAAGATCGCCCCGGGCGTGCTGCGCGACCTGCTGAAGGACGCCGCGACCACCGCTCCATTCGCCCAGCTGCTCGTGGGCTCGGAAACGGCGGACGACGCGGCCGTCTATCGTCTCAACGACGACCAGGCGGTAATCGCCACCACGGACTTCTTCATGCCCATCGTCGATGATCCGTTCGACTTCGGGCGCATCGCAGCCACGAACGCGTTGAGCGACGTGTATGCGATGGGCGGCACGCCGATCCTGGCCCTGGCGATCGTTGGAATGCCCATCAAGGTCCTGCCCGGTGAGATCATCCGCGAGATCCTGCGCGGCGGCGAGGCCGTCTGCGCGCAGGCGGGCATTCCGCTCGCCGGCGGTCACAGCATCGATTCGGTGGAACCCATCTATGGCCTGGTTGCGCTCGGCGTCGTCCATCCGGACCGCGTCAAGCGCAACGCCGACGCCCGCGCGGGTGACGTGCTCGTGCTCGGCAAGCCACTCGGCGTCGGCATCTTCTCGGCCGCCTTGAAGAAGGAAGCGCTCACGGCATCGGACTATCGGGCGATGGTCGAGACGACGACCCAGCTCAATGTCGCGGGCCCGGAACTCGCGCGTGTGCCGGGCGTGCACGCGATGACCGACGTCACCGGCTTCGGACTCCTCGGCCATCTCCTCGAGATCTGTCGCGGCTCGGGCAAGCATGCGCGAGTGCAGATGTCGCGGTTGCCATTCCTCGACAATGTCGTCGCGCTGGCCGAAGCGGGTTTCGTCACCGGTGCGTCGGCCCGCAACTGGGCGTCCTATGGCTCGGAAGTGCAGCTGGCCGCAGGCCTCGACGACGTTCGCAAGGCCCTGCTGTGCGACCCGCAGACCTCAGGCGGCCTGCTGGTGTCCTGCGCCGCGGAAGCGGTTCCGAGTGTGCTGGAAACTTTCGCGCGTGGTGGCTTCGGGCGGGCCTCGCTGATCGGCAGCATTGGCGACGGAGCGCCCGGAGTCACCGTCGAGCTCTGAGTCCGCGCTCCATCGTTCGCCTCAGCGCTGCACGACGGCCACCACGGGATCTTCCGTCCGGGCCAGGCGGGCGAGCACGACTCGATCGATCCGGCTGCACAGTGCCAGCGCGACCTCGGCGGCCTCACGCGCCTGCGCCTCGCGAAGGTCGTCGTCCACCATGTTGATGACGGGAACCACCCGCCTCCCCTCGGTCCCTTTCATGGAACCATCCGCGCTGGCCAGCAACTGCCCAAGATGCCGCGCAGTGATCCGCTCGTTCTCGTGCAGCCCGGTGACACGCTCGATGCGCTCGATGCGATGCGCCACCGCCGCCGTCAGCGGCTCGCCGATGGCGAGCGCCGAAAGGACCGGTACCACGTTCGTGCAGCACGCCGGCAGCGCGGGTTCTCCGTCTGCGGGCGCTTTCACGAACCGCATCCGCGCGCCGTCGGCCTTGACGTACGTGACGGCAAACCCGCCCTCACGATGAATCCGCTCCAGCGTGGCCTCGCCCACGCCGGCCCACCGACCGGGCTTGTCGCTTGGGCAGGCATACGCGACGCTGAGCGCAGGATCCAGGGCCGCGACCGCCGCTGGCAGCCGGCCATCCTCGTCCACGGCGATCGCGAAACGCGGATGACCCGGGAAATAGCTCATGAAGACCGTCGACGTGAGCGCCACCCTTGCGGGATGGGTCGTGGCGAGGTGGTTGAGCAGGCTCTTCTTGCCCCCGGCACCCACGGCACAGACGATCCCGGAGCGCGCGTCGAGCAGGTCGAGCAATGCGCCGTGGCCCATGCTGGCGCCTGGCGCGGTCACTTCTCCGTCAGCCGGGGCATCAGTTCGACGAGGTTGCAGGGCCGCGTCCGGGAATCAAGCTGCGCCGCGATCAGCTGGTCCCAGGCCGTGGCGCACGCTCCCGAGGAGCCCGGCACGCAGAATATGTAGGTAGCATTCGCCACGCCCGCGAGCGCCCGCGACTGCAAGGTCGAAGTGCCGATGTCGGCGTATGAGATCGACCGGAACATCTCGCCGAACCCCTCGAGCACCTTGTCGAGCAGCGGTTCGACCGCCTCCGGCGTGCCGTCGCGGCCGGTGACCCCGGTCCCGCCCGTCGTGATGACGACGTTCACCTCCGGATCGGCAATCCAGCGTGAGAGCACTGCACGGATCTGGTAGATGTCGTCCGGGACGATCACCTTCTCGGCGAGCCGGTGACCCGCGGCGACCAGCCGCTCGACCAGCAGCCGACCCGACTTGTCGCTCTGCTCGTCGCGCGAATCGGACACCGTGAGAATCGCGATGCGGACCGGCACGAAGTCGCGTTCGCCGCCGCCGTGTGCAAATGACATTCTTCGACTCCCCTGCATGTGTGGTGCCGCGTCAGACCAGGCCGGCAAACGGCTGCACCGCGACTTCCGTCCCCGCCTCCACGTCGCCTCCTTCCAGCGGCAGCACGATGAAGCAGTTCGCCTCGCTCATCGAGTGCAGCACTCCCGAGCCCTGGTGACCACTGCTGCGCACTGTGTACGTGCCGGACGGCTGCCGCTCGAGCACGCCACGCTGGAATTCCATCCGGCCGGGCGCCTTGCGCAGACGGGTCTCGCAGGTCGCTCGCACGAGGATCGGCGGATCCGGATTCACGGCGCCCATGAGCGCGAGCAGGGCCGGCTGCACGAGCTGGTAGAAGGTGACCATCACCGCCACCGGGTTGCCCGGCAGGCCGAAGAAGGCCGACGACCCGAATCGTCCGAACGCGATCGGCTTGCCCGGCTTGAGCGCGACCTTCCAGAATCCGATCCGCCCGTGTCGCTCGAGCGTCTCCGTCACGTAGTCCGCCTCGCCCACCGAGACGCCACCTGACGAAACGATCGCATCGGCGCGGGTCGCCGCCGATTCGAACGCGCGAATCGTGTCCTCACGTGTGTCGGGCACGACCCCGAGGTCGATCACTTCGAGGCCGAGGCGCGCCAGCATGCCGTACAGCGAGTAGCGGTTGCTGTCGTAGATCTGTCCGAAGGCGAGCGGTTCGCCGACCGGCCGCAACTCGTCGCCGGTCGAGAACGTCGCGACCCGAACGCGGCGCAGCACCGGGACCTGCCCGACGCCAACCGCAGCCAGCAATCCGAGTTGAGCCGGACGCAGCAGCGTGCCGGCGCCGAGCGCCACGGCGCCGCGACGGATGTCCTCGCCAATGGGACGGACATGCTGACCGGCACGATGACCAGCATCGATCACGACCCGCCCCCCGTCCGCACGCGCCTGCTCCTGCATGACCACCGTGTCGGTGGCTTCGGGCACGGTCGCGCCGGTCATGATGCGCACGCACTGTCCTCGCCCGACCTCGCCGGCGTATGGCCGTCCGGCCAGTGACGTGCCCACGAGTTCGAAGGTGGCCGCACCGGACGACGGCAGGTCCCGGCCCGCCAGCGCGTATCCGTCCATCGCGGAGCTGCGGTGCGCCGGGACGTCCACGCTCGAGTGCACCGTGCTCGCAAGCACGCGACCCAGCGCGTCCCGCAGGCTGACGACCTCCCGCTCCGTCACCGGCACGATGTGCGCGATGATGCGCTCGCGCGCCTCGTCCAGTCGCAGCAGCTGGCTCCCGTTCATCGACGCGCCGCTCGTTGCATTGGTTATCGCTCCAGTCGCGCCGCGACCCGGCCAAGCTCGGTCGGCTCGTTCACATTGACGAAGCAGTCCGGCTCGTCGCTGAAGTCGACCTGTGCCAGGTGCAACTGCTGCAACCAGGCGTCGACCCTGCGCCCGCCGCCGGCGAGGTACGAATGCAATCCCGGGCCAACCGTGGCCCGCAGCATCAGGAAGACCGGCTGCACGCGCCGACCATCGCTGGCGACCGCCGCCGCCGCCCCTTCGGCGACACAGGCAGCATGGAGACGGGGCGCAAGATCGGTGACCAGCAACGGTGCATCGCACGGGACGATCAACAGGTAATCGGTCGCCACGTACTGAAAGGCGCTGGCCACGCCGGCGAGCGGGCCTGGATGATCCTCGAGCTCGTCCACAACCACCCGGCAGCCATACACCGCGTACCGGTCAAGATTGCGATTGGCACTGATCAGGATCGAGCCGACCTGGGGACGTAGCGCGTCGAGCACGTACTCGAGCATGGGACGCCCGGCCAGGTCGACGAGTCCCTTGTCCTCGCCACCCATGCGACGCGAGACGCCACCGGCCAGTACCAGGCCCGTGACGGCATCGCGTGGATACTCGAGATTTGCCACGTCAGAATTGTATGCGATCGTCGAGGACAGCGAAGTCGACGGGCTCGCACGGCCCAGGCTGCGCCTCTGGCATAGTGTCGACTTCAACTCAGGGCCCGGCGCAGAGGACTCCGTGAGCGAAGCCGCAATCAGTCTGCTCGTACTGGCCGCGACCGTGGGCCTGTTCCTTTCGAACCGCCTGCCGGTCGAGTGGGTCGCGGTGTGCTCGGCGCTGGCGTTGCACTTCACCGGAGTGCTGACCCTCGGCGAGGCACTGGCCGGCTTCGGGGATCCGGCCGTCATCCTGATCGCCGCGCTGTTCGTCGTCAGCGAAGGCCTCGACGCCACAGGGGTCACGGCCTGGGTCGGCCAGGCGCTGGTCAACAAGTCCGGCGACAGCACGCGCCGGCTGCTGGTCCTGACGATGCTGATGTCGGCCAGCCTCACAGCACTGATCGGGCTGAACGGCACGGTCGCCGCGCTGCTGCCGATGGCCGTCGTCATGGCGATGCGGCGGTCGTTCCCGCCTTCGCAACTGCTGATGCCACTGGCGTTCGCCGGCAGCGCCGGCGGGATGCTGTTGCTGACGGGCAGCCCGGTCAACGTCGTAGTTTCCGAGGCGGCGGGTGAAGCCGGTTACGGGGAATTCGGCTTCATCGAGTTCGCCTGGGTCGGCCTGCCGCTGGTGAGCGGCACGATCCTGATCGTGCTGTTCTTCGGCTCCCGGCTGCTGCCCAGTCGCATGAGCAGTTCGCTGCCACCCGACCTGAGCCGGCACGCGCAGACGCTGATCGAGCACTACTCGCTCGACAACGTGTTCCACTTCCGGGTCAACGAGGGCTCACCGCTCCTCGGTTCACCCCGCAACCGATGGGACCTCGGCGCCTACCCCGGCATCGAGGTGATCACGGTGCTCGACGGGCAGACGCAACGTCCCGTGTTCGCAGGTCCGGTCGGCCTCGACGACCGGCTCACCGTCGTCGGTGACCCCGAGGTCGCGCGACGCTACGCGGGCGATCGGGGCCTGCGCGAGGAGGCCTACCGCACCGCCCGCGATATCGAGCGATCGCTGCTGGCGCGCACGAACGGTGCGGCCGAGGTGGTCATCCCGCCGCGGTCGCGATTCGTCGGCCAGGTCGTCCGGCCGGGCCACGTGATGGACGGCGACCTGATCGTGCTCGCGGTCCGCCGGCAAGGCCGCGATCGCGGTCCCGAGGACACCGACCTGCAGGTCGGCGACGTGCTGCTGATCGAGGGCGACTGGTCCGTGCTGGAATCACGCAGCGAGGAGCGCGACCTGCTGGTCGTGGACTCGCCGAAGCTGGTGCGACGCCAGGCGGTACCGATGGCCGCGGGCTCGACGCCGGCCATCGTGATCCTGCTCGCGATGGTGCTGATGCTCGCGACCGGAATCGTGCCGCCCGTGCTGGCCGCGCTGCTGGCCGCGGGAGCGATGCTGCTGTTCAAGGTCCTGACGGTGCAGCAGGCCTACCAGGGCATCTCGTGGTCCACCGTGCTGCTGGTGGCCGGCATGATCCCGATGTCCACGGCGATCACGAAGTCCGGCGCGGGCGAGATCGTCGCGACGTTGCTCGTCGATGCGGTGGGTGGCGCCGGCCCGACCGCGATCCTGATCGCGTTGTTCGTTCTCACGGCGGTCTTCGGTCAGTTGATCAGCAATACCGCCACGGCGCTCGTGGTCATTCCGATCGCGCTGTCCGCGGCCGAGCAGCTCGGCGTGTCCGCGCAGCCGCTGCTGATGACCGTCTGCGTCGCGGCGGCGGCGGCCTTCCTGACGCCGGTGGCCACGCCCGCCAACATGATGGTGATGGGACCCGGCGACTATCGCTTCGGCGACTACTGGAAGCTCGGCGCACCGCTCATGGTGCTGTTCTTCGTGGTCGCCGTGCTCGTCGTGCCGCTGGTGTGGAGGTTCTGATTCAACTCGGCCCAGCCGGTCCAGATGATCTGGATGCCGATGCACAGCAGGATGAACGCCATCATGCGGATCATCACCAGCGTGCCGATCCGGCCGAGCTTCGCGAGCACGGCCACGGAGTTCTTGAAGATCAGGTAGAGCGCCAGCGAGACCAGCGCGGCGCCGCAGGCGGCCACCGCCACGCCCAGCACGTACTTGACGGGGTCGGAGGGAATCTGCGCCCCGAGCGCAATCGAGGCGGCGATGGTGCCGGGCCCGGTCGTGAGCGGAAAGGTGATCGGGAAGAAACTGCGCTGGATGATCTCGGCGTCGGAAAGCTTCGCGGCGTTCTCGGCCGCGACGGCGTGCACATCGTCGTCCTCGGTGTGGTGCAGCATGTGCCAGGCCGTGGCGGCCACCAGCAGCCCGCCACCGATGCGCACCACTGGTAGTGAAATGCCGAACAAAGCCAGCACGTAGGTTCCGATCAGCATCGAGGCCACCAGCACGAACCACGCGTTGACCGCGACCTGCCGCGCCAGCCGCTTGGCGATGCTGTGGTTCGACCCCACGGTCGCGGCGAACACGGGCGCGCTGCTCAGCGGGTTGATGATCGGCAGCAGCGTCACCGGGACGAGGATGAGTCCCTGCAGGAACCAGCTGATGTACGAACTCATCCGACCTCCGCCAGCGCGGCGCGCTTGCCGGGCGCGATTGTATGCGATCGCGCAGAAAGGAAAGGCGGGGTCGCCCCTGTCTTCCCGACGGGCAGTGGGCGATGTCAGGTCCCTTCGGGCGGCAGGAGCCCGTGGCGGATCGCGAAACGCACCAGGCCGGGAACGTCGAAGATGCCGAGTCGCTGCATCAGCTGGGCCCGATGCGTCTCGACCGTCTTGACGCTCACGAACAGGAGTTCGGCAATCTGCCGCGTGCTCTTGCCATCCGCGACCATCTGCAGGATCTGCCGCTGCCGCGGCGTCAGGGCATCCGGCCCCGAGACCCTGTTGCCGGCCTGCCTGGCGTGCAGCTCGACGAGGTCCGAATCGATCGCGCGGCACAGGTAGCGCCGGCCCGCGCAGACCTCCTCGATCGCGGCGGACAACTCGTCGAAGGCGGCATCCTTGTTGAGGTAGCCCTTCGCCCCGGCGGCGAACGCCCGGGCGGCGTACTCGGGGGACGCGTGCATCGACACCATCAGCACCCGCGTCGGCACGCCGAGCCGGGCGATGCGGGATGCGGCCTCGAGCCCGTTCAGGCCGGGCAGCGTCACGTCGAGCAGGATCACGTCCGGAGGATCGCGCCGCACCAGTTCGACGGCCTCGAGGCCGTCGCCGGTTTCCCCGACGACCTCGACGTTGGGCAGGCTCTCCAGCAGTGCTCGAATGCCCGCGCGCACCAGCGCGTGGTCGTCAGCCATCATGATCCTGCGTCGGGTCTGCATGGTGGTCACCGGTTCGTGTCGTCCGAGTCGGGCGTCGGCCCGGAGAAGGGAAATCGCACGGTGATGCGGCAACCGGCGCCAGGGCGGGACTGGAGGTCGATCTTGCCGCCCGCGCTGCGCACCCGCTCGGACATGCCGAGGAGCCCGAGGCGCTCGCCGCGCCGGATGCGCTGGAGCGCGGCCTCGGTGTCGAAGCCGATGCCGTCGTCCTCGATCACGACGTCAAGCGCGTCGGGTTCGTCGCGCAGCACGACCCGGATCGTCCTGGCATCCGCATGACGAAGCGTGTTGCTGACCGCTTCCTGGACGACCCGAAAGACGGTCGTGTTGAGCCAGGGCGGCACGCTCACAACCCCCGGTGCGGCCTCGAACTCGATACGCACGCCGGATCGCCTGGCCGCCGCCAGCAGGTGGTCCTCGAGGGCGGGCACGAGGCCGACGTCGTCTAGCAGCGGCGGCCGCAGGCCGCGGGCGATGTCGCGGGCCTGGCCGATCATCCGGTCCACCATCCCTACGGAGTCGTCCAGGCGCTGCAGGACCGCGGGATCCGTTGCCTTGCTGCGCAGCATCTGCAGGTTGATCTTGGCCGCGGTGAGCGTCTGGCCGAACTCGTCGTGCAGCTCGCGCGAAATGCGGCTGCGCGCCTCTTCTTCCGCCGACTCGAGTCGACGGGTCAGTTGCCGCAATCCCTTCGTGGCCTCACTGGCCTTGCGCTGGGCGCGGTTCGCGCGTTCGAGCGCGTCCTCGCGCTGCCGCTCGAGCAGCAGCAGAGCGGCATTGCGGCGGCGCAGGCCGCGCACCCGCAGCAAGTGCAGCGCGGCGAGCAGCAGGGCGGTGGCCGTGCCCGCGAGCACGCTGAACCACGTGCTCCTCCACACCGGAGGGACGACGTCGAAGTCCAGCGGCGGGCCGGCGTTCCACTGGCCGAAGGCGTCGCGTCCGCGCACCTCCAGCCGGTAGCTCCCCGGCTTCAGGCCCGCGACGGTCAACCGTCGGCCCTCGCCTAGCGGTGCCCAGGCACTATCGTTGAGCCGGTAGGCATACTCATGACTCGCCTCGATGAAGTCGAGGACCGCGAACTCCAGGGAAAGACTCTCTCCGGATCGAAGCTCCAGACCCTGGGTCAGCTCGTCATCTCGCAGCGCGACGCTCGATCCGCCCCCCACGCGGTGCACGGCGGTGATTCGCACGGGCGCGGGTGGTCGGACCGGCATCGGGCTGCCTTTACTGATGCTGACCAGTCCCTCGCTGGAACCGAAGTACAGGAAGTCGGCATCCGCGGAGGATGCCCCCGCGTTGAACCTGCCCTCCGGCAGGCCAGCCTCCACGACGAGGTTCGCGACACGACCCGTGGTCGGATCGAGGCGCGAGAGCCCCTCGCGCGTGCCGAGCCACAGCGTTCCGTCCGAGTCCTGCTCGATGGACATGATGGCGTCGCCGAGCAGTCCTTGTTCCTTGCCCCAGCGTTCGACCCGGAAGCCCGCAGGACCATCGCCCCCGCTCACCCGGAACAACCCGCCGCTGTCCGTCGCAACCCAGAGCGCGCCAGCCGGGTCGTATCGCAGTGCGGTGACGTGCTGGCGACCCATGCCATTGCGGCCGCCGGCCGTCTGGGCGAACCGCTCGCAGGACCACGGCGTGATCCGGCAACGCCTCAATCCCGCAACCCGGGAGCCGACCCACAACCAGTCGTCGGAGGCGAAGGCGAGCGCCGTCACGTAGTCGACGCCGCGCTGGTCGTTCGGATTCGTGTCGATCGAGTAGCGGGTGAACTGCCCGCTGCCGGCGTCGCGCAGCATGAGCCCCCCGCGGCTCGAGCCGACCCACAGGTCGCCTCGCCCTGCAGGCAGCAGCGCACGAACGTAGCCAAGCCCGCGGCTGTCGGCGTCTGTGGCGGCGATCGGGCGACCGTCGAGACTGTCGCCGCTGGGGCCGAACCGAT
>Ga0209254_10004197_pt1 | contig 13190 bp, 10 predicted proteins | sample FrelakmetDIP11DI_FD_187148 | JGI IMG/M metagenome (GOLD analysis project Ga0209254, IMG submission 187148) | Freshwater lake sediment microbial communities from the University of Notre Dame, USA, for methane emissions studies - DIP11 DI (SPAdes)... | ecosystem: Environmental > Aquatic >...
GGCCGGAACTGATTGAGAAAGGGAATGACCATGCGAACGATTGAAGCCGAACCGATCAACGAAACCGCCGTGATTGATTTTCCGGCAACCGATGAGGCTATGCCGGCGGTGAAGGACAACTATGAGGCCGTGCGCTTCAACGCCATGAAGCACGGCATCCTCTCCCGGCTGGTGGTATTGGCACATGAGGATCATGCCGAATTTGCCGACCTGTTGGCGGCGCTGATTGATGAACACCGGCCTGCGGGCATGACCGAGCGGCACCTGATCGAAGAGCTTGGCACGATCATCTGGCGCAAGCGGCGCGTGTTGCTGGCCGAAGGGGCCAAGATCAACCAAGGGCTTAAAAGCGCGGTGAACAGTCCGAAGATTGTGATGCCTTCGGCTGCGCCGTTTCAGCGTGGTCTGTCTGGCGAGAACACCGACCTGCGCGACCTGCTGGATATGACTCCAAATGATGTCGCCGAGCGCCAGCACGATGCGGAGCTTGATCTTGCCGCGACCCACAAGGCAGTGGCGATTTTGTCCAAGGGCGGGGCGAATGCCTACGCCAAAGCCCGGGGCGCGCTGATGCCCGACTCACGCGAGTGGTGGGATCAGTATGTCGAGGATGAGGAATATCCGGCGACCGCCGAAGGGTTGGCGCAATTCATCCGCGTAACGCTGGAACCGCTTTGCATTCGCCTGGCGCAGGAGGCGCGATTTGCCCCGGCAATCAAGGCGCAAACCCTGGGAGAAGGGCTGCAAGCGCACCGGCTGGAGAAGTTGAACCGCTACGAAACCCACCTTGACCGAAAGTTTGAGCGGACTCTTGCCATGCTTTTGAAACTGAAAGAACTGCGTGCTCCATAGGGTGACGGTTGAATCTGTTTCGCAAAATCCGAAAATTGACGCAGGCGGGACGATGATGATTGGCACACAGTCGAGAAAGAACATCTAGGTTGGTGCATCGGTCAGGTTTCTTGCTTTTAGGGGGAGTCCATAGAGGAAGGGTTAGGCGCTCCCTTGGCGAAGCGCGCGTAGTTGTTTAACGGCGGCATCAAAGCTCTCGATTGCAGATGCGATTATTGACTCAACTTGCTCTGGCGAAATGGTTGAGGTGTTTGAGAGCCCGGCCGCCCTCTCAAGCCACTTGGTGATATGTGCGTGGCGCTGCGCAAACTCTTGCGGGGTAAGCGCCTTACGAGCCAAGAAGGACTCCCAGTCTTGCTCGCGCTTCTCATCACCGTTGCAACGGCTGCATGACAAGACATGGTTAAAGATGCTATTCGAGCCACCTGAGCTATGCGGAACGACGTGATCGACGTGCGCGTCTCTTGCGCCGCGTGCCATCAACAGACCACAGTAGGCACATGCGGACTGAAAGTACGCCCAAAGTTCTGACACTTCTGCATCAGTCGGGTGCGGATCGATGATTGCATGAAGGCAGCGGCGAATCTGGTTCTTCGCCATCGACGGAGTGTTCTTGGCCATTGGCTATTAGCGCCTAACTTGGAGATGACGGGCGGCCAGTAGGCGGGCGAAGCCCGCCGATAGGACGTCCGTGTCGATTAACCTGTTAGAGCGCATCTTCGCGCTACAGGTCTCGTGGGCGATAGTCATCTGGATCGAAGTGTCCGCTCTTGCGGCGCTCAAGCCTCGTTCGCTCCGCTTCCAAGCCCATGTCGATGCAATACAGCAGCGACATTGTTCCACCAGGACCGCCGCCAGTGCGGAGGTCCGTGTCGAAGAGGGTGGTGGAATCGAAGTACTTTCGCGACAGAAGGTTCAGGACCGCCGAGAGGCCATCCAGAGCCTCTTTCACTTTGAGGCGGGAGGCGGGTTTCAGTGGCTCGGCTCCTCGCTTCAGCGCAAGTTCCAGATCGCGGTGTGCAAGATGACGATTTCTCCAGTCTCGGCAGAAGTCCGACGCCAGCAGCGCGTCGGCTACAGATGCCGAGACTTGCGCTTTGAGACCGGGATCTGTGACCGCATCTTCAAGAGCCCGGACGGAGAGGTTCGGCTTTCCCATTGACTTTGCGGGATCAGTCAGCCTCGCAATGTGGAGGATGACACTTTCCCAAAGGGAGTCTTGCACGATTCGAGTAAACGACGGAGCCGCGCTGTTGAGGAGTGTGACGCGCGATTCCTTTGTTCCGAATAGGGCAACGTATTCAGCCCATGTGCGATGCAGCCAGGCGAGTTCCTGCCAGAGCTGTGAATAGATCGACCCCAGCTGCCCTCCCATCACCTCGATGTTCCTGAGCCGAGCTTCGTCTGCAGTTAGTTCGTGCGACGCCATTTGGTGCGCTTTAACGTACAGCTAACCGGCGCTGCGCCGCTTTAAGGCGCAGCGCCCAGCGACTGAAGGGAGCGAGGTTGAGCGCCATGTTAGACATCAATGATCGGTATAGCCAACAACGAATCCATCGAGGCCTATTGAGTACCGATCTGGAGCTCTATCAATAGAGGAATATTCTCTGAGTCTCTGATTTATGCTCTGCGAAAAATTGTATCTCTTTTCCCTGACTTGCTCTGCAATTTCACTATCGAGGCCGATTCGTATTTTTCGACTTGCTCGCTCTAGGTCAAAGAAGTCCACTTCGAGCCCATCTATACGCTCTTTTCGACGCCGTGCTTGGAGGCCACTTTCAGCCAGCAAGAATGGAGCGTAGTAAGCGTCGTAAAATTTCTCTCTGTCTAGTTCTACTCTTTTTCCATCGCTCATAGGTGGGTCTTCAAGAAGCGTAAAGATTCGATCGGCCCCAATGTACGTGGCACAAGCATTACCGGTCGTTGGTGGCACACCGTGGACAGTGGCAATTTGCTGAACTTGGAGCTTGGCATCAACAATTTTTCCTGCCAATTGTGATTCCGAAGTAGAAACTCCTTTTGCCTCAACCACGTGCCAGTTGCCATTAGGTGTCTGGCCGACTAGATCTGGCTCCCTGGGGCGTTTGTTGCCGGGCTGTGGTGTGAAAGTAACTGCGCCATTTTTTTTAAGGAACTCTATATGGATCAAGTTGGGAATGCTTAATAGTTTCTCGGAATAGAATTTTGCGAAAGCCATTCCTAAGTTGTAGCTAACGATTCTTCTCTTGTCTGAAACATAGGTCTCGAATATTTGATGTCTCCGCATACCCGCGAGATCAGAATCGATATTTGTCGCTACAAGTGCAACCTTTTCAAAGATCGAATCGTAAAGTGCCCTAGCGAGTCCGAATTGACGAATGCTTTGCCATGTCAGAAAAGACGGGTTGCCGACGGTAATGATGCTCCGATACAAATCTAGCTTCCTACAGCGAAGAGTCTTTTCGGCTGGCGCTGTATTAAGACCCGCAAACGCGCCCTGATAGTTTGAAACCACTATGTGGATGAGAGGCATAGAGTTGTTTTATTTTTAACAGTTATTCACCAGACTGGCCGGTCTGTATTATTGAAATTCGCAGAGCGTGCTGATGTACCGTAACTACTTAATTCATGGTCGGTTCGTCGAGGCTGGCGTAACGCATTTCCTATTGCTTGACGCTCTCGCCCGCTGCCCTGAATTCTTCGTATGTCTTGTCCCAATCAACATTTGGGAAAGCAGCTTTCACCGATTCAAGAAAGTCCACGCGGTTCAAAGTTTCAAAGGTCACGTCTTTGAATCGCTCGTCCAGTTTCATCTCATGAATGAGTGATTCTGCACTTGGAAAAACTCGATTTAGTTCGGCATCGAGCCATCGCCCCGCCACATCCTCTGATGGTTTTCCGGTGAGCAATTGACCAAGCAGAGCGTCCGGCGGCGTTTCTACGACTCGCGCAAGATAGTAAGCGATGATCTGATTGCGCGAGTCGTCGAGATGTTTTTGCAATTCTGCGGCCACGTCGGCCTGGTGTTGCGCTAACTTTGCGCGGAACGCGGCAAGCCGCTCGATCAAATGCGGTTTTGCCGCTTTCAGCACTACGCGCCCATGATCCTTGCCTAGCGATGGCGTGAAGTTCTTGCGAATATCGTTGAGCGCGTCTTCGAGCGGCTTGGACGAGAGTTTGCTACCCTTTTCAATCAGCTCAAAGGTGGTGCGCAGACGGTTTTCAAGGTCTTTGCTTCCGCCCAGCTTCTGGATGTTCGGTGGAATCGCCAGTCGATGGCGCTGGATGGCCGCCCCGGAAAGGCTCAACTCCACGTATTGCAGGTAAGGTTCAAATACACGTACCTGCCGAGCCAGATCAAAGCGAACGGGCGGCGCATCCTCCAGGTTGATCCCGACTTCTACGAACTGGACATCTGTTACTTGTTCCGACCCTACATCCAGCGGCAATGCTTCGATGCGCGCTTTCTCTTCTGGAGTTTTGGCTTGCGCCACAGCAATCGCCTTGGCTGCAGGGGAAAGCCTAGCCAGGGCTTCGGCGATCTGTTCACTGGACATGCGGATGGCGTTGGGTGCCATGCTGTCGGTGGATTCCGCTTCGAGGTAGAGCGCTGTCGGTGTGAAGATGAAACCAACATCGTCAACAATTATCAGCGCCGTGCGCATGCCGGGAGCACTGCGAACACTGATGTCCGCATCGCGCAATAGCTGCACGGCTCCAATCTCGCCATAGCCCATGCGCATCACGCGCTCATCGAAATCCAGACAGACAGTCATCATTTCTGGTCCCAATCGATCACCCGCCTCCACCATTGCCTGCGCTACCACAGACTGTATCCCCGGCGCAGCAAAGCAGACCGCATGCCGGGCAGGTCGAATCAGATCGGCAATGCTTGAAGACGAAAGGGAGCAAAACAGTGCGGATGTGGGCATGGAACGCCTCAAATTAATGTTGGTGTCGGGTCAGCCGGTATGGCAAACATTGGCGTCAGACACTTCCCAACCTCATCTTCCGCAAGAGATCATGCATAAACCCCCACATTCCGCTCCGGGTAGCTCTCATACACATGCTCGAACACTGCCGAGCATTTCTGGTTGTAAAGCTCTGGCGTATAGGCTCGGGGGAGGGCGGTGTCGAGGGTGTCTTCGATGGTGAGCTTCAACTGTGACCGCGCTGTCGATTTCTGCCTCCAGTTCAGCACTAGCAGCCCCTTGAGGCGTGCCAGTAGCTCGCGAGCAGCCTTCTTCACTTCGGCGCGCTCGTCGGCGCTGAGTTCGGGTGCAGGACGGGTGAGGATGTCGAAGATGACCAGTTCCTCCTCGCTCATGTTCTCGCGCACATGGCGTTCCTGCTCGTCGTTCAGGCTGTTGGAGAGCTTCACCAGCTCCTCGAACAGTTCCTCGATGCTGCGGCTGCCCGCGTTGTAGCTTTCGATCAGCGCCTCGAACTTCTCGGCAAAGTCGGCGCGGGTGCGGTTGAGCTGGACCATCTTTTCCAGTTGGGCGCGGATGGCTGCCTTGAGCACTTCCAGGTCGGTGTTCTTGTGCTTGGACTCTTTGAAGCGCTGTGCCAGGGCCTCGAAGTTGATCTTTGAGAGATCCAGCGCCGGCGGCCCCGACTCGCGGATTTCGTGGCCAGTGATGGATTCATCGAGCAGGCCGTTGATCTGCCCCATCACCTGCGAGATGTCTGGCGGGTTCGGGTTCAGCGTGGCGCGGATGGCCTCGGCCAGCGTGGTCAGGCCGGCGACGCGGCTGGCGAATTCCAGTGCGGATGGATCGGGTTTCACGGCGCGGTAAAGCGTGCTCACCAGCCGCTCATGCCCGAGGAAGTCGCGGCGCAGGGGGTCAGGGGAGATCAACGCGTTCATCGCATCTTCAATGCGTTGCAAGCGCTCCAGACTGCCGGCGGCAAGCTGCTCTATCTCGGCGAGCAGAACATTACGCTTGGCGCAGAAAGCCGTCGCATCCGCCACCGCCTTGCGCATTTCCTCCACCAGTTGCTGCTTGTCCTTGACCGGGCTCTTGCCGTCCTTGCCGGCGCCGTAGATGGCCAGCGCCTTCTCCAGCGAGGCGAAGACGTTGGCGTAGTCCACGATCACGCCGCTGTGCTTGCCAGGGAAGACCCGGTTGGCGCGCGCGATGGTCTGCATCAGCGTGTGGTTGCGCATCGGCTTGTCGAGATACACGGTCGAACAGCTTGGCGCGTCGAAGCCGGTCAGCCACATGGCACAGACAAACACCAGGCGCAGCGGGTCGTCGGTGTCCTTGAACTTCTCGTCAAGGCCCGGCTGCGAATCGTTCATGCGCTTGCGGTGCGGCTCGATGTCGAGCCCCAGCTTCTGCATCTGCTGGATTTCGTTCTGCCCCGGCGAGACGATCACCGCCATGTCGGTGCTGGTCAGCACCGACATCCGCTGCTTGAGTTCGGCCATCCGCAGGTCGCGGCGGGCCTGTTCGGCTGTCATCCCTCTGCTACGCGGCAGATAGGCCAGCTCGGCCAGCTCCTTTTGCACCCGTTCGGTTTCGGCCGACCAGTGCGCCTTCACCTTGTCATGCATGCGCAGCGCGGTGGCCTTGTCGATGGACACGACCATCGCCTTGCCGACGAAGCCGCGCCCGAGAAAGTGCCGCACGATGTCCTGTGCCACGGTTTCCAGCCGGTCGTCGCGGGTAATCAGGTGGTATTGCCGCCCCAGCACCTTCTCCAGCTTGGCTTCTTGATCCGCGTCGAGGTCGGCATCCTCGATCAGGCGGTAGATGTCCTCGTTCAGGTCCGGGTTGATGAGCTGCAATTCCGGGGTGCGGTTCTCGTAGAACAGCGGTACGGTCGCGCCGTCCTCGATGGACTGCTGGAAGTCGTAGATCGAGACGTAGTCGCCGAAGACCTCCTTGGTGCGTTCCTCGCCCGCGATCAGCGGCGTGCCAGTAAAGGCCAGGAACATCGCCTTGGGCAGCGCGGCGCGCATGTTGAGCGCCAGGGTGTCGTACTGGCTGCGGTGAGCCTCGTCGGTCAGCACGATCACGTCGGAACGGTCGCAGAGCAGCTCCGGCGTCTGGAACTTGTGCACCAGCGTGAACACATAGCGGTGGTTGCCGCGCAGCAGTTCGCGCAGGTGGGCGCCGCTGGCGGCATGGCATTCGTCGCCCTCGGCCTCGCTCACCGCGCCGGTGGTCTTGAAAGTCTTGGCGATCTGCTCGTCCAGCTCCACGCGGTCGGTGACAACCACAAAGGTCCAGTTGCCGGCGAGCTTCCTCAGCACCTTCTGCGCGAAGAACACCATCGAAAAGCTCTTGCCGCTGCCCTGCGTCTGCCAGAACACGCCGCCCCGCCCGTGGCCCAGCTTGCGGGCTTCGAGCATCGAGGCGATGGCATTATTGACGCCGAGGAACTGGTGGTTCTGCCCGAGAATCTTGACTAGCCCGGCCTTGTGCTCGGAAAACAGGGTGAAGTTTTCAACCAGGTCGAGCAGACGGGCGCGGTCGCAGGTACCGCGAAGCATCACTTCCAGCGACACGCGACGCGGCTCGTCCTCGCGCTCGATCCGTTTCCACTCCACCCAGCGCTCCCAGTCTGCGGTGAGTGAGCCTACGCGGCTGTCGGTGCCGTTGCTGGCGATGAGCAGCGCATTGCTCCAGAACAGCGCGGGAATCTGCTGCTTATAGTGGGTGAGATTCTCGTCGAAGGCGGCACGCGCCGGCACGCCGGGTTTCTTGAGCTCGATCACCACCCAAGGCAGGCCATTGACGAAGCCCACCAGGTCGGGACGGCAGGTGTAGAGACTGCCGACGACACTGAACTGGCTGACCAGCAGGAAGTCGTTGTTCTCTGGATGTTCCCAATCCACCACGCGCAGGCGCTCGGTCTTCTGCCCGCCATGTTCTCGGTCAGGCACCGATACCGCAATGCCTTCCTTGAGCAGCCGATAGACCTCGCGGTTAGCCGCCTCCAGGCTCATCGCCGAACGGTCGCGGGTCAGTTCATCGACAGCGTTGCTGATCGCCTCCGGCGGCAGTGCGGGGTTGAATTTGCAGAGCGCAGCGCGCAGGCGTTCCACCAGCACCACCTCGCCCTTGGTCTCGCGGCCCAGTGTGCCGCTCGCACCAAAGGTTTCCTCCAGCGCCGACATCGTCTGCCAGCCCAACGCGGCAAACAGCCCGATGGCGGGCTGCTCGACGAGTTGGTCTTCGCTGTAGGCGTGGGTCACTTTGCTGCGAAAATGGATTCGAGGTTCATCCAGAATGGAGTCCGCACCTCGATTTCCACGTTAAATCGTCGTTTCGGAGGAAGCCCAGCCTTTGTCCGCAAGATGCTGCCATGCCTTGGTCAAGTGCTCGGTCTTGAGCGTGCGGCGCTTGCGGGCGTTCCATTCATGAACTGCCGCTGCGGCAGCAGCAGCGGACAGTTTTGCTTCGGGATTGTGCTGCATCACCCAGTGAACAGAACTCAACAACTCCAAACCAACTGGATCTTCATAACCCTCGATCAACTCGGTGACACGTTCCATGCGCTGGCGGATAACCGCGTCTTCCTGCAAAAAGGTTTGCGCCTCATCCACGGCACCGGGCAGCAATTCGATAGTCTTGGTCGGTGAGTCTTTGCCGTCACCATAGCCTTGGGTGTAGTGACTCTCCAGGCGAATCAATACCTGGCGCAGATTCTTGGCGTAAGGACCAAATTCTTTGGCCTCATACTGCAAGCGCAGCGGCTGGCCGGTGGCCTGCAAGAAATACATCAGCTTATGAATTTCCAAAAGGCTCACAAACGGATCAAGCAAACCCTTCAGGTATCGGTCCATCAGTGAGATAAGCGCCGCCTGGCCGAGGGTCATTTTCGGTCGCTCGGTACGGTTAGGCATAGACGCTGCGGTGGGTGTTGCCCCAGGTGCAAACAGCAATACACGCACATCAGGCAAGCGGCCGAGCGTGGACTCGATCAGCGGACGAACGTCAGCCCAATCCAGTCCCCCGTGACCACAACCCAGCGGCGGCACAGCAATGGAGCGGATATTCAACCGCTTGATCGTGTCTACCAAATCCTGCAAACCCGCCTCAATGTCCGACTTGCGACTGCCCGCGCGCCAATGTCCCTTGGTGGGAAAGTTGATGATCCAGCGAGGGCCGCCGACGAGGCCGCCCAAGTCAACCACGTGCATTTTCCCCCGTTGCACCTCGCCTGCCTTACAGGCCTGTTCATAGGTACGAAACATCTGCGGGTACGCCTGCTTGAATTGCAATGCGATACCCTTACCCATAATGCCTACCGTGTTGACAGTATTCACCAGTGCCTCTACGGGCGCATTAAGCAGGTTACCTTCAGTTGTTTCGATCATGTTCAGTAGTACCAGTTACGTTCAATGCTCACGGTCGGGCGATGAGCATGGTGAGTCAACATGTTCTGCACTTGCTGAGCTATTTCGTCATTGTAGCAACCCACCGCATGAAAGCCTGACCAGTCAAAGAAATCGGCCAGCAGGAACTCCGCGGATTTTTCATGGGTTCTGCCTTGCCATTGCGTGGCACGGATTGCAGCCCAGTCCAGCCCTTCAAGCGCCGCCAGATCGGACGAGAACGAGGCATGAAATGCCCCTGCATTACCGTCACTGATGGCCCAGGGTTTGTTCTGGCTGATCCCTGCGGCTACGGTACTGACCAGATGCACAATTGTTCGCTGGCAGCCAGGAGCGCGCCCTGTGTTGCCGCGATTGACGGTGAAGAGCATCGGTGAGCGCGGGCAAAAGTAGAACGGTACGAACTCGCCGACAAAGCGGCCACCGCAGCAATCCACCCGAATCTGGGTCATGCGGCGCTCTTTGATATGCCCGTAGCCGATTACCGCCGGATTGTGCTGCGCCATCGCCGCGTCGGAACGCAAGCCACCGCCAGCCAGAATGCCGGGCAGGTTTTCCACATCGGTGATGTGGTAGATCAGGGTTTGGTCTGGGCGGTGGCTCATTTGATCTGCACTCGCTCAAATGAAAATCTGAGACGGGTTTCGACGTGGGCGTGAAAGATCATAACTCAGGCAGCCTCGACGTTGATCTGACCGGAGAGCAGGCGTGGCAGGAGGAGGTCGCGGGTGCGGCGGAGGTTGTTGATCGCACGCTCAAGTTTCAAAATCTGGCGGGATATTGGAGCAGCGAAATCGCCGAACTGTTGGCATACGTCCTGTGACGGAACAACCAACTGTTGAGCCGCAAACTCGGGCCAATGACCCTTGTAATCATTAAACACGACAAGCCCGTTCGTCGCCCAATGCAGCCAATAGATATTCCTCGCCACTGAGGGATGGGGAACGAATGGCAACACGTTCTGAATTGCCGAAAAGGGGAAGTGGACGAGCCGTTGGTAGCAGGTATGGTTTGCGAAGACGATTACGGGCGCATTCTCTGTCGCCTCAACACCAGGTTGGTCGTCGTGGTAACCGATGATGCCGGACTTCCCTTGGTCGAATACCGGCACCGCCCCGGTTGGGCTTACCGTCTTTTGGTCGTACTTTTTGCCGACCGAAATACGTTTCACGATTTCCTCCACCGTCCTCACCTCCCACCCTTGCGGAATCTCGCCGAGGGGGGAAGCGACGCGGGGGTGGTTTTCGTGACCGGGGAAGCGGAAGTGGACGAACCACTCGCGGTAGAGGGCGCGGGCCATAGCCTCCAGAATCTTGATGTGCCGCCGGCTGTTCTCGATGAGTTCGTCGTAGGCCGACAGGATGCCCGCGATGCGTTGCTGAACAGGGAGAAAGGGAACGCTGACCTTAATTTCCGAGAATGCAGTTTTGTTGATGATTGGCGTTGCTGCCCCGCCAGCGTTCGATTTGAGTTCATCGCGCAGGGTCGTGAGTAGGTGATAAACAAAGAACGGGTCGTGTTCTGTCTCATTCACAACGACTGAATTGATCTGCTGATTCGTGAATGAGGGACGGTCTGTCATGCAGACCTTTCCAATCGTAGCGCCAATGCACACAACGCACACAGCATTCGATGGCAGCATGAGCCGGTGCTGGTAGTCACGACCTGCGGAGGATAGATACCGGTCTGGTTCAATGTGGCGTGCGAATCCGTCAATGTCAGTTGGAGTTAGAAACGGGTGAAGATCGCCAAAAAGTTCAGGCTGTGCGCTGGGCGGTGTTTTGCCGGTTATCACTCGGCCAAAGTCCGCGATGCGAATGGTGCGGAAATCGACCATCCTCACGCCTCCAGAATCCCCGCCACATTCGCGGCGATGGTCTGTTCCAGTTCCCGCGCCTGGGCGTTCAGCGATTCCAGTTCCTCGTTCAGCGTTTCAAGCTGTTCCTTGAAGTCCCCGTCACTGACCTCCTCGCCCGGCGCGACTCCGACGTACGCCCCCGGATTAAGTTTCCAGCCCTTCGCTTCGATCTCTGCAACCGTCGCTACCTTGCACAAGCCGGGCACATCGGCATAGGCCGGTGTGTCGCCGAAGATTTCCTTGAGTTTGGCCGCAGTCTCGTCAGCGCCGACCGTCAGGTCAATCGCCTCACCGCGATAGAGGCGGACGAGGTTGGCGATGAAGCCGATCTGCGCCGGTGTCCAGTCGCGGTGGGCGCGGTCCACCTGGCGGTAGATATGGCGGGCGTCGATGAAGAGCACGGTGTCGGCGCGGGGTGACTTGGCCTTGCCCTTGTCGAAGAACCACAGCGTGCACGGCAGCGTGACGGTGTAGAACATGTTGGGGCCGACGGCGACCATGACATCCACCGCCCGCGCTTCGATCAACTTCTGCCGCAGTTCTTGCTCAGAGGAACGGGCGTCGGAGGCTGAGTTGGCCATAACGAAGCCGGCGCGGCCTTGGGCGTTCAGCGACGAGTAGAAAAGCTGAATCCACAGGTAGTTGGCGTTGTCGGTGCGCGGCAGGCCGAAGGGAAAGCGGCGGCCGGCGCCGACCATGTCCTTGAGCCGTTCCTTGTCCACGGCGTTGACGTTGAAGGGCGGATTGGCGAGGACGAAGTCGAACTGGCCGGTGGCGGTGTGCGGGTCATCGTAGTAGCTGTTGACGTTGCCGCCGTGGCGGATGTCGCCTTCCAGCCCGTGTACGGCGAGGTTGAGGCGGCACAGGCGACCGGTTTCGTCGGTCTTTTCGACACCGCAGATGGCGAGTTCGGCAGCGGGGTTCTTCTGGTGCTCGGCGACGAAGCGGGCCGACTGCACGAACATGCCGCCGGAGCCACAGGCGGGGTCGAGGATGCGGCCGTGGAAGGGTTCGATGACCTCGGTGAGCAGGCGCACGATACCGCTCGGCGTGTAGAACTCGCCGCCCTTCTGCCCTTCGGTGCGGGCGAACTCGCCGAGGAAGTATTCGTAGATGCGGCCAAAGGCGTCGTAATTGACGTTGGCCGGGATTTCGGAAACCTTCTTGAGCAGCTCCTTGAGCAGGGTGCTGGTGAAGAGGTTGTAGGTCTTGGGCAGCACACCGGCGAGCTGCGGGTTGTGCTTCTCGATCTCGCGCATCGCGGCGTTGAGCTTGGCGCCGATGTCGGCCACCTCGGGCAGGGTCAGCAGATAGTCGAAGCGCGCCTCGGGGGCGAGGTAGAGGATGCCCTCGGCGTGGTAGGCGGCGGGTTCATCAACCCGACTGCCGCGCCGCGAAGACGCGCTGGCGCCTTCGAGCTTGATGCGCTGGATGGCAAAGCGCACTTCGGCAAAGCGCAGGAAAATGAGACCGAGGATAGGGCCGGAGTATTCCTGCGCCTTCAAGCCTGAGTTGGCACGAAACTGGTCGGCGGTATCCCACAAGCGCTTCTCCAGCGTGGCGCTGGCGGTATCTTTTTCGGAGGGGGCGATCCAGTGCATGGTCAGTCGGCCCCGCCAAACGTCGGGCGGTTACCGCTTACCGTCGTCGCACTATTGAGAAGGCGCTGGAGCAACACCGGATTGGTGTCGAAGATCGTCTTGGCCATCAGTACTGCTCTCCCTGTTTTTTTCTTGTCGGTCATCTTATTTGTGTTTGTGCGCTCAGACCCCACTGATTGAAATGGCTGTCCGAGGAAATGCCGTATTGTCCGACAAAGTCTAATTGAGAAGTACAGCGGACGGCTTCATTGCGGCATTGCGCTGTGGCGAAGCGAGGCAGATTAGAGGGGCGGCGGTGGTGGGGGCGAAGGTTTATAACGAGGCTGATCTAGGCGACAATGATGACCTTCGTGCATTCGGTTCCAGACCATCGGCGCAGGGTACCAATAGAAATAGCGGGTATCTAAGCGGGTATCAAGTCAAGTTTACTGGATCAAGTCTTATATAGAACATAAGGATAGCTGCACCATGCTGCTAATGATCGACAATTACGACAGCTTCACCTACAACCTCGTGCAGTATTTCGGCGAGCTGGGCGAAGACGTCAAGG
>Ga0209254_10004199_pt1 | contig 13189 bp, 12 predicted proteins | sample FrelakmetDIP11DI_FD_187148 | JGI IMG/M metagenome (GOLD analysis project Ga0209254, IMG submission 187148) | Freshwater lake sediment microbial communities from the University of Notre Dame, USA, for methane emissions studies - DIP11 DI (SPAdes)... | ecosystem: Environmental > Aquatic >...
ACTGCAGCAGTTGGGTTGGTCGGAGATCGAAGTCATCGATGAGGACCTTGGTCGCTCCGCCGCCGGGAGTGTTGAACGGGCCCTCCTCGATCACCGGCGGGTTCTTGAGCCGGTACCCCGGCACATAGGCCTGCACTGCCTGCTCCATCTCGAGCACGCTGGCCAGCACCGCGTCGTGGTCGGTGCCCTCGGGCAGCGCCGCGAACACGGTGTTGCGCATCATGATCGGCGGCTCGGCCGGGTTGAGGATGATGATCGCCTTCGAGGTGTCAGCGCCGCCGATCTCGCGCAGCGCGGTACTCGTGGTCTTGGTGAACTCGTCGATGTTCTGCCGCGTACCGGGACCCGCCGACTTGCTGGCGACGGTCGACACCATCTCCGCATACGGCAGCGACTCCACCGCGCGGCGCACCGCGTAGACCATGGGCGTGGTGGCCTGCCCACCGCAGGTGACCATGTTGATGTTCGGTGCGCCGAGGTGCTCGGTCAGGTTGACGGCGGCGATCACCTTCGGACCCCGCGCCGCGGGCGTCAGGTCGACCGCGACGATCCCGGCCTCCGCGTACTGCTTGTAGTGCCGCACGTGGACGTAGGCGCTCGTCGCGTCGAACACCATGTCGATGCCGTCCGCGTGGTCGAGGATCCACTGGGGCCCCTCATGCGGGCCCTCGACCCCCAGCTTCTTCGCCCGGGCCAGGCCGTCCGACGCCGGGTCGATGCCCACCAGGGCCACCAGCTCCAGCGGCGTCGTCCCCGAGCCGGACGCATCGGTGCCCTTCAGCAGCTTCATCATCAGATCCGTGCCGATGTTGCCGGACCCCAGGATCGCGCAACGCATTGTCACTCCCCAGCCATTCGGATCGTGATCGGACCCAGGCGATCGAAATCGGCCCGGAACACGTCGCCGGGCGCCACCGGCACCATGGCGTGCAGCGCACCGGTCATGATCACGCTGCCCGCGGGCAGCGTCACCCCCATCGGGGCGAGCGTGTTCGCCAGCCAGGCCACCGCCGCCAGCGGATCACCGAGGGCAGCCGCCCCCGCGCCGGTCGCCACGACCTCGCCGTTCTTCGTGAACACCATCCCGATCAGGCGCGGATCGAACCCGTGGATGGGGACCACCAGGCTGGACAGGGCGATCGCGCCGCTGCTCGCCAGGTCCGCGACCGTGTCGGCGAGCTTGATCCTCCAGTCCCGGATCCGGGAGTCGACGATCTCCAGCGCCGCCACCAGGCCGCGCGTCGCCGACAGCGCATTCGCGGGGGTGCAGTGCGGCCCGGCCAGGTCGCGCTCGAGGATCACCCCGATCTCCGCCTCCATCCGGGGCGCGATGAACCGGTCGACCGGAAGCTCGGCACCGTCACGGAACACCCCCGACGCGAAGACCGGCCCGAAGTCAGGGGAGTCCACCCCGAGCAGCTGCTGCATCGGCGTCGACGTGAGCCCCAGCTTGTAGCCGATGACGGTCTCCCCGTCCTCGGTCAGCATCCGCACCAGGTGCTGCTGGATCGCGTACCCGTCCTCCATGCCCAGGTCCGGCAGGGCGTCGGTGAACGCACTGATCGGTGTTCGAGTGCGCCTAGCCTCGTACAGCTGCTCGGCGAACTGCCGGGCCTGGCTGTCGGTCACGATCGCGGTCATGTGCCGCTCCTTCCGGTGGTGGAGTCGCGGAACCCGAGGCGGCGACTGATGGCGAGCCCGGCCTCGACGGTCGGGCGGGCGAAGCGCTTGAGGGAGTCGTTCGTGATGCGCTGGAGCGGTCCCGCGACGGACACCGCCGCCACCACCTCGCCGAGCCCGTTGCGGATGGGGGCGGCCACGGAGGCGACGCCCATCTCGGCCTCGTTGACGTTCTCGGCCCAGCCGCGCTGGCGCACGCGGTCGAGCTCCTGTCGCAGCGTCGCGGTGTCGCGGATGGTCTGCGGCGTCTTGCGCGGGAGGACCCAGCCGTCGAGCAAGGCCTCGAGACGGTGCGGGGGCAGGTAGGCCAGCAGCAGCTTGCCCGTGCTCGTGCAGTGGGCGTCGTTGCGATGGCCAACCCGCCCGAACAGGCGCAGGGTCTGGGGGCTCTCGCGACGTTCGACGTAGACGACCTCCCGCCCATCGAGTACCGCGACCTGCACGGTCTCGCGAGTGGCGTTGCGCAGCTGGTCGACGACGGGGGAGCAGGCCTCGTGCAGGTCGGTGTGCATCGACACGGAGGCGCCGAGCTCGTACATGGCCAGCCCGAGGCGGTAGGCGCCGGTATCGGGGTCCTGCTCCAGCAGTCGCTCCTCGGCGAGGGTGTTCAGGAGGCGATGCGCGGTGCTCTTGCCGATGCCCAGTCGGCGCGACAGCTCCGTCACGCCGATCTCCCGGCTGCCCCGGGAGAACTCCTTCAGCAGGCGAGCGGCGTTGCGGACGCTGGAGAGGGTCGAGTGCTGGCGACGCGCGGCCGGCTCGCCGGAGTCGATCGAGTCGTCGTGCTCGTCGGTCATCGGGCACCCCCCCGCAGTCCGGCAAGCAGCGACCGGCGGACAGTCTCGGGGTCGACCGCGTGCGGGTCGGTGGTCGCGAGGGTGGGGTTCGACGGGTCGATGGCGCGGGCGAGCAGCAGCTGGGCGATCGGCAGCCCGGCGACGGCTGCCCCGCGCAGCTCGGCCACGAGCTCCTCCCGACCGGTGGCGAGCGCCGCGATGCCGTCGACGTCGCGCTGGGCGGCGGCGTGGGCATGGGCGAGACCGGTGCCCGCGTGCAGCGCATGATGGCCCGAGAGCCCACCGCCGGGGGGAACGGACAGGTGGTAGACGACCGTCCGGACGCCGAGGACCTCTCGGACCTGCCGGGGCTGGGCGTCGTCGGACTCGTCGACGAGGCCGAGCGCGGGGACGATCACCGGGTCGAAGAACCGCAGTCGCCACGTGACGCCGTCGAGCGCGTCGGCCAGCTCGACCTCCTGGCCCTGCGGCGCCGGCAGCGACTCTGTCGTGGCGATGACGTGCAGGTTGCGGGCGCCCACCGCGAGGACGGTCACCGCCCCGGCCGCAACGAGGGGCAGCCGGCCCTGCTCAGCCAGCGGCAGGGTGGCCGAGGCGTCGAGGTACGCCTGGTGAAGGGCGCGCACGTAGTCGGCCATGGCCTGGCGCATCGCTTCGGGTGTCTGGCTCATCGCGACGGAACCTAGCACCGCGCGTCCCGCCATATGGGACGGCGTACTTCCATGCGGGACACAAAGCGCCTAGCGTCCGGACCGACGGTGGCGTGGGTCACACGAAGGAGCGCACACATGGGGATTCTCCGGCTGGGGCACGTCGACGTCACCGTCACGGACCTCGACCTGGCGACCGCGTACTACACCGAGGTGATCGGCCTGCTGGAGACCGAGCGGGACGAGGACTCCGTCTACCTCAAGTGCTGGGACGAGCCCAATCACCATTCGCTGCGACTGACGTACGGGCCGCGGGTCGGGTTCGACCAGATGTCCTTCCGGGTCGAGCACGAGTCCGATCTCGACGTCTTCGAGAACCGGGTGCAGAAGTGGGGCTACCCGGTCCGACGCGTCTCGAAGGGCGAGGCCGTGGGCCAGGGCGAGTCGATCCGGTTCGAGACCCCGTCGGGCCAGCAGATGGAACTCGTCCACGACATGGAGATGGTGGGCCGGGCGACGGCCCCGATCAACCCCGCCCCCTTCGTCGAAGGGCTCAAGGGCATCGCCCCGCCGCGACTTGACCATCTGCTCGTCACGGCGGAGGAGGTCGGCGATTCCGCCAAGTTCTACATGGACGTCTTCGGCTTCCGGCTGACCGAGCAGCTCCTCGACGGTGCCGGCCACCAGTCGGCCGTGTGGATGGAGACCTCGCACAGCCCGCACGACCTGGCGATCGTGACCGGCAAGAACGGCGGCCTGCACCACTTCGCCTGGTGGCTCGACGACTGGGACCACGTTCGCAGGTCCGCCGACATCCTCGCCTACAACGGCATCCAGATCGACGTGGGCCCGACGCGGCATGGCATCACTCGTGGCAACACCATCTACTTCTTCGACCCGCTCGGCACCCGCAACGAGGTCTTCACGGGCGGGTACCGGCCGGACCCGGACTTCCCCACCATCACGTGGACCGAGGACAGCATCGGCCGGGCCGTCTTCTACTACGAGGGTGAGCTGAACCAGCGGTTCATGTCGGTGCACACATGAGCATCCTTCGCCTGTCGCACGTCGAGATCCGCGTACCCGATCTGGAGCTCGCCACGGCCTACTACACCGAGGTCGTGGGCATGTACGAGACCGCACGCGAGCCCGACCGCGTCTTCCTCAAGTGCTGGGACGAGCACCAGCACCACTCGCTGATCCTGACGTTCGCGCCGACCTACGGCCTCAACCACATGGGCTGGAAGGTCGAGCACTCGTCCGACCTCGATGACTACGCCGAGCGCCTCGAGGCCGCCGGCGTCGCCGTCACCCGCTACGCCGACGGCCAGGGTGGACCGGGCCACGGCGAGTCGATCCGCTTCAGCCTGCCGAGCGGGCATGTGATGGAGCTCGTCCACGGCATGGAGCAGGTCGGCAACCTGCTGCCCAACACGAACCCGCCGCCGCGACCGATGGGCCTGGTGGGGTTCGCGCCCCCGCGCATCGACCACATCTTCCTCACCTGCGAGGACGTCGGGCTGAACACCCGCTTCCTCGTCGATGTGCTCGGCTTCCACCTGACCGAGCAGATCGTCGGTGAGGACGGCTTCCAGGTCGCCACGTGGCTCGAGGTGTCCCACGCCAGCCATGACATCGCCCTCGTCACGGGCCAGGACCGCGGGCTCCATCACTTCGCGTGGTGGGTCGACGACTGGAACGCCATCCGCGACACGGCCGACACGCTGGCCTACCACGGGGTGAGGATCGAGACCAACCCCACGCGCCACGGGGCGACCCGAGGGCACTGCCTGTACTTCTTCGACCCGGCCGGCAATCGCAACGAGGTCTTCACCGGCGGCTACGTCGTCGACCCGGACGAGCCAGCGGTCACGTGGACGGAGTCCGAGATGGGTCGCGCGATCTTCTACTACGACGGGGTCGTCAACCAGCGATTCCTCACGGTCCACAGTTAGGAGTGACGGTGACGACGTCAGACGTCCGCGAGCCGGCGATCGAGAGCGTGGCCCTGCCGCGCACCGAGCGCACGGATGCGCCCGCCTACCTCCAGAAGTACCTCGACCGGGAGGGCCGTGGCGGCAAGCCCCACGTGGTCGCCGACCGCGCCGACGAGGAGGGCGACGACGGCGCCAGCGTGCCGATGTACCTGCGGCGGTTCCGGGATCGCAAGAGCGGAGCCACCGCGCTGGAGGCTCCGGTGCCCGAATGGGAGGGCAAGGACCTCGGCGTCACCCAGGCGAAGGCCCTGATCACGAAGTCGAAGGAGATCGTCCCCGAGGACGAGGTCGCCGCCGGGCCGCGGACCGTCACGCAGGTGCACATCATCCGGCACGGCGAGACGCAGGGGTACTCCACGGAGAGCGGCCTGACCCCTCTCGGCAGCTGGCAGGCGCACCGTCGCGGCTTCGACATCAGCAAGGGCATCCGCGACGGGGAGCGGGTCCGGATCGTCTGCGCGGACACCAACCGCGCGCGCCAGACCGCGGAGCAGATCCGCAAGGGCCTGCTCGACGGCCTGACGATGTGGAACCGTGCCGCGGAGATCTCCGACGTCGACGGCATGGAGGAGTTCCGGAACTTCCAGGTCTGGACCCCGGAGGGCCTGCGCGACGTCACCGGCGCCTTCCGGCTCTACCAGAAGGAGATGGAGAAGTACGAGCGCGTGGCTCTCGGCGACCGCCCCCTGTGGCTCGTCGAGGTCGATCGCTTCTGGCGCACGCAACAGGGTGGCGGCGACCCCATCACCTACTGGACCCAGATCCCGATGCTCAACTTCGAGCCCCCGTCGGCGACGGTGCGTCGGTTCTGGGCCGGTATCCAGCGCGTCAAGGCCGAGACCCCGGGCGACCGCATCATCGTCGCGACCCACTCCGGACCGATCCGCGTCTTCGCGATGGCCGCCCACGGCTACGACCCGGGCGAGCCCTACAACACCGAGGAGGTCATCGTGAAGCTGCTCGAAGGCGACGCGGGGGCCTTCCTCGCCTACCGCAACCGGGTGTCAGAGGTGCAGGTGCCCCGGCTCGAGGACCTGCCTGACTGGTGGGAGGGCCTGTCGGGCCGCGCACTCCCGTCATCACTTCGTGAGGAGCACGCATGACCAACGTGATGTGGTTCGAGAGCTACTGGGAGGGCATGAAGCCCGAGGTCGGCGGCAAGGCCGCGAGCCTGGGCGAGATGACGGGGGCCGGCCTGCCCGTGCCGCCCGGCTACGCGCTCACGACCGAGGCCTTCCGCGTCTGCCGGGACGCGGCCGACCTCGACACGAGCCTCGCCCAGCTGCTGTACGGGCTCGACGTCAACGACATGGCCATGGTCAGCGAGCGCTGCGGTGCGATCCGCGACGTCATTCGCGCCATGCCGATGGACGCCGAGGTCGAGAAGTCGCTTCGCCACGCGTACGCGGAGCTGAGCCGGCGGTGCGGAGTCGACGACGTGCCCGTCGCCGTGCGGTCGTCCGCGACCAGCGAGGACTCGCCGGACGCGTCGTTCGCCGGCGAGCACGACACATACCTGTGGGTGAAGGGGGCCGACAACGTCGTCGACGCCGTCCGGCGCTGCTGGGCGAGCCTGTTCACGGACCGGGCCACGTGCTACCGCGTGGAGATGGGCTATGACCACCGCTCGGTCGAGATGAGCGTCGTCGTGCAGAAGATGGTGCGGCCGATCTCCGCGGGAGTCGCCTTCACCCTGAACCCCGAGAACGGCGACCGCTCTGCGGTGGCGATCGACGCCGCGTGGGGCTTCGGCGAGGGGGTGGTCTCGGGGGAGATCACGCCGGACAACTACCTGGTCGACAAGGTGCTGTACGAGATCAGCCGCCGGGCCGTGTCGAACAAGGAGCACGAGTACCGCCTGACCGATCACGACACGGTGGAGAAGGTCGAGGTCGCGCCGGAGCGGGCAACCGCCCCCTGCCTCACGGACCCGCAGATCAAGACCATCGCGCGGCTGGCGCGCACGGCCGAGCGGCACTACGGGACCCCGCAGGACATCGAATGGGCTGTCGACTGGGACCTCCCCGAGGGGGAGAACGTCATCCTGCTGCAGTCCCGGCCCGAGACGTTCTGGAGCAAGAAGGGCCCGCAGCAGGAGACCACGCCGACCAGCGGGGACTTCATGACCAGCATCGTCTCCACGTTGATGTCCCCCCTGCACGCCAAGAAGGACTGACAAACCGCAACGAAACCGGGTCGTGTCCATCAGGATGCATCCATCACCACCGCAGTTCCACCGAGAGGGAGAGCGCATGGCCGATCGTTTCCCCAGTCCCTTCGAGATCGAGACACCCGCGGGTGCCGAGGGCTGGAAAGAGCTGTACACCTACTCGTCGCTGTTCAGCGAGGGGCGTCGCGAGTACGAGGACTCCATGTTCTGGTTCCAGGACGGCGTGCACTGGCCGCAGGCGCTGCGTCCGTGGGACGCGACGCTCTACGAGTTCGCCATCGCGTCGCTCTCGCAGTACAACACCCGCCATCTGCAGGTCCCGCCGGCCAACGGCATCGACTTCCGGATCCTCAACGGCTACGCCTACCTGACCCCGGTGCCTGCGCCCGAGGCCGACATCGAGGCCCGCGTCGCCAACTTCATGGACCGTGCGGGCTTCTACTTCATGAACTGGGACGACCTCTACGACAAGTGGATGATCAAGATCCGCGACCTCGTCAAGGAGCTGGAGACCATCGACTTCGGCCCGCTCCCTGAGCTCGAGGACGCGGACCTCGTCGTCAAGTCCGGTGCCGGCCTCGGCTCGGGCTGGAAGATCCAGGCCGACTACCACCGGCTGCTCGACCTCGCCCTGAAGCTGTGGCAGTTCCACTTCGAGTTCCTCAACCTGGGCTACGCGGCCTACCTGGACTTCTTCGGGTTCTGCAAGCAGTCCTGGCCGAGCATCCCCGACCTGGCGATCGCGAAGATGGTCGCCGGCGTGGAGGTCGACCTGTTCCGCCCGGACGAGGAGCTCAAGCGGCTTGCCCACATGGCTGTCGACACCGGCATCGCCGAGGCCTTCGTGGCCGGCGACGTGGACGCGACCTGCCAGATCCTCAAGAGCAGCCAGGCGGGCGAGGCGTGGATCGCCTCCTTCCAGGAGTCCGCGGAGCCGTGGTTCAACTTCTCGACGGGCTCGGGCTTCTACCACTCGGACAAGATCTGGATCGAGAACGTCGGCATCCCGTTCGACTTCATCCACAACTACATCGACAAGCTGCAGAACGGCGACGACCTCGCCCGGCCCATGGAGGCCATCCGGGCCGAGCGTGACCGCATCGTCAACGAGTACGCCGAACTGCTGCCGACCGATGCCGACCGCGAGGCCTTCCAGGGCAAGCTCGGCCTCGCCCGAGTGGTGTTCCCGTACGTCGAGAACCACAACTTCTACGTCGAGCACTGGAGCCACTCGGTGATCTGGCGCAAGATGCGGCAGCTCGGAGAGCTCTTCGTCAAGGAGGGCTTCTGGTCCGAGGCGAACGACATCTTCTTCCTCAAGCGCACCGAGGTCGAGGAGGCGCTCTGGGACTACTACGCGTCCTGGGCGACTCCCGCCCCCGCCGCAGGTCCGGGCTACTGGCCCCAGGAGATCGAGCGCCGACGCGGCATCCACGAGGCTCTGTCGGCATGGAAGCCGACGCCCGCGATGGGCGTGCCTCCAGAGGTCATCACCGAGCCGTTCACGGTCATGCTGTGGGGCATCACCTCCGACAGCGTGTCGGCGTGGCTCGGCGGCGGAGCCAGCGAGGACGGCGGCCTGAAGGGGTTCGCGGCCTCGCCCGGCATGGCCGAGGGACCGGCGCGCGTCATCTTCTCCGCCGACCAGATCGGCGAGGTGCAGCAGGGGGAGATCCTGGTGGCCCCGCTCACCGCACCGAGCTGGGCGCCCATCTTCGGCAAGATCGGCGCAACGGTGACCGACACCGGCGGCATGATGAGCCACGCGGCGATCGTCTGTCGCGAGTACGGCCTCCCGGCCGTGACCGGCACCGGATTCGCCACGTCGACCATCCAGACGGGCCAGCGGATCCGGGTCGACGGTTCCAGTGGAACGGTCACGATCCTCGAGTAGGCAACGCGGCGGTTCCGTCGGGCGGGATGTCCCTTGCCCGCCCGACGGCGCCGCGGCACCGTAGGACCAGTCATCCGAACGCAGGGCGAAAGGAACGCGAATGCTCACAGTGGAACAGAACGAGGAGCTGACCCATGTCGGACCGGGCACGCCGATGGGCGAGCTGCTCCGACGCTACTGGTACCCCATCGCGTTCGAGCAGGACTTCGACGAGGTGGCGTCGAAGACCGTCCGGCTCCTGAGCGAGAACTGGACGCTGTTCAAGACGCCGAAGGGCGGCCGGTACGGGATCGTCGCCGAGGCGTGCCCCCACCGCCGTGCGTCGCTGACCTACGGAGTCGTGCACGAGGACGGCATCCGCTGCGGCTACCACGGCTGGAAGTGGGATTTCGAGGGCAACTGCCTCGAGCAGCCGGCGGAGGCAGACAACCAGAACTTCCGCGACCGCGTGAAGCAGAAGGCCGGCAAGGCGCAGGTCATGGGCGGCATGGTGTGGGTCTACGTCGGACCCGACCCGGCTCCCGAGCTGCCGCGCTACGACGTGTTCGTCATGGACGGCATCAAGGACTGCGGCTACACGACGCTGCCGTCCAACTGGCTGCAGATCATGGAGAACTCCGTCGACCCGCACCACGTCGAGTGGCTGCACGGCTACTACTTCGAGTTCCTGGGCCAGACCGAGGGCTTCGAGGCGCCCAAGGCCTTCCAGAAGAAGCACATGAAGACCGGCTTCGAGGAGATGGAGTGGGGCATCCTCAAGCGCCGCGTCCTCGAGGGCAGCACCGAGGAGAACGACGACTGGAAGATCGGCCACCCGCTGGTGTTCCCGTACTTCATGCGTGTCGGCGGTGCGGGCATCGACCAGATGCAGATCCGGGTCCCGATCGACGACACCACGACCTGGAAGCTGTTCTACTCGAACCACGCGCCCGAAGGCGGCACGTGGGAGCCGCAGGATCGTCCGGCCTTCTACGAGTACCTCTGGAAGGACGAGAACGGCCGCTTCATCACGGACTACATCGAGGGCCAGGACATCATGGCGTGGGTCTCCCAGGGGCCGATCACCGATCGCACCCAGGAGCACCTCGGGCGGTCCGACGCCGGCGTCGCGCTGCTGCGCAAGATGTTCAAGGAGAACATGAAGAAGGTGGCCGAGGGGCAGGATCCCATCTGCACGGTGCGCGAGAAGCACGACATCATCAAGCTGCCCTGCGAGAAGGACAAGTTCGGTGCCGAGAGCGAGTTCGCGAAGGCGTGGATCACGGGCGGCTCGATGCGCTACAGCCCGCTGAAGCAGCAGTTGCTGGACCTCCATGCGGATGCGTGGGCCAACAAGGCGAAGGCGGGGGCGGGTGCCTGATCTCGACGTCCTGCCCCCCGACCCGCATCGGCTGCCGCCGCCGGGGGCCTGGTTCTCGGGCGATGCCGAGCGGCACCTGCTCGACCGGCCGCGGTTCTGCCCGATGTGCGGTGACGGACTGGATGCCGACGGTGGCATCAGCACCGAGTACTGGGCCGGCGACGCCCGGTACTTCATGACCTGGTGCGGCGGGTGCGGCTGGTTCGGCGAGGTCGTGCGCTTCGACATGGTGACGATCACCGAAGTGGAGCACTAACGGGTGGTGGGGCCACCGTCGGCGATCGCCGGGGCGATCTCCGCGGCCCGCGCGCGGGGGAACACCCTGGACTGCGACGACTTCGTCATCGACGACGGCGCGGCGTACGAGGTGCAACGCCTGCGCACCGCCGAGCGGCTGGCGCGGGGGGAGCGTGTGCGCGGCTGGAAGCTCGGGTACACGTCCGCGGCGATGCGCGCGGCCATGGGCATCGACAGGCGCAACTACGGGCCGCTGACGGATCGGATGATCCTGGCGTCTCCGGCCCGAGCCGCGGCACCCCTGACGCAGCCGCTCGTGGAGCCCGAGATCGCCGTGAGGATCGGGGCGGATGGGGAGATCGCGGCACGTCGACTGGCCCTGGAGGTGGTGGACTCGGTGTGGTCGGGGTACCGGTTCACCTGGGCGCACAACACCGCGGACGAGTCGTCCGCAGCGCTCGCCGTGGTGGACGAGTCCACCCCGCTTCCCACGGACCTGGCCCGGGCGCGAGTGGTCCTCGTCAGTTCGACGGGGGAGTCCGCTGAGGCCGATCTGGACTCCGCCCTGCCCGATCTCGTCGAGGCCGTCGACTGGCTGGCCCACCAACTTGCCCAGGTCGGCGCAGCGCTGGAGGAGGCCGCGATCGTGCTGACCGGCGGGCTGACCCGCCCGCTGGCCCTGCCTCCTCAGGGCTGGGTCGCCGCGACGCTCGAGGTCCCGCATGATGGGGGAGAGTCCGGCGACATCGTCGCCGACGTCCGAGTGGAACGACCCTAGGAGACCCATGACGGCCCTCATCCTCGACTTCGGCGGTCCAGTCCTTCTCACCCCTTTCGAGTTGCGCCATGTCGGCGAGCGCGATCTCGGCCTGGCCCCGGGCACGTTCGCCTGGGCAGGTCCGTTCGACGTCGACTCGGATGCCGACTGGCGCGCGTTCCAGGCCGGCGAGATGAACGAGCGCGAGTACTGGGCTCAGCGGGCGCAGGAGTTCGCGGTCCTCACCGGCGAGCCGGCGACGATGCCCGACCTGTGCCGGCACCTGTACTCGGGCGCCGAGCAGGAGCTCATCCGGCCTGGGGCTCGTCGACTCATCGACGACGCCATGTCGGCCGGCATCCCGGTGGGGGCGCTGACGAACGACCTGACCGCCTTCCATGACGGGCAGTGGCTGGAACGCATGGGGATCATCCGCGAGTTCGACGTGCTCGTCGACGGCCGCACGGAGGGCGTCATGAAGCCCGATCCGGCCGCCTACCTCCTGATCCTCGAGCGCATGGGCGTCCCCGCCGAGGGCACCGTCTTCGTCGACGACCAGCCGGTGAACCTGCGCGGCGCTGAAGCGGTGGGCCTCACGCCCGTCCACCTGGACCCCACCGACCCGGAGCCGGGGTTCATGCTGGCCCGGTCACTACTAGGACTGCGACAGGAGTAGCCATGTCCCGACCCATGCGGGTCGCCGTGATCGGATCGGGGCCCTCGGGCATCTACGCGGCGGATGCCCTGGCGAGCCAGGAGTCGATGCCGACCGAGGTCGACATCGTCGATCGGCTCCCTGTCCCGTTCGGGCTGGTTCGCTACGGGGTCGCGCCGGACCACCTGAGCATCCGATCCGTGCGCGACACCCTCGACCGGACCCTCGACCGGCCGGGCGTGCGCTTCCTCGGCAACGTCACGATCGGGATCGACCTGTCCGTCGCCGAGCTGCACGCGCACTACGACGCCGTGGTCTTCACGTACGGCGCATCACGCGACCGCCGTCTCGGTATCGACGGCGAGGACCTGGACGGGAGCGTCGCGGCGACCGACTTCGTCGCCTGGTACTGCGGGCATCCGGACGCCGACCGGACGACCTTCGAACGCCTGATCCCCACCAGCACGGCCGCCGTCGTGGTGGGCGTCGGCAACGTCGCCGTCGACGTCGCGCGGGTGCTGGGCAAGACGCTCGCGGAGCTCGACCACACCGACATGCCCCAGCATGTCTTCGACACGCTGGCGCAGTCCGGCATCACCGACGTCTACGTGCTCGGCCGACGTGGGCCGGCGCAGGCCGCGTGGACGACGAAGGAGCTGAAGGAGCTCGGCGAGCTGGCCGACGCCGACGTCATCGTGCGGCCCGAGGACGCCGTCCTCGACGAGGCCAGTGCGGCCCTCGCGGCGTCGGATCGCGCCGTCGGCCGCAACGTCGACGTGATCCGTGAGTGGTCGCTGCGCGTGCCGGAGGGCAAGGGGCGGCGGGTGCACGTGCGCTTCCTGTCACGTCCGGTCGAGCTCAAGGGCGACGGCCGGGTCCGCACAGTCGTCGTCGAGCGCACCCGATTGACACCCGAGGGCGGTGCCGAGGGGACCGGGGCGCTCGAGGAGATCGCCGCTGACCTGGTAGTGCGATCCGTGGGGTATCGCGGG
>Ga0209254_10004200_pt1 | contig 13189 bp, 11 predicted proteins | sample FrelakmetDIP11DI_FD_187148 | JGI IMG/M metagenome (GOLD analysis project Ga0209254, IMG submission 187148) | Freshwater lake sediment microbial communities from the University of Notre Dame, USA, for methane emissions studies - DIP11 DI (SPAdes)... | ecosystem: Environmental > Aquatic >...
TGGCCCATGCGCTCGCGGCGCACCTTGGCGAGCGTCACCTCGACGCCGCACTTCTCGCAGATCACGCCGCGGTGCTTCAGGCGCTTGTACTTGCCGCAAAGGCATTCGTAGTCCTTCACCGGCCCGAAGATCTTGGCGCAGAACAGACCGTCGCGCTCGGGCTTGAAGGTCCGGTAATTGATCGTTTCCGGCTTCTTGACCTCGCCGTACGACCACGAGCGGATTTTTTCCGGCGACGCGAGGCCGGTCTTGATGGCGTCGAATTCCTCCTCCTGCGTCACCTGCTTGAAGAGATCGAGCAATGCTTTCATTCGCTACTCCTTTGAGTCTTTCCGCTGGCAGCTCGAAGCTGGCAGCCCGGGGCTGTTGGCTGTGCGCGGATAGGTCAGAAGCGCTCGAGATCGATGTCGATCGCCAGCGAACGGATTTCCTTCACCAGCACGTTGAACGACTCCGGCATCCCGGCCTCGATCTTGTGCTCGCCCTTGACGATGTTCTCGTACACCTTGGTTCGGCCGTTGACGTCGTCGGACTTGACGGTGAGCATCTCCTGCAGCGTGTACGCCGCGCCGTAAGCCTCCAGCGCCCAGACTTCCATTTCGCCGAAGCGCTGGCCGCCGAACTGCGCCTTGCCGCCCAGCGGCTGCTGCGTGACGAGGCTGTAGGGGCCGGTGGAGCGCGCGTGCATCTTGTCGTCGACGAGATGGTGGAGCTTCAGCACGTGCATGTAGCCGACGGTGACCTGGCGATCGAAGGCCTCGCCGGTGCGCCCGTCGTGCAGCACGACCTGGCCGGACTTCGGCAGCCCGGCGAGCTCGAGCATGCCCTTGATCTCCGCCTCGGTCGCGCCGTCGAACACGGGAGTCGCGAACGGCACGCCCCCGGTCAGGTTCTGCGCCAGCGTCTTCACCTCGATGTCGTTGAGCGAGGAGATCGACTCCGTGCGCCCGGTGCCGTTGTAGATCTGCTCGAGGAACTTGCGTATTTCGGCTGACCTGGCTTCGGCCTTCAGCATGTCGTCGATCTTGCGTCCGAGCCCTTTCGCGGCCCAGCCCAGGTGCACTTCGAGAATCTGCCCCACGTTCATCCGCGACGGCACGCCGAGCGGGTTCAGCACGATGTCCACCGGCGTGCCATCCGCCATGTAGGGCATGTCCTCGACCGGCACGATCTTCGAAACGACGCCCTTGTTGCCATGTCGGCCCGCCATCTTGTCGCCCGGCTGCAGGCGGCGCTTGACGGCGACGTAGACCTTGACCATCTTCTGCACGCCCGGCGGCAGCTCGTCGCCCTGCGTGAGTTTCTTCTTCTTGAGCTCGTACATGGCGTCGAACTGCAGGCGCTTCTGGGCGAGCGAATCCTTCATCGCCTCGAGCTGGCGCGCGATCTCCTCGTCGGCCAGGCGAATGTCGAACCAGTCGTGGCGGGCCACGCCCTCGAGGTAGTCGGCGGCGATCTTGGTGCCCTTGGCAATGCGCTTCGGGCCCCCGTTGACGACCTTGCCGAGCAGCAGCTTCTCGATCCGGGCGAACGCGTCGTTCTCGACGATCCTCAGCTGGTCGTTCAGGTCCTTGCGATAGCCCTTCAGCTCGTCGTCGATGATCTGCGCGGCCCGCTTGTCGCGCTCGATGCCCTCGCGGGTGAACACCTGCACGTCGATGACGGTGCCCGAGATGCCGGACGGCACGCGCAGCGACGTGTCCTTCACGTCGGACGCCTTCTCGCCGAAGATCGCGCGCAGCAGCTTCTCCTCCGGGGTCAGCTGCGTCTCGCCCTTCGGCGTGACCTTGCCGACCAGCACGTCGCCGGCCTCGACTTCGGCACCGATGTAGACGATGCCGCAGTCGTCGAGGCGCGAGAGTTGCGCCTCGCCCAGGCTCGAGATGTCGCGGGTGATTTCCTCGGGGCCGAGCTTGGTGTCGCGCGCGACGACCGTCAGTTCCTCGATGTGGATCGACGTGTAGCGATCGTCGGCGACGACGCTCTCGCTGATCAGGATCGAGTCCTCGTAGTTGTAGCCGTTCCAGGGCATGAACGCGACCAGCATGTTCTGCCCCAGCGCCAGTTCGCCCAGGTCGGTGGACGCGCCATCGGCGATGACGTCGCCGCGGGCGATGACATCGCCGACGCGCACCAGCGGCCGCTGGTTGATGTTGGTGTTCTGGTTCGACCGCGTGTACTTGGTCAGGTTGTAGATGTCCACGCCGACGTCGCCGGCAACGGTTTCGGCATCGTGTGCGCGGATGACGATGCGGTTGGCGTCGATGTAGTCGACCCTGCCGCCACGACGGGCCTGCACCGCCGTGCCCGAGTCGACCGCGGCCGTGCGCTCCACACCGGTGCCGACCAGCGGCTTCTCGGCGCGCAGGCAGGGCACCGCCTGCCGTTGCATGTTGGAGCCCATCAGCGCGCGGTTCGCGTCGTCGTGCTCCAGGAACGGGATCAGCGATGCCGCGACCGACACGATCTGCGCCGGCGCCACGTCCATGTACTGGACCTTGTCGCCCGTCGACAGCATGAACTCGTTCTTGCAGCGGCAGGAGACGAGCTCGTCCTCGAGGCGGCCTTGCGCATCGAGCTGCGCATTGGCCTGGGCGATCACGAATTGCCCCTCCTCGATGGCGGAGAGATAGTCGATCTCGTCGGTCACCTTGCCGGCGATGACCTTGCGGTACGGAGTCTCGAGGAATCCGTACTCGTTGGTGCGGGCGTACAGCGCGAGCGAGTTGATAAGGCCGATGTTCGGGCCTTCCGGCGTCTCGATCGGGCACACGCGGCCGTAGTGGGTCGGGTGCACGTCGCGCACCTCGAAGCCCGCGCGCTCGCGGGTCAGCCCGCCCGGCCCCAGCGCCGAGACGCGACGCTTGTGCGTGATCTCGGACAACGGGTTGGTCTGGTCCATGAACTGCGACAGCTGCGAGCTGCCGAAGAACTCCTTGATCGCCGCGGAAATGGGCTTGGCGTTGATGAGGTCGTGCGGCAGCAGGTTTTCGCTTTCGGCTTGTCCCAGGCGCTCCTTGACCGCGCGCTCGACGCGCACGAGGCCGGAGCGGAACTGGTTCTCTGCGAGCTCGCCCACGGAGCGCACGCGACGATTGCCGAGATGGTCGATGTCGTCGATTTCACCGCGGCCGTTGCGCAGCTCGACCAGGATGCGGATGACAGCGATGATGTCGTCGTTGGCGAGCGTGCCGCGGCCCTTCAGCTCGGTGCGGCCGACGCGGCGGTTGAACTTCATCCGGCCGACGGCCGACAGGTCGTAGCGCTCCTCGGAGAAGAAAAGGCCATGGAACAGCGCCTCGACCGCATCCTCGGTAGGCGGCTCGCCAGGGCGCATCATCCGGTAGATCGCCACGCGTGCCGCGGTCTGGTCGGGCGTGTCGTCGGCCCGCAGCGTCTGCGACAGGTACGCGCCCTGATCGAGATCGTTGGTGAAAAGCGTCTGGATCTTCTGCACGCCGGCATCGGCAAGCTTCTGCAGCACTTCCTCGGTGATCTCGTCGTTGGCCTTGGCCAGCACTTCGCCGGTACTGGTGTCGACGATGTTGGTCGCCAGCGCGCGGCCCAGCACGTAGTCGGCCGGAACGGCAATCTTCTTGACGCCGGCTTCAACCAGCTCGCGGATGTGCTTGGCGGTGATGCGCTTGTCGCGGGCGACGACCACCTTGCCGTCCTTGCCCAGGATGTCGAAGCGCGCCATCTCGCCGCGCAAGCGCTCGGGCACGAACTCGATTTCTGCGCCCTTGGCCGACAGGTGGAAGGTGTCGAACTGGAAGAACTGCTTGAGGATATCCTCGTTGGAAAGGCCGATCGCCTTGAGCAGCGTCGTCACCGGCATCTTGCGCCGGCGGTCGACGCGGAAAAACAGGAAGTCCTTGGGATCGAATTCGAAATCGAGCCACGAGCCACGGTAAGGAATCACCCGCGCCGAGAACAGGAGCTTGCCCGACGAATGCGTCTTGCCGCGATCGTGCTCGAAGAACACGCCGGGCGAACGATGCAGCTGCGAGACGATGACACGCTCGGTGCCGTTGATGACGAAGGAGCCATTTTCGGTCATGAGCGGGATTTCGCCCATGTAGACCTCCTGCTCCTTCACCTCCTTGACGGTTTCCTTCGGCGCCTCCTTGTCCATGATGATGAGGCGGACCTTGGCGCGCAGGGCCGAGCAGAACGTGAGGCCGCGTTGCTGGCATTCGGTGACGTCGAACGCCGGCGACAGCAGCGAAAAAGAGACGTACTCGAGGCGTGCGTTGCCCGAGTGGCTCGAGATCGGGAAGATCGACGTGAACGCGGCCTGCAGACCTTCATCCTTGCGTTTGTCGGGCGCGGTGGACGCCTGCAGGAAGGCGCGGTAGGACGCGAGCTGGGTTTCGAGCAGGAACGGAACCTGCAATACGCTCGCACGCTTGGCGAAGCTCTTGCGGATGCGCTTCCGTTCGGTGAACGAGTACTGTTGCGAAGTCGTCGCTTCGATGGCCATACCTTCTCCGAATCACGCGGGACGGGCTGCATCGCCCGTTCCCGAAACGCGCCGCCGGGTGGCGGACGCGCGTCAGTCGCTCATCGACTGGCGGGAGCATTGCGCTCCCTGGCGTGGTGGCTGGCCTCTACCAGCCGCTGGCGGACAACGGCGCTCGCCTTGTTGCCTTAGCGTGCACCGTCCGACCAAGCCCGTCTTCTGCAGTCGCTTCAGAAGACGAAGGCAATGGGACTTGTCGCCAAATCCGATTGCCTTCGCCTTCGCGAAGGTGCCGGATCGCCGGGCCGCGGAACGGATCCGCGAGCGGGACGATCCGGCGCGGTGTTACTTGACCTCGACCTTGGCGCCAGCTTCCTCGAGTTTCTTCTTGGCGGCTTCGGCGTCGGCCTTGTTGACGCCTTCCTTGACCGGCTTCGGCGCGCCGTCGACCAGATCCTTGGCTTCCTTCAGGCCCAGGCCGGTCAGCTCGCGCACCGCCTTGATGACGTTGACCTTGTTCTCGCCGAACGAGGCCAGCATGACGGTAAATTCGGTCTGCTCTTCGACCGCGGCGGCGGGTGCCGCGGCAGCGGGGCCGGCGGCAGCCACCGCTGCGGCCGCGGAAACGCCGAATTTCTCTTCCATCGCCTTAATCAGCTCGGAGAGCTCCAGCACGGTCATCGAAGCGACTTTTTCGAGGATTTCAGTTTGCACAGCAGACATGATCAACTCCTGATTCGTAAGGTTGTATGACGGGTAATCGTGGACGGCATCGGCTTACGCAGCCTGCTTCGCATCGCGCACGGCGGCGAGCGCACGGACGAACTTCGACGGCACCTCGTTCAGGGTCCGGACGAACTTCGCCACCGGCGCCTGCATGGTGCCGAGCAACTTCGCGAGAAGTTCATCGCGCGAGGGCAGGGCGGCCAGCGCCGCAATGTCCTTCGCCGACATGACCCGGCCGGGCATTGCCCCTGCCGTGATCACGAACTTCACGTTGCCCTTGGCGAAGTCGTTCAGGACCTTCGCCACGGCAACCGGATCGGCACTCATGCCGTACGCCAGCGGACCGACCATCTTGTCGGCCAGCGGCGCGAACGGCGTACCGACCACCGCGCGGCGCACCAGGGTGTTTTTCATCACCCTGAAATACACGCCGGAAGCCCGTGCCTTGGCGCGAAGCTTCGTCAGGGCTGCCACGGGCAGGCCGCGGTTCTCGACCAAGACGATGGCCTGGGCACCGGTGACCTCTTTCGCGACTTCCGCGACTACCGCTTGTTTTTGCTGCAGATTTAGACTCAAGGTCTACCTCCATCTCATCGAAAGCCACGCTCGACATCGGATGTGCCGCCGAACGCGCCCTTCGTCCCGTGCCCCTCCGCTGGACCGGAGCAGGCACTGTTGCGGTGACCTTACATCAGGAAGAATCCTGTCTTCGGGGCACCATCTGCGCTGGATCAGGGATCAGGTAACGGAGGTCAGGTAACAGAAAATACCCTTCGCCCCATCGTCCATCTTCCTGTTTTGAGCCTCAAGCTCCCGCGGTCTTTGACGGCCCGCCGTTCGATGTTCCGCACGGCGTTCCCTCAAAATCGTTCTGATCCCTGATGCCTGTTTCCTGTTCCCTGTTCCCTGTCACGCGAGGCTCGCCGTATCGACGCGAACCCCGGCGCCCATGGTGCTGGAGACGCTCACCTTCTTGAGGTAGACCCCCTTGGTACCGGCGGGCTTCGCCTTGTTGAGCGCCTCGATCAAGGTCAGGAGGTTCATCTTGAGCTTGTCCGACTCGAAGGACGCCCGACCGATCGTGCACTGGATGATGCCGCCCTTGTCGGTGCGGTATTGCACCTGGCCCGCTTTCGCATTTTTCACCGCAGTGGCGACGTCGGCGTTGACGGTGCCCACCTTGGGGTTGGGCATCAGGCCGCGCGGACCGAGGATCTGGCCCAGCTGGCCGACCACGCGCATCGCATCGGGAGACGCAATGACGATGTCGAACTCCATGAATCCTTCCTTGACCCGGGCGGCGAGATCCTCGAAGCCGACGATGTCGGCGCCCGCAGCCAGCGCGTCCTTGGCCTTTTCGCCCTGCGCGAATACGGCGACCCGGACCGTCTTGCCGGTGCCTGCGGGCAGCACCACGGAGCCGCGGACCGTCTGGTCGGACTTCTTGGCATCGACGCCAAGGTTCACGGCTACGTCGACCGATTCGTCGAACTTGGCGACGGCGGTTTCCTTGACGAGCTTCAGCGCTTCGTCGAGCGTATAGACCTTGCTGCGGTCGACCTTGCCGCGCACCGTCGTCATGCGCTTCGAGAGTTTGGGGAGTTTTTGCTCGGCCATGATCACTTCACCCCTTCAACGGTGATACCCATGCTGCGCGCGCTGCCCGCGATGGTGCGCACGGCGGCATCCATGTCGGCGGCGGTGAGGTCCGGCATTTTCGCCGTCGCGATTTCCTCGGCCTGCGCGCGCGTGAGCTTGCCGACCTTGTCGACATGCGGCTTGGGGCTGCCCTTTTCGACCTTGGCTGCCTTCTTGATGAGGACCGTGGCCGGCGGGGTCTTCATCACGAACGTGAAACTCTTGTCCGCGTAGGCAGTGATCACGACTGGGATCGGCAGCCCCGGCTCGAGCTTCTGCGTCGCGGCGTTGAACGCCTTGCAGAATTCCATGATGTTGAGACCGCGCTGACCCAGCGCGGGGCCGATCGGCGGACTCGGGTTCGCCTTCCCGGCCGGCACTTGCAGCTTCACAAAGCCGACGATTTTCTTTGCCATGACTTTCTCCTGTTGGGTTCAAACGGGCGCTGGCGCCCTCCCCGTTCCCGTTCCCGCGACCGCAATGGCCGCCCTGACCTGCCTCATGCCGCGCGCAACCGCCCGCGGGATCAGGCCTTTTCCACCTGCGAGAAATCCAGCTCCACCGGCGTCGAGCGGCCGAAGATGGTCACCGAGACGCGCAGCTTGCTCTTCTCGTAATTCACGTCCTCGACATTGCCGTGGAAATCCGTGAACGGCCCTTCCTTGACCCGCACGGCCTCGCCAAACTCGAACAGCACCTTGGGCCGCGGCTTTTCCACGCCTTCCTGCACCTGGCGCAGGATCGAATCGACTTCCTTCTGCGAGATCGGCGTCGGCTTGTTCGCCGTCCCCCCGACAAAACCCGTCACCTTCGGCGTGCTCTTGACGAGGTGCCACGAGTCGTCGGTCATTTCCATCTCGACCAGCACATAGCCGGGAAAGAATTTGCGCTCGCTGATCGCCTTGGCGCCATTCTTCATTTCGACCACTTCCTCGACCGGCACGAGGATTTCGCCGAACTGATCGGCGATGTCCGAGCGTTTGACCCGCTCTTTCAGGGCTTTCTGCACGCTCTTCTCGAATCCGGAATACGCGTGAACGACAAACCAGCGTTTGGTCATCACTCGCTCCGACCGGTCAGCATTTTGACGAACCAGGCCAGCGACGTGTCCACCGAAAACAGGAACAGCGCCATGACGACGACGAATGCGAACACGACCAACGTGGTCTGAATCGTTTCCTTGCGCGTCGGCCACGACACGCGTCCCGACTCCTGCCAGGCTTCCTGGGCGAAGGCGAAAAACTCCTTGCCCGGCGCGGACAGCCACGCCACGCCCGCAGCCGCACCCAGCCCGCCCAGCACCATCAGCACCCGGTACAGCAGCGCGACCTCGGCGAAACGGTAGTACGCCACGACGCCGGCGAGTACGCAGGCGACGGCCAATGCAATTTTGAGTTTTTCGATCATTGTGTCAGGTATCAGGTATCAGGTATCAGGTATCAGGGAACAGGTATCAGGTATCAGGCATCAGACAGAACCAGCGCCGTGGCGCCGGACGTGTATTTCCTTGCCAAATTTTCCAGTTTGTCCTTCGCTCAGCACCCATTGCTTGCATCCGCCACTTCCTGATACCTGACCTCTGATACCTGATACCTGGAAATGGCAGGCCAGGAGGGAATCGAACCCCCAACCTGCGGTTTTGGAGACCGCCGCTCTGCCAATTGAGCTACTGGCCTTCTCAGGGAACAGGAATCAGAGGTCAGGGATCAGAGAGACCGTCCGCGTGCGCGCTCGATCTTTCGTGTCCTTGCTCTGACTTCCTCTGATGCCTGATCCCTGAACTCTGTTCCCTGCTACTCGAGCACCTTGGCGACGACGCCGGCACCGACCGTCCGGCCGCCCTCGCGAATCGCAAACCGCAGCCCCTCTTCCATCGCGATCGGCGCAATCAACTGCACCACAATCGAAATGTTGTCCCCCGGCATCACCATCTCCGTCCCCGCCGGCAACTCCACCGCCCCCGTCACGTCCGTCGTGCGGAAGTAAAACTGCGGCCGATACCCCGGGAAGAACGGCGTGTGCCGACCACCCTCCTCCTTCGACAGCACGTACACCTCGGCCGTGAACTTGGTGTGCGGCGTGATCGATCCCGGCTTCGCCAGCACCTGGCCCCGCTCCACCTCTTCCCGCTTCGTGCCCCGCAACAGCACCCCGACGTTGTCCCCCGCCTGCCCCTGGTCCAAGAGCTTGCGGAACATCTCCACCCCCGTGCACACCGTCTTCAGCGTCGGCTTCAGACCCACCACCTCCAAGTCCTCGCCTACCTTCACCACCCCACGCTCCACCCGGCCCGTCACCACCGTCCCCCGACCCGAGATCGAGAACACGTCCTCCACCGGCATCAGGAACGGACCGTCAATCGCCCGCAGCGGCTGCGGTATGTAACTGTCCAGCGCCGCCGCCAGCTTCATGATCGATCCCTCTCCCATCTCGCTCGTGTCACCTTCCATCGCCATCTTCGCCGACCCAATGATGATCGGCGTGTCGTCACCCGGAAAATCGTACTTCGACAGCAACTCCCGCACCTCCATCTCGACAAGCTCCAGCAACTCCTTGTCGTCCACCATGTCCGCCTTGTTCATGTACACAATGATGTACGGCACCCCCACCTGACGCGCCAGCAGAATGTGCTCCCGCGTCTGCGGCATCGGACCGTCCGCCGCACTCACCACCAGGATCGCACCGTCCATCTGCGCCGCCCCGGTGATCATGTTCTTGATGTAGTCCGCGTGCCCCGGACAATCCACGTGCGCATAGTGCCGGTTCGCCGTCTGGTACTCCACGTGCGCCGTGTTGATCGTGATCCCCCGCGCCTTCTCCTCCGGCGCCGCATCGATCTGATCGTACGCCTTCACCTCTCCACCATACTTGCGCGCCAGCACCATCGTCATCGCCGCCGTCAGCGTCGTCTTCCCGTGATCAACGTGCCCAATCGTCCCCACGTTCACGTGCGGCTTCGTCCGCTCAAACTTGCTCTTGGCCATTTTCGTTACCTCTGTCCTGAAGTGTCGATATGTACGTTAGGATTTCTTGTTGATCACCGCTTCGGCGACGCTCTTCGGTGCCTCGGTGTAGTGCTTGAATTCCATCGAATACGTGGCTCGGCCCTGCGACAGCGAGCGCAGCGTCGTCGAGTAGCCGAACATCTCGGCGAGCGGCACCTCGGCCTTGATCACCTTGCCGGTGGGATTGTCTTCCATTCCCTGGACGATGCCGCGACGCGACGACAGGTCGCCCATCACGTTGCCCATGAAATCCTCGGGCGTCTCGACCTCGACCGCCATCATCGGCTCGAGCAGGACCGGCGTGGCCTTGCGCATGCCGTCCTTGAAGGCAATCGACGCTGCCATCTTGAACGCGTTCTCGTTCGAGTCGACGTCGTGGTAGCTGCCGTCGAAAAGCGTGACCTTGACGTCCACGACCGGGTAACCCGCCAGCACGCCGTTCGGCAGCGTTTCCTCGAGGCCCTTCAGCACCGCGGGAATGTATTCGCGCGGCACCGATCCGCCCTTGATCTGGTCGACGAACTCGAATCCCTTGCCCGGCGCGTTGGGCTCCATCTTGAGCCAGACGTGTCCGTACTGCCCGCGGCCGCCCGATTGCTTGATGAACTTGCCCTCGACCTCGACGTGCTTCTTGATCGCCTCGCGGTACGCGACCTGCGGCGCGCCGACGTTGGCCTCGACGCCGAACTCGCGCTTCATCCGGTCGACGAGGATTTCGAGGTGCAGCTCGCCCATGCCGGAGATGATCGTCTGCGCCGACTCCTCGTCGGTGCGGACGCGGAACGACGGGTCTTCCTGGGCAAGGCGGTTCAGCGCGATGCCCATCTTCTCCTGGTCGGCCTTGGTCTTCGGCTCGACCGCCACGTGGATCACCGGCTCGGGGAAGATCATCTTCTCCAGCGTGATCACGTGGTCCGGCGCGCACAGCGTGTCGCCGGTCGTCGCTTCCTTGAGCCCGACGGCGGCGGCGATGTCACCGGCGCGCACTTCCTTGATTTCCTCGCGCTGGTTGGCGTGCATCTGCAGGATGCGGCCGATGCGTTCCTTGCGGCCCTTGCTCGGGTTGTAGACGGTGTCGCCCGAGTTGATGACGCCCGAATACACGCGAAAGAAGATCAGCTGGCCGACGTAGGGGTCGGTCATGATCTTGAAGGCGAGCCCGGCGAAGGGCTCGTCGTCGGCGGCCCGGCGCTGGCCCGGCTTGCCGTTCTCGAGCTCGCCGCCCACCGGCTTGATGTCGGTCGGGGCCGGCATGTACTCGATCACGGCGTCGAGCATCGCCTGCACGCCCTTGTTCTTGAACGCCGACCCGCAGAGCATCGGCACGATCTCGCTGGCGATCGTGCGCTGGCGCAAACCGGCCTTGACCTCCTCGATGGAGAGTTCTCCCCCCTCGAGGTACTTGTTCATCAGCTCTTCGTTGGCCTCGGCCGCGCTCTCGACCATCTTCTCGCGCCATTCCTTGGCGGTATCGAGGAGTTCGGGCGGAATCTCGCGCGTCTCGTACTTCATCCCCTGGGTCGAATCGTCCCAGTAGATCGCCTTCATGCGGACGAGGTCGATCACGCCCTCGAACTTCTCCTCGGCGCCGATCGGCATCTGGATGGGCACCGGGTTGGCCTTGAGCCGCGACTTCATCTGCTCGTAGACCTTGAAGAAGTTGGCGCCCTGGCGGTCCATCTTGTTGACGAAAGCGAGCCGCGGCACCTTGTACTTGTTGGCCTGCCGCCACACGGTCTCGGACTGCGGCTGCACGCCGCCGACCGCGCAGTAGACCATGCACGCGCCATCCAGCACGCGCATCGAGCGCTCGACCTCGATCGTGAAGTCGACGTGGCCCGGCGTGTCGATGATGTTGATCCGGTGCTCGGGAAAATTGCCGTCCATCCCCTTCCAGAAGCAGGTCGTGGCCGCAGAAGTGATGGTGATGCCCCGCTCGCGCTCCTGCTCCATCCAGTCCATGACCGTGGCGCCGTCGTGTACTTCGCCGATCTTGTGCGAGACGCCGGTGTAAAAAAGGATGCGCTCGGTGGTCGTGGTCTTCCCGGCATCAATGTGCGCACTGATGCCGATGTTGCGATACCGGTTGATGGGGGTAGATCGGGCCACTTTGGGTCAACGCCTGTTGGGGCAACGGAGCCGTTCCGGCTCCGTGCCGATTTACTGTCGAGAAGGCTGTTCGCTTGCCGTTGCGGATCAGAACCGGAAATGCGAGAAGGCCTTGTTGGCTTCCGCCATGCGGTGCACTTCCTCGCGCTTTTTCACGGCGCCGCCGCGGCCTTCCGAAGCCTCGGTGAGCTCGGCCGCGAGGCGTTGCCCCATCGATTTCTCGCCGCGCTTGCGCGCCGCCTCCCGCAGCCAGCGCATTGCCAGCGCCATGCGGCGCACCGGGCGCACTTCCACCGGAACCTGGAAGTTCGCGCCGCCGACGCGGCGGCTCTTCACCTCGACCATCGGCCTGGAATTGGCGAGGGCCTGATTGAAGACCTCCAGCGGATCCTTGCCGCCCTTCTTCGAAATCGACTCGAACGCACCGTACAGAATGCGCTCGGCCACGGACTTCTTGCCGGCGGTCATCAGCACGTTGACGAACTTCGCGACATCGCCGGAGCCGAACTTCGGATCGGGAAGAATTTCGCGTTTCGGTACTTCTCTGCGTCGGGGCATAACTCTCTCCGTTCGGCGAAAAGTGCAACCCTACTTTTCGCCGGGGGGTTCACCACCGAATCGCGGGCGAAGCCCGTCGATCCGGTGCAAAAGGGCACGATCAGGTGGTCTTGGGCTTCTTGGCACCGTACTTGGACCGGCTCTGCTTGCGGTCCTTGACGCCTGCGGTATCGAGGCTGCCGCGCACCATGTGATAGCGCACGCCGGGGAGGTCCTTGACGCGACCGCCGCGGATCAGGACCACCGAGTGCTCCTGCAGGTTGTGGCCTTCGCCGCCGATGTAGCTGATCACCTCGAAGCCGTTGGTGAGACGAACCTTGGCGACCTTGCGCAGCGCCGAGTTCGGCTTCTTCGGAGTGGTGGTGTAAACGCGCGTGCAGACGCCGCGCTTCTGCGGGCTCTGCTGGAGCGCCGGGACCTTGCTTTTCGACACGGCGGGCTCACGGCCCTTCCGGACGAGCTGATTGATGGTAGGCATCCTGATTTTCCGTTTCGTGCGACCTAGCGTTATCGGCCGCAGGGCTCATCGCTTTGCGAAACCGCTTCGGGTACAACAAACCAAAGTGGCCCCGCCATGGCGCGAATCTCGCGCGACAGGCCCGGGCCACCTTCTTTGCGCCACGGCCGACACCTGATTGCTGGCGGTTCGTCCGGGTACGCCCGCATCACGGCCGCGGTTTTCCTCGGGCCG
>Ga0209254_10004201_pt1 | contig 13185 bp, 13 predicted proteins | sample FrelakmetDIP11DI_FD_187148 | JGI IMG/M metagenome (GOLD analysis project Ga0209254, IMG submission 187148) | Freshwater lake sediment microbial communities from the University of Notre Dame, USA, for methane emissions studies - DIP11 DI (SPAdes)... | ecosystem: Environmental > Aquatic >...
CGCGCTGAAATTCCGCGCCGACATGTTCGACCTGCTCGACATCCGCCTCGGGGCCGAGGCGCGCCGCCGCATCGAAGCGGACGGCCTGGCGCCCGAGACCATTCGCTGCATGCCGGCCGCGGCGGGCGGGCCCAAGGGCCTGGCGCTGCTGCCGTTCGATCGCCTGTTCGCGCGCGAGTGGCTGCCGCGCACGCGCTCGATGGAACTCGTCGGAGCTTCGATCGGGGCATGGCGCATGGCGTCGCTTGCGCAGGACGATCCCATCGCGGCGCTCGACCGCCTGCAGCACGCGTACGTTCGCGAGCAGAACTACGACGAGCGGCCGTCGCCGTCGCAGGTGGCTTCCGTCTGTCGCGGCCTCGCCCGCTCGGTCCTCGAAGGGCCCGATCTGGCGCTGCGCCCCGGCGTGGCGCTATCAGTGATCACCTCTCGGGCGCGCGGCGCGCTGGCGGACGACCGTTCGAAGCTCGCGTTCGGGCGCGTCGCGCTCGTCAACGCCGCGTCGCGCCGCCGGCTGGCCGACCACATGGAGCGCGTCGTGTTCCATGCCGGCGCGCCCTCGAAGCTGCCGCCCGCCTTCGACGCCTTCGGCCTGACGCAGGTCGCGCTCACGCGCGACAACATCGAGGATGCGCTGCTCGCCTCGGGCTCGATCCCGCTCGTGTGCGATCCGGTCCGGGACGTACTGGCCGCACCGCCCGGCGATTACTGGGACGGCGGCCTGATCGACTACCACCTGCTGCTGCCGTACGACCGCTACGACGGCATCGTGCTGTATCCGCACTTCGTTCCGTACGTGACGCCCGGGTGGCTCGACAAGTTCCTGCCGTGGCGCGAGCGGCCGCGGCGCCACCACTGGCTAGCGAACGTCGTCCTGATCGCGCCGTCGCGCGCCATGCTCGATCGCCTGCCGAACCGCAGGCTGCCCGATCGCAGCGATTTCTACAGGTACGGACTGGATCACGCCGCGCGCATCGGCGCGTGGGAGCGGGCGATTGCGGAGTCGGAACGGTTCGCCGAAGCCGCGATCGCCTGGTTGAACCGCCCCGACCTGACGATGGCCCGGCCGCTCTAGCCGCGGATCGTCACCCGGAATGCGCCGCGCGCAGTGCGCGGAGGCTTCAACCCAGCGTCCGCTCCATGACGAGTTCGCCATCGTCTTCCACCCCGGTGTACCGAAACCCGAGCGACTGGTAGAAGCGGCTGAGCCGGTCCGCGCTCTTGACGTGGGACACCAGCAACCGCTGTGCGCCGGGGCGGGTCCGCACGTGTTCGACCAGGGCTTCGACCACCGCCCGTCCGTAGCCCTTGCCCTGATGCGACTGGTCGATCATGAGCCGCCAGAGGAAGAAGTCGGGCTCGTCCGGGCTCTCGACCAGCGTGGGGTCGTACAGCATCACGAAGCCGACGAGCAGATCATCGTCGTACACGGCGCGGAACCAGGCCTCGCCCTGGAAGTGCGCCTGCGCGATCGACACCGAGTTCGGAGCCACCTGTTTGCGGTCGTCACCCGCGTCCAGCTTGCAGACGGCAGAAACCGTGTCGCGAGTGACCTCTCTAAGCTGCACTGTCATGGCGTTCGCTCGACCTTGGCGGGCTTGCGATAATCCCACCTTTGCGCCGCTTCCGGCGCACACATCAAGGTTTCCCCCATGGCATTGAAATGCGGCATCGTCGGATTGCCAAACGTCGGCAAGTCGACGCTCTTCAACGCGCTTACAAAGGCCGGCATCGCGGCCGAGAACTATCCGTTCTGCACGATCGAGCCGAACATCGGCATCGTCGAGGTGCCCGATCCGCGGCTCACGGCGCTCGCCGGCATCGCGAAGCCGGAGAAGGTGCTTCCGGCGACGGTGGAGTTCGTCGACATCGCCGGACTGGTCGCTGGGGCGAGCAAGGGCGAGGGCCTCGGCAACCAGTTCCTCGCGAACATCCGCGAGTGCGACGCGATCGCGCACATCGTCCGCTGCTTCGAGGACCCCAACGTGATTCACGTGGCGGGCAAGGTCGACCCGGTGTCCGACATCGAGGTGATCGACACCGAACTCGCGCTCGCCGACCTGCAGACGGTCGACAAGCAGCTTGCGAAGTACACCAAGGTCGCCAAGACCGGCCAGGGCCCGGACGCAAAGGAAGCGAAGCGCTTGGTGGACGCGCTGGAGAAGATCCAGCCCGCGCTGAACGAGGCACGGCCGGTGCGCAGCGTGGACCTCTACCCGGAAGAGCGCGAAGTGCTCCGGCCGCTCTTCCTGCTCACGGCCAAGCCGACGATGTATGTCGCGAACGTCGAGGAACACGGCTTCGTCGACAACCCGCTGCTCGACAAGGTGCGCGAGCGCGCCGCGCGGGAGGGTGCGCCGGTCGTCGCGGTCTGCGCGAAGGTCGAAGCGGAGATCGCCGACATGTCGGACGAGGACAAGGGCGTCTTCCTTGCCGACATGGGAATGGACGAACCGGGCCTGAACCGCGTGATCCGTGCGGCCTACACGCTGCTCGGCCTGCAGACGTACTTCACGGCCGGCCCCAAGGAAGTGCGCGCCTGGACCGTCGTGCGCGGCGCGACGGCGCCGCAGGCGGCCGGCGTGATCCACACCGACTTCGAGAAGGGCTTCATCCGCGCCGAGACGATCGCGTTCGACGACTACGTCCGTTGCAAGGGCGAGGCAGGCGCGAAGGAGGCCGGGCGGATGCGGCTCGAAGGCAAGGATTACGTCGTCCACGACGGCGACGTGATGCACTTCCGGTTCAACGTCTAGGGCTTCCCACGCGCGCCGGCGGCTGAGTGGGATACTGGCGCACCGCGCACCCACACGTCGCCTCGTGCCCATGCCCGCCACCATTTCCCGCCTGCTGCTCTATCCGGTCAAAGGCTGCCGGGGAGTCGCGCTGCGTACTGCGCAACTGGTACCCACCGGCCTGGCGGTCGGCGACATCGGCGACCGCGAGTGGGTCATCGTCGACGACCACAACGAGTTCCTGAGCCAGCGCGAGTTTCCGAAGATGGCGCTGATCGAAACGCGCCTGCTGACCGGCGCGCTGCGCCTTTCCGCGCCCGGCATGCTGTCGCTCGACATCCCGTTCGAGTCGGAAGGCGACGTCGTGCGCATCCGGGTATGGGACGACGAACTGGACGCCGTCACCCAGGGCGATCTCGCGGACCAATGGTTCAGCGACTTTCTCGGACGGCGCTCACGACTGATGCGATTCGACCCCCTCGCGAAGCGCATCTCGAAGCGCCAGTACACCGGCGCCACCGAGGCGCCGTACAAGTTCGCCGACGCGTTCGCGCTGCTCGTGACGAGCGAGGCTTCGCTAGCGCACCTCAACGCGCGGCTGAAGACGAAGGGCCACGCGCCGGTCGATATCGATCGCTTCCGGCCGAACATCGTGATCGACGACGTCGACGCGTTCGAAGAGGATTACGCGCGTGAAGCGCGGGTCGGCGACGCGGTGATCGAGCTGGTGAAGCCCTGCGTGCGCTGCACGGTCCCGAGCGTCGATCCGGCGCGCGGCGAACAGGGCACCGAGCCCGGCGACACCCTCGCGGCCTACCGCAACGACGCGCGGGCCGGCGGCGTCACATTTGGCGTCAACGGCATCGTGGCGCGCGGCGCCGGAAGCGAGTTGCAGGTCGGCAACGAGGTCGAGCTCACTCTCCGGTTCTGAGCGCCGCCGGTGGCGGCATGCCGGAGTACGTCCACTTCCGCCACGCGAGTTCCAGCGGCCCCTGGCCGAAGCGTCGCAGCCACCAGTGGCTCAGCGCGAGCTGCGCGGCGAAGATCGCCAGCGCCACCCCCGCGGTTTCCGCATAGCCGAGGCGGGGCGCCAGCGCGAAGCCCCACCCGGACAGCAAGGCACCCATTGCGATGGACTGCAGCAGGTAGTTCGTGAGCGGCATGCGCCCGGCCGGCGAAAGCCAGCGGAGCAGCGTCGGCGACGCGTGCCGGAGGAACAGCGCGGCGTAGGCGAACGACAAGGTCGCTCCGAGGGCACCCGGCATCGCCGCCACGGCGGAGTAGGCGCCGAGCCCGTGCATCTCCGCCTCCGTGTAGAGCAACACCCCGTAGACGAGCGAGGCCGGCAGCCCGACACCGAGCCCGATCACGAGTGCCTTGCGCCACGCCGGCGCAGCAAGATCCGCCAGCCAGCCTGCACGTTGCGCGAGCATGCCGGTCAGCATGAGCGCGACGGCCATCGGCAGGCCGATCAGGTTCGCGAACACGATCTCGACGAACAGGCTCACCCGCGTCGGCAGCTGCGCGAAAAAGCCCTCGCCGGTGAAGACAGCGAAGTTGGCCTCCAGCTCGCTGGCCAGCTCGATCGGGTCCGGCAGACTGCCTGCGACGCCCCATGTCAGCAGGGCGGTCAGCGCGAGCGCGCCGCTCCACCAAAGGACGACGGCGCGCCGCAGCGCAACGAGCCCGTGGCCGTCGTACAGCAGCAGGACCAGGCCGGCGAGCGCGTACATCTGCGTGATGTCTCCGAAGTAGAACAGCACGCCGTGCAGGACTCCAAAGGCGAGGAGGAACAGCATGCGGCGCCGAAAGACCGCGTGCGGCGCCGAGGTCACGTTGCGCAGCCTGGCGAACAGCAGCGCGAAGCCCGCGCCGAACAGCATGGCGAACAAGGGCAGGAACTTCGTGTTCACGAAGATGACGATGAGGACGAACAGCGCGTGATCGAGCGCGGTTGCGTCGTCGAGCAGGTACCCGGCGGGGCTGGTGCCTCCCCAGACGAAGGACTGGATGTTGACGAGCAGGATGCCGAGCAGCGCGAGTCCGCGCAGGGCGTCGATCCGGTCGTCCCGGCCGGAGTTCGGGAGGGTCATCCGCGGTTCGGGGCCGCGTTCGTGCCCCAAGGGAACGCTACTCGGTCTCGTGCGCGCTCGATCCCATTTGCGCGAGCTTCGCGTGAAGCCACTTCTCGACCGACGGGAAGACGAACTTGCTGACGTCGCCACCGAGCTGCGCGATCTCGCGCACGATTGTCCCCGAGATGAACTGGTACTGGTCCGACGGCGTCAGGAACATCGTCTCGACATCGGGCAGCAGGTAGCGGTTCATGCCGGCCATCTGGAACTCGTACTCGAAATCGGAAACGGCGCGCAGGCCGCGAACGATCACGCGGGCGTTCTGGTCGCGCACGAAGTCCTTCAGCAGCCCGCGGAACCCGGCGACCTCGACGTTCGGATAGTGCGACAGGACTTCGCGCGCGATCGCGATCCGCTCGTCCAGCTTGAAGAAAGGCTTCTTCGCACGACTGTCGGCGACGCCGACGACGAGCTTCGAAAACAGCCCGGCCGCGCGACGCACGAGGTCTTCGTGCCCGCGCGTCAGCGGATCGAACGTCCCCGGATAGACCGCAATCACCATTGTTGTTCTCCTGGCCGGCGGGTCCCGCAGCCGCGCGGATTATGCCCGCTGAAGCAGGTGGAAGTGCACGTGCCCGGCCCGTCCTGCCCTGACGATGCGCAGCCCGCGTGCGAGAGCGGCTTGCTCTTCCAGCGGCACCCCGCTCTCCGCGTAGATGAGCCCGTCGGTCGAGACCAGTCGCGCCGCAGCCTGCAGGGCCGGCTCGAGCAGATCCGAGTCGAACGGCGGGTCGAGGAAAACGACGTCGAAGGACTGCTCCGGCGCGCCGCGCGCGAACGCGAGCGCATCGCCTCGGACTATCGTTACCTTGTCGGCGCCGAGCTTGCGCTTCAGGCGCTGCAGCTGGGCCTCGAGCGTGGCGTTGCGTTCGACCAGAGTGACGCGCGCCGCGCCGCGTGAGGCCAGTTCGAATCCGAGGACGCCGGTACCGGCGAACAGGTCCAGTCCGGAAACGGACGAAGGATCTGGGATGAAGTGCGCGAGCCAGTTGAAGACCGTCTCACGCACGCGGTCGGACGAGGGGCGCAGGCCGGGCGCATCGACGACAGCGAGCGGGGTCCGCTTCCACTGCCCGCCGATGATCCGGACACTCGCTGGAGCGCGGGCAAACCGCCCGTCGGTACGTGACGCTTCCTTTGATACACTGGATTCACCCGGTCGCGTCACTCGCGTTTCGCGCCGCGGCCCGCCCGGTTCCCCCGGTTTTCCCTCTCGCTTCCCCCGCATCGTTCGATGATAAGCCCCGCTTCCGGCGCCAAAGGTGGGTGGCTGTCCCGTCTCAAGGACGGGCTGACCAAGACCCGCGTCAACATCGTCGGGCTGTTTTCGGGAGGTGTCGTCGACGAGAACTTCCTCGAGGAACTCGAGATGGCGCTGATCGGCGCCGACGTCGGCGTCACGACTTCAGCCCGCCTCACCGGCTCGCTGCGACAACGGATCAAACTCGACGGCCTGAAGACGCAGGACGAGGTGCGGCTCGCGTTGCGCGACGAGCTTGTCGCGCTGCTGGCACCGGCCGAAGGCCGCCTCGATTTCACCAGGGGCCATCCGCTCGTCGTGATGGTCGCCGGCGTCAACGGAGCAGGCAAGACGACATCGATCGGCAAGCTCGCCAAGTGGTTCGCCACCCAGGGCAAGAGCGTGCTGCTCGCGGCCGGTGACACGTTTCGTGCGGCCGCGCGCGAGCAACTCGCGATCTGGGGCGCGCGCAACAACGTTGAGGTGATCGCCCAGAGCGGAGGCGACCCGGCCGCCGTCGTGTTCGACGCGGTGTCCGCCGCGAAGGCGCGCAGGATCGACGTGCTGATCGCCGACACCGCAGGCAGGCTGCCGACGCAGTCGCACCTGATGGAAGAACTCAAGCGCGTGAAACGCGCGCAGGACAAGGCGATGCCTGGCGCGCCGCACGAGGTGCTCCTGATCATCGACGGAACGAACGGCCAGAACGCGCTGGCGCAGGTGAAGGCGTTCGACGACGCCGTCGGCCTGACCGGGCTCGTCGTCACCAAGCTCGACGGGACGGCCAAGGGCGGCGTGCTGGCAGCCATCGTCGAGTCGAGGCGCGACAAGCCCCTGCCGATCCTGTTCATCGGCGTCGGCGAAGCGATCGACGACCTGCAACCGTTCGTCGCGCGCGACTTCGCGGACGCGCTGGTCGGCCTCGCGTAGCGTGGCCGGCGCTCCGGCGTCCGTACAATGCGCGACGCTGCCGCGCGCCCGATGACTCCAGCGACTTCGCCTGCCGATCCTCCTCCGCTCGTCTCGTTCGACCGAGTCACCAAGCTCTACGACGGTGACCGGGCCGCGCTCACCGACGCCACTTTCACGCTGAACCGCAGTGAGTTCGTGCTGCTCACGGGCCCGTCGGGCGCGGGGAAGTCGACGGTCGTGCGCCTCGTTTGCGGCCTCGAAGTCCCGACGAGCGGACAGGTCATGGTGGCCGGCGAAGACATCGCGCGAATGCGCAGGCGCGCGCTTCCCTTCCTGCGTCGTTCGCTCGGCGTCGTCCTGCAGAACCCGATGCTGCTGAACGATCGGAGCGTGCTCGAGAACGTGGCACTGCCCGCGCTCGCCGCCGGCCTGTCGCACGCGGACGCGCGCGAGCGGGCGCGGGCCGCACTGGCGCGCGTCGCTCTCGAACCTGCCCTTGGAAGCGCGCGACCCGACGCGCTGTCGGGTGGCGAGCAGCAACGCGTCGCCCTCGCCCGCGCGATCGTCAATCGGCCCGCGCTGGTGATCGCGGACGAGCCGACGGCCCACCTCGACGATGCGGGCGCGCTGCATCTGCTTCAGTTGCTCGAGCAGTTCGTCGTCGCCGGCGTCACGGTGATGATGGCAACGCACGGTGAAGCCGTACCGCTGCCTGCCCGCGCCCGCGTGCTGCGCATCGAGTCCGGACGGGTCCTGCGGTGAGCGCCCTGACAGCGCAACGCTACGCACTGGGCCGAGCGGTCGCGATGGTGCGGGATCGGCCTCTTGCCTTCCTGCTCGGCGTCGCCCTTGCCGCGATCGCCCTCGCGCTTCCGCTGGCAATCTCGAGCGTGCTCTGGGCGGCACGACCCGCGCTGGCCCAGATCCAGCTTGCGCCCGAGGTGAGCGTCTTCGTATCGACCCGCGCCACGCCGCGCGACGTGGACGCGTTGAAGGGCCGTCTCGAGGCCGTTCCGGGAGTTGCGGAAGTCACGCTCCGGCCCAAGGACGCCGCCCTCGCACAACTGATCAAGCGATCCGGCTTCGTCACGACCCCGGCCGAGCTCGGCGCCAACCCGCTGCCAGACGTGCTGATCCTGCGACTGCAGCTGCCTGCCTCTGAGCAGTCCATCGACGGCGTAACGTCCACCGTGAAGGGCTGGCCCCTCGTCGACTCGATGCGCAGCGACCTCGATTGGTACCGCAAGGTCCAGGCTTTCGCGAGGTTGGGCATCACGGCCGTCGCGGTCTTCGGCGGGCTGGTGGTCCTGCTGGTGACGCTGATCCTCGTTGGAACGGTCCGGCTGCACGCCGGCACCCGGGCGGACGAACTCGCCGTTCTCGAGCTCGTCGGCGCCACGCCGCGTTTCATCGTTCGTCCCTTCGCATACAGCGCCGCGCTGACCCTGGCGCTCGCGTCCGTGCTAGCCATCGCCGCCGTATTCGCGGCGCACGCCGCGCTGCGGGCGCCACTAAGCAACCTCGCTGCGCTGTACGGCGCGCCCTTCACCCTGCCCGACCCCGAACCGATCCACCTTCTCGCGGTCCTTGCTGGAGCGGTGATCCTTGGCTGGGCAGTCGGCGTTGTGGGTGCACGAACAGCGGTTTCGAGCCATTGACATCGAAGCGTCAGGAAAGTGAGCTTGCGCTCACACCCTTCCCGCTCCTTTCACTGTCGAATGCCCAACTGAGTTGCTCGGGATTGAACTCCCCGGGTTTCCTCGCCTCTAAGGGTTTAGCACTCGGGACTTCTGAGTGCTAACATTTTTCTACATGGAGATGAAACGAGTGGCAAAGGCCGTGGCAAAAGCGAGCACCTCTTCCCGGAACGCGCTGGTCCCGTTCAGTGCTCACGCGTTGGCGCTGCTCCCGGGCAACGTCGGCAGCATTGACGCCTACATCCAGGCCGTCAATCGGGTGCCGCTGTTGACCCCGGAGGAGGAATTGCGCCTGGCGCGGACCTACCGCGAGAGCGATGACCTGGACGCCGCCGGTCGCCTGGTCATGTCGCACCTGCGCCTGGTGGTTGCCGTTGCCCGCAACTACCTTGGCTATGGCCTGCCCCACGCAGACCTGATCCAGGAAGGCAACATCGGCCTGATGAAGGCGGTGAAGCGCTTCGACCCCGAGCGAGGGGTGCGCCTGGTTTCGTTCGCGCTGCACTGGATCAAGGCCGAGATCCACGAGTACATCCTGAAGAACTGGCGGCTGGTGAAGGTGGCGACCACCAAGGCCCAGCGCAAGCTCTTCTTCAACCTGCGCAGCATGAAGCAGGGGCTCGGCACGATGTCGCCGGACCAGATCGAGGGCGTCGCGCGGCAACTGAACGTCAAGCCCGAGGAAGTGGCGGAAATGGAGACGCGGCTCTCGGGCGGCGATGTTGCTCTCGAGGGTCGAGTCGATGACGGCGAAGAGGAGTTCGCCCCGATCGATTACCTGGCCGATGCGGACTCGGAACCGACGCAGGTGCTGCAGCGCCACCAGTACGACGTCATGCAGACCGAAGGGGTCCGCGAGGCGCTGGAGCGACTCGACCCGCGCAGCCGCCGCATCATCGAAGCGCGCTGGCTGAACGAGGACAGCGACGGCCGCGTCGGCACCGCGACCTTGCACGACCTTGCGGCGGAGTTTGGAGTGTCAGCGGAACGAATCCGCCAGATAGAAGCAAAAGCATTGCAGAAGATGCGTGGCTCGCTGGCCGAATACACCTAGGCCGAGCCCCACCTTCCCGGTCCGTTCGAACAAGGTCCGCCTCTCCTTCTACCCCCTCTCCTCCGATGAGGCGGACACTCCGCCCCGGCACAAGCCGGGGCGTCATTTTGCGGTCTTGCGAGCATCGCTGAACGTGGCTCGAGCCCGTGCAATCCCTCGCAAGGGCGTGCGATCAGGCAGCCGCGATCAGCGCAGCAGCTTCCTGAGGTCAGCGACAATCGGGTCGACCGCGCCGGCATGGCGCATGAACAGCCGCACCCGTCCCTCGGTGTCGAACACGTAGCTGCCCGCCGTGTGGTCCATCGTGTAGGACGTCTCGGTCTTGCCAGGCACCTTCTGGTAGAAGACCTTGAAGTCCTTGGCGATCGCCGCGGTCTCGTCCCTCGTGCCACGCAGGCCGAGGAAGGTCGGATCGAAGCCCGGCACGTACTGCGAGAGAACCTCCGCGGTGTCGCGATCCGGATCGAGCGTCACGAAGATCACCTGCACCTTCTCGCCATCGGGGCCGAGCCGCCTCTTCACTTCGGCCATGTCCGTCATCGTTGTCGGACAGACGTCAGGGCACTGCGTATAGCCGAAGAACATCACCACGACCTTGCCGCGGAAGTCCGCGAGGGTCCGCGGCTTGCCGTTGAAGTCGGTCAGCCGGAAGTCCCGCGCATAGTTCGCGCCGGTAATGTCGACATTGTTGAAGCGCTCCGCGCCCGAATCGCATCCGCCCAGCAGGGCAGCGAGCACGATGAGCAGCAGGCGGGCGAGCATGGCGGCCTGCGGCATCAGCCAGCCACGTAGTGATCGACGAGCAACGCCGCGAACAGGGCGGCGAGGTAGACGATCGAGTAGTTGAAGGTGCTGCGCGCGAGGCGGTCGCTGTAGGCGCGGTACAGGCGCCATGCGTACCAGAGGAAAACGGCGCCCAGCGCGAGGGCGGATGCGAGGTAGATCCACCCGGACATCTGGATCACGAAGGGCAGCGCGGTGGTCGCGACCAGCACGACCGTGTAGAGGAGGATGTGAAGGCGGGTGAGCCGCTCGCCGTGCGTCACGGGCAGCATCGGCAGCCCCGACTTGCGATAGTCGTCGAGCCGGTACAGCGCCAGCGCCCAGAAGTGCGGCGGCGTCCAGACGAAGATGATCAGCGCGAGCAGCCACGCCTCGGCCGGCGCGGTCCCGGTGATCGCGGCCCAGCCGAGCACCGGAGGCATCGCCCCGCTCATCCCGCCGATCACGATGTTCTGCGGCGTGTACGGCTTCAGCAGCACCGTGTAGACGACCGCGTAGCCGACAAAGGTCGCGAATGTCAGCCACATCGTCAGCGGATTCACGAATGCATACAGCACCCACATGCCGATGCCGCCGATCAGTCCGGAGAAGAGCAGCGCCTGAAGTGCCGAGAGTTCGCCGCGCGGCATCGGGCGCATCCGCGTTCGAGCCATCTTCGCGTCGATGTGCTGCTCGATCAGGGAGTTGACCGCGAACGCGGCGCCGGCAAGCAGCCACACGCCCAGCGTCGCGACCGCCACCCGGCCGAGCGGCGGCAGTTCCCGCGTCGACAGGAACATGCCGATCACCGTGCAGAACAGCGCGAGCTGGGTCACGCGCGGCTTCGTCAGCGCCCAGTACTGGGACGCCATGTGACTCAGCGTTCGTTCGGCGGCGGACAACTCGTGCATGGGCGGGGCGAAGGGAATGGACTGCGGGAGAACGACTTATTTTACCGGCCCGAGCGAAGCCGGTACGTGACAACGACCAGCAGGGCCACCAGCAGGGCGGCGCCGCCGCTGTGGGCCACCGCAAGCGCGAGCGGCCACTGCAGCACAACGTTCGACATCCCGGTGGCAAATTGCAGCAGCAGGAGCACGAGGATGGCCCGCGCCGGCCCCTTCAGCCCCGGCGCGCTCCAGATTTGCCACAGCAGCGCGCCCAGCACGAGGATCACGGCGATCGCAAACAGCCGATGCACCCAGTGGATCGCGACCAACGACTGGAAGGGAATGGCTTCGCCGTCGCCGGTCATGCCGAGCGGGCGCCAGAGCGTGAACGCATGCGCGAAGTCCATGGTCGGCACCAATTGCCCCTGGCACAACGGAAAGTCCGGGCAGGCCATGACCGCGTAGTTGGTGCTGACCCAGCCGCCGAGCGCGACCTGCAGCAGCACGACCGCCAGCGCGAGAACCGCGAGCCGCGCTGCGGAGCCCGAGGCCCGCACGTGCACGACCTCGCCCTCGCGCAGCGCCAGCCATACGAGCAGCGCCAGCAGTCCGACGCCTCCGAGCAAGTGGATCGTGACGATGACCGGCTGCAGTTTCATCGTGACCGTGAGCGCTCCGAAGGCGCCCTGCGCGATCACCCAGGCAAGCGCGGCGGTCGCCAGCCACGGTGACCGTCCGCCTTCGCGTCGCCAGCGGGTCCACGACTGGACCGCCAGGATGATGATCAGCAAGCCGACGCCCATCGCGAAGTAGCGGTGGGCCATCTCGATCCACGCCTTGGTCATCGTGACCGGCCCGCTCGGCAGCGCCGTCTCCGCCGCGCGTATCGACTCACCGGCGGCCAGCGGATTCGAGTGTCCGTAGCAGCCCGGCCAGTCCGGGCAGCCGAGCCCGGAGTCGGTCAGCCGCGTGAAGCTGCCGAACATGATCAGGTCGAGCGTGAGGAACGCCGTGACCCACGCGAGCTTGCGGAACTTGTGCGGGTCGCGCGAGTAGCGGACGTACGCCAGGGGGACGGCGGCGACGAGCACGCCCTTGAGAGCGAGCAGCAGCAAGGCCTCGGCGGTCACGTCAGTCCTTGCCGCGCTCGACGCGGGTCCACAGCGAGGCGGCTTTCATCAGGCGCGCGATGTCGCCTTTCGTGCCCTTCGGATCGGGATTGCGGGGCCAGCGCAGCATCAGGTTGCCGAGCGGATCGATCACCCAGATGTGGTCGCGCAGGTTCGCGTCGGGTGCGTCGGGCAGCGCCAGGAAGGCGCGGAGATCGCGCTCGTCGACCCGCACGAAGTGAGTGCCCTCGTGCTCGCGCATGAGCATGGTGGACAGGGGCTCGCGATCGGTGATGAGCCAGAGCCGCTCGATCTCCTCGCGCCCCTTGCCCGTCATGGTGCGTTGCTGCCGCATGTGGAAGAGCTTCGACTGGCAGTGCTCGTCGCAGGCACCGCCGTCGACCATGACGAACACCCACTTGTCCTTCAGCGAACGGAGGTCGAAGGCCGTGCCGTCGATGGCGGTCGCGGGAATCGACGGCACCGCCCGCTGCGGCTCGACGAGCGTCCCGTAGTTGACGCGGCCGGACGGCGGCATCACGTAGTAAGCGAAGTACGACGCAAGGATCGGCGCGAGCGTGACGGCGATCAGGAGGTACAGCACGCGATTGCGCCGCCAGTGGCTCACCGGCTTCGCTGGGGCTTCGTTCA
>Ga0209254_10004202_pt1 | contig 13185 bp, 10 predicted proteins | sample FrelakmetDIP11DI_FD_187148 | JGI IMG/M metagenome (GOLD analysis project Ga0209254, IMG submission 187148) | Freshwater lake sediment microbial communities from the University of Notre Dame, USA, for methane emissions studies - DIP11 DI (SPAdes)... | ecosystem: Environmental > Aquatic >...
AAGCGGCGGTCGAGGTGGAAGACTTCCTTGACCTGGGTGTCGACGAACTCGACCACCATCTCGACGAAGGCCTGGCCCTTGCCCGGCACGCCGGAGGTCGCCTTGCGCGCGGCCGCATAGAAGAGCCCCAGCGCCAGGAAGCCCGTCAGCACCGACATGAAGATGGTGTCGATGTGCCAGGTCCAGAACCCTTCGCCGACCTTCAGGTGCGTCAGGTGGTGGGTGATGTATTCGGTGCTGTTCGCGGGTCCTTGGCCAGCCATGATCAGTCCGCAACTCCGAATGTTCGTTTCGTGTTCTGCGCGCCCGCGCGGGCCGCCCCAAACCAGTATCCGAAGAAGGTCGCGACATAGGCGGCGAGCAGGGCCACCGCATCGACCTTCGTTGACCGGAACGCCACCACCAGCAGGGCCAGGGTGAAGCCGACCTTCACGACCCAGCCGGAGAAGAAGCTCCAGGCCACCCGCTGCGCGCTTGCGCCCTCGCCGTGCCGCAGCATCGCGACCGCCATCAGCGACGTCGCCGCGACACCGATCCCGCCCCCGAGCAGCGCCGACGCGCCGGAACGGGAACCCCACACCGCGAGGCAGGCGGCCGCAACGACCACCCCGAGCAACACCTGCCAGAGCACGACGCGCATCGCACGTCGCCGCCCCTGCTGGATCTCCGCGTTGCTCAAGGCCTCACACCTGCGTCCGGGCAACAAAAAAGCCACGTCATGTGCCGGGCGCTTCCGGCCACGGGTGGCATTTCGAACCGCTGCCCGGGCACGCCATGCTGCACTGCACAGCTTCCGGAAGGCCGCAAATTATATCTGGTCTTTTTGCACTGCTTCAATGCAGCAAACGCTGTTAACACCTTGGGCCGCCTGCGTCTTACACGGATGCCGTCCGCGGGTTCCCAAGACTCGGGCGGCCACAACCGGAACGAGCGACGGCTTCTTTGAGTATTCAGTGAAACTGAATAGTGATGCTTCCGGCCTCTTCGCTATCAAGGTGAAAATAAATAAAATCCGCACAATCGCGGCAGCGTTGAGTGGCGCCCGTCCACCGTTACGCCACGACTTGCCGGAGCCGGTCCCGGTGCCTGGCACCGGGCGCCCGTCACTGGATGTGCGCGAGGATGCCGTCGAGCTCGTCGAGGCTGTTGTACGCGATGACCAGCCGACCCCGACCCTTCGCACCCTGCTGCAGCTGCACCCGCGCGCCGAGCTTGTCGGTGAGGTCCTGCTCCAGCCGGGCGACGTTCGGGTCCCGGCGCGGCGGCTCACGGTCGCCGGTGTCGTCCTTGCCGGTGGCGAGCCGCCGCACCAGCGCCTCGGTCTCGCGAACCGACAAGCCCTTTTTCGCGACCAGCAGAGCCACCTCGGCCTGCTGGCGCGGCGTCGCGAGCCCAAGCAGCGCGCGGGCGTGACCCATCTCGAGCTGCCGAGTCTCGACCAGCGTCTTGACCTCCTCGCCAAGCTCCAGCAGCCGCAGCAGGTTGCTCACCGCGGCGCGCGAGCGCCCCACGGCGTCGGCCGCCGTCTGATGCGTCATGTCGAACTCGCGGATCAGCCGGTCGAGCGCGCGGGCTTCCTCCAGCGGGTTGAGGTTCTCGCGCTGGATGTTCTCGATCAGCGACATCGCGACGGCAGCGTCGTCCGGCACGTTGCGGATGACGGCCGGAATGGCGTGCAGGCCCGCCATCTGGGCGGCGCGCCAGCGGCGCTCGCCGGCGATGATCTCGTAGCGCAGCGGCTCACCCGTGCGCTGCGCGGCCAGCGGTCGAACCACGATCGGCTGCACCACGCCCTGGGCGCGGATGGAGTCGGCAAGTTCCTGCAGGCTCTCCGGCCGCATGTCGAGGCGCGGCTGGTAGCGGCCGCGCTGCAGCAGGTCCACGGGAATCCGGGCGAGCTCCTCATCGAGCGGCGGCGCGGGCGCTCCGGCCGGGGCGCCATCCGGCGGGGCGGGGCGGGGGGTGCCGAGCAGCGCTTCGAGGCCCCGGCCGAGACTGGGTCGCTTGGTTGCCATGGTCGATATTATGCCGGCCACACCGCGGCGACGCAGACCGCAGAACGATTCGCACCGCGGCCGGGAGCCGAAGCATGCGCCTGATCACGGCCGTCGCCGCTTGCCTGCTCGCGTGTGCCCCGGCATCCGCGGCGCCGGCCGACGCGAGCGGACCGTTCAACCGCGGCGACGACGGGCCGTTGCTGATCGGCTCGGCCGGCCGCTTCGTCCTCGTCGATCAGGTGGACGACCCGTACCTGATCGGCCTGCAGTACCGTGGAGCCGCGCGTACCGGCTGGGCATTGCGGCCCGGAATCGGGGCGGATGCCGGGGCGGACAACCTGTGGTTCGTGTACGCCGACGTGGCGCGCGACTTCGCGCTGCCGCAACAGTGGTTCGTGACGCTGAGCTTCGGTGCTGGCTGGTTTGCCAACGGCGAGCGGGTCGGCGCTGACTTCGACCTGGAGTTCAGGAGCGGGATCGCGGTGGCGCGCCGTCTGGGGTCGGGCGCGCGGCTGGGGCTGGCCGGTTACCACGTCTCCAATGGCGGGCTCGACCGCCCGAACTACGGTGCGGAGGCGTTGGTGCTGTTCCTGGCACTGCCGGTCAGGCGTTAGCGTCCGATGCATCGTCCCGCGGCGCGGCGTTGGACGCCAGCAGCAGGGCCTCCTCCTCGCGCCGGATCAGTTCCCCGGCGAGCGCGAGGTAGGCGAGCGCGCCGCGCGAGTCCTTGTCGTGGTACATGGCCGCCTTGCCGAAGCTCGGCGCCTCCGCGAGGCGCACGTTGCGCGGGATCACCGTGCGGAACACCTTGTCGCCGAAGTGCATGATGAGCTGCGCGGAGACCTCGTTGCTGAGGTTGTTGCGCGGGTCGAACATGGTGCGCAGGATGCCCTCGAGCTCGAGCCGCGGGTTCGCCGTGGCGCGGATCTGACCGACGGTGTCCATGAGTGCCGAGAGGCCCTCGAGCGCGTAGTACTCGCACTGCATGGGCACGAGCACGGTATCCGCCGCCACGAGTGCATTCAGCGTGAGCAGGTTGAGTGCCGGCGGGCAGTCGATGATCACGACGTCGTAGAGATCGCGCAGCGGCGCGAGTGCGTTCCGCAGCCGCAACTCGCGGCCCTCGACACCCGTGAGCTGGACCTCGGCGGCCACGAGGTCCTGGTTGCCGGGCAGCACCGTAAAGCCGCCCGGCTCGACGGGCCGCAGCACCGCCGCGGCGTCGACCTCGCCGAGCAGCACGTCGGTAAGTGAACGCTCGAGGGCGCGCTTGTCCACGCCGCAGCCCATGGTGGCGTTGCCTTGCGGGTCGCTGTCCACCAGCAGCACTTTGCGCCGCGTCGCCGCCAGCGACGCCGCGAGGTTCACGGCGGTCGTGGTCTTGCCGACGCCGCCTTTCTGGTTCGCAACCGCGATGACGCGTTTCATGGGGCGGGAAGCATACCCGAGCGTCAGTCAGCCGCCCGTCCTGTCGTGCGAGCGGGTGAGTTCCACCAGGTGCCGCTGCTCGTCGAGGCCCGGCACGGCGAGCGGATGCACTGCGACGACCTTCCAGCCGTTCAGCTTCCCGGCGAGTTCGTCCTCGGGATAACGCCCCTTCATCGCGAGCAGGCGTCCGCCGCCGGCGAGCAGCGGCGCCGCAAACCGGACCAGCTCGGCGAGCGGGCCGACTGCGCGCGCGAGTACGGTATCGAAGCGGACCTCGGGCCGGAAGGCCTCGCCACGCGCCTGGACGACCTCGACGTTCGGCAGCGCGAGCGTGTCGCGCACGTGCTCGAGGAAGCGGCACTTCTTGCCGGTGGACTCGATCAGCGTGAAGTGGCGGGCGGGTTCGACGATCGCGAGCGGGATGCCCGGGAAACCCGCGCCACTGCCGACGTCTGCGATGCGCTCGCCGCGCAGGAACGGCCGCACGCTCAGGCTGTCGAGGACGTGCTTGGTGACCTGCTGTCCGCGTTCGCGGATGGCCGTGAGGTTCATCCGCGTGTTCCAGTCGTCGAGCAGGTCGAGGTGGGCGATGAGCAGCCCCGCCTGCTCCTCGGTGAGCTCGAGGCCGAGCTCGCGGGCGCCGTCGGCCAGGGTGTCGGTCAGCGTCATGCCTTCACCATCGCTGCGACGAACTCGTGCACCGGCGTCGCCTCGAGCTTCGCGCGATCGGCGAACAGCGCGCGGATCCGGTCCGACTGCGCGGTTGCGAAGTGCGCGGCGACGCTGGCCTCGAACTTCCTCACCAGGGCCGGGATGCCCTCGGCTCGGCGCTTGCGATGTCCGAGCGGCACGTCGATCTGGGCGCGACCGGTGGACGTGCCGTCCTTGAAGAACACCTGCACCGCGTTGCCGATGTGGCGCTTGCCGGCGTCGTAGTACTCCTCGGTGAACGTGGTGTTCTCGCGCACCAGCATCCGGTCGCGCAGCGCGTCCACGCGCGGGTCGCGGGCCACATCGTCCTCGTAGTCGGAGGCCGTGAGCCGGCCGAAGATCAGCGGGATCGCCGTCATGTACTGCAGGCAGTGGTCGCGATCGGCGGGGTTCGCGAGCGGACCCGTCTTGTCGATGATGCGCACGGCCGGCTCCTGCGTCTCGATCACCACGTGGTCGATGTCCTCGAGGCGGTCGCTGACCAGCGGGTGCAACTGCATCGCGCACTCCACCGCGGTCTGCGCGTGGAACTCGGCAGGGAAGGCAATCTTGAAGAGCACGTTCTCCATCACGTAGCTGCCGTAGCCCCGCGGGAAGCGGAACGGCTTGCCCCGGAAGAGCACGTCGTAGAAGCCCCAGGTCTCCGCGGAGAGCGCCGAAGGATAGCCCATCTCGCCCGCGACCGAGATCAGCGCGAGGCGCACGGCGCGGCTCGCGGCGTCGCCCGCCGCCCAGCTCTTGCGCGACCCGGTGTTGGGCGCATGGCGGTAGGTGCGCAGCGCGCCGCCGTCGATCCAGGCGTTCGACACCGCGTCGATCACCTGCTGCCGGGTGCCGCCGAGCATCTGCGTCACGACCGCGGTCGAGGCCACCCGCACGAGCAGCACGTGGTCGAGGCCGACGCGGTTGAAGCTGTTCTCGAGGCCGATCACGCCCTGGATCTCGTGCGCCTTGATCATCGCCGTGGTGACGTCGCGGACCGTGAGCGGCCTGCGCCCTTCGGCGATGGCACGGCGCGACAGCCAGTCGGCGACCGGGAGGATGGCGCCGAGGTTGTCGGACGGGTGACCCCACTCCGCGGCGAGCCAGGTGTCGTTGAAGTCGAGCCAGCGGATCATCGCGCCGAGATTGAACGCGGCCTGCACCGGATCGAGATCGAAGGAAGTGCCCGGCACGCGGGCGCCGCCCGCCATCACCGCACCCGGCACCACCGGCCCGAGGAGCTTCGTGCAGGCCGGGTACTTGAGGGCCTGGAAGCCGCAGGCGAGGCTGTCCATCAGGCAATGGAACGCGGTCTCGCGGGCGAGCTCGCTGTCGATCGGGTAGTCGCAGGCGTATTGGGCGATGTCCACCAGGACCGCGTCGGGCTCCGGTCGCCGGGCGAAACTGGGGTCGGGCGGTGACACGCTTGCTTGCGGAACGGTCCGGCCGACGGGCCCGGCCGCTAGAACGAGTCGCCGGGCACGCGCACCCATCCTTCCATCAGGACCCGGGCGCTGCGGCTCATGATCGCCTTGGTGACCGTCCAGCGGCCGTCGACCTGTTTCGCTTCCGCGCCGACCTTCAGGGTGCCGGAGGGATGTCCGAAGCGCACTGCGTTGCGCGCGCAGCCACCCGCGGCGAGGTTGACCAGGGTGCCCGGGATCGCAGCCGCGGTGCCGACGGCGACGGCCGCCGTGCCCATCATCGCGTGATGCAGCTTGCCCATCGACAGCGCGCGCACCAGCAGGTCGATTTCGCCGGCCGCGACCGGCTTACCGCTGGAGGCGACGTAGTCGGCCGGGGGGGCGATGAAGGCAACCTTGGGCGTGTGCTGGCGCTTCGCGGCCTCCTCGAGCGTCCTGATCAGGCCCATGCGCAGCGCGCCGTGCGTGCGGATGGTCTCGAACATCGCGAGCGCCTTTGCGTCGCCGTTGATGGTGTCCTGCAGCTCCGTACCCGTGCAGCCGACGGCGTCCGCATTCACGAAAATGGTCGGGATACCGGCATTGATCATCGTCGCCTTCAGCATCCCGACGCCGGGCACGTCGAGATCGTCGACGAGATTCCCGGTGGGGAACATCGCGCCGCCTGAGCCTTCCTCCTCTGCCGCAGGTTCCAGGAACTCGATCTGCACCTCGGCCGCGGGAAAGGTCACGCCGTCGAGCTCGAACTCGCCGGTTTCCTGCACGGCGCCGTTCGCGACCGGCACGTGCGCGACGATGGTCTTGCCGATGTTCGCCTGCCAGATCCGCACGGTCACGATGCCGTCCTCGGGTATGCGAGCGGCGTCAACGAGCCCGTTGCCAACGGCGAAGGGCCCGACGGCGGCGGAGAGGTTGCCGCAGTTGCCGCTCCAGTCCACGAAGGCCTTGTCGATGGACACCTGGCCGAACAGGTAGTCGACGTCGTGATCCGGCCGGCTGCTCTTCGAGAGGATGACCGCCTTGCTGGTGCTCGAGGTCGCACCGCCCATGCCGTCGATCTGCTTGCCGTAGGGGTCCGGGCTACCGATGACGCGCAGCAGCAGCGCATCGCGCGCCGCGCCCGGCGCCTGGGCGGCGACGGGCAGGTCCTGCAGGCGGAAGAACACGCCTTTGCTGGTGCCGCCGCGCATGTAGGTGGCGGGAATGCGGATCTGCGCGGGGTGCTTCATGCGGCGGACGATGCCTCGAGGAAGTCTTTTGCAAAGCGCTGCAGGACGCCGCCGGCCTCGTAGATCGACACTTCCTCGGCGGTGTCGAGGCGGCAGGTCACGGGCACGTCCACCCGCTCGCCGTTCCTGCGCCGGATCACGAGCGTGAGGTCGGCGCGCGGCCTGCGCTCGCCGGTCACGTCGAAGGTCTCGGTGCCATCAATACCCAATGTGCGCCGGTTGACGGCAGGCTTGAACTCGAGCGGCAGCACGCCCATGCCGACGAGGTTGGTGCGGTGGATGCGCTCGAAGCCCTCGGCGACGATCGCCTCCACGCCGGCGAGGCGCACGCCCTTGGCGGCCCAGTCGCGCGAGGAACCCTGCCCGTAGTCGGCGCCGGCGACGATGATGAGCGGCTGCCTGCGCGACAGGTAGGTCTCGATCGCCTCCCACATGCGGGTGACCCGGCCCTCGGGCTCGATGCGCGCCAGCGAACCCGGCTTGATCGTGCCGTCCACGACGACCATCTCGTTCTTCAGCGTGGGATTGGCGAAGGTCGCTCGCAGCGCGGTGAGGTGGTCGCCGCGGTGCGTGGCATAAGAGTTGAAATCCTCCTCGGGCAATCCCATTTTCGCAAGGTACTCGCCCGCCGCGCTGTCCAGCAGGATGGCGTTCGAAGGCGAGAGGTGATCGGTGGTGATGTTGTCGCCGAGCACCGCCAGCGGACGCAGCCCCGCCAGCGACCGCTCGCCGGCCAGCGCGCCTTCCCAGTACGGCGGGCGGCGGATGTACGTGCTCATCGGGCGCCAGTCGTACAGCGGACTCACCTTCTCGCCCGTGTCCGCGCGGCGCTCGAACATCGGGATGTACACCTTGCGGAACTGCTCAGGTCTGACGCTCGCGGCGACGATCGAGTCGATCTCCTCGTCCGACGGCCAGAGGTCCTTCAGCGTGATCGGCCTGCCTTCGGCGTCGGTGCCCAGCGCGTCCTTCTCGATGTCGAAGCGGATGGTGCCGGCGATCGCGTAGGCCACCACCAGCGGCGGCGAGGCGAGGAAGGCCTGCTTCGCATACGGGTGGATGCGGCCGTCGAAGTTGCGGTTGCCCGAAAGCACCGCGGTCGCGTACAGGTCGCGGTCGATGATCTCCTTCTGGATCGCCGGATCCAGCGCGCCGGACATCCCGTTGCAGGTGGTGCAGGCGAACGCCACGATGCCGAAGCCGAGCTTCTCGAGCTCCGGCAGCAGGCCCGCTTCCTCGAGGTACAGCGCCACGGTCCGCGACCCCGGCGCCAGCGAGCTCTTCACCCAGGGCTTGCGGGTGAGGCCGCGCCGGTTGGCGTTGCGCGCCAGCAGGCCGGCCGCGATCACGTTGCGCGGGTTGCTGGTGTTGGTGCAGCTGGTGATCGCCGCGATGATGACGGCGCCGTCCGGCATCCGGCCGGGCACGTCCTTCCATGGGCCCGCGATGCCCTTCGCGGCGAGCTCGCTGGTCGCGACGCGCGCGTGGGGGTTGCTCGGCCCCGCCAAGTTGCGCACCACGCTCGAGAGGTCGAACGCCAGCATGCGCTCGTACTCGGCGGTCTTCAGGGCCCCGGCCCACAGGCCCGCCGTCTTCGCGTAGGTCTCGACGAGCTTCACCTGCGCGTCGTCGCGGCCGGTGAGCCTGAGGTACCGGAGCGTCTGCTCGTCGATGTAGAACATCGCGGCGGTGGCGCCGTACTCCGGCGCCATGTTCGAGATGGTCGCGCGGTCCCCGAGCGTCAGCGCCGCCGCACCCTCGCCATGGAACTCGAGGTACGCACCGACCACCTTCGACTTGCGCAGGAACTCGGTCAGCGCCAGCACCACATCCGTCGCGGTGATGCCGGGCCCGGGCCGGCCGGTGAGCTCGACGCCCACGATGTCCGGCAGGCGCATCCAGGAGGCGCGTCCGAGCATCACGTTCTCGGCCTCGAGGCCACCGACGCCGATCGCGATCACGCCGAGCGCGTCCACGTGCGGCGTGTGGCTGTCGGTCCCCACGAGCGTATCCGGGTACGCCACGCCGTCCTTCGCGTGCACCACCGGCGACATCCGCTCCAGGTTGATCTGGTGCATGATGCCGTTGCCCGGCGGGATCACCTCCACGTTCTCGAACGCGAGCTTCGTCCACTCGATGAAGTGGAAACGATCCTCGTTGCGGCGGTCCTCGATGGCGCGGTTCTTGGCGAACGCTTCCGGGTCGTCGCCGCCGCACTCGACCGCGAGCGAGTGATCCACGATCAGCTGCACCGGCACCACGGGATTGACCTTGGCCGGGTCGCCGCCCTGCGCGGCGATGGCGTCGCGCAGGCCGGCGAGATCCACGAGCGCGGTCTGTCCGAGGATGTCGTGGCACACGACCCGCGCCGGGAACCACGGGAAGTCGCGATCGCGCCTGCGCTCGATGAGCTGGCGGAGCGATTCGCCCAGGATCGCGGGATCGCAGCGGCGCACGAGGTTCTCGGCGAGTACGCGCGAGGTGTACGGCAGCGCGTCGTAGGCGCCCGGGCGGATCGCGTCGACGGCCGATCGCGCGTCGAAGTAGTCGAGCTTCGTGCCGGGCAGCGGTTTACGGTGTGCAGTGTTCATGGACGGAACGCGGGCCGGGAGTCGCAGCAGGCAGCGGGCCGGCGGCGGCGCCCCTCGGGCCTCAGCCGCGCCTGTCGAGCGGCACGAACTCGCGGTCCTCGGGGCCCGTGTAGTTCGCGCTCGGGCGGATGATCTTGCCGTCGATGCGCTGCTCGATCACGTGCGCGCTCCAGCCGGTGGTGCGCGAGATCACGAACAGCGGCGTGAACATCGCCGTGGGCACGCCCATCACGTGATAGGACACGGCCGAGAACCAGTCGAGGTTCGGGAACATCTTCTTGACGTCCCACATGACCGATTCGAGGCGCTCGGCGATGTCGTACAGCTTCATGTCGCCGGCCTCCCGCGAGAGCTCGCGCGCGACTTCCTTGATCACCTTGTTGCGCGGGTCGGAGACCGTGTAGACCGGGTGACCGAAGCCGATCACCACTTCCTTGTTGGCCACGCGCGCGCGGATGTCGGCCTCGGCCTCGTCCGGGTTCCCGTACCGGCTCTGGATGTCGAAGGCGACCTCGTTGGCACCGCCGTGCTTGGGGCCGCGCAGCGCGCCGATGGCGCCGGTGATGCAGGAGTACAGGTCGGAGCCGGTGCCGGCGATCACGCGTGCCGTGAACGTCGAGGCGTTGAACTCGTGCTCGGCGTAGAGGTTGAGCGAGGTGTGCATCGCCTTGACCCACGGCTGCGGCGGCGGCGCGCCGTGCAGCATGTGCAGGAAGTGCCCGCCGATCGAGTCGTCGTCGGTCTCCACGTCGATGCGCTCGCCCGTGTGGCTGTAGCGATACCAGTAGGCGAGCATCGAGCCCAGGCTGGCAAGCAGGCGGTCCGCGATGTCGCGCGCGCCGGCCACGCTGTGGTCGTCCTTCTCCGGCAGCGTGCAGCCGAGCACCGACACGCCGGTGCGCATCACGTCCATCGGGTGGCTGGCCGCGGGCAGGGTCTCGAGCGTGTCGAGCACCGTGGCCGGGAGGCCGCGCAGGCGCTTCAGCTTCGCCTTGTAGCCCTTGAGCTCGGACGCGTTCGGCAGATTGCCGTGGATCAGCAGGTGGGCCACCTCCTCGAACTCGCAGTTCTCGGCGAGGTCGAGGATGTCGTAGCCGCGGTAGTGCAGGTCGTTGCCGCTGCGACCGACGGTGCACAACGCCGTGTTGCCGGCGGTCACACCGGATAGCGCGACGGACTTCTTGGGCTTGAAGCCCGCGGCAGGGGTGCTCTCGGTGCTCATGGTTCTTTCGCCTCGCGTCGGAACAGTTCGTCGAGCTTGCGCTCGTAGTCGTGGTAGCCGAGCACGTCGTACAGGTCGGTGCGCGTCTGCATGAGATCGAGCACGTGCTTCTGCGTGCCCTCGCGACGCAGCGCACCGTACACCGCCTCGGCCGCCTTCGACATCGCGCGGAAGGCCGACAGCGGGTAGAGCACGAGCTGCACGCCGGCACTGGCGAGCTCGGCGACGGTGAAGAGTGGCGTCTTCCCGAACTCGGTGATGTTGGCGAGCACCGGGACGTGAACCGCGGCGGTGAACTGCCGGTACTCGTCGAGCGTGGTGAGCGCCTCGGCGAAGATCATGTCCGCGCCCGCCTCGACGTAGCGCTGCGCCCGCTCGATGGCCGCCTGCTGACCCTCGCCGGCGTGCGCGTCGGTGCGCGCCATGATCACGAACTGGCCGTCGCTGCGACCGTCCACGGCGGCGCGGATGCGGTCCACCATCTCCTCCGCGGTCACCAGCGCCTTGCCGGGCCGGTGGCCGCAGCGCTTTGCCTGCACCTGGTCCTCGAGATGACAGCCCGCGGCGCCGGAGCGCACCAGGTCGGCGATGGTGCGGGAGATGTTGAACGCGGCGCCCCAGCCGGTGTCGGCGTCCACGAGCAGCGGCAGTTCGCTCGCCGAGGCGATGCGGCGCACGTCCTCGCAGACGTCGTTCAGGCTGGTGATGCCGAGGTCGGGCAGGCCGAAGGAGGCGTTCGCGACGCCGGCACCGGACAGGTAAATCGCGCGGAATCCGGCGCGTTCAGCGAGCAGGGCGCTGTAGGCGTTGACGGTGCCCACGACCTGCAGCGGTCGCTCCTGTGTCAGCGCGGCACGCAGCCGTGCGCCAGCGGAAGTCGGTGCGGTCATGGGGCGCTCTTTTCCCGGTGCAGTTGAGCGCCGGAAATAATAGCGCAGAAGCGGCTAGGACGCCGGACCGAGCATCCCCGCTTCGCGCAGCTGGTCCACGATCGCCGTGGCCGACTCCTCGGGCGTCGCCCGGGCCGTGTCGAGGTAGATCTCCGGCGTCTCCGGGGGCTCGTACGGCGAGTCGATACCGGTGAAGTTCTTGAGTTCGCCGCGGCGGGCCTTCTTGTAGAGGCCCTTCACGTCGCGGGACTCCGCCACGGCGAGCGGCGTGTCCACGTGCACCTCGAAGAACTCGCCGGGGTCGAACAGCGAGCGCGCCATGCGGCGCTCGGCGCGGAACGGCGAGATGAACGACACCATCACGATCAGGCCGGCCTCGGTCATCAGCTTGGCCACCTCGGCGACGCGGCGGATGTTCTCGACGCGGTCGGCGTCGGTGAACCCGAGGTCGCGGTTCAGGCCGTGGCGGACGTTGTCGCCGTCGAGCAGGTAGGTGTGGCGGCCGAGCGCGTGCAGCTGCTTCTCGACGAGGTTGGCGATGGTGGACTTGCCGGCGCCCGAGAGGCCGGTGAACCACAGCGCGCAGGGCTTCTGGCCCTTGAGCGCGGCGCGCGAGCCCTTGTTGATGTCGAGCGCCTGCCAGTGGATGTTCTGCGAGCGGCGTAGCGCGAAGTGCACGAGGCCCGCACCCACGGTGGCGTTGGTCAGGCGGTCGATCAGGATGAAGCCGCCGGTGTCGCGGTTCTCGTTGTAGGGATCGAAGGCGATCGCGTGATCGAGCGAGACGTTGCACACCCCGATCTCGTTGAGCGCCAGCTTCTTGGCCGCGAGGTGCTCGAGCGTGTTGACGTTCACCTTGTACTTCGGTTCGGTGATCGTGGCGCTCACCTGCCGCGTGCCGATCTTCATCCAGTAGGGGCGGCCCGGCAGCATGGGCTCGTCCGCCATCCAGATGAGGGTGGTCTCGAACTGGTCGGCGACCGCGGGCGGCGCGGAGGCCGCGGCGAGCACGTCGCCGCGGCTCACGTCGATCTCGTCCTCGAGCGTGAGCGTGACGGACTGCCCGGCCACGGCGCGATCGAGGTCACCGTCCATCGTCACGATGCGAGCCACGCGGCTCTCGCGTCCGGACGGCAGCGCCTTCACCCGGTCGCCGGGGCTCACGGTGCCGCCCACGATGGTGCCCGCGAAGCCGCGGAAGTCGAGGTTCGGTCGGTTGACCCACTGCACGGGCAGCCGGAACGGCTGGTGCTGCACGCTGTCCTCGATCTCGACGGTCTCGAGGTAGCCCATGAGCGTCGGCCCGTGGTACCAGCGCGTGTTCTCGCTCGGCGCGATGATGTTGTCGCCCCGGAGGCCCGACACCGGGATCGCCACGATGTCCTCGAGGCCGATCTGCTTCGCGAAGTCGCGGTACTCGGCCACGATCGTGTCGAAGATCTCGTGGGAGTAGTCGACGAGGTCCATCTTGTTGATCGCGAGCACCACCTTGCGGATGCCGATCAGCGAGACGAGGTAGCTGTGCCGGCGCGTCTGCGTGAGCACGCCCTTGCGCGCGTCGATCAGGATCACGGCGAGGTCCGCCGTCGAGGCGCCCGTCACCATGTTGCGCGTGTACTGCTCGTGCCCCGGCGTGTCGGCGACGATGAACTTGCGCTTGTCGGTGGAGAAGAAGCGGTAGGCGACGTCGATGGTGATGCCCTGCTCGCGC
>Ga0209254_10004203_pt1 | contig 13183 bp, 11 predicted proteins | sample FrelakmetDIP11DI_FD_187148 | JGI IMG/M metagenome (GOLD analysis project Ga0209254, IMG submission 187148) | Freshwater lake sediment microbial communities from the University of Notre Dame, USA, for methane emissions studies - DIP11 DI (SPAdes)... | ecosystem: Environmental > Aquatic >...
ATATCCGACACGATAGCCCGTTCCCTCATGAGGAGAGCGTTCAGAAGAGAGCTCTTGCCCACGTTGGGTTTGCCAACGATGGCGGTCCTCACCCCTTGTTCCAGCGCGCGGCCTACGAAGGCGGTGCGCAGTAGGTGCGCCAGCTCATCGCGCACGGAGCTCAGGCCTTCCGCCAGCGACTCCCAATCCAGCGAGTCCACATCCTCGTCGGAGAAATCCACCGTGGCTTCAATGTGCGCAAGAAGAACCACCAATTCTCTGCGCAGGGAACGAAGCTTGTCCGAAAGCCCACCCTCCAACTGGCGCACCGATACCCTCAACGCTCCCGAGCTGCGCGCGGCAACGATCGCAGCCACGCTCTCGGCTTGAGTCAGATCGATCCGCCCATTCAGGAAGGCCCGCCGCGTGAATTCCCCCGGCTCCGCGAGCCGGGCCCCCAGACGGACCATCAACCGCAGCACGGCCCGCTGCGCGGCCAGGCCCCCGTGGGAATGAAACTCGACTACATCCTCACGGGTGTACGAGCGCGGAGCCCGCATGACTGCCAGGAGGACCTCGTCAACGGGCACGCCGTCATCAGGGTCCACGACTCTTCCGTACAGCAGGCGGTACGTCTCCCCCTGATCCAAGGGCATACCCCGAGCAGGGTGGAAAGCGGACTCGGCGATCGAGATCGCCCCCGGCCCGCTCATCCGCACGATACCAATGGCTCCTAGTCCGGTAGCCGTCGACACAGCAACGATGGTGTCTTCGCCCCAGCCTGCATCTTCAGGCTCGGCTTCACCCGCTGCTGGCTCGTCCACCACTTTGGGCTCCTCCGCCGCTGCGGGCTCGTCCGCCGCGGTCGGCTGTGCGGTGAGGTTCTTCTGATCACCGGGCGCGTGGGACATCTGACTTTCTTCTCGCTGGTTTGCGTTTCTCGGTGATTCTTGGCGGTTCTTGCAGTCGGGCGGATCCTGGGGCTGAGATGATGCCAGAAAACGCGCTAGGCGACCACAAACGCGCGCCCCCCGGATGCGGACGGGCACGCGTCCGCATCCACGGTTCAGCCGATCACGGCACGCTTCCGCTACTCGGAATGCACCCGTCGGCAAACCGGCACCAGCTGGCAAACCGGAGGCCACTTAGAGACGCCGGCGCACTTCTCGGAGCAACCTCGCAGGTGGAAGACCGCCTCGCGCGCCTCACACGACTCGCGCGCCTCACACGACTCGCAGGCCTCGCACGCCTCGCGGGCCTCACACGACTCGCGGGCCGCGCGGTTGCCTCACGCAAGCCGCCTAACCACGAGGTCAACGCACGGGCGAGATCACCACCGAACGGTTGGGTTCCCGCCCCTGGCTGGCCGTGACCACGTCATTTCGACCCTTCAGCGAGAGATGGACGATCTTCCGTTCGGCTGGGCTCATGGGGGCGAGCTCCACCGGCCTGCCTCGCTTGATAGCTTCCTGGGCCTTGCGAAGAGCTACCCGCTCGATCTGTTGCCGCCGCCGTTCCTTGTAGCCCTCAGCGTCTAACTCCACATGCTTGCGCCGTGCGTGCGCCCCAGGGAACACGGCGATGCTCGCGAGATACTCCACGGCGTCGATCGTCTGTCCTCGGCGGCCGATAAGGATACCCAGGTCCTCCCCGGTGATTTCCGCACGCAGTTCATCGGGGGTTTCGCTGAGGCGCACCTTCGCGGTAAGTCCGAGCTCCGTCACCAAGCGTTGCAGAAACGCGCGCAAGCGCTCGGCCTCCGCGCTGTCGGCCAACCCGTCTTCGCGATCGCTTTGATCGCCTGCCTCGGCATAGCTGTCGTCGTATTCTTCGCTCTCTTCGTAATCGACTTCGGATCCGTCGACGAGCAGTTCCGCCGGCTGGGCATCTGCCCCAGGACCGTAGAAATCGAACACTTCGTCCACGAGCGCGACCTCAACGATGGCATCGACGGCGCCCGCTCCCATGAACCCCTCCTCCGGAGGGATCACGATGGTAACTTCGTATTGGTCCTCAGCTAGCTCTCCCGGCGCGAAATCAAGTTCGGCCAGAGCTCTTTGGACGGCCTGCTCCACTGTTCGGCCGCTGGCCTTTGCTACCTGTTGTCTTCCTTTGCGTCCCTGGTTTCTTGCCACTGCTCTTGCCTCCACTCTTCCCAGCCGAAGCCGGTGGCGTCACGGCGGTCCCCTTGGGCTTCGCAGCCTTCTCCTTGGCTGGAACCGCAACGATCGGCACCGGGCGTGGCATGACCTTCTCGGCGGTGAACTGCTGAGCTATAGTCCACAAGTTCGATGTGAACCAATAGATCATTAAACCTGCAGGCCACTTACCTATGTACATGAAGATTCCAACGATGATCGGCATGAAATAGGCAATCATCTTTTGTTGACCAGGGCTCTTCCTGGCGGTTTGCCAAGAAGCAACAAACTGGCTTGCAATATAGAGGAACATCAAAATAATACTGAACTTGGTGATATCGGGTATCCACAACCAACTTACAGGGTAATCGGGAGAACCCGGAGCGAACGCGCCGGCCGCGGAGCCAACGGCGCCCTCCGCTACTGTTTTCCCCGCGTTGTTCAGCATGATGAAGAGCCCAAAGAAGACGGGAAGCTGGAGCAGCAAGGGGAGACAGGAGCTGAAGGGGCTGACCTTGTTCTCCTGGTAGAATTCCATGGTCTTCTGGTTCAGCAGCTGGCGATCATTCTTGTACTTCTCCTGCAATGCCTTTATCTCCGGCTGCAGGGCCTGCATCGCCCGCATGCTCTTGATCTGGCGCCACGTCAACGGAATAAGGGCGATCCGAACGATCACCGTGAGTAGCACGATCGACCAAGACCAGTTGATCCCCAGGTTCTCGTGCAAGAACGTGAGGATGTAGAAGAAGAAATCTGCGAGCGGCGAAAAGAGATTGTAGATGCTCTGCATGCCGCCCCCTAAGCCGTCCCCGTCCGGTGACGTCTCAGCCCGCGCTTCCGCGGCATCGCCCGGGGACCACCCGGGTCCTCCCTGGGACGAGAAGCAAATAGGGTCTGACGTTCAACCGGGTCGTATCCCCCGTGGCTCAGCGGGTTGCACCGCAGAACACGCCACGAAGCCAGTACGAAACCGCGCAACACGCCGTATTCCGTAATCGCATCGATCGCGTACTGCGAGCAGGACGGGTAGTACCTGCACCGCCCCGGCAGCCCAGGCGAGATGAAGGTCTGGTAGCCGCGAACGCCCCAGACCAAGACGATCCTGACCGGATTCCAACGGCCGATCACGAGGATTGCCTACGTTCCTCTCCGGAGACGATCAGAGAGGCTTTGCGAAAGACCTCCAGCATCTTGGCCTCCACCGCGGCAAAGCCCCCGGTCTCGAGCAGTTCGACAATCGGCGTCCGGGCGATCAGAACGAAGTCCATGTTTCCCCTGAGAGATCGGCCGTTCGCACGGTAAGCCTCCCGTAAGACACGCTTGATGCGATTCCGGTCGACCGCTGTCCCCAGCCGCTTGGAAACGGAGAACCCGACTCGTGGCCCGACTACGACCTCCGCCGACCCGGGTGAAGAGCGCTCAAAATAGTATAGGACCAGGAACCTGTTGGCAACAGATCGGCCCGAGCGATAGACCCGGGCGAAGTCCTCAGACCTCGAAAGCCGGCCCCGGGACCGATCCACACCGGTCAGGCCGAAAGACGTTTGCGACCCTTGTCGCGCCGGCGCTTAAGCACCGCCCTGCCGGCGCGTGTGCTCATGCGGGCCCGGAACCCGTGAGTCTTCTTGCGTTTTCGCTTGTTGGGCTGGTACGTCCTCTTCACGTTTCCTCGCTTATAACTCTAGCGCCGCAGACACCGTAAGCCTGCGGGCACGCTGTCAAGACCGTCCGCCGAGCCACCTCGGGATCCGCTCCCGGGCACGCTCTTGAGAACCCTCCTGAGAAGGGGGCGAAGTATACAAGTCCGCTCTCTCCCCGTCAATCACGGTCATCGCCAATCAGTGCGAGGGGCGATCTGGGCCGGTGGGGGCACGGCCTAGGCCGCGAACGATCGGAGGACTTCTCGGATACGGGCTCTGCAAGTGTCGATCCGCTCGCTTCGTCAACTTCCCGCCACAGGCGTACACAGGCAGCTGGGGATACTGTGGAAAACATGGGGTCTCAGCTTTTGTTTGTGCGAACGTCCTCGGCATACCTGTGGAACCAGCCCCGTATGGACCCGCTCTCAGCGCACGCCACAGAACCCTCTACCCCGTCTTGCGTGAGCCACTCTCGCACAATCTCCCGCAACCCGCGGCGTCGCCGACTTGACGCGGCCGCGAGACGGGCCGCGTCGCCTCCCCGGGGTTTCCTATCGCCCTGCTCGCCCCGCACCGGAAGCACGTCCATAGCGGCTCCCTGGCGCGTCTATCGTCCTCGATACTACCCGCGACGCCTGAAAGGACTGTTGGGTGCAGCCCCCTGCCCCTGTGCGCGCCCCCGGCGGCAACCCTGGGCCATCTGGGGCCGAGGGACCTCCTCAAGGTGGCACTGCTCGCGCCGGGAGAAATCGACTTTCCCCATTTTCAACAGAAAAGCTGGTCTATGCGGCCATCACGTTTCTCCTTTCTGCACTTTTTCCACACCTGTGGACATCCCTGTGGATAGACGGGCATTAGATCCTGCAAAAGCCCCTTCTCCCCCCGAAGACATGGGCCCGTTCCGAGGCGCTTTCTTCAGCAAAGAATCGGAGATTCCGTACTTCTGTTCCCGGCAAGGCTGTGGAAAATCACCCATTTGCTCGATACAATGGCGGAGCGTTTTCGGCACGTGCCGGACCTACCTCGCGCAGGAGACCGAACACCTCGTCATGATGGTCGAACCGTCCCTTCAGACCTCCTCCCCGGCTGAACCGCCGGCAGTCGCCGTCGCTCCCATTCCAGACCCGATAGACGCCGTGGCAGATCGCTCCGACGATTACCGCGACGACCTGCGGCGTATCGACAACCCGGGGTTCGACGATCCAGGAGGGACCCTTATCTCTGACCCTCGCGGGGAACCGCCACGCATAGCGGTGTACGGCGAACCGAGCACTCCCCCCGTCGTGGTTCCGATCACCGACATCCCTTTGACCGATGGCCAGGTGCCCGCGCTGATCGAGGCTCTCACCAACCGAGCCTGCGATCGCGCCCGGGAGTTGGGAGGCCGGCTCCCCATCACGGTCTTTCGCGAATTGGTCGAGAACCTGGTCCATGCGTCGTTCGCCGGGGTGGTGATCACCATCCTCGATCAGGGCAACACTCTGCGCGTCAGCGACAGGGGACCGGGGATCCCCGACAAGGAGGCCGCTTTGCGCCCAGGCTTCACCTCCGCGGACGTTGCTGCAAAGCGATTCATCCGAGGGGTCGGCTCCGGCTTCTCAGTGGTCAAAGAGACTCTGGCCGGACTGGACGGGGTCCTCGACATCGAGGACAACCTGGGTCGGGGCACGGTCGTCACTGCCCGGGTGAGCCCACTGCCCGACACGCCTCTCGCGCCCGCGGTGCTCCCGGCCTATAATCTCTCTGAGCGCCAGCTTAAGACCCTTCTGCTGACGGTGGAGCTTGCTCCGGTCGGTCCGACCCGGATCGCCCAGGAGTTGGGCGTGTCTACCTCGACCGCGTATCGAGATCTTGTCTCGTTGGAGGATGCCGGCTTTGTCACCTCTCAGGCGACCGGACACCGTTCGGTGACCGAGTCAGGATTGGCCTATTTGGACGTCGTGCTCTGAAAAAGGCGTCGCTCCGCCCGGAGCCCGCTGGATCGCACAGATTGCTAGGGAGAGATGATCGTGGACTCAAGGAGCGTAGATCCTATCTGGGAGGAAGCTCTCAGCATCATCTCGCAGCAGATCAACGAGGGTACCTTCCGTATCTGGTTCGAACAGACGGTCGGTCTGGGGCTGATCGACGACACCTATGCCGTTGGGGTCGCCTCCGATTTCGCCAAAGACTGGATCGAATCTCGTTTCCATGCTCTGATCGCGGACGCCGCCTCCCAGGTCGTCGGTCGACCGGTGCGTTGTGAGATCGTTGTCTCGCCCGACGTGTTCCGCACCGTCGCCCACGAGGAGGCTGCCTTCACTTCTTCCCATGAGCAGGCCCTCGGCCCGGACTTTGGGGCACCCCAGTATAGCCCTGGCGGTGCGTCGGCGGGCTTGTCCTCGCCGGCCCGCCGGCGAGGACAAGCCCGGTCCGCCTCCGCCACCGGCCAGGGCAGCGGCTCGCTCGGCACTCTTGCTCCACGATCTTCCGCGGGGGCGTTGACCGACGCTAACCCGGTGGCCTCCGGTCTCATCCACAAGTACACCTTCGACACGTTCGTCATAGGCCCGTCGAACCGCTTCGCACACGCCGCTGCGCTGGCGGCCGCTGAGACTCCGGGCACCCAATACAACCCACTGTTCATTTACGGAGGAGTGGGCCTGGGCAAGACCCACCTTCTGCAGGCGATCGGCCAGTACGTCACTCATCACAGCCCTGGGCTACGGGTACGCTACGTCACTCTCGAGACGTTCACCAACGATTTCATCAACTCACTTCGCGACGACAGTATCGAAGGCTTCAAGAACAAGTACAGGACCATCGACGTCTTGTTGATCGACGACATCCAGTTCTTGCAGAAGAAGGAACAGACCCAGGAGGAGTTCTTCCACACGTTCAACACGCTCTACGACGCACAGAAGCAGATCGTCATCACGTCCGACAGACACCCCAAGGGTCTCGCCACATTGGAGGACCGACTCGTCTCGCGCTTCGAGTGGGGGCTGATTACCGACATCCAACCGCCCGACCTTGAGACACGAGTGGCCATCCTGCGTAAGAAAGTACACAGCGACGGCATTCCGCTTGCCGACGACGACGTCCTGATGCTCATCGCCTCACGAGTGCCCACCAATATCCGAGAGCTGGAGGGGTGCCTGACCCGGGTGGTCGCCTTTTCCTCTATCAACAAGCGTCCGATCGATGTCGATCTCGCTCATGAGGTGCTCAAGGATATCCCCGAGACGGCCTCCACGCGTGTCACCATCGACCTCATCCTTTCGATTGTAGCCGAGTCCACCGGTGTGTCAGTGACGGAGATCACGGGTGACAAGCGCTCTCGCCCAGTCGTAGAGAGCCGGCACTTGGCGATGTATCTCGCTCGGGAGCTCACCGACCTAAGCCTTCCAAAGATCGGGGATCGTATAGGGAACCGTGATCACACCACAGTCCTACACGCCGTGGAGAAGATCACAAAACTCATGCAGCAGGACCGAGACCTGTACAACCGGGTTCAGCGATTGACCGCTAAGATCAAGAGCGCCTGATGGCGTCTCTTCCACAGTCACCTGTCTATAACCTGAGTACACCTTGTGCAGAGAGACGGTCGCGCACGCCCCTTTTCTCTACCCTCCCAGAAAGCGCCGCTTCGTCCACCCTCCATCCCCAGGCAGAGCTGCGCTTCCCCATCGACCTTTCCCTGCTCCGAGCGTGGCTACCTCGACTGTCAACATCTTCCACAGTACCTACTAAACCAGCTATATTTCTTTCTAGAGATCTTAATAATAGTAGGCACGATCTAAGCCGCATCTAGCCGACCTCCATCGACGTGACCTAGGAGCACCGATGAAAGTCATCACACAGAAGACGGCGCTTGTTGAGTGTTTGGGAATTGTCAACAAGGCGGTTTCCTCACGTAGTTCGATACAGGTGCTTTCCGGCGTGCTCGTCGAGGCCCGTGAAGAGGGGATCATGATGTCTGCCACCGACATGGAGATCTCCTTGAGAGCGCCGCTCGCGGGACACGTAGAACGGCCCGGGTCGTTAGTGGTCCCGGCTCGGATAGTCACGGACATCGCGCGCAGCTTGCCCGCAGGGGAGGTGACGATGGAGCAGCGCCCCGGAGAGACTCAAGTCGAGATCCACGCGGGAGAATCAATGTTCACCCTGCACTCACTGCCGGCGGTGGATTTTCCCCAACTTCCGAGTCTGGTCGGCGAGGGCTTCACAGTCAAGAAGCCCGCCTTCATCGAGACCGTCGATCGGGTGGCGCCCTCGGCATCCCGCGATGAGACCCGGCCCGTGCTTACGGGGGTGCTCATCCAGTTCGCCAAGAACTCCGTGCGCATGGTGGCCACTGATAGCTACCGCCTTAGCGTGAAAGAGACCCCCGTCGAGTCGTCGTTGACGGAGAAGCTGCAGTCCATCGTTCCCGCTCGGACTCTCCTCGAGCTGTCCCGCATCGCGTCCAGCGTAAGCGATGAGACCATCACCATCCTGCCCACGGAAAACCAGATACTCTTCCATGTCGGGGGTGTGTCCCTGATCTCCAGGTTGATCGACGGCCAGTTCCCCAACTACAAGCAACTGATCCCCGAGACGTTCGACTACGAGGTGGCGGTCGACCACGACGAGCTGCTTGAGGCGGTCCGGCGCGTGGGACTACTCGCCCAGAAGAACACCCCCCTGCGTCTGCGCTTCTCGAGCAACACCCTGACGGTGTCGGCGGAAGCCCAAGACGTGGGCAAAGCGCACGAAGCCATGCCCATCCAATACTCGGGAGACGATCTCGAGATAGGTTTCAACCCGGAGTTTCTCGAGGCCGGTGTGGCCGCTGTCAAGGAGTCTCCCGTCTATCTCAGGTTCATAAGTCCGCTGCGGCCTGGTCTGATCAAGGGAGCGGGTGACGACTTCATGTATCTGGTCATGCCCATTCGCTTGAACGACTAGAGCCCGGTTGCGCCGGCCGTGGCCGCTCCGACGCCCATAGCGGTCGACCTGCCCATCACTCTGGGCCAATTCGTCAAGCTGGCCGGGCTTGCGGCGACAGGGGGCGACGCCAAGAACCTGGTCACTTCCGGCTCGGTGCGGGTGAACGACGAGGTCGAGAAGCGCCGGGGACATAAGTTAGCTTTGGGCGACATCGTGCAGGTCGGGGAGCAGAAGGCGCAGGTACTCCTCGCACCCGCGTGCACCCGGCCGACGCGCTTCGGGGAGCGGACCTGAGCCTTGTGCTACTAGGGAAAGTGCGGCTCACCAACGTCCGCTCCCGCCGGGCGCTCGAGGTGGGCTTGGGACCGGGTCTGACGATCCTGGTGGGACCGAACGGCGCCGGCAAGACCACGGTGCTGGAAGCCGCCGCCCTTGTGCTCGAGGGGTCGATGCTCAGGCCGGGGACTATTCGCGATCTGATCCGCCGGAGCGAGGATTTCCTCCGGGTGGAGGTCGAGTTGCTCGAGGCAGGGACGACCACCGTGGCTGCCGCCGCCCACTCCCGAGCGGGCGAGCGCCGTCTGACCGCCGATGGAGCTCCGCTGGACGACGCCTCCCGGTGGCAGGGTCTGTTGCCGGTCCGCACTTTCGTCCCCGACGACTTGCGCCTCATCAAAGGCAGCCCCCGGAGGAGACGCGAATACCTGGACAGTCTGGCCGGACGCTGCGACCCTGCCTACCCCGGCATCTTGCGCCGCTACGAGGAGGCGCTTTCTCAGCGGAACGCACTACTCCGGGCCATGCGGGGCGGCGACCAAGACCGTCAATTCAGCCCCTGGGAGTCGATCTTGGCGCAGACGGGACTAGCGGTATCCCGCGGCCGTGAAGCCGCGCTGGCCTCCTTCGTGGGCCTTTTCCAGCGCACACACGCCGATCTCACCGGCGAGGCCGTGGATGCCTTGCGGCTCGTGTACCGCACCAACGTCGCCGGACTGGACGAGACCGAATACCGATCGAGGCTTGCGCAGACCCGGGACGTCGATCGGCAACGCACCTATACTCACCTGGGGCCGCACCGCGACGATCTGAGATTGACGTGCCGCGACCTCGATGTCCGCGACTGTGCTTCCCAGGGCGAGCAGCGCGCAGCTCTCCTGGCCCTGGTGTTGGCGGAGTGGGACTACTCGTGCGGTCTTTCGCAGTGCTCGTCACAAAGGCCGTTGCTGTTGCTGGACGATGTCATGAGCGAACTGGACGAAGACCGCCGGAGGGCGCTGGTGGCCCTGCTGAGACGTGGCGGCCAGGCCGTGATCACCACCACCGAGCTTCGCTATTTCTCGCCTGAGGAATTGGCCGACGCCACAGTGGTGGAGCTCTCGCCGGAGTGAAGGCGTGACGAGAAAGCCTGCCGACTTCGAACGCTTGGGAGACCTCCTGAAAGACGCGCGCGCTCCGCTTGCCGGCGGTGCCGACACCAGGGACCCGGAGGCTGAGCAAGGCCGCGGAGACGAGAGCAGGAGCGCGGCCAGACTGTTGGCTCTGGTCTGGCCCGAGATAGTGGGCGAGGAGGTGGCCGCCAACGCCAGACCTGTCCAACTGAGGCAGGGCAGATTGGTGGTCAGCGCTTCCTCCGCCTCCTGGGCGCAGACCCTCCAACTCATGGGTGACACGATCATCAATCGCTTGAATGAACGCCTCGGCGGGGGGGCTGTGGACAGGGTCGTGTTCCGTCACGCGGGCTGGGAGGAGAGCGGGGGCCGCACCCTTGCGGGACCGGGAAAGGGTGGACCGGCGACCCGTCCGACGGTGGAAGAGGAGGCTGCGGTCGCCGGGGTGAGAAAGCTGGGCCTCGAGCCGGAGCTGGAGGATTCGATCCTGCGAGCGCTGAGGGCCTCTTTCAGACGATCCTGACGCCTGCGGGAGATCCGCGGAGAGCAGGATTTCGTACGCTGACAGCGCATTTCTCAAGGTGGGGAAAGGGGTCGGTGTGGTATCATATGAAAGGCAAAAACCGCACCCCCCATAGCGACAGGTCGGCCCTTTTTCCAGCCTCCCGGGAGCACTGCCATCGGCGGCGCGTGGGCGGGGGGTGCCGGTGCATGGATAGCCGCATGAGTAAGCCGCATGAGTAGCCGCGCGATGCGGCTGCGGGGTGAGAAAGAGGGCGCGTAGGTTTGGCAGAGCACTCGTACGACGTAGGCGATATCCAGGTCCTAGAAGGCTTGGAGCCCGTCCGCAAGCGGCCGGGCATGTACATCGGGTCCACCGGACACCGCGGTCTCCACCACCTTGTCTACGAAGTGGTGGACAACTCTGTTGATGAGGCCCTGGCCGGCTACTGCACCCGCATCGATGTCACCATCGGCGCAGACTCGTCGGTACTGGTGGTGGACGACGGTCGGGGCATCCCAGTCGGCAATATGCCGCAATACGATCGCCCGGCGGTCGAGATCGTCATGACCAAGCTCCACGCCGGGGGCAAGTTCGGGGGTGAGGGGTACAAGGTATCCGGAGGTCTGCACGGCGTGGGCGTGAGCGTCGTAAACGCTCTGTCCGAGTGGCTCACGGTGGAGGTCTGTCGGGAAGGGTACCGATACCGTCAGAGTTATGAACGGGGTGTGCCGACCACTGATCTGGAGATCCAGGGACCCTGCGGCGACTATTGTGGCACCACCATCCACTATCGGCCCGACACCCAGATCTTCGACGATCTGAACTACAATTTCGGCACCCTGTCGCAGCGCCTTCGCGAGATGGCTTTTCTGAACAGGTCGGTGCGCATCTCCCTGGTCGACGAAAGAGAGGATGCCGGCGAGGGAGACGGCCGGCCCGCAGGGGTCGATGAGGACGACGACTACGCGCCGGTCGACCTCGACACGACCGCTGAGCGGCCCGCTCCCCAAGTGTCCGCGCCGGTCGCGGTCGGCCCGCAGGGCTCGTCCGGCGACCCGGCGCCGGCGGCCAGGAAGCGCACGGAGCCGCGGGCGGTCGTCTACTGCTACGACGGCGGCATCGTCGACTTCGTCAAGCACATCAACACGCAGAAGGACGCCATCCATCCTCTGATCGTCCATTTCGAAGGTCAGGAAGCCGGTCAGAACCCGGATTCCGTTCACAGCGTCGAGCTGGCAATGCAATGGAACGCCGGCTACAACGACAACGTGTTCACGTTTGCCAACAACATCAACACCCACGAGGGCGGTACCCACCTGTCGGGGTTCAGGGCCGCCATAACCCGCACCATCAACGACTACGCTCGCTCCAAGGGGTTTCTGAAAGAGAAGGAAGAGAATCTGAGCGGCGAGGACGTACGTGAGGGTCTGGTAGCCATCCTCAGCGTCAAGCTGCGCGAGCCGCAGTTCGAAGGCCAGACCAAGACCAAGCTGGGCAACTCCGAGATCCGGGGCTTCGTGGAGGGTGTCGTCAACCAGAAGTTCGCCGAGTTCCTCGAGGAGAACCCCTCCGACGCGCGCCAGATCCTCACCAAGACCGTGCAGGCCGCCCATGCCCGCATGGCGGCGCGCAAGGCCCGCGATCTTACCCGTCGTAAGAGCGTGCTCGAGAACACCACTTTGCCGGGCAAGCTGGCCGACTGCTCCATCCGCGACCCGGCTTCCTGCGAGTTGTATCTGGTGGAGGGTGACTCGGCCGGCGGTTCGGCCAAGCAGGCCCGCGACCGGAGCTTCCAGGCCATCCTGCCCCTGCGCGGCAAGATCATCAACGTGGAAAAGGCCCGGCTGAACAAGATCCTCTCCAACACCGAGATACAGGCCATCATCAGCGCCTGCGGGACCAGCCTGGCCGACGAGTTCGATCTGGGGGCCGCCAGGTATCACAAGCTCATCATCATGACCGACGCCGACGTCGACGGGGCGCACATCCGCACCCTCATCCTTACCTTCCTGTTCCGGAACATGGTGGAGTTGATCGATGCCGGCTACGTCTACATTGCTCAGCCTCCACTCTACCGGGTCATGCACAAGCGCCAGGACTACTACGCGTTCAACGACGCCCAGCTGGAACTGCTGTTCGAGCGCATCGGCCGGACGGGCATGACCCTGCAGCGCTTCAAGGGCCTGGGGGAAATGAACCCGGAACAGCTGTGGGAGACCACCATGAACCCCGACAAGCGCACCCTCTTGCAGGTGACGGTGGACGACGCCGCCATCGCCGATGAGGTCTTCACCACCCTCATGGGCGACAAGGTGGAACCCAGACGGGACTTCATCACCGAGAACGCGCGCTACGTCCGCACGTTGGACGTGTAGGCCGTGGAGACGCTGGAAGGCCGCATAGAGCAGATCGAGATCGCCGAGGAGATGCGGGCCTCGTATCTCGACTACGCGATGAGCGTGATCGTGGGTCGGGCCCTGCCCGACGTCCGCGACGGCCTCAAGCCGGTTCACCGGCGGGTGCTCTTCGGCATGCACGACTCCGGTATGCAGCCCAACCGGCCCTACCGCAAATGCGCCCGCATCGTGGGGGACGTCATGGGGAACTTCCACCCCCACGGCG
>Ga0209254_10004204_pt1 | contig 13179 bp, 12 predicted proteins | sample FrelakmetDIP11DI_FD_187148 | JGI IMG/M metagenome (GOLD analysis project Ga0209254, IMG submission 187148) | Freshwater lake sediment microbial communities from the University of Notre Dame, USA, for methane emissions studies - DIP11 DI (SPAdes)... | ecosystem: Environmental > Aquatic >...
GCACCTTAGTCGAGCCATTCCATCGCGTCGATAGCCCGAAGGCGCAATTCGCAGCGACTGGGCATTGCCCCTTGCGTGGCCTGGGTGAAAACCCCCAGGTGCAATCGCACCGGCGCCGGCGTCGTCACGCGCCCGGCCGGTCGCTGGGGGCAATCGTCCCCGCGCCTGGGGGTTTATCCCCATGTTCGGCGCCGGGCGCGGGACCGAGGATGGACACCGCTGCAATCGGCAGTGTTTCCCGCCCCCTCGGCAACGGAGTTCCCCATGTCCTTCCAGCCCACTTCGAGTCGGCTCGCCGTCGCCCTGGCCGCGGCGCTGCTCCTGCCCTCGGCCCACGCCACCAGCATCACGCGCGAATTCTCCTCGTCCTGGTACGACCCGTCCCGCTCCGGGCACGGCTTCATCCTCGAGGTGATCGACAGCACGCAGGGCAAGTCGCTGATGGCCTACTGGTTCACCTACGACCAGCAGGGCCGCCAGATCTGGATGTTCGGCAATGGCCCGGTCAACGGCGACAGCGCCCAGGTCACGGCCTACCAGGCCAGCGGCGGTTCCTTCGACAACCAGTTCAACCCCGCCGCGGTGCAGGTCGCGCCCTGGGGCACGCTGACCTTCCGCTTCGAGTCCTGCGACAGCGGCACCGTCAACTTCTCGCCCAACGACCGCGCGCTCGGCGCCGGCAGCATCCCGCTGCGTCGGCTGACCCGCCTGTACAACACCGCGTCATCCTGCTCCGGCGGCATCAACGACGACCGCGCCCCGGCCGCGGTGGCGGACGCGCAGACCCGTTTCATGACCAACACCGGCATCGCGCCGGCCGCTTCGGGCAAGGTGCGCTTCGAACAGCGCGCCGACCGCACCGATTTCAAGGTCGAGGGCGAGGACCTGCCGCTCGGCGATTACCTGCTGCGGGTGAACCGCACCGTGCGCGGCACCCTGGCGGTGACCCAGCGCGCGGCCGGCACCGGCGGCGAGCTCGAGTTCCGCAGTCCGGTCGAACCCGGCAAGCTGCTGCTGGACTTCGACCCGCGCGTCGGCCTGATCGAACTGGTCCGCAACGGCAGCACCTACCTCAGCGCGCAGTTCGACAGCGCCGGCGCGACCGGTGGCGGCAGCGGTGGTGGCAGCGGTGGTGGCAGCGGCGGCGCGACCACGGGCCTGGGCGTCTACGAACTCAAGGTCGAGCCCGCCGGCAACGATGGCCCGGAGATGCATGCCGAACTCGAGCGCCGCGCCGACCGCATCGACTTCCAGGTCGAGCTCGAGGACGTCGCCATCGGCCGCTACGACATCCGTGTCGGCGGCACCGTCGAAGGCACGGTCGAGGTGGTGAGCGTGCCAGGTGGGACCGAGGGCGAGGTCGAGTTCCGCAACCCGGTCGAGGACGGCAAGCAGATCCTGGACTTCGACCCGCGCGGGATGCTGATCGAAGCCGTGCGCAACGGCACCGTGGTGTTGTCCGGCGTGCTGCCGGCAGCGCCGACCGGCGCCGCCAGCGGCGACTCGGGCAGCGGTTCTGGTTCAGGCAGCGGCTCGGGCTCCGGTGGTGGCAGCGATGATCCGCCGGGCGACGACAGCGGCGGCGGGTCGGGCGGTGGCGGTGGCTCCGGCGGTGGCGGCAGTGACGATCCGCCGGCGCTGATCGTGCTCTCGCACACGCTGACCTCGACCGGCGCGGACGCCGATGCCAACGGCAACGCCGTGTACGAGATCAGCAGCAATGAACGCGAATTCGAGGTCGAGTTCGAGGACCTGGCCGACGGCAGCTACACGGTTACGGTCGGCGGCAGCGTGCGGGCCAGCGTGGTCACCGACCGCGGTCGCGGCCGGGTCAAGTTCCGCTCGCCGTCGCGCGCCGACAGCTTGCCGCTGGACTTCGATCCCCGCGGCATGCTGATCGAGATTTCCAACGGCGGTACCGTGTACCTGCGCGGGACCTTCCCGAGCAGCTGATCCATCTCACCCCGTCGGGGCCGCGATCCACCCAGGTCGCGGCCCCTTTTTTTCGCTACCACTACAGGATGCCGGCCATGCGCCACGCGACGAGGCCGGCGATCAACGCGATCACGAGGAACAGGATCCAGCGCGCCCGGCTGGCCCCGGCCTGCGGCGTCGCTGGCATCGGCGGCGGCAGGTAGCTGGACTCGCCGGGGCGCGTGCTTTCGAGCAGCCCGCAGTCGCGCAGGATGCTGCGGGCGCGGCTGAAATCCTCGACATCGAGCACCCACAGCGCGGGCCACGCAGCGGCCGCGCGATCGGTGTAGCTGAAGTCGCGCTTGGTCGCGCGGCGCCACATCGGGTGGTTGCTTATCTTGGTGCGGATGCCGGCGTCGCCGAGGATCTGCCCGAGGCGCTCGACGTTCTCCAGCCGCGGCGACGAGAAGACCTGGCGCATGCTCAGCCCGCGGCCGCCTCGGCGACGATGCGGATCAGGCCTTCCTGCGCGGTCGATGCCACGAGGCGTCCGTCGCGGGCGTAGATCATGCCGCGTGCGAGCCCGCGCGCGCCCTGCGCGCTGGGACTGTCGCAGGAGTAGAGCAGCCACTCGTCGATGCGGAACGGGCGATGGAACCACATCGCGTGGTCCAGGCTCGCCATCTGCACATTGTCCTTGAGGTAGGAGATGCCGTGCGGGAACGTGGCCGTGCCGATCAGGTGGAAATCCGAGGCATAGGCCAGCATCGCGCGGTGCAGCTCGGGTTCGTCGCCGATGCGATCGACCAGCTTGAACCAGACATGCTGGAACGGCGGGCGCTTGGGCACCTTGATCTCGTCGCGCGGGTAGACGTGGCGGAATTCGAAGGGCCCGCCGCGCGCGAGCCAGCGCTGCAGCTTGGCCGGGACGTGCGCGAACTGCTCGGGATCGACCGGCAGCGGTGGCTCGAGGTCCTCGGGTTGCGGCACCTCGGGCATCGAGAGCTGGTGCTCGGCGCCGGGTTCGTCGAGCTGGAAGCTGGCCGAACAATTCAAGATGGTCTGCCCGTGCTGGATCGCGACCACGCGCCGGGTCGAGAAGCTCTTGCCGTCGCGGGCGCGGTCGACCTCGTACACGATCGGCGACTCGATGTCGCCAGCACGGAGGAAATACGCGTGCAGCGAATGGACGTGGCGCAGCGGGTCGACCGTGCGCTGCGCTGCCGACAGCGCCTGCCCCAGCACTTGCCCGCCGAAGACGTACCTGGTGCCGATGTCGCGGCTCTGCCCGCGGAACAGGTTGTCCTCGATCCGCTCGAGTTGCAGCAGTTCGATCAGTTCGGCGACGACGGTCTGGGGCATGGCTGCAGTTCCGGGAGGCCCGCCATCATAACCGCCCGCTGGCAGGGACCTCCCCCTGTGGGAGCGGCTTCAGCCGCGATCGAGGCCTATCGCGCGCAGAGCGCGCTCCTACGAAGCCGGCTCTGTGGGAGCGCGCCCTGCGCGCGATAGGCCTCTGCGAGCAGGCAACTACGGCAAGGGTTCGAGGCGGCTTTGCGCCAGGACATGTGGCCACGGGAACATCGGACCCGGATCGCGCTTGCGATGGACCTGCAGCGCGGGGTCGTCGCTGGCCGGCACCATCGCAGTGTCGAGCTGCTCGTGGCCGGCGATCCAGCGCAGGTTCGGCAGCTCGTTGCGCAGCATCGCCAGCAGCCCGAGCAGCGCCGCCACCTGGGCCTCGGGATAGGGCTCGCCCATCACCTGTCGGCGCGAATCCATCCAGTCCGGATAGCGCCCGTTGTTCACCAGCTCGATCCCGACCGAGCGCGGGTTGTAGCCGCGCGTGTGGTTGGCGGCGCGCGTCGGCGGCACGTAGCGCTCGATGCGGCCGTCGCGGTCGATGTAGTAGTGCCCGCTCGCCCCGGTGCCGGTGTCGGCGTACAGGATCCGCTCGCCGTAGTGGCGCGCGGTGGCCAGGTCCGGCAGCTCGGTGCAATGGACCACGACCAGGTCGATGTCCTCGATGCGGCGCTCGACGAGCTGCTCGACGTAGGGCAGGGCGTGTTCCTGGATGGCGAGGTCCATGGGCATGCGACGCGAGTCTCGCACGCGCCGGCTTGCCCCGGTAGCATGCCCGCGCACCGCCCCCAGCGACGACGAATGCACGCCATGAAGGGCCAGGTGATCCTCTCGCATGGTCTCGAAAGCGGCCCGCACGCCACCAAGGTGTCGGCGCTGGCCGAGGTCGCCACTGCCATGGGCTGGCGCGAAGTGCGTCCCGACTATCGCGATCTCGATGCCAGTCGCGACATCACCCGCCTCGACCAGCGTATCGCCCGCGCGCTGGCCGCGGTGCGGCCCGACGCCGGTCCGGTGGTGTTTGCGGGTTCAAGCATGGGCGCCTTCACGTCCGGCTTCGCATCGCTGGCACAGCCCTGCGTCGGCCTGTTCCTGATGGCGCCGCCGCTGCGCATTCCGGGCTACGCGCGCGAATTCGACGCGGCGCGCGTTCCCACCACCATCGTCCACGCCTGGGACGACGAGCTCATTCCGTACGCGGACGTCGTGGCCTTCGCGCATGCGCGCCGCGCCCGCACGATCCTCGTCGACGACGACCATCGCCTCGGCAGGCACGTCGGCGAAGTCGCGGGCTGGTTCCGCGAATTCATGGCCGGACTCGCGTGAGCGTTCCCGCGCGCTGGTTCGCGCCCTGCGCCAAGGGCTTCGAATACCTGCTCGTGGACGAGCTCAAGGCGCTGGGCGCGAGCGAAGCGCGCGAGGCGCTGGCCGGAGCGCACTTCAGCGGCGACCCCACGCTGGGCTACCGCGCCTGCCTGTGGTCGCGGCTGGCCAGCCGCGTGCTGCTGCCACTGGCCGAGTTCCCGGCCAACGAGGCCGCGGAGTTGTACGCGGGCGTGCACGCGATCGACTGGAAGCAGCATTTCGCCCCGGGCCGCACCTTCGCGGTCGACGCGGTGGGCCGCAGCACCGGGCTCATCAACAGCGTGTTCACCGCGCAGAAGGCCAAGGACGCGATCGTCGACCGCTTGCGTGCCGAAACCGGTGCGCGACCCGACGTCGATCCGCACGATGCCGACCTGCGCGTGCACGTCGCGCTGCGCCAGGGCCGTGCCATCGTCTCGATCGACCTCGCCGGCGCGCCGCTGCACGAACGCGGCTGGCGTCGCGGCAGCGGCGACGCGCCGATGCGCGAGACCCTGGCCTGCGCGATGCTGATGCGCGCGCATTGGCCCACGATCCACGCGGCCGGCGGGCCGCTGGTCGATCCGATGTGCGGCTCCGGCACGCTCCTGATCGAAGGCGCGCTGATGGCCGCCGACGTGGCGCCCGGACTGCGCCGCGAACGCTATGGCTTCCACGGCTGGGCCGGCTTCGACGCGGTCGCGTGGCAAGCGCTGCGGGACGAGGCGTCCGCGCGCGCCCGCGTGGGCCTCACCTCGCTCAAGGCCGTATTCCACGGCAGCGACACCAACGCCGCGCTGATCGGCGCCTGCAAGGGCAATGCGCAGGCCGCCGGCGTCGCCGGCTTCGTGCACCTGCGCCATGCCTCGGTGGCGCGGCTGGAGCCACCGCCGGCCGAAGTGCCGGGGCTGGTGATCGCCAATCCGCCCTACGGCGAACGCCTGGGCGCCGGCGAGGCGCTGCAGGGCACGTATCGCGAGTTCGGCGAGGCCCTGCGGCGCGGCTTCATCGGCTGGCACGCCTGCTTCATCACCAGCGACGAGCGCCTGGCGCGCGCCACCGGGTTGCGCGCCAAGCGCACCTACACCCTCTACAACGGTGCGATCGAATGCCGGCTCTACTGCATCGACGCGGTCGAGGGCGGTGAGCGCGCGCCGCACGAGGCCAAGCCGCTTTCGGCGCCGGCCGAAGGACTGCGCAACCGGATCCTGAAGAACCAGCGCCACCTGAAGGCGCGCCTCGCGCGCGAGGGTATCGGCTGCTATCGCGTCTACGACGCCGACATCCCCGAGTATGCGGCGGCGATCGATGTCTACGACGGCCACCTCCACATCCAGGAGTACGCGCCGCCGCCGGAGATCCCGCCCGAAGTCGCGCGGCGCCGCTTCGGCGAGATCGTGCGCGCGGCGGGCGAGGCGCTGGAGGTGCCGCGCGAGCGCATCGCGGTCAAGAGCCGCCGGCCGCAGACCCGCGAGCGCCGCTACGAACGCATGGACGAGCGCGGCGAGTTCATCGAGGTGGGCGAGGGCGGCCTGCGCTTCATGGTCAACCTGCACGACTACCTCGACACCGGCCTGTTCCTCGACCATCGCCTGGTGCGCGCACGCCTGCGCGAGCTGGCGCGCGGCCAGCGGTTCCTCAACCTTTTCTGCTACACCGCCACGGCCAGCGTGTACGCGGCCGATGGCGGCGCGGCATCCACCACCAGCGTGGACCTCTCGGCCACCTACCTCGAATGGGCGCAGCGCAACCTCGCGCTCAATGGCCACGCCAGCGACGCGCACCGGCTGGTGCAGGCCGACACCCTGGCCTGGCTCGCGGCCGAACGCGGCGTGTACGACCTCATCTTCGTCGATCCGCCGACCTTCTCGAACTCCAAGCGCGCCGACGACTTCGACGTGCAGCGCGACCACCTGCGCCTGCTCGAGTTGTGCCGCGATCGCCTCGCGCCGGCCGGCACGATCGTGTTCTCGAACAACTTCCGCCGCTTCAAACTGGACCGTGGCGGCCTGACGCTGCTGGGCCTGGAAGCGCGCGACACCACACGGGCCAGCATCCCCTTCGATTTCGCCCGCGACCCCCGCATCCACCAGTGCTTCGAACTGCGCCGCGCGACACCGGGCGACACCAAACCCACGCCAGGCTGAATGGCGCCGCGCAGGTCGCGGGGTTTAAGCACCGATTCATCCATCGAGCCGCATGCTGGCCGCGCACCCAAGGGAGCCAAGGCAGTGACCGTCTCGACCTCGTTCAAGCACCTCATCCTGGCCGGCCTCCTCGGCCTCGCCGGCGTCGCCGCTCCGGCCCAGGCCGGCGGCAACTGGGGCATTTCCTTCTCCACCGGCGGCCCCTACGGCGGCTACTCGGTGGGCTACGGCGATGGCTACTACGGCTCCGGCTGGGGTGGCGCCGCGTACGGCAGCTACTACGGTGGCGGCTACTACGGGTCCTCGTACGGATGGCCGTCCTGGAACGCCGGCCGCTACCGGACGTACTACGCGCCGGCGTGGCCGGTCTATGCGAATTCCTGGTACGGGCCGCGCTATGCGCAGCCGTACTATGCGCCGCGTTACTACGCCGGCTACTACCCGCCGCGCTATCGTGGCGGGTACTACTACGGCGGCTATCGCGGCGGCTACGGCCACCACGGTTATCGCGGCGGCCACGACAACCACGGCTACCGCGGCGGCTACGCGAACCAGGGCCATCGCGGCAACGGCAATAACGGCTATCGCGGCGGCCAGCACGGCGGCAACCAGGGTCGCTATCGCGACGCCGGCTATCGCGGCCGGCCGCAGCGCTGATTCCATGCCTTGAAGCGGGCCCCGGAGCGATTCCGGGGCCCGTTGCATTGGCGATCGGGGCATGCGGCCCCGGGCTTCAACCGTCCCGACTCGATCCGCACGTATGATAGGGTCGTGACGGCAAAGGAGCCTCGATGAGCCGCGACTCGGACCCCAATTCCCCCCGGCGGCGTCGCGAGGGCAAGCCAAAGGACCATAACTGGACCTTCTTCCGGCAATGGCTGCGCAATCCGCTCGCGATCGCAGCGGTGTCGCCCTCCAGCCGTGAACTGGGCCAGAAGATGCTGGGTGCCCTGCAGCCTGCCGCGCGCCGCGTGGTCGAACTGGGCGGCGGCACCGGGGTCTTCACCCGCGCCGCGCTCGATCGCGGCATCGCACCCGACGACCTGCTCGTGCTCGAGCTCAACCAGGCGCTGTACCAGCACCTGCGCGACAGCTTCGCCGGCGTGCATGTGGTCTGCGCCGATGCGCGGCAGTTGCACGACGTGGCGTTGAGCAGCGGTTATCTCGATGGCGGGCCGGCCGACGCGGTGTTGAGCGGCCTCGGCTTGCTCTCGATGCCGCGCCCCAGCCAGCGCGAGATCCTGCGCGCGGCCTTCAACGTGATGGGCCCGGAGGGACGTTTCATCCAGTTCACTTACGGCCCGGTCAACCCGGTGGCGCGCGAGGTGATGGGTGAACTCGATCTCATGGCCGAGCGCACCGGCTTCACCTTGTGGAACGTGCCGCCCGCGGCGGTCTACGTCATCTCGCGCTCGCGTTCGCGCCGCGTCGCGCCGGTGCGCGCTGCACGCTGAGGCGCCGCTCGCGCGTCTGTAGGCTTCAGCCGGGATAGGTCGCGAGGCGTCGTTGCTGGGTGCGGCGTTGCGTGGTCGCGCACAAGAGCCTGCCCCGGTTCCCGCCCACGGCCCGAGCCCCGCCACGCGATCAAGCCGCGGCCTTCGCCTGCCGGTTCATGATCCACCCCGCCGTGACCACCCCGATGGTCACCAGCAGGATCACCAGCGTCGCCAGCGCGTTGATCTCCGGCGTCACGCCCAGCTTGACCTTCGAATAGATCACCATCGGTAGCGTGCTCGCGCCCGGTCCCGAGGTGAAGCTCGCGATGACCAGGTCATCGAGCGAGAGGGTGAAGGCCAGCAGCCAACCTGCGACCAGCGCCGGCGCGATCAGCGGCAGGGTGATCACGAAGAACACTTTCCACGGACGCGCCCCGAGGTCCATTGCCGCTTCCTCCAGGCTCTGGTCCATCTGCACCAGCCGCGAGCGGATCACGACGGTGACGTAGCACACGCACAAGGTGATATGCGCGATCGCCACGGTGGTCATGCCGCGCCCCGAGGGCCAGCCGACCAGTTGCTCCAGGCTCACGAACAACAGCAATGCGGCCAGGCCCTGGATCACCTCGGGCATCACCAGCGGCGCGCTCGACAGCAGCGACAGCAGCCCGCGACCGTTGAAGCGCCCGAAACGCGCCAGGGCCAGGCCCGACATCGTGCCCAGCACCACCGCGAAGGTCGCCGCGATCGACGCGATGAGGAGGCTGCGCTCGGCTGCTTCGAGGATCTGTCGGTTCTGGAACAGCGCCCCATACCATTGGGTCGAGAACCCGCCCCACACCGTGACCAGCCGCGACTTGTTGAACGAAAACGCGATCACCGAAAGGATCGGCACGTACAGGAAGGCATAGCCGAAGAACATCAGCGTGATCAGGACCCAGGGCTTGCGTTGGGTCATGTTCGGGTATTCCCATGCCCTGCAGGAGCGGCTTCAGCCGCCGCTTCGTGGCAATGACGTGTCGCGCGCAGCGCGACGATCACTCCCCCTCCCCCTTGATGGGGGAGGACAAGGGGCGGGGGTGACCTTCGAACCGCAACCGGCTCGGCAAGCGCGAGGACGGTCGCGGCTGAAGCCGCTCCTACAGGCGCGCAAGCCGGGGCTCGCAAGAACCTCATCGCTTCGCCCCCGCCTCGCGGTTCTGCACGTACTCGAAGACCAGCATCGGGATGGTGATGAGCGCGAGCATCGCAACGGCCACCGCGGCGGCCAGCGGCCAGTCGCGGTTGTTGAAGAACTCGGTCCAGATCACGCGGCCGATGGTCAGCGCATCGGGCCCGCCCAGGAGGTCGGGGATCACGAACTCGCCCAGCGCCGGGATGAACACCAGCAGCGAGCCGGCGATGATCCCGGGCAGGGACAGCGGCAGGGTGATGCGAAGGAAGGCCGAAAGAGGGCGTGCGCCCAGGTCCGCCGCGGCCTCGAGCAGGGTGAAATCCAGCTTCATGAGGTTGGCCGTGAGCGGCAGGATCATGAAAGGCAGGTAGTTGTAGACGATGCCGATGTACACCGCGAGGTTGGTGTGCAGGATCTCGAGCGGCGCGTCGATCACGCCGATGCCCTGCAGCACCTGGTTCAGCACGCCATTGGTCTTGAGGATCCCGATCAGCGCATAGCTGCGCAGCAGCGAGCTGGTCCAGAACGGCAGGATCACCAGCGTCAGCAGCACCAGCCGCGCAAAGGGCCTGGCGCGCGCGATGCCGTAGGCGATCGGATAGCCGACCAGCAGCGCCACCGCGGTCGAGACGCCGGCGAAGATCATCGAGCGCACATAGGCCCCGACGTACAGCGGGTCGGCCAGCAGCATCAGGTAATTGCGCAGCGACAGCGTGAGGTTGACCGTGTCCTGCGCACCGAAGGCCACCAGCGCCGTGTACGGCGGGCGCACGCTGGGATCGGAGACCGCGAAGCTGATCTTGAGCACGATCAGGAACGGCACCAGGAAGAACAGGAACAGCCACAGCACCGGCACCAGGATCACGAGGTAGCGCCCGCGGGTCGAGCGCAGTTCGCGCCCCAGCGCGCCGATGTAGCGGTACAGGTCGGTGAAGACCTGGTACAGGAGCGTCCAGTTGCTCGATGGCGGCGCCGGGCGGGACATGCGTCGCTCAGCCGGTCAGCACGATCGCATCGGCGGGCTTCCACACCAGGTACAGGCGGTCGCCCCAGTCGTAGTGCGGATCGGAGGTGCGCACGGCGTGGGTCTCCTGCACCCGCAGCACCAGGCCCTTGTCCGTCTTGACGTGGTAGATCGATACGTCGCCCAGATATCCGATTTCGACCACCTGGCCGCTGACCACGTTGTCGGTGTCCGCCGCCGGCGCCACTTCCACCGCGTCGATCTTCTCGGGCCGGATCGCGAGCGACACGTCGGTGCCGAGCGGTATCGGCTGCGCATGGCGCGCGACCACGTCGGCCTCGAGCTCATGGCAGCGCACGGTGAGCCGGTCGTCGGCCTGCTCCATCACGGTACCCGTGAGCATGTTCACGCCGCCGATGAACTCGGCCACGAAACGCGTGGCCGGGTACTCGTACAGCGCCGAGGGCGTGGAGATCTGCACGATGCGCCCGGCCTCCATCACGCCGATGCGCGAGGACATGGTCATCGCCTCTTCCTGGTCGTGGGTGACCACGATGAAGGTCGTGCCGACGCGCTCCTGGATGTTGACCAGCTCGAACTGGGTGCGCTCGCGCAGGCGCTTGTCCAGTGCGCCCAGCGGTTCGTCCAGCAGCAGGATCTTCGGCTGCTTGGCCAGTGCGCGCGCCAGCGCCACGCGCTGCCGTTGCCCGCCCGAGAGCTGGTCGGGCTTGCGCCGCCCCAGTTGCCCGAGTTGCACCAGTTCCAGCATGCGCGCCACGCGGTCGCCGACCTCCGAACGCGCCATGCCTTCCTGGTGCAGGCCGAAAGCCACGTTCTGCTCCACCGTCATGTGCGGGAACAGGGCGTAGCTCTGGAACATCATGTTGACCGGGCGTTCGTAGGGCGGCAGCCTGGTCACGTCCACGCCGTCGATGATCACGCGGCCCTTGTCCGGGATCTCGAAGCCGGCCACCACGCGCAGCAGCGTGCTCTTGCCGCAGCCCGAACCGCCCAGCAGCGAGAAGAACTCGCCGCGGTAGATGTCGAGGCTGACGTCGTCGACGGCGTAGACCTTGCCGAAGGTCTTGGTCACGCCCTCGATGCGCAGGAACGGCTCGGCGTTCGGGTCCTGCCAGGGTTCGAAGGCGCGCGCCGGGTTGCGGCTGGGCTCGGCCACCGCGTCAGTTGCCGCTCTTGATCGAGGTCCAGGCGCGTTCGCGCGCGCGGTTCTCGTCGTCGGGCAGGGTGCGCGGGTCGACCAGCTTGGCTGCCACCTCGTCCGGCGGATAGATGCCCGGGTCCTCGACGATCTCCTTGTCGACCAGGCCGGTGGACTTGGAATTCGCGTTGGCGTAGGACACGTAGTTGGTGATCGGCGCGATCACGTCCGGACGCATGAGGAAATCGAGGAATGCGTGCGCGTTGATCGGGTGCGGCGCATCGGCGGGGATCGCGGCCGAGTCGATCCAGCGCACCGCGCCTTCCTTGGGCAGGGTGAACGCGATCTCGACGTCGTTGCCGGCTTCCTCGGCCCGATCGCGCGCCTGCAGCACGTCGCCGTTGTAGCCCATCGCCAGGCACACCTCGCCGTTGGCGAGGTCGTCGATGTATTTGCTGGAATTGAAGTAGCGGATGAAGGGCCGCACGGGCGCGAAGGCGGCCTTGACCGCATCGATCTCGCCGCCGCCGACGCCGTTGGGATCCCGGCCCAGGAAAATCAGCGCCGAGGCGAAGCCTTCCTGCTGGTCGTCGAGCACGCCCACGCCGCAGTCCTTGAGCTTGGCCACGATCGCCGGATCGAACAGCAGGCTCCAGCTGTCGAGCGCCTGTCCGTCACCGAGGCGCTCGCGCAATTTGGCCACGTTGTAGCCCAGGCCCGTGGTGCCCCACATGTAGGGAATGAGGTGCGCGTTGCCGGGATCGACGTCCGTCAGCGCCGCCAGCACGGCCGGGCTGAGATTGGCCCAGTTGGGCAACAGGGCCTTGTCGAGGGGCCGATACAGCTTGGTCTGGATATGCCGCTGCGCGAAGGGCCGCGCCGAGGGGAAGACCACGTCGTAGCCGCTGCTGCCGGCGGTGAGCTTGGCCTCGAGCATTTCGTTGGAGTCGTAGACGTCGTACACGACCTTGATCCCGGTTTCCTTCTCGAAGCGGGCGATGGTGTCTTCGGCCACGTAGTCGGACCAGTTGTAGACGTTGAGCACCTTGTCCTCGGCCGCAACGGCCGGGGCGGTGGCGTCCGTTCCGGCGCTGGGCGCCGGAGGCGGTCCGGAACCGCCGCAGGCAGCCAGGGACAGGGCGAGCGCAATCGGCGAAAGGCGGCTGGACGACACGGTGGCACTCCCCACAAGGCGCCGCAGCGTGGCGCCCTGCGATGGTGGAAAGCCCCGCCCCCCATGTCAACCGGATTCGGCCGGTCCGGCCCCCTCGGGGAAGGCGAAACGCGGCCGGCTGTGGCAGACTCAGGGCACGCCAGCCGGGGACCCGCGGCATGGCGCGCAGGGCCCCCTGCGAAACCAGGCCGGCAGCGTGCGTGCTCCGACGTGCGCCGACCGGCTTCTCCACCGTTTCCGCCGCCTGCCATTGGGAGTACCAACGTGCGCAAGACACTGCCCTTGATTGCCCTTACCAGCCTGACGCTGTGCCTGGCCAATCCCGTATTCGCCCAGGACGATGCGGCCACGGATGCTGCCGTCGCGGCCGAGGAAGCCGTGGCCGAGGAAGCCGAAAGCCCGCATGACTTCTCCGCCACCCTGACCGTCGTGAGCGACTACGTCTTCCGCGGCATCTCGCAGACCCAGGAAGACCCGGCCTTCCAGGCCTCGGTCGACTACGCGC
>Ga0209254_10004205_pt1 | contig 13178 bp, 8 predicted proteins | sample FrelakmetDIP11DI_FD_187148 | JGI IMG/M metagenome (GOLD analysis project Ga0209254, IMG submission 187148) | Freshwater lake sediment microbial communities from the University of Notre Dame, USA, for methane emissions studies - DIP11 DI (SPAdes)... | ecosystem: Environmental > Aquatic >...
GGGTGCCCGGGCGGGGTGCAGCAGTCCCCAGCGGGAGCAGGACCTCGACGGCCGCCGAGGCGTCCTGGACGAGCACCCGCCGGCCGGAGGCGTCCAGCAGGGTTGCCGCGGTCGTCACGACGCCCTCGACCCGCACCGGACCGGCGCCGAGGCGGAGCGCGGCCAGGATCCGCCCGACGAGTGTCGCAGCTCCCTTCCCCGGTCGGGCCGGCGTCGGGGACGGCCCGGTCGGGGCGGTCGCAGCGGGCGCGGGGGCCACGACGAGCAGGTCGACCGCGTCGCGCAGCCAGACCCGGTATCCGTCGAGGGCGCCCTTGCGGGTCGCGCGCTGGCCGACGATCCCGCTGACCCGGAGCTGCGCGCCGCGGCGCGCAGCGCCCGGCTCGATGCCGGCCTCACGAACGGCCCGCACGGGGAACGATGCGCCGGCCGCGTCGACGAGCCGGAACGAGATGTCGCCGTTCGGCGCCCGGACGATCGGCGCCTCGAGGGTCCCTTCGATCACGACCAGGCGCGCCTCGACGCCCTCCCCGAGCGACGCGGCCGCCACCGGGAGGGGATCCGGGACCGGGAGCGAGCCGACGATCGTCGCTTCGCCCGGCGCCGGCCGGATCTCGAGCTGGCCGTAGGGGCCGGCGAGCTTCCCCTTGACCCGGAGCACGGCTCCTCGCCGCGGGCGCGCCGCGCCGTCGGGCAGGCGCACCACGATCGCGGCGGTTGCATCCTGGATCGAGACGAGAGGTGCCAGGCCGAGACGGCCCGCCTCGGCGGTGACCGTGCCCTCGACGGCGACGATGGCTCCCACGGCGGACGCGCGGGCGGCCGCGATGTCGACCGTCGCCGGGCTCGCCGTCGGGGTCACGGCCGGCGTGGGGCTCGGCGTCGGGGTCACGGCCGGCGTGGGGCTCGGCGAGGCCGAGGGGGTCGCGCTCGGCGACGGCTCGGGCGTCGGAGTCGGCCCAGGCGACGGGGACGCGGTGGGAGCCGGCACGATCTCGAAGCCAGCCGGGTCCGTCACCAGCACGCGGTAGCCCGTCGTCCCGGTGCCCGTCGTGTCGCGCTGGCCGAGCGGCCCGATGACCCGGACTGCGTCGTCGCGCCCGGGCATGACCGCGCCGCCGAAGGCGAGGACCACGCGCAGCGGCCCGGAGCCGTCGTCGATGACGAGAGAGACGCCGGTCGCGAGCTGGCTCGGGGCCTCGGCGACGCGACCCTCCGCGGCCACCAGGCTGGCTTCGAGGCTCTCCATCGCGGCGCCGGTCACGATCGCGACCGGCGGCGGGAGCGTTCCCGTCCCGAGGATCGTCGGGGCGCCGTCGAGGCGGATCGTGCGCTGCCCGTAGCGGTCGTCGACCGTGCCGGCAGCCCGGACGACCGTGCCCGACGGGACGACGGCGACGGGATCCGAGGGCAGGAGGAGCGCGATTCCCGCTGAGTCGTCGGCGATGAAGCCGCCCCGGCCGTCTTCCAGCGCCCCGAGCGGGGTGGTCAGCACGCCCTCAACAAGGACCTTCGTGCCGTTCGAAGCCGCCCGAGCTTCCGCCACCGGAAGGATGGGACTCGGGGTGGGGGTGGGCGTCGGGGTCGGGGTGGGCGTCGGGGTCGGCGTCGGGGTCGGCGTCGGGCTCGGCGTGGGCGTCGGGCTCAGGCTAGGGGTCGGGGTCGGCGTCGGGCTCGGGCTAGGGGTCGGGGTCGGCGTGGGCGTGGGGGTCGGGCTAGGGGTCGGGGTCGGCGTGGGCGTCGGGCTCGATCCGGGGACCGGGTCGGCCGCGAGCGGCTGGGGGACCGGCTGGCTCGTCAGGATCCAGTCGGCCGCGTTGTCGTTCGTGTCGACGACGTTGCCGCCGGCCCCGCCCGGGCGGCGCTCGATCGAGCTCCCGGCGGGAGGGGCCGCGACGGCGGCTCCCTCCACGAACCCGCTTGCCGCGTCTCCCCAGCCGACCGCGTCGACGACCTGCCCATCGCTCCGCCGCAGGGCGATCGCCCCGCCCGTCGCGGCCAGGCCGCCGCTGTAGGTGGCATCGGCCACCGCCGCGTGGATCCCCAGGGCGTTCGCCACGAGGACATGGCGACCCGGCTCGACGACGAAGGGCTCGGTCCAGGCGGCCTTGCGGGTGACGGTGGCGCCCGAGGCCGTCGCGTAGGCGATCTCGTGGCCGGCAAGGTCCAGCGGGGCCGGGCCCGCGTTCGTGATCTCGACGTACTCGTCGGAGGCCGACGCGCCGCCGGTCACGACCTCCGCAACCAGGAGCCCGCTCGAGGGCGGCCACGCCACGGCGGCGGCCGGATCCAGCACCCCGGGCGCCGGCGGGCCACCCGGCGAGGCAGGCGCCACGATGGCGACCGCGAACAGGAGGGCGAGAGTGCCGGTGACGGCGCTCCGTGGCGCGCGCATGGACGACCTCCGGGGCGGGCACAGCCGGCGGGCGTGTCGGGCCGGGTGTAGCACGGGGCGCTCACCCGGCGATCACCTCCCGCTTACCGGCGCGCCAGGCAGGGCCAACGGGACGCGCCCGGGCGGCTCCCCGGCGCCCGCGGTAGCATTCGTCCGCGTCGCGGCACCGCCCGGAGGAGCCGCCACCACCGCCCATGCAGCCGATGCACACGCCGAGGAGGATCCGTGGCCCGCGCCAAGAGGACCGAGCGCGCCGAAGCCCGCCGCCGCTACCGCGAGGCAACGAGCGGGGTCGAGAACGGCGATGAGGGCGTCGAGGTCCCCGCCGTCCCCGAGGCGGCCCTTCCGCGCGGGTCCCGCGACCGACGCCCCTCGGGCCAGGAGCCGGGTGCCGCGCCCGCCCAGCGCGCAGGATTCGCAGCCTCGCTCCGGGCCGCCGCCGGCCCGGTCGACGTGCGCGGCGACCTGCGGGCCTTCCCGTCGGTCCTCTTCCGTTCCAAGGCGGGGCTGATCCCCGGCATCGTGATCGCGGCCACGACGGTGGCGCTCTTCATCCCGGCGCTCGCGGCGAACCAGTTCGTCGTGCTGGCCGGCAACGTCATCCTGCAGCCGCCGCCGATGATCGTCGCCTTCCTTGCCGGCATGCTGGCGCCGCGGGCATCGTGGCTGATGGGCGGGCTGATGAGCGTCATCGCGGGCCTCGCCTACGTCCTCGTCGTGACGGTCAACACCGACGTCCTGATCACGCCCCTCGGGTTCACCTACGTCGTGGAGACCGCCCAGAAGCTCGGCTATGCCCAGAGCGTCCTGATCAGCGCGCCCGTCTTCGGGATCGCCGTGGGGGCGTTCGCCGGCTTCTACCGCCGCTTCCTCAACATGTCGGCACCGCAGCGCCAGGCGGGCCGCCGCCGCTAGGGACGGGCCGGTCAATCCGCCCCCGCGCCAACGGCGAACGGAAGGGCACACGGCCCCGGTGAGGGCCGCGGCGAACCCATCCGGCGCGGAAGCTCGGGCCGCAAGGGAAGGGCCGTCGGGGCCCTCTCCGGGGTCGTGCGATTCGCCAGCCGGGTGCATCACCCCGAGCGGCGCATGCCCGCGTACCCCAGCTGGCGGACGCCGTCGGGGCGTCCCGGCCCCCCGGCCCGGCGAGCCTCGTCGACGAGCGGCCGGACCTCCCGCGCCACGACGTTCACGACGTTCGATTCGCGCTGCAGGATCCCTTCCACGACGAGGAGCGCATTCCGCCGGACCACGCCCCGCAGGCGTGCCCAGGCATCCGGCCAGAGCGTGACGTTCACCATCCCGGTCTCGTCCTCGAGGGCCAGGAAGACGGTTCCCCGCGCCGTCATCGGGTGCTGGCGGGTGACGACCAGGCCGCCGATCCTGACCGGCCCCGGCCGTCGCTCGGCCAGCGCGGCGCTCGTCACCGCCCCCATTGCCTCGAGGGCCGGCCGGAAGAGCGCGACCACCTGGCGCCGCGCGTCGAGCGAGAGGATCGCGTAGGCGTCGCCCAGCCGCTCCAGCTCCGACAGCGGCGGGAGCTCGGGTGCCGGCGTCGCCGGGAGGCGCAGGTCCAGCGGCCGGCCGGCGACGCGTCCACCGCCCCTCGGTGCCCCCTTCGCGGGTCGCGCCGTCTCGCGGAGCTGCCAGAGTAGCTCGCGGCGGGGCCGGCCCAGCGAGTCGAGCGCCCCGGCCCGGATGAGCCGCTCCAGCACCTCCTCGGGGAGGCCCGTCCGTTCCACCACGTCGGCGAGCGACGCGTACGGCCCGCGGGCCCGCTCCGCGTCGAGGTGCGCAGCGTGCTCCGCGCCGATCCCCTTCACGAGATGGAGGCCCAGCCGTACCCCCCAGCCGACCGTGCTCTCCGGGCTCCAGCGCTCCCGCGCGGCGTGGGCCGGAATCACGCACGCCGGCGAGCGCACGGGGCGGGGCCGGGCGAGGATCCCCAGGCCCGCCGGCATCGGCTCGCCCGGGTCGCGGTCGTGGCGCCCGTCGTCGCCGGCGGCACCGGCCAGCGCCCAGCCCGGCCGGCCGACCCACTCGGTCGTCGTCCGGTACGCGGAGGCGTTGACGTCGACCGGCAGGACGGCGACCCCGTGGCGCTTCGTGTCGTTGACGAGCACCTCCACCGGGTAGAAGCCCATCGGCTGGGCGTTGACGAGTCCGACGAGGAACTGGGCCGGGTAGAAGAGCTTGAGGAACGACGACTCGTAGGCGGTCCGGGCGAAGGCTGCGGCGTGGCTCTTGGCGAAGCCGAAGCTGGCGAAGCCGGCAACCCGCCGGTAGAGCTCCTCGGCGTCGTCGCGGCGCATCCCCTGGACCGCCACGCAGCCCTCGACGAAGCGGCCGTGGAGCTTCTCCATCTCGGCCGGCGAGCGCCAGGTCCCCATCGCCCGCCGGAAGCCGTCCGATTCGGCCGGCGAGAAGCCGGCGACCTCGATCGCGATCCGCATGACCTGCTCCTGGTAGAGGATGACGCCGAGCGAATCGCGGAGGACGGGCTCCAGCGAGGGGTGGAGGTAGGTCACCGGCTCGAGGCCCTGCTTGCGGCGCAGGTAGGGGTGGACGGCGTTGCCCTGGATGGGGCCCGGCCGGATGATCGCGACCTCCACGACGAGATCGTCCAGGCAGGCCGGCCGCGACTTCGGCAGCGTCTGCATCTGGGCCCGGCTCTCGACCTGGAAGACGCCGACGGTGTCGGCCGCCTGGAGCATCGCGAAGACCTCGGGGACCTCTTCCGGGAGCCGGTCGAGGTCGACGCAGACGGCGCAGTCGTGCTCGACGAGCTGGACCGTCTCGTCGATCGCGGCGAGCATCCCCAGGCCGAGCAGGTCGAGCTTGATGAGCTTGAGGGTCTCGACGTCGCGCTTGTCGAACTGGACGACGACGCGGCCGGGCATCGTCGCCCGCTCCAGCGGCGCGATGTCGACGAGCGGGGCGGCCGTCACGAGCATCCCCCCGGTGTGGATCGAGAGGTGGCGGGGGAAGCCGTCGATCCGCGCGCACAGCTCGAGCCAGCGCTCCCAGGGCGACATCCCGACGGTGCTCCCGCCGCGGGGCGCCGGCGCCGGCTCCGGGGCGACGCGCACCACGGACGACGTGGGGGCGCGGCCGTCCCGCCCCGGCGCGGTGACTGCCGGCGGCGGCGGGTCCCAGTGCCGCGGCCGCCCCAGCCGGTCGACGTTCCGGGCGGGCGGCGCGAGGACACCCGACTCGGCGTCGAGCGCGCGGCCGTCCACGGTTCCCGGCGTGCCGGGCGGGCCGGCCGCGTTCCGCGGGGGTCCGGAGCCCGGCCCGAAGGTGTGGCCGGCGGCGTGGGTGCCACCCGGCAGAGTGGGCCCGGCGGGTGCGGCGACCCCCACCGATGAGCCCGTCGCCGCATCGCTCCCACCAGTAGCTGGCGGGGATCCCGCCCGAACCGAGGCACCCGGCGAACCCCGCCCGGCGCTCACGACCCTCCCGGCGGCATCACCGTCACCCGGCGCCGTCGGCGGCCCGCCCCGCACGAGCCATGCCACGCTCGCCGGGGAATCGCCCGGGCCGCCCTTGTCGTCGGACGGGCCGCCGGCCCGGATCGCGGGCGCCGAGCCCGTCCCCGGCAGGATCCCGGTCCTCCGGGCGGCCTCTTCGGGCCGTCCGGACCGCGGAGCCTCGACACCCCCGAGCCGCGCCCCGTCCTCGGACCGCGGGAGCCGGCCGTTCCCGGCCTCGCCCGCTCCCCCGGTCCGGATCCGGCCGCCGCGGGCGTGGTCGAGCTGGCCCATCCGGTCCACGAGCCCGCGGTCGCCGGCACGGGCCGCGGCGGCCCCCGGATCGTGCTGCTCGTCGGGACGGCGGAAGAACTCGGCAAACCCGCCGTCCGCCTCGAGGTCGCGCCGGACCATCACCGAGTCGTACGTCTCGAGCGCCTTGGCCACCCGGTCGACGAGCGGCCGCGGGAAGCCGAGCGCGAGCCCGACCTCCCGCACGGCGCTTCGGGCCCGGTACGTCACGAGGTTGCAGACCATCCCCGTGTGCTCGGCCCCGTAGCGCTCGTAGACGTACTGGATGACCTCCTCGCGCCGCTCCGAGCTGAAGTCGATGTCCACGTCGGGATACGTGGTGCGGCCCTCGTTGATGAACCGCTCGAAGAGGAGGTTGTGGCGGATCGGGTCGACCCGGGTGATCCCCAGCACGTAGGCGACGATCGAGTCGGCGGCGCTGCCGCGCCCCTGGGCCGGGATCCGGCGCTCCTTCGCGAAGCGCATCAGGTCCCAGCAGATGAGGAAGAACTCGGCGAGGCCGGTCCGCTCGATGACGTCGAGCTCGTGGGCGAGCTGCTTCACGACCGGCGGCGTGACCGGGTGGTACCGCTTCCGGATGCCCGCGTGGCAGAGCTCGGCGAGGTACGAGAAGGCGGTTTCGCCCGGGGGCACCGGGAAGCCGGGGAAGCGGTACTGCTCGAAGCCGAGGTCGACCCGGCATGCCGCCGCGAGCTCGCCGGTGTTCGCCAGGCCCTCGTGCCAGGCGACGGCCGTGGCTGCATCGGCCGCCTCGTCGCCCGGCGGCAGCGCGGCCAGCTCCGCGCCCGACTTCAGGTAGTGCTCGCCGCTCGGGGTCCGCAGCTCGGCGAGCGTCTCCACGGTCCGCCCGTGGCGGATCGCGGTGAGGACGTCATGCAGCTCGCGATCCTCGGGCCGGGCGTAGCGGACGTCGTTCGTGACGACGACCGGCAGGCCGAGCTCCCGGGCGAGGCGCGCGGTCTCTGCGACGAGCCAGTCGTCGCCCGGGAGGAGGTGATGGGACAGCTCGAGGACGAAGCCGGCGGCCGCCACGCCTCCTCCGCCGGCCGAGGGCCGCCCGCCGGGCACGCCGAACATCCGCGCATATCCCTCCGCGACCGCCCGGGCGCCCTCGCGATCGCCGGCCAGGAGCCGCCGGGCCAGCTCGCCGTGCCGGCACCCCGAGAGCGCGACGAGCCCCTCCGCGTGGTCGGCGAGCAGGGCCTGCGTGACGCGAGGCGCCGCCTTCGTGCCGGCGAGGTTCGCCCGGGAGACGAGCCGGCAGAGGCTCCGGTAGCCCACCCCGTCGCGGGCCAGCAGGACGAGGTGGGGTCCCCGCTCACTCGCCCCGACGCCCCGGTGGTCCTCCTTGACCGGCTGGCGGTGGCCCGGGAGACGGACCCGGGCAGGCTGCGGCCGGGCCGGGAGCCCGCCGCGCGGCCCGGGGTCACCGGCCAGCGCACGGGCTGCCGCCCTGCCCCGGGTCACGGGCCTGCGCGCCGGGACCACCAGCCCGTGGGGATCCGCGACGAGCGCATCGACCAGCTCGACCTCCACGCCGATCACCGGTTGGAGCCCCGCCTCCGCGGCGGCCGATGCGAACCGGACGACGCCGTAGAGCCCCTGGCGATCCGTGACACCGAGCGCCGAGAGGCCGAGCTCCAGGGCCCGCTCCACGAGGTCCGCCGGAGAGGAGGCCCCGTCGAGGAAGGAGAAGCTCGTGTGGACGTGGAGCTCGGCGTGGGCCGGCACGGGCATGGGCCACCCCCGGAGCAGCGAAGGGACGGCGGCGCGGCCGTCGCGGCGGCGGGGCAGGAGAAGAATAGAACACCTGTTCGACGGCGTCAAGCACGAAACCGCGCGGAACGCCCCCATCGACGCAACAAACCGGGGCCGCGCTGCGTCACACGACACGATGAGCGCGCTCGCGAGCCGCACCCGACAGCTCCTCCCGATCGTCCTCCTCGTCGCGCTCGTGATCGTCCTCGTCCTCGTCGTCCTCCCGGCGGTCCTCGCGGCCGCCGGCGGGACGGCCACCTGAACCGAACAACTCCTGCCGCTCCGGTTACTGGGGACCTGGAGCGGCGATGTCCCCCGGGCCCCGCGTGCAGCGCCGCGACGGGGCCCGCGGGATTCGGGGCTACCATCGCGTCGTGGAACGCGGTCATCCCGGCCCGCTCGCCCTTGCCACCGCCGTGCTCGCGATCGCGGCCGCGGCCTGCGGCACGGCGCCCACGTCAGGCCCCTCCTCGGCCGTGCCCACGGGCGCGGCGACGGCGCCGGTCCCGACCGACGTCCCGGGCGGCGACGGCCGCACGCCGGCCCCCTCGCCGGGCACCTTCATGACCTCCTGGGGCGAGGCATGGGACGCTCTCCCGGCCGGCTTCCCGGTGCCCGCCGGGGCCGAGCTCGCGAACCCCGGCGATCCCGCCGAGGGGCCCGTCTCGGGAGCGTTCGTCGTGGAGCGGCCCGCCGACGAGGTCGCGAAGCTGGTGGAGAGCGCGCTCGGCTCGGCGGGCTACAGTACGGAGGCCCTCGGCGGGCCCCTCGAAGATGGCAGCCTCGTGCTCGACTCGCTGGGCACGGATCCCGCCTGCCGCGTGCAGACCCGCGTCCGCGGCCTCGGCGGGACGACGATGGTGACGGTGCTCTACGGGGCCGCGTGCCCCTGGGGCTGAGCGGGGCCGGACGACACGGAGGAGGGACACCGGTGGGACCGACGGCGCGCGACTGGCTGGGAGCCGGTCTCCTGGCGATCGTGTTGGTCGTCCTGATCGTGCTCCTCGTCACGTCCGCCATGGGGGCCGACGAAGGCGCCGAGGCGGCGTTCCGCGCGTTCGCCTAGATCCCGGTCCGCCCGGGGTCGTGCGGCCCCCGCTCGACGGCCAGGTCGCCGTTGCGCAGGAGCCGCGGGGGTCGCGGCCTCGCTCAGTCGTACAGGCGCTCGAGGTGCCAGGTGCCGGCGATCCGGTCGAGGTAGACCAGGGCGAGCCAGCGATCGCCGACGACCTTGAAGTAGTCGCGGGCGATCGGGCGGCCCCACCAGGCCTCCTCGACCCGCCAGCGGGTGCAGGCCTCGACCGACTCGCGGCGGCCGGCCCAGGCGATTGCGACGAGGCGCCCGGCGGCGTCGAGCTCGACCTCGATGACCGGGTGCTCGCGGAGGAGGCGGGTCATCAGGCGGCCCCTCGCGGCGCGTCCGAGCCGCCGCTGCCCGGGCCGGCGCGGTCGGCGGCGTTCACGGCATACCCGTCCCGTCCGCGGTCATCGGGTGCCAGGTCCAGCGCGTCTCGGGGAGCGGCGCCTCGGGATCAGCGAGGGTGACCCGCCCGACGCTCCCCTCCCCGAACCGGACGGCGATGCGCGCCAGCTGCCAGCCGAGCCGCGCCGCCGCGTTCGCCTGGGGGTTGAAGAGGGCGAGCTGCTGGCCGGCTGCCGGGGCGACGTCAAGCAGCTCCAGCTCCAGGCGGGCGACCGGCAGCGCCGGCGGCTCCCGCTCCAGGCGCTCGCGGAGGAGCCGTTCGATCGCCTCGGGGTCCGCGGTCGGCTCCGGGAGCCGCTGGACGACGACGGCTGTCGGGAGGTCCGCCCCGGGGAGCGGGGGGCGGCCGGGGGCGAAGGTGGGGTCGAGGGTCGCCACGAGGCGGGCGCGGCCACTGGCCTCGCCCCGGGCATCGAGCTGCGCCCCGAGGGCCGTGGCGAGGCGGCGCAGGACGAAGCGGAGCGCCTCGAGGTCCGCGACCGGCTCCTCGAGGGCCAGCGCCAGCGCCAGGCGCTCGGGAGCGCGACGAGGGCGGAACGGGTCGGTCTCCCGGCCGTTCGACCGGTCGTGGAGGCGGCTTCCCTCGTCGGTCCCGAAGCGGGCGACGAGCGCCGAGCGTGGCAACGCGGCGACCGCCCCGATCGTGACGAGGCCGAAGCGGGCGAGGCGGCCGCGCACCTCGGGGTCGCGGGAGAGGGCCGACGCCGGGAACGGGGCGAGGAACGCGGCGTCGTCTCCCGGCGGGACGAGGACGGCGGGCACGGCCGAGGGGCCGGGGCCGGTGGCGGCGGCGAGGGCGGCGGCGAAGCGGGTCCCGGCGATCCCCGCCCGCGGCGTCCCCGGGAGGATCGGGGCGAGGGCGGCGCGGGCCTTCCCGACGAGGTCCGGCTCGGGCCCCCAGAGCGCCTCGAGGCCGTCGACCTGGACCTCGAGCGAGCCGAAGGCCCGGTCGGCGGGATCGGTCGAGCCGGCGATCCCCGGGCTCAGCGCGGCCAGGGCGTCGAGGGCGGCCTCGACGGCCGCGGCGTCGGCGCCCGGGTCGGGCGGCAGGAAGACGGCCTCGGGCGCAAGCCGGTGAGCCTGCCCGAGGGGGATCCCCCGGCGGACGCCGAGGGCGGCGGCCTCGGGGCTGGCGTCGAGGACGACGCCGTCATCCCACGGCCGCCCGCCGAGGACCAGCGGCCCGGCGGTCGGGATCGCGGGGTCGCGCCGCCGGGCGAGCCGGAGGGCGAGGTGGGGCCAGGCGAGGTGGAGAAGGCGCATCGGTCGATCGGTCTGGCTCGTGGGAGGGAGTGGTGGTGGCGGGTCGGGCGGCCGGGTGGCCGGGTGGCCCCGAACGTTGGGCGGCGGCCCCTGGTCGGGCGGCCCCCTCGGCGACGGGCTCCTCCGCCAGGAGCCCGTCGCGGGCGAGGCAGCGGTCGCGCGGCCCGCCTTCCGCATAGAGGAGACGGAGGATCGTCCGCCGGTCCGGTGCCCCGTGGCGGTCCTTCGCGAGGCGGACCTCGGTCCGCTGCCCGACAACCTCCCGCCCGAGGCGGATCCAGCCGGTCCGCCGCAGCTCGAGGCGGAGCCCCGCCCCCTCCAACGCGGCCCGGAGCGGGGCGGGGGTCTCGGACGGCTCGAGGACGAGGAGGAGTGCCCCGGCCCGCCGCGCGAACGCGACGAGGCGGGCGAGCTTGTCGGCGAGAGGTGGAGGTCGGCGGGTGGCGCCGGCGCCGGTCGGGGGCGCGGAGCCGGGGGCCGGGACCTGGATGGATCCCCGCCCGGCGCCGGCCCGGGGGCCGGGAGGCTCCCCGCGCACGCCCGCGAGGTCCAGGACGAGGACGTCCACGGCGCGTGCCTGGAGGAGCGTCCCGGCCATCGCCAGCGCCTCGTCGGCGGAGGCCGGGACGAGGACGGCGAGCCACTCGAGCCGGACCCCCCGGGCGGCGGCCTCGACAGGATCGAGGCTCCGGGCCAGGTCGACCCAGGCGACGATGGCGCCGCCGGCCTGGGCCTCCGCGACGGCCCGCAGGGCGAGCGTCGTCGCGCCGCTCGACCCGGCGCCCCGCAGTGCGACCGTGCCATCCCGCGGCAGGCCACCGGCCGCGAGCAGGCCGTCGAGCTCCGCGAACCCGGTGGGGATCGCTCGGTCAGCGTCCCGTGCCGGCTCCCCGGGGAGCGGCCGGACCGGGGCCTGGCCGGGATCGACGCCGCCCGGCAGCGGGACGAGGGAGGGGCGCGCCGGGGCGGGCCCCGGGGGCACCTCCGGGCGGTCGTCGGGGAGCGCGGGGACCGCCCCGGCCTCCGCCGGGAGCGGGGCGGCCGCGAGCGCCCCGAAGACCTCCACCGCGGGCCGCGGCGCGGCCGATCCCCAGCGGGCCCGGAGGCTCGCGAGGGCGGCGACACGGTCGGCGTGGCGGTCCATCGGAGGACCAATAATAGAACATCTGTTCGACAATGGGAAGGGTCATATGGCCCCCGGCCCAGGGGTCGCCGCCGGGCCCGCCCGATCCTGCCGGGGTTCACGCGGAGCCGTCGCGCGCACGAAACCACCCTTCGAGAGGCCGGAACCGGCGGCTTCGGGCCGGGCTTCGTGCGGCCAGCGGGGCCGCCTGATCCCGGGGCGCATCAACAGCGCCTGGTGCTCGCCGGTCGGCGCCCTTCCCTAACCCAGCGCGATGACGAAGACGCTGACGAGGACGAGGCCCAGGCCGAGCCACTGGACGGGGCGGGGCCGCTCCCCGAACAGGAGCACGCCTGCCGCCACCGCGATCACGGGCCCGAACGAGCTCGTGATGCCGATCAGCCACGTCGGCGCGATCTCGAGGCCGAGCGCGAAGGCGATGAAGCCGCCGATGTCGAGCAGCCCGGCCAGCGCAACCAGGCCCAACGCCCGCCGGTCGACCGGCCGCGCAGCCGCCGACCCCGGGACCGGCGGACGGCGCAGCCGCGACCCGGCGAGGATCAGGAGGATGATCACAGCGTTCGCCGTCCGGGACAGGAGAAGGACCGGCAGCCAGCCGGCGGCTCGAATCGGGCCTGCCAGCGCCACCGTCAGGGCGGCGAAGGCGACGAGGGCGACGACCGCGTAGGCGACCCCGGGGCCGACCGGGCGGGCGCCGCGCAGGCCGCCGTCGAAGGCCACGGCCGCCAGCACCACGCCCGTCGTCGCCATGGCGGCCCCCAGGGCCTGGCCTGGCGCCAGCGTCTCGCCGAGGAGGAGCACCGAGAGGACGACCGTCAAACCGCCGTAGGTCGCGACGACCGGGCTCACCACGGTGATCGGGCCGTGGCGGAGAGCGGTGTAGAAGGCGAGATAGGCCACGGCGGCGACAGCTCCGCAGGCGAGCGCTGTCAGCACGACTCCGGGGTCCGAGGGAAGCGCCGCGCCGCCGGCGACGAAAAGCACGGCGAGCAGCGCCACCGACGTCAGAACGGTCCCGGCGGTCGTCCGCAGGCTCCCGACGCGCCGGCTCGCGAACGTCGCGATCGTGTCGGTCAGGCCCCAGGCAAGGGCGGCCGTGAGGCCGAGCGTCACGCCCTGGAGGTCGTGCATCCCGCGAGCGTACGCGGGCGCCGAGGTGCCCGAGCGACGGACCCGTGCCCCGGGACAGTGCCGACCGCCCTCCCGGGACGCGACGGTCCCCGTGCTACACTTCGCGCCGGCGATCCCGCCCCAGCGCGTGGGATCAGCTCCGCGTGGGGATGTAGCTCAGCTGGGAGAGCACCGCGTTCGCATCGCGGGGGTCAGGGGTTCGAGTCCCCTCATCTCCACCAC
>Ga0209254_10004206_pt1 | contig 13178 bp, 15 predicted proteins | sample FrelakmetDIP11DI_FD_187148 | JGI IMG/M metagenome (GOLD analysis project Ga0209254, IMG submission 187148) | Freshwater lake sediment microbial communities from the University of Notre Dame, USA, for methane emissions studies - DIP11 DI (SPAdes)... | ecosystem: Environmental > Aquatic >...
GCCGAGTTCAGGCGACTGGGCCGCTGTAGTGGCTACACACGAATCCGCCGACATCCGCATCACACCCTCGACCGCCGTCACCCAATGGACCGGCGAGGCGCTCGACCTCAATTTGGCCGTCGGCTGGTTGACGCAGAAAGCGATCTATACGAAAAGCGTTTCCGCGGAAACGTCCAAGAGTGTTGGGCCGTGAACTGGTCGGTTTGAGGCGATTACCGCTGTTCCGGCCAAGGCTATCAGGCTCTGGATGAAGTAGGGGGCGACAACTTCCGAACCCTCCACGCCGTCCCGTGCGCGCCCCGAGTTGACCGGAAACATGGCGTCACTGACGATGTTCAAAGTCAAATGGGGATTCGTATGAGCGCCCGCGCCGTACTGCCGTTCATTGCAACTGCCTTGAGCTTGTTGAGTGTGGCGGCGTGCGCACAGCCGCCGGAGCAACTTCCCCGCGTCCACATTCTTGCGACGGGTGGAACGATCGCCAGCGCTTACGACCCGGCGAAGGGTGGGTTTGTCGCCAGTCTGACTGCCGATCAGTTGATCGCGGCCGCGCCGGAAATCACGAAGTACGCGACCATCACGTACGAGCAGGTGGCCAACATCGGCAGTGCAGACATGAACCCAACCGTGTGGCTGCAACTACGCGAGCGGGCCGATGCAGTCCTGTCAGACCCGGCCGTCGCGGGCATTGTGGTCACCCACGGCACGGATACGCTGGAGGAGACCGCCTACTTCCTGGATCTGACCATCGGCAGCGACAAGCCGGTGGTCATGGTGGGTTCGCAGCGGGCGGCCTCGCTGCCCGACACCGACGGTCCCCGCAATCTGCTTGACGCCATTCGCGTGGCCGTATCACCGGAAGCGGTTGGCATGGGCACGATCGTGGTCCTGAGCGGAAAAATCAACGCCGCGCGGGAAGTCACGAAAACGAGCACGATCGAACTGGAGACGTTCAAGTCTCTCGAATTCGGCGCGCTTGGCGTAGTCGATGTCGAGGGCGTTAGGTTCTATCGCAGGCCGCTGCGGCGTCAGCACGTGGCGCTACCGTCGCAACCGCAACTTGGCCGCGTCGAAATAGTGAACCACTACGCGGGCAACGAGGGCCTGGTCCTGCGTCAACTCCTGCACGGGCCCGAGCCGTTTGGGCAGCCGAACAGCCGCGATGGCCTGGTAATCGCCGGCACGGGCCTGGGAAACGTGGGGGAGCGAATGTTCGAAGTCGTCAAGGTAGCGCTCAGCCGCGAAATTCCTTGCGTCGTGAGCACGCGTGTTCCGAGCGGGCGTCAGATCCCGCTTTATGCCTCGCCGGGATCTGGCCTGTCCCTCGTCCGCGCTGGCTGCATTCTTTCCGACAACCTGAGTCCGCAGAAGGCGCGTGTATTGCTTTTGGTCGTGCTCTCGGTCACTCGGGACCCAGCTGAGATCAAGGAGTACTTCCAACGCTGAAAAACGGCCGCACGGTGCCACAGTACGACGAAAGGCCGCTGGGAAATCGCAAAGAGCAACTGACTACAGTTGTGTTTTGGTCGGGGTGACAGGATTTGAACCCGCCTCTCCACTAATCCAGCGTCGGCCGCCCTCGCAGCTTCTTCTTCACCTGCTTGAGCCGCTTTCCCTCCAGCCGCCGCGCCTTCGCCGCGCGGCTCGGCCGCGTTTTCTTCCTCGGCTTCGGCACATGCCGCGCCTGCTCGATCAGCCGTTCGAGCCGCTCGATGGCGTCACGGCGGTTCGCTTCCTGGCCACGATGGCGATGCGCCTCGATCACGATCTCATCGTTCTGCGTGAGCCGCCGGCCTGCGAGTTTACGCAGCCGCTCCCTGGCCGCCTCGTCGAGCAGGGACGTTGCGCCGACCTGGAAGCGCAGCTCGCAGGCCGATGACACCTTGTTGACGTTCTGGCCGCCCGGGCCGGGGCTGCGCACGTAGGAGAGCGTGTACTCGCCCTCGGGAATCACGTTCAGTCCTGGCCGTCGGTCGACGGCGTGACCACGGCCGAGCTGCGCGGCGCCAGCATGGACGCGGACTTGCCGCCCTCCAGGATCCGGATCTCGCGCTGCGCGGGCGGGATGGTGATCCCTTGCTCGCGGAACAGGGCCCAGATGCGGCGGTTCACGTCCGAGCGCACATTGTTGACGCCCTCGGCCGGGTCACCGATCCAGAAGCGCAGCTCGACTTCCATGCCGTAATCCGCGAACTCGAGCAGCCGCGCGACGGCCGGCGGGTCCTTGAGTATCCGTGGGTGATCGGCGGCCTGCAGCAGCAGGTGCAGCGCGAGCTCGACGTCGTCGTGGTAGGCGATGCGCACCGGCAGCCGGAGCCGGACGCGCGGATGGCCGTAGCTCCAGTTGATCAGCGGGTTCGTGATCACGTTCTGGTTCGGCACCAGCGTCGCGACGCCGTCGCGGTCGCGCACGACGACGTGCCGGCCGCGCAGCTCCTCGACCCAGCCGAAGCCGGTCGTGCTGGTGCCAGTCGCGCCGGTGAAGCTGATGACGTCACCGGGCTTGATCGATCGGTCCACGAGCAGCACGAAGCCGCTCACGAAGTTCGCGGCGATCGCCTGCAGCCCGAAGCCGAGCCCGAGGCCGATGGCGCCGGAGAACACGGTCAGTGCGGTCAGGTTCACGCCGGCGTACTGCAGGCCGAGCAGTACGCCGAGCACGATCAGGAACGCGTAGGCGAACTTGCCGATGCCGATGCGGGTCGACGGCGCCAGCTCCTGGATCTGGTTGATGCGCCGGTCGATCCAGCGCGCGATCCAGACGCTCACGACCACGAAGAACGTGACGAGTGCAAAGGCCTTCAGCACCGACCAGATCGTGATGCGCGTCTTGCCCTGCGAGAGGCCGATCGAATCCAGCGCCGTGATGACCGGGTCGAGCAGGCCGAGCACCTCGGCGGCGATCAGGCCCCAGACGATGAGGGTGACGCGCAGCTCCCAGGCCTTGATCTTGCGGCTCTTGCCGAGCGAGAGGCGCAGCAGGAGGACCACTATGCGGATGAACGCGAGCAGCGCGAGCAGCAGGGCGGCCGTTTCATACCAGGGCCGCGGCTTGCCGCCAGCGAAGAACAAGGCGAGGCCGATGACCAGCAGGCCGGCGAGGTAGGGGGCAACGACCGCGAACGCGTCGGCGAGGACTCCGCCCGCGTGTCCGTTGGTGCGCGAAAGGTACCAGCGCCGGCCCCAGAGAACGCCGGCCACGACCAGGACGGTCGTCACGGCGATCATGGGGAACTGCGGATTACCGGCAACGTCCCGGGCGCCGGCGAGGAGGGCCTGGAGGCGTTCCATCATGCGTTCAGGTCCGGTATCAGTTCGCTCTCCATCCGCAGGATCTGGTCCTTGAGCAGCAGCTTGCGCTTCTTGAGGCGCCGCAGCTGCAATTCATCGACGTAGATGTCGAGCGAAAGGCGGCAGATGACGTCATCGAGGTCGCGATGCTCGATGCGCAGCTCGCGCAGGCGCTGCATGCGCGCGAAAAGCTCGGTGTTGACCTTGTCTTCGTCCGTCATGCCGGCAGGAAGTCGGACCAGATTGGCCGGATGGAGTCCGGAAGCTTAGCCAATCGACCCGGCGGATTCCACGGAACCGCGGGGTCGTGGAAGTCGGAGCCGACCGAGCCCTCGAGGCGGCAGCGCACGGCAAGCGAGATCGCCTGTTCGCGGTCGCGGACGCCGCCGCCGCCCGTCGAGACCTCGACCCCATGGCCGCCGGCCGCGGCGAACTCGGTGCACATCTCGCGCCGCGCACCGGCGGAGAGCGTGTAGCGCATCGGGTGCGCGATCGCGGCCTTGCCGCCTGCCGCGAGGATCCAGCCGGTCGCCTCCGCGAGTTGCGGCCACTCGCTCGCGACGTTGCCGGGCCGGCCGCGGCCGAGCCAGCGCGTGAATGCGGCCTGGACGTTTGCTGCCGCGCCCGCGGCGACGAGTTGCCGGGCGAAATGAGTCCGTGTCGGCAGGCTCCCCGCAGCGCGGATCGCGGCGAGCGCCGGCGAGCCGGGTGCGCCTGCCGCATCGAGCTGGGCGGCGATTCGTTCGGCACGCTCGTTGCGGAGCGCCTGCAGGCGCTGGAGCGCGAGTGTCAGCGCCGGATTCGCCGGATCGAGCGCCAGACCGAGCACGTGGATGGTTCGTCCGCGCCAGTCGGCCGACAGCTCGACGCCGGCGACGAAGCCGATGCCATGCATCTGCGCCGCGGCAGCCGCGGCCGCGACGCCCGCGACCGTGTCGTGGTCGGTGAGCGCCATGAGCTTCACGCCGCAGGCCGCCACGTGCGCGACCAGCGCGGCGGGGTCGAGCATGCCGTCGGAAGCCGTCGAGTGCAGGTGCAGGTCGACCGGGGAGTGCTCGTTCATGCGGTGCGCGGACCGAGGCCCACGGTGTCGACGCTATCGCCGGTCAGGACGACGAATCCGCGCTGGCGGGCGTAGCCGTCGGCGGTGTAGTCGAAGACGTAGGTACGGTGCCAGGCGAGCGGCTGGTCCTGGCTTCGCACGATGCGCAGCCGATGGATCGAGACCGTGCCGTCGAGCATCTGCACGCTTGCGCTATTGCAGGTCTCCTGCGCAACGCGGTTCGCGATCTCGCGCGCCGCAAGGCTCGAGTGCCAGAACAGCCCCAGCAGGGCGAGAGCGGCGACCGAGAGCAGCAGCTCCCAGGTCATCGCAGCAGCGCGAGCCAGTCCGTATCGGCGTCGGCAAAACCCACGAAGTTCGGGTTGAGCGTGTTCTCGCGGTTGTACTCCAGCGGCTCGCCGTCGAGCTTCAGTACCTGACCGCCGGCCTGTTCGAGCACGCACTGACCGGCAGCCGTGTCCCACTCGCTGGTCGGCCCCATGCGCGGATAGACGTCCGCGAGCCCCTCGGCGACCAGGCACAGCTTCAACGAACTGCCGACCTCCACGAATTCGTGCGGGCCGACGCGCTCGAGGAACGCATCGAGCGAAGATCCGCGGTGGGAGCGGCTGCCGACCACGCGCAGCGGACCGGACCCGCGCCTGGCAACGCGGATCGGCTGACCCACGGCGTCGGCATTCGAGCGGAAGGCGCCGACACCCTCGCAGGCGTAGTAGTCGCGCTCGAGCACCGGCGCATGGACGATGCCGAGCACCGGCCGGTGGTGGTCGACGAGGGCGATGTTGACCGTGAACTCGCCGTTGCGCTGCACGAATTCCTTGGTGCCGTCCAGGGGATCGACGATCCACAGGCGGTCCCAGTTCCGGCGCGTGGACCAATGTGCCTGTGCCGCTTCCTCGGACAAGATCGGTATTTCCGGCGCAATGCGCTTCAGGCCCGCGAGGATCAGCTTCTCCGAGCGCAGGTCCGCCTCGGTGAGCGGGGATCGGTCCTCCTTTTCCTGCACGCTGAACGACGAGGCGTAAACCTCGAGGATCGCGCGCCCGGCCTCGCGCGCGAGCGCGGTCACTTCGAGCAGCATCTGTTTCGGATCGTAGGTCATGTCGGCTCCGGAGAACGGCGCGTTATATCATAGGCGCGTGCAGGCAAGCGCCAATCCGCCCGACTGGACCGCGATCGACACCGTCCTTCTCGACATGGACGGCACGCTGCTCGACCTCGGCTACGACCGGCGCTTCTGGCAGGAGCACCTGCCGCGGCGCTTCGCCGAGAGCCGGGGCGTTCCGGTCGCGGAAGCGCACCGGCTGATGCGGCCGATCTTCGAGTCGACCGCCGGCACGCTCGACTGGTACTGCATCGACTACTGGAGCCGCGAACTCTCGCTCGATATCGCCGCCCTGAAGCGCTCGACGCGGCACGAGATCGACTGGCTGCCGGATGCGCGCGCCTTCCTCGACCGGGTCAGGGCCTCCGGGCGCCGGCTGGCCCTCGTCACCAACGCTCATCCCGAGATCCTGGCGATCAAGGATGCGCACCTCGGCATCCGGCGGCGCTTCGACGCCGTCTATTCCTCGCACGAGTTCGGTGTGCCCAAGGAGAACGTGGGGTTCTGGGGAAGGCTCGCCGCGCGCGAACCGTACGATCCGGCGCGCACGATGTTCGTGGACGACAACGCGGCAGTGCTAGGTGCCGCACGACAGCACGGCATCCGCTGGCTGTATGCCGTGCACCGGCCCGTGCTGCGTGCGCCGGTGCGCGCGGCGAACGGCTTTGCCGGCGTGGAGTCGGTGCTGGAACTGGCGGAAGGGCTCGGTTAGCGCCGTCGACCGCGACCGCCGCCCTGACTACGGCCCTGCTGGCGCTCCAGTTCGCGCGGCGGCGGGCCGTCCCCTTCCTCGTCGCCGAAGGAGCGCGGCGCGTAGTGCGCGGGCTTCAGCTCGCCAAGATCGGCCGGCTCGTAGCTGCCGACCTGGATCCGGTGGCCGATGAAGGCCTCGATGTCCGGCAGCGACTCGACGTACTGCTCGCAGCCGAAACTGACGGCGTCCCCGGCAGCGCCGGCCCGCGCCGTGCGCCCGATCCGGTGCACGTAGTCCTCGGGGTCCTGTGGCAGGTCGTAGTTGAACACGTGGCTTACGTCCGGGATGTGCAGGCCGCGTGCCGCGACGTCGGTCGCGACCAGCGCCGCGAGCTTGCCCTCGTGGAACTCGCGCAGCATGCGCATGCGCTTGCGCTGGGGCACGTCGCCCGACATCGCGGCCGCCACGATTCCGTTGGCGCGCAGCAGGCGCTCGAGCCGCTCGGCGAGGCGCTTTGTGTTCACGAACACGAGCGTGCGCGTCGCCGCACCCTTGCGCAGGAGATGGATGAGCAGTGCCGCCTTCTCCTCCATCGCCGGGTAGTAGATGATCTGGCGCACACGCTCGGCGGTGATGCGTTCGGGCTCGATCCGGATCAGCTCGGGGTCGTTCATGTGCTCGTAGGCGAGCTCGAGCACGCGGTGCGAGAGCGTCGCCGAGAACAGCATGTTGAGCCGGTGCTCGGGAGCCGGCAGCCTGCGCAGCAGGAAGCGGATGTCCTTGATGAAGCCGAGGTCGAACATGCGGTCGGCCTCGTCGAGGACCATGACCTGCACGTGCCGGATATCGAAGACGTGCTGGCGCATGAAGTCGATGGTGCGGCCCGGCGTGCCGATCAGGACGTCGACCCCCGCCTCGAGCGTTCGCCGCTGCTTGTCGTAGTCCACGCCGCCGAAGGCGAGGCCGAGCGAAAGGCCGGTGTACTGAACAAGGATCTCCGCATCGCGATGGATCTGTATCGCGAGCTCGCGCGTGGGTGCGAGCACCAGGGCGCGCGGTGAGGTCACGGGCCGGTCCGCCGATGCCGGGTAGCGCAGCAGGTGCGTGAACAGGGCGACCAGGAACGCAGCGGTCTTGCCCGTCCCGGTTTGCGCCTGCCCCGCAACGTCGAAACCCGCGAGTGCGCGCGGCAGGGTCTGGGCCTGGATCGGCGTACACCGCTCGAAGCCCGCATCGGCGATGCCGCGGGCTATGGGTTCGGGCAGGTGCAGGCCGGTGAAGGAAAGGTCCGAGAATTGCTGATGTGTCAACTGATCTCTACTTTGGACGTCATCACTTGAAAAAAGAACCCCGACGCGCTACAAAAGGAGCCTAGCGGTGCGGTTCCCCGCACGTATTGCTCCCAAACGCGCTGAATATTGTGCCGCATCGGGCATTCGCCCGTCACTGAATCAACTTGAAACCAGGAGAAATGCCCGCGTGAGCGGCAATATCGTCCATACGACCGACGCGACGTTCGAGAATGACGTCATCAAGTCCCAAACCCCCGTTTTGCTCGATTTCTGGGCTGAATGGTGCGGCCCCTGCAAGGCCATCGGCCCGATCCTCGACGACATCGCGAAGGATTACGCAGGCCGCGTGACGGTGGCGAAGCTCAACATCGACGACAACCGCCAGACCCCCGTGAAGTACGGTGTGCGCGGAATCCCGACGCTGATCCTGTTCAAGAACGGCACCCCCGAGGCGCAGCAGGTCGGCCTGGTCGGGAAGTCCAAGCTGGCTGCCCTGCTGGACCAGCACCTATGAGGGGCTATCTCGGCAACCAGGCGCGCAATCGCCAGAAGGGCCATCGCAGTCGTGGCGGCGGCGGAGGCGGGAACGGCCCGCGGCACGGCCAGGAAGGCCTTCCGGTCGACGATCACACGGGGATGGACGGGCCGGACGGCGACATCATCTCGCCGGAGGAGCTGGCGGCATCGCGCAGCGCGATGAGCCTCACGGTCCTCAAGAACAAGCCGGTCCACGAGCTCGTCACCATGGCCGAGTCCATGGGCCTCGAGAGCATGGCGCGGCAGCGCAAGCAGGACGTGATCTTCTCGATCCTGAAGACGCACGCCAGGAGCGGCGAGGATATCTACGGCGACGGGGTCCTCGAAATCCTCCAGGACGGCTTCGGGTTCCTCCGCTCCTCCGACAGTTCCTACCTCGCTGGGCCCGACGACATCTACGTCAGCCCGAGCCAGATCCGCAGGTTCAACCTCCGCACCGGCGACTCGATATCGGGCCTGATCCGCCCGCCGAAGGAAGGCGAGCGCTACTTCGCGCTGCTCAAGGTCGGCGAGATCAACTTCGACACGCCCGAGAGCGCGCGCCACAAGCTGCTGTTCGAGAACCTGACGCCGCTGCACCCGACCAAGCGGCTGAAGCTCGAGCGTGGCAACGGGTCGACCGAGGACCTGACGGCGCGGATGATCGACCTGATGGCGCCGCTCGGCAAGGGGCAGCGCGGGCTCATCATCTCGCCGCCGAAGGCCGGCAAGACCATGCTGCTGCAGAACATCGCGACTTCCATCACCTGGAACCACCCCGACGTCTACCTGATCGTGCTGCTGATCGACGAGCGGCCCGAGGAAGTTACCGAGATGTCGCGCACGGTGAAGGGCGAGGTCGTGGCCTCCACCTTCGACGAGCCGGCGAGCCGGCACGTGCAGGTCGCCGAGATGGTGATCGAGAAAGCCAAGCGCCTGGTCGAGCACAAGCGCGACGTGGTGGTGCTGCTCGACTCGATCACGCGCCTCGCGCGCGCCTACAACACCGTGGTGCCGAGCTCCGGCAAGGTGCTGACCGGCGGCGTGGACGCGAACGCGCTGCAGCGCCCGAAGCGCTTCTTCGGCGCGGCCCGCAACGTCGAGGAGGGCGGTTCGCTGACGATCATCGCGACTGCGCTGATCGATACCGGCTCGCGCATGGACGACGTGATCTACGAGGAATTCAAGGGCACGGGCAACAGCGAGATCCACCTTGACCGGCGCATCTCCGAGAAGCGCATCTTCCCGGCCTTCAACATCAACCGCTCGGGCACGCGCCGCGAGGAGCTGATCACGACCCAGGAAGAACTGGCCAAGATCTGGATCCTGCGCAAGCTCCTGCACCCGATGGACGAGCTGGCAGCGGTCGAGTTCCTGCTCGACAAGATGAAGGACACGAAGACCAACGGCGAGTTCTTCGATTCCATGAAGCGCGGATGAGCGAGGCCCTGCGCCACCTGCGCCGGGTCGACCCGGTGATGGCGCAGCTCATTCGCCGCGCCGGCCCGTACGCGATCAAGCCCGAACGCGGCACCGGCGCCTACCAGGCGCTGGTCGCGGCGGTCGCCCACCAGCAGCTCACGGGCAAGGCGGCGAAGACCATCCTCGGGCGCTTCTACGCGCTCTACGACATCGACCGCTGCCCGGAACCCGCGCGGCTCGTCGACACGCCCCTGGAGCGGCTGCGCGCCTGCGGCTTCTCGCGCGCCAAGGCGGCTGCGCTCAAGGACATCGCGGCCAGGACGCTCGACGGCACGATCCCGCCCCGGCGGGCGCTCGCGCGCATGAAGGACGAGGCGATCATCGAGCGGCTGGTGGAGGCGCGCGGCGTCGGCCGCTGGACGGTCGAGATGTTCCTGATGTTCACGCTCGGCCGGCCGGACGTGCTGCCGGTCGACGATTACGGGGTGCGGAGCGGCTTTCGCATCGCCTACGGCAAGCGCGTGCTGCCGAAGCCGAAGGCGCTCGCGAAGTTCGGCGAGCGCTGGGCGCCATATCGCACGACGGCCTCGTGGTACCTTTGGCGGGCCGTGGATTTCGACCGAGAAACGCGTGGACAAGCTCCTTGAACTGATCGCCCGCCGTGGCATCGTGCTCGGCGACGGCGCCATGGGCACGATGCTGCACCGCGCCGGACTCACGGACGGTGCGCCGGAGCGCTGGAACTTCGAGCGGCCGGACGTCGTCTCGTCGATCCATCGAGCCTACGTCGAGGCTGGCAGCGATTTCATTTCAACCAATACCTTCGGCGGTACGCGCAACCGGCTTGCACTCGACGGACTCGAGGCGCGGCTCGCGGAGCTCAACGAGGCCGGCGCGCGCCTCGCGCGCGAGGCCGCAGGTGACCGCCTGGTGGCCGGCTCAATGGGCCCGACCGGCGAGCTGATGGAGCCGCTCGGCCTCCTTACGCTGGATGGCGCGCGCGCGTCTTTCGCCGAGCAGGCACGGGCGCTCAAGGCGGGCGGCGTGGACTTCGTGCTGATAGAGACCATGAGCGCACTTGAGGAAGTCGAGGCCGCCGTAACGGGCGCCGGGGAAGCCGGACTGCCGGCCGTCGTCACGATGAGCTTCGACACCCACTTCCGCACGATGATGGGCGTCAAGCCGGTGACCGCGCTGACGGCGATCGCGTCGCTCGGCGTGCGCGTGATCGGCGCGAACTGCGGGAACGGACCCGCGGAGATCGAGCGCATCTTGACGGAGATGACGCAGGCGAAGCCTGAAGGCGTGATGCTGATGGCGAAGTCGAACGCCGGCATGCCGCGCTGGAAGGACGACCGCATCACCTACGGCGGCACGCCGGAGGTCATGTCGGACTATGCGCGGACGATGGCACGGCTCGGCGTCGCGGTCATCGGCGGCTGCTGCGGCAGCGGGCCGGAGCATATTGCGGCGATGCGTGGGGCGCTGGATTCGCCGGCCTAGGCCTTGGCGTCCGGGAATTCCTTGTCGAGGATGCGGACCAGCTCCTCGTCGATCCGGTCGCGGAACATCGCCACCAGGAAGCCGAGCTTGGCCTCGACGACGACGTCGTTCCTGCCGAGCGTCACCTTGCCGTTGATGCTCGGGTGAATGACCGACAAGACGTCGCCCTTCCACGCGCACTCGGCGTCGAATTTCTTCGCCAGCACTTCCGCCACGCGCTCGACCTTCCTGCGCGCCGCCTTGGGCGTCAGGTCATGTTCGCGGCGCAGGTGAATCCTGCTCATAGTGCGCGCCAGCCTATATCGCGGCGGTACTGCATGCCATCCCAGCAGATGCGGTCGACGAGGGCGTAGGCGGCCCGCTGCGCGGCTGCAACGCCCTCGCCGAGGCCGACCGCGCAGAGCACGCGCCCGCCGGACGTCACGACGCGTCCCGCGTCCTGGCGCGTTGCCGCGTGGAATACCTTGCCGGGAAGCCCCGCGGCTTCGTCGAGCCCGCGGATTGCATCGCCGGTGTGCGGCTCGTCCGGGTAATTCGCGGCTGCGAGCACGACGCCGAGCGCCGCGCGCGGGTCCCACTCGGCCTCGACCGAATCGAGCCGGCCCGCAAGGGCAGCCTCGCAAAGCGTCACGAGGTCGCTCTTCAGTCGCGACAGCACGGGTTGGGTCTCGGGATCGCCGAACCGGCAGTTGAACTCCAGCACGTTCGGCGTGCCGTCCTTCGCAATCATGAGTCCCGCATACAGGAACCCGGTGTAAGACATGCCCTCGGCGGCCAGGCCGGCAATCGTCGGGTGAATCACCTCGCGCATGATCCGCTGGTGCAGCGCCGCAGTCACGACCGGTGCGGGCGAGTAGGCGCCCATGCCGCCCGTGTTCGGTCCCTCGTCCCCGTCCCGCAGGCGCTTGTGGTCCTGCGAGGTCGCGAGCGGCAGTACGTGCTTGCCGTCCGCCATGACGATGAAGCTCACTTCCTCGCCCTCGAGGAACTCCTCGACGACGACCACGCGGCCCGCCTCGCCGAAGTCACCGGCGAACATGCCTTGTGCGGCACGGATCGCTTCCTCGGCGCTGGCTGCGATGATCACGCCCTTGCCCGCGGCAAGCCCGTCCGCCTTGACGACGATTGGCGGGCGCTGTGTGCTGAGCTGCGCAGCGTCGAATGTCTCGCGCGTGAACGCCGCGTAGCGTGCCGTCGGGATGCGGTGGCGCACCAGGAATTCCTTGGTGAACTGCTTGCTGCCCTCGAGCCGGGCGGCGAGCTGGTGCGGGCCGAAGCAGGCGAGGCCCGCCGCCTCGAAGGCGTCGACGACGCCAGCGACCAGCGGTCCTTCCGGCCCGACCACGGTGAGCGCGACGCCTTCCGTGCGGGCGAGGGCCACGAGCCCGGCGGTGTCCGCCGCTGCAACCTGCGCGTTACGGCATTTCGCTTCGAGCGCCGTGCCGGCATTGCCCGGCGCCACCAGGACCTCGCTGACCCGCGGCGACTGCGCGAGCTTCCAGGCCAGCGCGTGCTCGCGGCCGCCGCCGCCGATGACCAGAACCTTCATGGCCTCAATGCCGGAAATGCCGCATGCCGGTGAAGACCATCGCGATGCCGCGCTCATCCGCCGCGGCGATCACCTCGTCGTCGCGCAGCGAGCCGCCCGGCTGGATCACCGTGCGCACGCCAAGCTCCGCGGCGGCGTCGAGGCCGTCCCGGAACGGGAAGAAGGCGTCCGATGCCATGACGCAGCCCGCGACCTCGAGCCTGGCGTCGGCGGCCTTCATTGCCGCGATGCGCGTCGAGATGACACGGCTCGTCTGGCCGGCGCCGATGCCGACCGTGCGGCCGTCTTTCGCAAACACGATGGCGTTCGACTTCACGTACTTGCAGACGCGCCAGGCGAACAGGAGATCCGCCAGCTCGGAAGCGGAGGGTGCGCGTCGCGTCGCGACCTTGAGCGCGGCGGCGTCGATTGCCCCATCGTCCTGCGACTGCGCGAGCAGGCCGCCCGCGACGGACTTGAGCTCGATCGCGGACCTGGTCGCCGCGGCGAGTGGCCCCGTTTCCAGCACGCGCACGTTGTGCCTGCCCGCGAGCGCCTCGAGTGCGCCGGGCTCGAAGGCCGGCGCGGCGATCACCTCGACGAACTGCCGCTCGACGATTGCCGCCGCCGTCTGCGCATCAAGCGGGCGGTTGAAGGCGATGATGCCGCCGAAGGCGGAGGTCGTGTCTGGCTCGTACGCACGCAGGTAGGCCTCCTGCAGGCTCGCCGCCACCGCGACGCCACAGGGATTCGCGTGCTTGACG
>Ga0209254_10004207_pt1 | contig 13178 bp, 13 predicted proteins | sample FrelakmetDIP11DI_FD_187148 | JGI IMG/M metagenome (GOLD analysis project Ga0209254, IMG submission 187148) | Freshwater lake sediment microbial communities from the University of Notre Dame, USA, for methane emissions studies - DIP11 DI (SPAdes)... | ecosystem: Environmental > Aquatic >...
GGTACCCTTCGAAGCTCTGAAGGAGCGTAGTAGGGTATGCTTCGGAGGGTTCCGCCTGCCTGCGCGAAGCCGCTTCGGCGAAGGCAGGCCCTTTGAAGCATGTGGAGGGACGACGGGCATTAGCCCGTAGGGCTCCACTTTGCACAAGAAAGCGTTGTTGATTCTGACTGATTCGTATGTACCTTGATTTCTACAGTTTCCGGGAACAACCTTTTAATCTGACTCCTGACCCGCGATTTATATTCCTGAGCAGGAGCCACCGGGAGGCGTTTGCACATCTTCTGTACGGCATTAACAATCACGCAGGATTCATGGTCCTGACGGGAGAGGTGGGATCAGGAAAAACAACTGTTTTACGTACACTCCTCAACCATCTTCCCGCTGACCGTTACCGCACGGCCTTGATCTTCAATCCCTCGCTTTCGTCATCCGAGCTTCTTCGCAGCATCAACCGGGAATTGAGTATTCCGAGCGATACCTCCAATAACTGCAGCCCGTTGGATGCCCTCAACCGGTTTCTCCTCCAGGAAAATGCTGAGGACCGCACCGTCGTCCTCGCCATTGATGAGGCACAAGATCTCGAAGCACCCGTACTCGAGCAGATCCGGCTAATCTCGAATCTGGAGACAGACCAAAAAAAGCTTATCCAAATTGTCCTGGCAGGGCAGCCTGAGTTGATGCGGATGCTGAATAGAGATGACATGCGACAGCTCAGCCAGCGGATCACCGTACGATATCATCTCGAGCCCATGAATTTCGAGGACACCCTCGGATATATCGATCATCGTCTCAAGGTGGCAGGAGGAGGGGATAAGGTCACCTTTTCAAAGGGGTCTCTGAATCGAATATACAGGTATTCAAGAGGACTTCCGAGGCTCATTAATGCGGCCTGTGACAGATCACTCCTCGCCGGCTACACAAGAGACACGAAAAAGATAGACCGCCGAATTGCAGTGGCAGGGATCAAAGATTTGAGAAGGAACACGGCATACCACACCTGGAAGAGGCATCTTCTCTGGGTTCCGACGATTGTTGTACTCGCTGCGCTTGTTGCGGTGGGCATCAATTCTAAGTGGGTTAGAAACTTCATCAACCCATTCAATCCTTCATCTCGTATCCAGACAGCGGAGGAGCGAGCGGAAGGTGACTCCGTCATGACGGGTGAAGAACTGTCTCGTGCCATGGCGAGTGAACTGGGACAAGTCTCTGAATCAGAGAGTATCCGATATGCTTTTAATGCTTTGGCTGCCTCCTGGAATGCCCCACCCATTCTCGAAAGCGGCGATTTCAACCCGTTAAGTAAAATGGAGCATGGGGGTCTGGGACGGGAACTCCGACTGTACAGATTCTTGGGAAACCTGGGAGCCTTAATTCGCATCGATTATCCGGCAGTTCTCGAACTTGACATGCCCGGGGTATCGGGAAAACGCTTCGTTTTGTTGGTCGGCATTGAGAATGAGAAGCTCCTCGTCGACCCGCCGATTGCAGGAAGGAAATCACTTTCTTTTAACGAGTTGGAAAAGGTCTGGTCTGGCTATGGGTACCTTCTCTGGAAGGATTCCCTGAATTTTCCGACACGCATGTCACCGGGGGCAAAGGGAGATCACATCAAGCGGCTCCAGGACCTTCTGAGAGAAGCGGGAAGCTATCGCGGCCCTTCAACGGGACTCTATGACAAAGATACCGTTTTAGCTGTCAAAGAATTTCAGTCGGCAAGGGGAATCGACCAGGACGGTATCGTAGGGGCTCAAACACTGATGCTCTTGTATCGTTCATCTGGTCAGTTTGAACTTCCGAGACTTACGGTAGGGTCAAAATGAGCATTATACTCGATGCCTTAAAAAAGCTTGATCGCGAAAGGTCAGCTCGCCGTGATGGACCGCCCAATATCGATACCGAGATCCTGAGACCGGGTCCGCCCCTTCGCGGGAAAAGAACCCAACTATATTTCGCCACCATCTTCTTCACGGCTGTTGCGGCTATTGCCATCACCTACGCCGTTGTGGCGTGGTTCGGTTCCCCGTCGAAGTCAGGCTCTCCCCCATCTATGAATTCTTCTGCCCCAAAGCAACCGATTTACCCCGTCCCTCCAGAGGCAGGCTCCTCGCCGAAGCCACTTCCTCCTGCTTCCATGAGTACTCCTGCCCCAAAGCAACCGGTTAAACCCGCTCCTTCGGAGGCGAGCCCCCCGTCGAAGTCAGGCCCTCCCGCATCCATGGATTCTTCTGCTCCAGGCCAACAGGTTATACCGGATCCTCCTTTCCAAGAACCGGCCCGTGCCAGTGGCGAAGAAACAAGCCAAGAGTCCTCGAAAATCCAAAATCCTCCCGAAAAAAAGGATCCTGTAACCTCTCTGGCTGAGAAGAAAGAGGGACAGAATGCTGTCTCGGAAAAGGCGGACACTGTTCTTGGAGATAAGGGGAAGAACGTCGGACCTATTCCGAGCGGACCTGCTATAAGTCCTCCCTCGCTTCGAATAACCGCGATCGGCTGGGATGAAGACCCATCAAAGCGCTTCGCCTTTGTCAACGGCATGATGGCTCATGAGGGGGATATCATCGAAGAGGCGAAGATTGTGGAGATCTATCCCAAGGGTATACGCTTCCTCCACAACGGGCAATATTTCGAAATTCGCATGTAACCCATCCATTTGAAGACTGAGTGTCAAGCATACCTATTGCAATTTTCACCACCCATTCGCTCCCATGAATATTGACCTAGTGGTGCACCTCCAAAACAGAACAATGTTTGATAATCTCCTCGCCCTGAACACCACGCGGTGCAGGGCTCGATGGCTATCAGTCGACCCAAGCGTTCTTCCAAGTATGGCGATATTTGTGTGGTGCACCCCTAGCGCGCGGAACAGAGCGCATCGCAAAACATCCAGGAATGTGGGTTCCTTCGAGGCACACCTGCCTGCTGGGCAGGTGTGCCTCTGTGGTGAATGCTATCTATTTCATACTTCGCTCAATTACTTTCAGGCTTTTTCAAACACGTCCTTAGGCGCACCGCACATCGGGCAGACCCAATCCTCAGGTAGTTTTTCGAAAGGAGTCCCGGCAGAGACGCCGGTGTCGGGATCACCATTGGCTGGATCGTAAATGTAACCACAGACAGTACATTTCCACTTTTGCATCGTTTCCTCCTCTGGATTGAATTTGCGCTTCAGCGCAACAAATTGGGTTTTTCAGCACCCTGCAACCCAATAGATTTTAAGAAAGGGTTCTCTGAGATTCAAGAAAAAAATCAAGCTTCTTTTCGAAGCAGACGCATCGAATTAAGAATGACCAACAGAGAACTCGCCTGATGGAGGACGGCTCCCAGAATCATGGTCATCCATCCCTGGGCCGACAAGAACACCAGCACGGTGTTAAAACCGATGGCGAATAGGATATTCTCCCTGATGACCCGAAGGGCCTTTCGGGAAAGACGGATGATCGTTGCGATTTTTCCAAGTTCATCGGTCATTAAAGCAATGTCGGCTGTTTCGATGGCCACATCCGTTCCCACGGCGCCCATGGCAATCCCTACGTCTGCTGCGGCGAGGGCCGGAGCATCATTGACGCCATCGCCCACCATGGCGACAACGTGTCCTTTTCGCCTCCATTCTTTTACCCTCTTGACCTTTTCTGCAGGAAAGAGCCTGGCCTCATAGTGAACCCCTAACTCTCCGGCGATCCGTTCAGCCACTCGTTCATTGTCCCCTGTGAGCATCCAGATTTCAGAAATCCCTTCTCTTCTGATTTTTTCAACAGCGTCCCGGGCCCCCTCTCTCAATGTGTCGGCAATCGAAATAAACCCCATGAGGCGACGATCAAGAGCGACCCAAAGAAGCGTCATTCCCTCGGATTCCTTTCTATCGAGAAGGGCTCTCGCTGATTCTGGAATGTCGATGCCTTCCCCTTCCAACATCTCGGAGCCACCCACAACGATCACTCTTCCATCGGAATGAACCTTTACTCCTTTGCCCTGGACATTCTCAAAGGATTGAGGATGGGGAATGGTGAGAGCGACCTCGGCGGCCTTCTCGGTCACTGCCCTCGAGATGGGGTGCTCGGAGCGTTTTTCCGCGATGGCTGCCCAGTATAGGATCTCCTTCTCGTCCAGTTCGCTTAGAGATTTGATTTCGACGACCTGAGGGCGCCCCTTAGTGAGGGTTCCCGTTTTGTCGAGTAGCAGGGCCCGTAGTCTCCCCATCTGTTCGAGATAGCCTCCCCCTTTGACCAGAATTCCTTGACGGGCCGCATTTCCAATAGCAGCCATCACGGCGGTCGGAGTCCCCAGGACGAGGGCGCAGGGGCAGGCAACGATGAGGATGGTGATGGCCCGGATGATCTCTCCAGTGAAAAGAAAGGTAAACAATGCGATTCCGAGAATGAGTGGGATGAAGTATCGGGCAAACCGATCCATGACCCTTTGAATCGGTGATTTCTCTGACTGGGCTTCGAGAATGAGTCGTTTGATTTGAGCCAGTTTCGTATCGTCCGCCACCTGAGTGGTTTCGATCTCGCAGGAACCCGCTTCATTATAGGTTCCGCAATAGACTCTATCCCCTATGCCTTTCTCCACCGGGAGAGACTCTCCGGTAAGGGTGGCCTGATTAACCGATCCGCAGCCAGAGATGATTCTGCCGTCCACAGGAATCCTTTCTCCTGGTTTAACGATAACGACCTCTTGAGCCTTTACCTCATCAATCGAAACCCGGACTTCTTGGCCATTGCGTCTGAGCCAGGCGGTTTTTGGAGCGAGTTGGATCAAGGAGGAAATGGCTTTCCGTGTTTTCTCTGCGGTTAGGCCCTCCAGAAATTCACCGACTAACATAATGAAGAGGACAGTCGCTGCTTCGTGAGTGGCCCCAACGGCGGTCGCCGATATCGCCGCGACGGAGACAAGGGTATTGACGTTCAGGTCGGGAATGAGAAGTGCCTGAATGGCACTCTTGACGATCGGATAACCGCCGATCACCAGAGAGATGACGGAAAGAAGCTTGGGAAAGGATTGGGGACCTAATCCGATCCATTCGAGGAGCCATGAGATTCCGAGGGGAAGTCCTGCGAGAACGAGAAAAATGAAGTGCCTCTTCTCCTGCCAAAACGCGCGGGTTCTTTCGACCAAGGTCTCCTTGACCTTGTAACCCGGCTTCGTAACGGCCCGTTTGATTCGCTCTTCTTCCACTCGGTGAGGATCGTAATAGACCGTTGCGGTGGAGAGAACGTAGTTCACTTCTGCCGAGAGAACACCGGGAACGTGTTCTACGGAGCGTTCAATGTTGAGTGCACAGTCTCCGCAGTGGATATCCTCGATCGGGACAATGATCTTTGTTTTTCCCTCGAATTTCTTCTCTTCTTTCTCTTCCATAACTCACAGACTCTTAAAAATCGGGTTAGGGCTAGGGCAAAGAGGCCAGAAACCTCAAGGACCTAACCTAAACGGGCATCCTTACCTTAACCCCATGACCGTGTCCTTAATCGCCCCAGCTCCACACTCCGGTGTTGTGAAGACTGTAGTACTGGTCATTCAGAATTTTCTCATGAAGGGCTTCTTCCTCAGCCAGGCGTTTGTACATGTCTCTGCCACGAGGATCCTTGGCCAATTCCGCCATGGAACGGTAGTACGCTTCCGCTTTTTTCTCCTCCCGAATCCCTATCTTTAAGGCGTCCATGTCGGTCAACTGTTCTTGACCCTTTGAAGGCGTCGCCGCCTTGAGAGGAATTTTCTTCTTCTTCAGCGAGGTTCCCGCGTAGAGAATCCATTCGCCCTTCTCCTGAAGCGATTTAAGAAGATCCTTCAGTTTGGTGTAGTGATTCATCTCAAATTCAGAGAGTTGTTGAAACATCTCCTTCCCATTCGGGTTCTTGGTCATTTTTGCTGCTTTGGCATAAGTCTGATAGGCTTTTTTTTCCGCCTCCATAGCCACGCGGACCGCTTTCAGATCTTCCTGGTTTGTCCAGGAAAGATCTTTTCCACAATGGTGACAAATGAGCTTCTTCTCGCGTTTGATGACATCTTCAACGTTTTCAAACCCATCCAGCGTCATGTCTGCTTCCGCTCCGCAGCTTTTGCAGGAAAGGGTTTCTTTGGCACGGGCGACAAGAGTTGTCTCCTTTCCACAAACCTTGCAAACGGTTTTCTTCTCTCTTTTAACCACATCCTCCACTCGTTCGAACCCCGCGAGGGTCATGTCCGCTTCGGCTCCACAATGCTCACAAGCAAATGTCTGTTTTGCACCCATTTCTCTTCCTCCTTCTAATCCTTGGCTAATGCATTGATGATCTCTCTACAAAATGCTGGCAAATCATCCGGCTTACGCGATGTAATTAAGTTGCCGTCCTTCACGACCTCCTCATCCAGATACTTGCCTCCGGCATTGACAAGGTCGTCTTTAATGGCGAAAAAGCATGTCACCTTCTTCCCTTTCAGGATCCCGGCTGACGCGAGCATCCATCCTGCATGGCAGATGGCTGCAACGACCTTTCCTTGGTCGTAAGCGTCCTTGACGAGCTTCACCATTTCAGGGTAGCGCCGCATGAGATCGGGTGCGTATCCTCCGGGAATGACAATCCCGTCGTACTTGTTCATGTCAATCTCTTTTGCCTCTTTGTGAACGTCCACCGGATACCCGTACTTGCTCGTGTAGGTTCGACTACTTCCCGTTCCCACAAGGGTGACTTCGGCTCCCTCCTCCTTCAGTCGATAGTAGGGTACCCAGAGCTCGAGTTCTTGGTAGTTGTTCTCCGCGAGCAGAACCACTTTCTTTCCTTTGAGTTTCATTACCCTCACCTCCCAATCATTAATTCCTAAATATAGCCATTTTCAGCTTGATTATCAAAAAGAATAGCCTCCCTGTGATAATGCCTCACTGAAGCGTGGGTGAAGTCCCTCGATCTGGCATGAGTGCCTCCGAAAATCTTATGAAGCGGATGGTTTTGAATTTGTCGTGGCAGGGTGACCTTCGAAAACGTCAATCCGAGCTCATCAGGTTCTACTCAAACTTATCCTCCAATGGACACAATGAAATTGCCGCTATAAGATTTTCGTCACCCCTCCTGCCAGATCTTGGTTGATAACCACCGGAGAGTGAGGCATTCCTCCCTATTGATCTCAGACCCAGGAAAGCATCAAACCTGCGCTGACCCTTAAACCCTATGGACGGTTCTACCGATTAACAGGTTTATCTTTTTTCCCGACCAACCTCGGATCTATCTTTGACGGCCCGCCGCAATCAGGCGTATAGCAGGTGACATCGCTGAACGTACAGGTCTGTTTGCAGGACGGACACTGATCAGGAACACTTTCAGCTTGAAAGAGATAACCGCAGTTCGAACACTGCCATTGTGTCATGTGTTTTTCCTCCTTTTAGTTCGGAGTAATGAGTTCGGGGTTCGGAGAAGTAAACGATTATTTGACCGTAGGTTTTACCCCGAACGCCCAACCCCGAACTCATTAGTCTTCGTAAGAACTCAAATCATACCCGATCTGAATTGCTTTTAAATTCTCTTTTGCATACGATTTGGGTAAAATCTTTTCCAGCTCGACATGGCTGATGTCGATCCCGATCAGTCGAAAGAGCCTCCCGAGGGCGATCATATTTCCGAAGATCGCCTGACCAAATCTTTCAATCCCCATCATGCCAAAAGGCACCTCTTCATCCGTACACAGCCCAGTATCGCAGATCGTCTTTTGGGCCACGAGTTGGTCTCCTCTTGCATGGAGTCGGATCAGGATATCGGTCTCCTCGGGCATGGGATTCTCGATCGGCTTATCGTCGTAGGTGAGGTAACCCGTAATCCTTTGATTTCGGATTGACGAGTCATAGTCCAGGAGAAGCGTGACGTAATATCCCAATTCTTTCAGAGCGAGGGCCAGGGTGTGCGAAACGAGTCTGACCGATTGACCCCCTACTCCCGAAAAGGCGATCCGCTTCATATCAACCTCCCAACCACCGGGAACTTGAGAACGAGATCCTCTCCGTGAGGTGCTAATTCGATCTCGCGGGTCAGATCCTTCCCCGCAATGTGGCACCGCATCCTTTTCTCACCTTGAAAGAGAGGACTGGAAGAAAGGTCGTAAACCTTTCCTTTATGACCCACGTAGAGAGGTCGTCCCTCCTGGCCGTCAAAGCGCTGAAGTTCCTTGAGGGGGAAGGGTTTCAGATCCTCCTTAGGAGGTTCGACTTTGACTTCTGGTCGTTCCAAGGGCCTCGGAGCTTCTTTGAGTTCTATTTCGGCTTTGGCAATGCCAAGCTCGTCCTCTGCCAAATGGTCCCGGGTTCCCTCCACAATGTGGAATCGCTCGTCGAACCATTTGAACATCTGATGGGCGGTCCTAAACCCCAACCTCCGGCCGTTGAGTTCAATACAATCGCTGATGATGTCAACAAAGCTGAACCCTTTCCACTGGAGGGCCTCTCGAATGCAGGCTCTGAAATGGTTGAGATGATAGACAGAAGTTCTGGCATAGAAATAGGGGACCTGATGGGTCAGGATGCGACCCAGTCGCAACGGAGAGTAAGGTATTCCTCGGGGAGACGTGATCGTCTTCGTCCCTTTAGGAGTGGTCGGTCCAGCCTGTCCGCCTGTGAGTCCATAGATCTCATTGTCATTGCAGAAGACGGTGATGTCCGCGTTTCTTCTGGAGGTGTGGAGCAGATGATTCCCACCGATGCTCGCAAGATCGCCGTCACCGGAAAGGACGATGACGTTCAGATCAGGACGAACGGTCTTGATCGTTTCGGCAGCGGTCAGGGCCCGGCCATGAGGCGTGTGGACCGCATCCAAATTCATATAGCTCGCCATCCGGCCTGAACAGCCGATTCCGGAGACGACCGCTGTATTTTGATGATTCCAGCCGAGTTCGCTTAAGGCCATGGCCACATTCTTCATGACGGCACCGATGCCACAGCCGGGACAGCAGGTGTGAGGATACCGATGCATTTTGAGCAGATTCTTATAGGAACGGTCAATCATCCCTGAGCTCCCTTGATCCCTTCCTCAATATGGTGTCGAATCAATCCGAGCTTAAAGGACCCCCCCAGACAAGGAATCTTGAGAACTCTCCGATGGATGGTGCATTCGACCCAGGAGGCATACTGTCCATCGCTCCCTTCAACCACAATGACGTGACGGTAGGCGGACGTGATCCTTTTTAGCTCTTCCTCCATGACGGGGTAAATCCGTATCGGTCGAAAGAGAGAGAACCGTTCTTTCAAAGGTGCAATCACCCGTGACGTGATTCCGAAGGCAATCAGCAGTGTTTCAGAACCCTGGCAGGGAACATATTCGTAGAGGGGATACTTTTCTGCCACCCGGAGATGCCGGTCCTTCAGCTCGGCAAGCCATTCCTGGTAGATTTCGGGATGACTCGTCCGGGTGTTTCCCATTTTATCGTGACTGATTCCCGTAAAGAGCCGCTGCCCTCTGCCCAAAGGTTCCTTCTTGCGAGGGGCTGTGATCACTTCGATGGCGTCCAGGTCAACAATCTCGTAGAGATGAGAAAGGAAGGCATCGGAAAGCAAAACGACCGGGGAGAGCGACTCCTCTGCCGCATTGAAGGCGGTGACAGTGAGCCGAAAAGACTCCTCCACCGAATTGGGGTAAAAGGCGATGGGATAGTAGTCTCCTGCACTTCCCCCTTTGATCTGCAGGAGGTCCGACTGGGCGGATTGCGTCGGCATTCCTGTCGAAGGACCCACCCTCATGGAATTCAAAAAAACACAGGGGGCTTCGACGACGTGCCCCCACCCGATGGCCTCCTGCATGAGAGAAAAGCCAGGTCCTGAGGTGGCTGTGAAGGATTTGACGCCGGCCAATGAAGCCGAGATGACCGCGATGGCTGCAGCGATTTCATCCTCGGCCTGAAGGAATCGGAACTCAGGGTTTTCCTCTGCATGGAGTGCTGCCTGTTGAAGAATCTCCGAACTGGGCGTGATAGGATAGCCGGCAAAGTAACCCGCTCCTGCCCGCAAGGCGCCTTGAAAGACGGCTTCGTTTCCGGACACAAATCGCTTCATCCCGTGTGTTTCCCCTCTTGATCCATCACTTCGATGGCGATATCCGGGCAATAGGATTCACACTGATAACAGCGAATACATCCCGGTTTTTCCATGATCTCATCCTTTTCAAGAAAGAGAACCTGTTCCGGACAGACTTCGACACAAAGAATGCAGCGTTTGCAGTAGATCTCATTCCACTGGACGTTGAGTCTCGGTTTCATTCTAAGATCCCCGCTGGCTCAGAACCAGATTCCTTCCGGCCTCAAAGGCCTGCTGGAGGGCGTCGGGCTGTTTCAAAACATCCCCCTTGGAGTCTAACCCCCTGATGAGGAGATCGCCCGCATATTCGGCGTGGATCGCATCGAAGAAATACTTGACCGTGAGAATGGCTCCCTCGAAAAGTTTCTGCCCCTTCGTCGCGCCCACCGAGATAAAGAAACCTTTACGCTTCTTGACCTCTTTCGACAGGGAAGGATCTTTGAGAAGGTACTTCCTCGCCCAGATGGCTTGGCTCCGGTCTACCAGGGCCTTGGCCCATGCGGTGATGCCGTAAAAAAAGATCGGAGAGGCGAGAAAGATGATATCTGCCTCCATCAATTTGGGAGTGATGGCCTGCATGTCGTCTTGGACGATACATTCACCGGTCCGGTCACAGCCATGACACTCTTTGCAGGGGAAGACGTGAAGGTCGACAAGATGAATTCGTTCCACCTGAGCTCCCTCTTGGGCAGCCCCCTTAAGGGCTTCCTCTAAGAGGAGCTCGGTGTTCCCTCCTTTTCTGGGACTGCCGAAAATTCCAAAGACCTTGATGGGTGCGGTCAACGAATTGTTCCTTCCTACGAAGGCCAGGGAACGGTGTCGAGATCTCTCAGGCCCATCAGTTGGGGTTGCTCAACCCCCTTGTGCTGAATCAGCACTTTGAAGATCTCTCCCATGCCCGACTCCGATTCGATAAGATGTTTCAGTGACAGTCGCAACTTCAGACCGTTTAACGTGGACAGGACTTTTCCCACGGACTCCGTCTCTTGGAGCAAGCCCAGAGCCAAAAGAAAACGATATTGCGGAACGAGGCCCGTAAACCGGAGCCCCACCTCATCTCCCTTCTGTATGAGAGCGGTGAAATTGACATGGGATGTCATATCCTGTTTCCCCAATCGCTCGTAGGGATTTTCAGAGACTCGGTGTTGAAAGTAGCACAAGAGGGTTCCTTCGCGACGACGAGGCGCATAGAGTTCTTCGGCGAGATATCCATAATCGATGGTGATGACAAAGCCTCTCGTGAGCCGGCGTGCGATTCTCTCTGTCCAATGGAGAGCCTCCAAATTCACTTCGGCCGTCTGCCCCTCTTCAAGGACCACACCCATCCGTCGGAAGTAATCCGACATCCGAGGGTCGGATAGGTCTCCCAAGGATTCCGCGAACTGATCATTCTCTTGAGTGACATAGATCTCTTTCAACACTCCGTGGTGAACCGCGACCCGGTGAACAGGAAACGAATCGATCAGTTCGTTGGAGAGGTAACAACCTTCCATGAGGGTCTCCTGTCCCTCGAATGCTTTTGGATCCGTCCAGAAGACTTTCCCTTCTTTTTCGTAAGAAGAGAGTCGCCCTTTCTGTTCCTCGACGAAATGCGGGTTTTTTTCCAAGAGAGTGTAGCGAAGACGGCCATAACACGCTTTGTTGTAACTTCTGAGCCAGTCCAAGATATCCTTGCACAGGAAGCCTCTTCCTCCCCCCATTTCAACGACGTCGAAAGCACCTCTACCCAGAATGTTCGCCATTTGGACAAGTTGCTTCGCCACCAAGCGGCCGAAGAGAGGATGAACACTGGGACTCGAATAATAGTCCCCTTCCATCCCAATCTTGACGCCCTCGGAAGAATAGTAGCCATGAACGGGATGATAAAGACACCACGCCATGAACTGAGAAAAGGGGATGGGGCCCGTCTCTTTGATGTGAGAGAGGATCAATTGTCTCAGATCTCGATTTTCTTCTTCCATAGTCAGAGGATTTCCCGTTGAGGGTAAGCCGATTGGATCCCTTCCCAACCCTCTTTCCCTCTTTTATAAAGATGGATTTCTAGCCACTCCTTATCGGCTCAACGCAGGGTGATCGTATATTTATTGACGAGGTGGTGTGGAAAATAAGATTCCTTGGCCTTTCTCAGCCCCTCCTCTCCCAAATCCTGCTCCCGATTCACGTAGGTGTAGGCCGCCCAATGATGTTCTAGAAAGGTCTGGTTGATCATGGGATAGAGTCCGTCAAAGGCCGGATTCGCTTTCTCAATATGGATGACCACCGTGTCTTGATTGAGTGGTTCACCAAAGGTGAAAGCCTCCAACTTCCCGTCGATCAGAATCGCTCCTCCGGTGACTTTGAGTGTTTCAAAGTGAGCGAAGGCCTCCTTGATGGCAACGAATTCACTGGCCAGACCAGGAACGTCATCGCAGTGACGGAGGTCACACCAGTCATTCTGGAGGCGCAGACACTCCGGAATCCGTTCGGGTGTCAGTGCGGCATATTCATAGGTGTATTTTCCCTTAAACTGTTTGATGTGATTTCGCTTCCGATGATACTTTCGACCCTCCAGTCGCGCCAAATCATTAACGAGGTAAACATAATCACACTGATTCCGATCGAGCTGAGCCACCATCCCTGCGGCCGTCCAATCGATCGGAAGAACCATCCCTTCAGGAACCCGAGCAATTTTAGGGGGCGCTCCCCTTTCTTTGAGATCCTGAAGCAGGACCCTATAACATTCTACCACATTTCCTTCGCCCATGGCCGGAAAGAAAAAGGAGTTTTCGCCCTGGTCCGAGAGAAAACAGAGGAACCCATCGATCCGAGTCATTTTGACTCGGTACTGTTGCCTCCAGATGAAAAGGTTGGTAAAGGTGAATTCAGAAATGACGGGCGGGAATTGGGTAAATGCGACATCGAAAAGAGGTTTGTCAGAGAGAGACAGATCAACAAACTGAGGATGTTCAGGAACACTCTTCCATTGTTCCTCCATGACGAGGTCGCTCCTTTTGGGGTTTTCTCCCTAGCGAACAAGATGATTGACCATCGCACAGACTTCGTTGATGTCAAACGGCTTGTATAAGAAACCGTAAACACCCGCGTCGATGGCATCTTTGAGGAAGGCATCGCCCCTTTCTGAGACGATGAGCAGGACGCGCGAGTGGCC
>Ga0209254_10004208_pt1 | contig 13178 bp, 11 predicted proteins | sample FrelakmetDIP11DI_FD_187148 | JGI IMG/M metagenome (GOLD analysis project Ga0209254, IMG submission 187148) | Freshwater lake sediment microbial communities from the University of Notre Dame, USA, for methane emissions studies - DIP11 DI (SPAdes)... | ecosystem: Environmental > Aquatic >...
CATCCTTGCCACCTTGGTAGCCATGAGTCTGAGCTTTGCCGGCCTGGCCCAGGCCGCCGCGATCGCGCCCGCCAGCCAGACGGCCGGCCTGATCAGCACAGAGCAGGCTGCCGCGGTGCAGTCTGGCCGCGCCTTGCTCGAGCAGACCCTGGCCCGCGCGGATGTCGTGGCCGCCTTTCGGGCCCGCGGTGTCAGTGTCGAAGCCGCCCGCGACCGCGTCGCCGCGCTGAACGATGCCGAAGCGGCGCAAGTCGCCGCACAGATCGACCAGGCTCCGGCCGGTGGCAGCGATGTCCTGGGTGTGATCGTCACGATCTTCTTGATCCTGCTGATCACCGACATCCTCGGCTGGACCAAGGTGTTCCCGTTCACGCGGGCGATCAAGTGACATGACGGCTCTCGGCCTGCTGCGGTCGCGGCGGGCTTGGTTGCTCGGCGCGGGAACGGCCACGCTCAGTGGCTGCGCGGTGTTCGCCGATCCGCCCCAGACAGCGGCCCTCGCGGCCGCGCCCCCTGCGGGGTTGAGGCAACGCATCGAGTTGCGCGAGGTGCCATTCTTCCCGCAGACCCCCTATCACTGCGGCCCGGCCGCGCTGGCCACCGTGCTGGTGCACGCCGGCTTGCCGGCGACACCTCAAACCCTCGCTGATGCCGTGTTCCTGCCCGCGCGCGACGGCGCCCTGCAGACCGAAATGCTGGCGGCGGCGCGACGCTTCGGTGGCGTGGCCGTACTTCTGCCGCCGCAACTGGTGGCGCTGCTGAGCGAGGTCGCCGCCGGCCACGCCGTGATCGTGCTGCAGAACCTCGGGCTGTCCTTCGCACCGCGCTGGCACTATGCCGTCGTTGTCGGTTATGACCTTGCGGCGCGTGAAGTCGTGATGCGCAGCGGCACGACCGAGCGCGAACCGATGGGCTTCGTGTTGTTCGAGCGCACCTGGGCGCGCAGCGGGCACTGGGCCTTCACCGCACTGCCGCCCGGGCAGCTGCCGGTGACTGCGCGCGAAGCCGACGCGTTGCAGGCCGCGATCGGTTTCGAGCGTGTGGCTCCGCCCGCGCAAGCCCTGCGTGCTTATGACAGCGTGGTCGCGCGCTGGCCGGCCAACGAGCTCGCCGGCCTGGGCCAGGGCAACACGCGCTTCGCCAGCGGTGACCTCGGCGGCGCCGCGATGGCCTTCGAGCGCGTGGCACAGCAACACGACAGTGCTGCCGCCTGGCACAACCTGGCGACGACGAGGGCGCGCCTGGGCCAGCGCGAGCCTGCCCAGGCCGCTGCGGCGCGTGCCTTGGCGCGGGCACAAACGGTCGAACCGGCGTGGCTCGAGGCCGCCGAACGGCTCTCGCGCCAGCTGCAAGCGCCGCAGTGAAACTTGCGCGTCAGCCGCCTGCGGCATCCGTCGGTTCGATCAGGTCCCACTGGTTGCCGTAACGATCGCGGAACACGGCCACGGTGCCGTAGGGCTCGATCCGGGGCTCACCGACGAAGGCCACACCACGCGAGATGTACGTGGCATGGTCGCGCCGAAAATCATCGGTGTGCAGGAACAGGAAGACGCGGCCGCCAGTCTGGTTGCCGATGCGCGATGTCTGAATGTCGTTCGCTGCGCGCGCCAGCAACAGTCGAGGCCCGCGGCCACCCGGCGGCGCCACAGTGACCCAGCGCTTGCCCGGCGCCATGACGCGGTCCTCGCAGACCACGAAACCAAGCACGTCGGTGTAGTAACCGATCGCCTCGTCGTAGTCGGGCACGACCAAGCTGATCGCAGCGATCACCTGCATCACGGCGGAGTCCTCAGAAGGACTCGTCGCTGCGCAAATAGCGCCACTGCCCCACGGGCAGCTTGCCGAGCACGACGCTGCCAATGCGCACGCGCTTCAGGCCCAGCACCTCCAGGCCGACCATCTCGCACATGCGCCGGATCTGCCGCTTCTTGCCTTCGCGCAGCACGAAGCGCAACTGGTCCTCGTTGGCCCAGCTGACCTTCGCCGGCTTGAGCGGCTGGTCGTCGAGTGTCAGGCCGTGTTCGAGCAGGGCCAGATCGGACTCCGGCAGCGGCCCGGGTTGCGTGCGCCGCACGCGAACCAGGTACTCCTTCTCGATCCGCGAATCCTCGCCGATCAGCGCCTTGGCGACGCGGCCGTCCTGCGTCAGAACCAGCAGGCCGACCGAGTCGATATCCAGCCTGCCGGCCGGCGCCAAATGGCGCAGGTGGCCGGGTTGGTAGGCAATGCCGCGGTCTTCGGGCCAGCGGTTCTCGGGCTTGACCAGCACGACGGCTGGCTCGTGGCCGTCTTCGGCCTGGCCGCTGACGTAGCCGATCGGCTTGTTCAGAAGGATCGTCACGCGCTGCGCTTGTTCGGTGCGGGCGCGCGGATCGATGTCGATGCGTGCGTCGGGCGAGATGCGCTGGCCGAGCACCGCGAGCTTGCCGTCGACACGGACCCAGCCTGCGGCTATCCAGTCATCGGCCTCGCGGCGCGAGGCCTGGCCGCGCGCAGTCATGTACTTGGACAGGCGATCGCCTTCCTGCACCGGTGCTCCAACGGGCCGCGGCGGCGCGCGGCGCGGCGCGGACGGGGCGGCCGGTCTGGTATCCCGCCGGGGTGGCGCGTCGCGCCGCGGCGGCGCATCACGTCGCGGCGGGGCCGCGCCGCGTGGGGCGGCACCCGGGACATGACGCTTGTAGGGCTCGGCCCGCTCGGCGCGCTCGGCCTGGGCTTGCGCCAGCGTGCGCTGCTTGCGCGGCGCCGCGACGCCGCGCAACGGGCCGCGCGGTTCGCTGCGCGCGCCTTGCGCCGGGGGCTTGTCCTTCTTGAGTTTGAGGGTCGTCATGGTCAGTGGGTTGCGCGCACGCCGAACATCTCGGCCACGGCATCACGGTAAGCCTCCTGGCCGACCGCATTGGTGTTGTGGTGGGTGCCGCCTTCGACGAGCACAAAACGCTTGGGGGAACGGCCGCGCTCATACAGCTCGCGGCCGAGCATGGGTTGGATCAGGCGATCCTGGCTGCCGTGCACGACCAGCAGCGGCACCTTGACGCGTTCGATCTGTGCGCCGGCATCGAAGCGCTGCGTGATCAAGGGCGCGACAGGCAGCCAACCCCACTTCATGGTCTGCAAAACCGCCGGGATCGAGGGGAAGCTGCCTTCGACCATCAAGCCTGCTGCGTCGTCGATCTCGCCTGCCAGGCGCACGGCGATCGCGGCACCGAGCGAGTGGCCGAAAACATAGCGCCTGGCCTGCGGGTGCTGGACTGCCAGCCACTGCCAGGCCGCCATGGCGTCTTCGAGAGCCAGGGTTTCCGAAGGCAGGCCCGGTGTGCTCTGGCCGAATCCGCGGTAGTCGATGCCGAGGACCGCGAAGCCGAGTTCGTGCATGCGGCGCATGCGGTGCGCGCTCGAGCGCACGTCCCAGCGCGCACCGTGGAGGTACAGCAGCACGGGGGCGTCGGCGCGCGGTTGGCCCAGCCAGAGGCCGTGCAGCTTGACGGGCGCCGCGTCGGCCTCGGCTGAGTTGAAGTCGATCCAGACATCGCTCATGCCCTCGGCGGCGACGCCACCACCCCAGCTGTGGTCGCTGGGCTGAAAGATCCACTCGCGTTGTTTCTCGTCGAGCGTGGCGCAGCCGGCCAGGGCGAGCACGGCCGTCAGGAGGGCCGCAAGGACCCAGCGCAGGGACCGGTGGTTGAGTTGGGCAGGGATCACGTCGGCAATGCTCGCACAGGCTGTCGATCAGAGCTTGTGAGTCGACAACAGCAAACTGGTTTCCGTGCTGGCGATGCCGTCGATCAGGCGGATGCGCCCGAGCACGCGGTCGAAGGCTTCCAGATTCTCGGCGCGCAACTCGGCCACGATGTCCCAGCGGCCATTGGTCGAGTGCAGGGCCTCGACGGCCGGGTCGCCGCGCAGGGTTCGAAGCACCGCGTCGCCGCGGTTGCCCTCGACGGCGATGGTGGTCAGCGCCCGGATGCGGTGGCCCTCGGCTTGCGGCTTCAGGCGCACGGTGTAGCCGGCGATCTGCCCTGCTGCCTCCAGCTTGGCCAGGCGGTTCTGCACCGTGCCTCGAGCCACCTTGAGTTGCTTCGCGAGGGCGGCCACAGGCGCACGGGCGTTTGCACGGAGCAGAGCGATGAGTTGGTGGTCCGTATCGTCCATCAGATTGAAGTGAGCTAAACGCCAGTCTCGACTGACATTATGGTCAAGAATGTTGACGATCTGGGCGAGTTGTTGTCTTTTCTTTGGCTCGCAGGCTCAAGAGAATCAAAGGGACGAATTTCCGGAGACACCCTCTTGGTCGACTACATCGGCGTTGCCGAGATCCAGCGCTTGGTCCAAGCCCAGGGCGTGGGCCGCTTCATCGAGCGCCTGGCCGGTGAGATCGAGGCCGACTACGCGCGCTGGGCCGAGTTCGAGAAGTCGGCCCGAGTGGCCAGCCATTCCGATGTCGGCGTGATCGAATTGATGCCGACCAGCGACGGCCAGTTCTACTCGTTCAAATACGTCAACGGGCACCCGAAAAATACCGCCGCCGGGCTGCTGACGGTGACGGCGTTCGGCGTGTTGGCTGACGTGGCCACCGGCTACCCGCTGCTGCTTTCGGAGCTGACCGTGACCACCGCGCTGCGCACGGCAGCGATGTCTGCGTTGGCTGCCAGGTACCTGGCGCGGCCCGACAGCCGCAGCATGGCCTTGATCGGCAACGGCGCCCAAAGCGAATTCCAGGCGATCGCATTCCACAAGATGCTCGGCATCCGCGAGTTGCGCTTGCATGACGTCGACGGGCAAGCCACGGCCAAGCTCGAACGCAACCTGCGCGCATTGCCCGAGCTGGCCGATCTGGCCGTCGTGCGCTGCATGAGCACAGCGCACGCGGTGCGCGGTGCGGACGTCGTGACCACGGTCACGGCCGACAAGCGCAACGCAGTGATCCTCGAGCCGTCGATGATCGAGCCGGGCATGCACTTGAATGCGGTGGGCGGCGATTGCCCGGGCAAGACCGAACTGCATGCCGACATCCTGCTGCGCAGCGATGCGCGCGTGATTGTCGAGTACGAGCCGCAGTCGCGCATCGAAGGCGAGATCCAGCAACTCGCCGCCGACTTCCCGGTCACCGAGTTCGCCGCGATCGTGCGCGGCGAACAGCCGGGCCGCCTGGGCGCCTGCGATGTGACGATCTTCGACTCGGTCGGCTTCGCGCTCGAAGACTACTCAGCGCTGCGATTCCTGCGCACGCTGCTGGCCGAGCAACGCGGCTCGCGCACGCAGATCGATCTGCTGCCCCAGCTGGCCGATCCGAAGAACCTGTTCGGTGGCACTTTGGGTGCGAAGACGAGCCTGCGCCGGGTGGCGTGAAGGCGGCGGGCTGGCGGCCCCTTCATCTGCCGCGCAGGAATAGCGCGTCGAGTTCCTTCAGCGTGACCTGGCGCCACGTCGGGCGGCCATGGTTGCATTGGTCGCTGCGTTCCGTGGCTTCCATGTCGCGCAGCAGTGCATTCATCTCGTCCACCGTGAGGCGCCGATTGGCACGCACCGCGGCGTGGCAGGCCATGGTCGATAGCAGCTCGTCGCGCGCACGTTCAACGACGCTGCTGGCGTCATGCTGGGCGAGGTCGGCGAGCACCGAGCGGGTCAGTGCAACCGGGTCGGCGTCGGTGAGTGCGGCCGGGCGTGAGCGCACCGCCAGCGTGGTCGCGGTCAGGGGTGCCACGTCCAGGCCCAGGGCCAACAATGTCGCGGCATGTTCGGCGGCAGCGGCCACCTCGGCCAGCGTGGCCGCGAAAGTCGCCGGGATCAGCAGCGGTTGTGCCTCCAGACTGGCCGCGCCGAGCTGGCGCTTCAGCCGCTCATAGACGATGCGCTCGTGGGCGGCGTGCATGTCGACGATGACCAGGCCCTGGGTGTTCTCGGCCAGGACGTAGGCGCCGCCCAGTTGGGCCAGCGCGCGGCCCAGTGGCCACTCTTGGGCTGAAGTCACCGTGGCCGTCAGTGTGGCGATCGGTGCGGCGGTCAGTGCGGGCGACGACAGGTAGGGCGCTGCAGGCGCCTCGCGTGCATAGAGCGTCGCTGCGTGCTGCAAGGCCAGACCCGCTTGCTGCGGCGGGGCGGCGCGCCAGGGTGTGGCGGCCAAGGACAGCGCCGGTGCCGAGGCCAGTGATGGCAACGACGGCAACGCGGCCGCCGCCGCACGCGGGATCGCCAATGCGTTCTCGACCGCGTGGCGCACGGCTTGATGCACCTCGCGCTGATCGCGAAAGCGGACCTCGATCTTGGTCGGGTGCACGTTGACGTCGACACGTGTCGGGTCGATCTCGATGAACAGCACATAGACCGGTTGGCGGGCTCCGTGCAGCACGTCTTCGAAGGCGCTGCGCACACCATGGGCAACACCCCGATCGCGCACGTAGCGGCCATTGACGAAGGTGTATTGCTGGTCGGCGCGGGCGCGGGCGACATCCGGCACGCCCACGCGCCCTGCGATGCGCAATGGCCCTGCCGCGCCTCGCACCGCCACGCTGCTGGTCATGAAATCGCTGCCCATCACGTCGGCAAGCCGGGCTTGGGCGTCGACCGCCGCGCGCCATTGCGCCACCAGCCGGCCGTCGTGCCAGACGGCGAACCCGACGTCGGGCCGTGCCAATGCGTGGCGGCGCACGGCGTCGACGCAATGGGCCAGTTCGGTGGCGTCGGTCTTCAGGAACTTGCGCCGCGCCGGTGTGGCGAAGAATAGCTCGCGGACTTCGACGCTGGTGCCGACCGAACGCGCGGTCGGTGCGATTTCGCCGCTTCTGGCATCCAGCCGGGTTGCGTGCTGTGCGTCGGCGGTCCGGCTGGCCAGCGACATCTCCGACACCGAGGCAATGGCGGCGAGCGCCTCGCCGCGAAAACCCATCGTTGCCACACCCTCGAGATCAGCCAGGCTGGCGATCTTGCTGGTGGCATGGCGCCGCAATGCCAGCGCAAGCTCATCGCGGTCGATACCGCTGCCATCGTCTTCGACGACGATCTGGCGCACACCGCCGGCAACAAGCTTCACGGTGACCTGCGATGCGCCGGCATCGAGCGCGTTGTCGACCAGTTCGCGCACGACCGACGCCGGTCGTTCGACGACTTCACCGGCCGCGATCTGGCTGACCAGATCGTCGGGCAGGTCGCGGATGGGCTTGCGTGTGGCTTGTTGCGCGGCGCGTTGCGCGGTGTTCATCTGGCGATTGTCGCAGCCTGCGGCGGGTGCTCTCTTCTCGTGCCGAGGCGGCGCCGAGGGTGCCTTGGCGCTGAGTCCCGAACGGGAGAAGCTCCCATAATCCTGCCCCATGCCAGAAGTTCTCTCTTTCCTCCTCGACTTCATCCTCCACGTCGACGTCCACCTGCAGACCTTCGTGCAGACGTACGGCGCGTGGGTCTATGCCCTGTTGTTCCTGATCATCTTCACGGAAACGGGCGTCGTCGTCATGCCGTTCCTGCCCGGCGATTCGCTGCTGTTCGTGGTCGGCACGCTGTGCGGCGTCGGCCTGATGAGCCTGCCGCTGTCGATGACATTGCTGACTGCGGCGGCGGTGGCTGGAAACCAGACCAACTATGCGATCGGCCGCCATCTCGGGCCGCGCGTGTTCCAGTGGGAGCAGAGTCGCTTCTTCAACAAGCGCGCGTTCGAGCAGGCGCATGCGTTCTACGAGCGCTACGGCGGCATCACGCTCGTGCTCGCGCGCTTCATGCCCTTCGTGCGCACGTTCGCGCCTTTCGTGGCCGGCGTGGCCCAGATGACACGCAGGCGCTTCACCTTCTTCGACGTGACCGGCGGCACGCTGTGGGTCGTCAGCCTGGTCGGCGCGGGCTACCTGTTCGGCAACATTCCCTTCGTCAAGCAGAACCTGGACAAGATCATCTGGGCCATGATCGTGATTCCGGGCCTGATCGCGATCTTCGGCGCCTGGAAGGCGCGGCGCGCCGAGCGCTCAGGCGTCGCTGACGGCGTGCGCTAGGGTCACGTACTCGGCCACCGGCACTTCTTCAGCGCGCCGCTGTACATCGAAGTTGCCGCCGAAGCCGCGGCCGTCGAGCCAACGGCCGAGCGTGTGGCGCAACAGCTTGCGCCGCTGCGAGAAGGCCACCTGCACCAGTTCCTCCAGCAGTTTGGCGTTCACGTTCGCTGGCGCCGGCCAGGGCAGCATGCGCACGATGGCCGACACCACCCGTGGCGGCGGCTCGAACGCCTCGGGCGGCACGTCGAACAGGTGTTCGACGTGGTAGCGCCACTGCAGCATCACGGTCAGGCGCCCGTAGTCCTTGTTGGCGGGCGCGGCCGCCATGCGGGCGACAACTTCCTTCTGCAGCATGAAGTGCTGGTCCAGCACGTTGGCGGCCGCCGGCAGCAGGTGAAACAGGATCGGCGTCGAGATGTTGTAGGGCAGGTTGCCGACCACGCGCAGGGCCTGGCCGCGCTCGCGCGCCAGGGCCGCGAAATCGACCTTCAGGACATCGGCCTCGATGACGTCGAGCCCCGGGTTGCGACGCAGGCGCGCCGCCAGGTCACGATCGAGTTCGACCACCGTCAGGCGCTCGCCGCGCTCGATCAGCGGCAGCGTCAGCGCGCCGAGTCCGGGGCCGATTTCGACCAGCGCCTGGCCGGGGTTCGGGCCGATCGCCGCGACGATGTCGTCGATGACACCGCGGTCGGCGAGGAAGTGCTGGCCGAAGCGCTTGCGTGGCTGGTGCTTCACGCCGCGCGCCCGCTTCGGCTCACAAAGGCGCTTCGCGCAGCTCGACGTAGGCGCGGTCGCGCACCTCGCGCACCCATTCGGCGTAGGCGGTCTCGAACTTGCGCTCGCGCAACGCGGTGCGCGCCTGTTCGCGCAACTGCTTGGCATCGAGCGCGACGCTGCGCCTGTCGACGACCTGGATCAGGTGGATGCCGAAGCGTGAGGTCACCGGCGCAGAGATGCCCCCTGTCTGCAACTTGTTCATCGCCTCTTCGAACTCCGGCACGAACTGGCCCGGCGCGGCCCAGCCGAGGTCGCCACCGGCTGTTGCGCTGCCGTCGAGCGAATGCTCCCGGGCCATGTCCTCGAAGCGCCTGGCGCCGCTCTCGATCTGGCGCTTGAAGTCGACCAGGCGCGCCTGCACAGCCTGTGCGCTCAGTTGCGCCGAGGGTCTGAGCAGGATGTGGCGCGCGCGGGTCTGCGTGATGCGAAATGCCGCGCCGTCGCTGCGCTCGACCAGCTTGAGTACATGAAAGCCCGCGCCGGTGCGCAGCAGTGCCGGCGCCACCTCACCGTTGGCCAGCGGGCGCACGGCCTCGAGGAACACGTCGGGCAGTCGGTCGGCCGGCTTCAAGCCGATTTCACCACCGGTGTCCTTGTTGGCGTCCTCCGACACCGCCTTGGCCACGGCGGCGAAGGCCTCGCCACCGCGCACGCGGGCCAGCGCCGCTTCGGCCACCGCGCGGCGTTCGGCAACAACGGCCGGGCTGGCGTCTTCCTGCAGCGTGACCAGCACCTGGGCGATGTTGTATTGCACTTCGCCGGCCGCCGCGCCGCGCTGCTTTGCAATGAACTCGTCAATCTCGCTGTCGGTGATGCGGATGCGCTGGGTGACCTCGCGCTCGCGCACGCGCTCGATCAGCATCTGGTCGCGGATGTTGGCGCGAAAGCGCGCCAGGTCCATGCCCTCGCGGGCCAACTGCGTGCGCAGTTGGGCCATCGTCATCTGGTTTTGCGCGGCCATGCTGGCGACGGCGCGGTCGAGGTCGGGTTCATCGACGCGCACGCCGCTCTCGCGGGCATGGCTGAGCATCGCCCGATCTTCGATCAGTGACTCCAACACCTGGCGGCGCAACTCGGCTTCGGCAGGCAGGCGCTGGTTGTTGCGCTGCGCATCGTCACGCGCGCGGGCCATGCGCTGGCTGACCTCGTAGGCCGTGACCAGCTCCTGGTTGATGACCGCCGCGATGTGATCGCCCGGGCGAATGGGGGTGGTTTGCGCGGCAGCTGTCGCCGCCGCGGCGTTGGCACGTGTCGGCTGGGCCATGGCCGGCAGCAAGGCACAGCAGCCGAGCAGCGCGGCAATCGTCGGGACGTTCAAGGCAGTCTTCATCGAATCATTGTGTGAAAACCCGCAGCGGCGGGTCGCTGTGGTCGTCGCGCAGCAGCTTGTAGCCCGGGATATTGTCCTTCAAGACCCGCAGCGGGTTGGAACCCAGGCGGGACAGGCCGATCAACTCCAACTGCAGCAGCAGCCGGTTGGTTGCTTCACTGCGGCCGGTGGAGACGCGCTCGGCCACAATGCGGCCGGTCCAGCAGCCGGTGTCGTATTCGAAACCGGCCAGCGAGTCGGTCACACGGCTGTCCTTGACCGAGTAGTTGACACGGCCGACGCTGTACAGCGTGCCACGACAAGCCGAGCCGCTCTGGCCATTGCCGGCATCGTCGCCGCGGTACACCGGCCATTGCCAACCGACGTCGACGAACTCGTTGGTGCCGCGCGCCAGGCGGTAGCTGGCAGCCAGGGTGCGAAACGGGCCAGGCGAGTAGCGCGCACTGAGCACCGAGCGTGTCGTTCGGTCGATCTCGGGGCTGTATTGCAGCGAGGCTTGGAAGGCCCAGCGCGTCGTCAATTGCGCCGTACCGTCCAGCAGCACCTCGGAGAAGCGCTGTTTCAGCGGCACGCCATCGGGCGTGATCTGCAGGTCGCGCAGGAGGTAGCGCTGGGCCACGCCCAGGCGCAGGGCCTCGACACCGCTCGTCGGGTCGAGCAGGCGTGTGGTGACGCCGGTGGTGACCTGGTGCGCGTCGGAGACGCGGTCGACGCCTGAGAAGGCGTTGTCGCTGAACACCGACACCGTGTTGAAGTCCTTGGGTGCGGTGTCGAAGAGCGGCAACGTGGACTGCTGGCGAAGCGGCGTGTTGACGTACAGCAGGCGCGGCTCGAGCGTTTGCTGCAGCTTGCGACCGAACCACTGCATCTCGCGCTCGAACACCAGGCCGCCATCGACGCTGAGCGTCGGGATGCTGCGCGACGCGTTGCTCCGGCCATCGATCATTGGCGTGTCGGTGCGGTAGGACGCCATGTTCAAAGCCAGGCGTGGCGTGAGCCAGGCGCCCGGGCTGCGCCAGGACTGGCTGACACTGGCCAGCGCGTGAGCGCGCCAACCTTCGCGCCGCGCCGGGCCGGCATCGTTGCTGGTGAGTGTGAAACGGTTCAACTCGGTCTCGAAGTCGACATCGAGATCCTGGCCCGGTGCCTGCAGGCGGCCCGCACCGCGCCAGCCCAGCTGCGGCAAGCGGTGGTAGGGCGCAATGATCAGCGCCTGGGGATCCGTGTCTTGCAGTACCTGCCAAACCTGCGTCCGCGCATAGAGCAAGGTTTGCAGGCCGCCGAAATTGGCGTCGCGTTCAGCGTGCGTCGCGAACGACAGCAGCCTCGGTGTCAGCGAACGCAGGTTGCGGGTGAAGTCCTTCCAGTAGCTGTCGTCCGAAACCCTTGCGCCGTCCTGGCCCCAACGCCAGCTGTCGCTGTCATCGTGGCCGAAGGCTGTGCCGTTCTGGCGCCATTGCAGTGCGTAGCGCGTGCTGTCGAAGACGCGGTCGTTCGGTAACCAGTGCCATTGAACCTCGCCCTGGTGCTGTGGCTCGAGGTAGCGCAGCTCGCTGATCAGGCCGAGGCCACGGCGCGAGGACGTGACCGGTGCCAGCGTCGCATCGCGCTGCGGCGCGATGTTCCAGTAATAGGGCACTGCGACTTCGACGCCGCTCTTGTTGTCGAGGTTGATCGACGGCGGCAGCCAGCCCGACTTGCGCGCGTCTGTCACCGGAAAGCTCAGTGCAGGCATCGCCAGGATGGGCACGCCCAGGAAGCGCAGCACGGCGCCCTCGGCGATGCCTTCATTGGCCTCGAAGTCGAGCGTGACGCGGTCCGTCGTCAGCAACCACGCGGGCGTGCCGCCGCCTTCGACGGTGCAGCTGGTGTAGGTGGCGTTGACCATCTGAACACGCTGGCTGTCGAAGAACTCGATGCGGTCGGCCCGGCCGCCCGCACGTGTGCGCGCGAAGAAATACTCGGGTTGAAGGAAGACGCCCTCGAAGCGCTGCAGCTTGAGGTCGAGCTCCGGGCCGGAGAAACGGTCTCCTTCGGTGGTCAGGATCTGCACGTTGCCGCGGGCGCGGGCACGGTCTTCGACGGCGTCGTAGCTCAGCCGATCGGTGCGCAGCGTGATGCGCCCGCTTTGCAACTGCACATGGCCTTCTGCGACGAGGTCCAGGTCGGGGCGGCCGCGGACTTCATCGGCCTGCAGGACCACTTCGGGATACTGCTCCGGCTTGCTTGGCGCTGCTGTGTTGAGTGCCCCCTGGGCTTTGGCGCCGGCAGACGACAACAGCAGGGCGGCGGCAAGCGCCAGGGGGTGGAGTTGGGGCATCAAGCGTCGCGCAACGCGGCGAGCAGCACGGTTTGTAGAATGAAAATTATCCATGACAGGGTACGCCGCAACCGGCGCCCAGGTTCCGAGACATCCCTCGCATGACTGCAGACCCCCTTTCCAGCGCACCCGACGCGGCCGCGCCAGCCGTGGCCTGGAGCGACCCTGAGCGCCACGCCGCGTTCGAACGCTGGCTGGCGCCCCTGGCCGCATCACGCGGTTTGCAGCGGCATACGCTGCGCGCGGCCTCGGCCGATGCCAGCTTTCGGCGCTACCTGCGTATCGACGCCGCCAGCGGCCCGGGCCTGATCGTCATGGATGCGCCGCCACCGCAAGAAGACGTGCGCCCGTTCATGCACGTGGCCACGTTGATCGAGGCGGCCGGTTTGCATGGCCCATCGGTGCTGGCCAGCGATGCCGAGCGCGGCTTCCTGTTGCTCACCGACCTGGGCAACACGCTGTACCTCGACGCCTTGCGTGAAGCGTCGGCGGAGCAGGCCGACAGGCTCATGCGCGACGCCATCCGCGCGCTGGTGCAGTGGCAGCTGCACGTGCCGGCGCACGCCCTACCGCCATTCAGCGACGCACTGCTGGAGCGCGACCTGGACCTGTTTCCCGAGTGGTGTGTGCAGCGCGAGTTCGGTGTCAGGTGGAACGCCGCCGAGCAACAAGTCTGGCAACGCGTGCGCGGCCAGCTCGTGGCCAGCGCGCAGGCGCAGCCGCGTGTGGCGGTGCACCGCGACTGGATGCCGCGCAACCTGATGCTGGCCGA
>Ga0209254_10004209_pt1 | contig 13178 bp, 13 predicted proteins | sample FrelakmetDIP11DI_FD_187148 | JGI IMG/M metagenome (GOLD analysis project Ga0209254, IMG submission 187148) | Freshwater lake sediment microbial communities from the University of Notre Dame, USA, for methane emissions studies - DIP11 DI (SPAdes)... | ecosystem: Environmental > Aquatic >...
CATCCTCGAGGTCGAAATCGAGGGACTACCGGAGAGCCTCGACGGCTTCCGGATCGCGCACCTCTCCGACTTCCACCTCGGCGTGCCGTCGCGCGGCCGTGGCGCGACCGAGCGCGCCGTGGCCTGGGTGGCCGGGCGGCGGCCCGATCTCGTCTGCATCACGGGCGACCTGGTCTCCCATCCGCGCGGCGTACCGCTGCTCGTCGAGCTGCTGCGCACGCTCGAGCGGCCGCTCGTCGTCCTCGGCAATCACGACGTCGCCGTCACCCGGGATCCGTTCTCGCGGGCGGCGGAGCTCGACGGCCTCGGCGAGGTGGGGGTGCTGCTCCGTGACGAGGCCGTGGTCGTCGAGCGTGCCGGCCGGCGCATCCAGATCGTGGGCGTCGATGCGGAGAGCTACCCACGTGAGACGGGGCGGCCATGGGAGCTCGCCGACCGCGCAGCCGACCTCCGCATCCTGCTCTGCCACTTCCCCGGCGTCGTGCGCCGGCTCCCCGACGGTTCCTTCCACCTCGTCCTCGCCGGCCACCTCCACGCCGGTCAGATCGTGCTTCCGACCCCGGGCGGACGAGTCACCCTGGCGCATCTCGGTGCGCGGTTCGTCGCGGGTATCTATCCCATGAGCCGGGGAGTGCTGCACGTCTCGCCCGGTACGGGCACCACGTTCGTGCCGCTCCGTTTCTTCGCCCGGCCGGAGGTGACGGAGCTGGTGCTCCGCCCCGCGGGCGCTGAAGAGGCTTGATGCGGGCCGTGAGCACGCCTGGCTGGGGGCCTGCGCGCGTCGGCACGCACCCGGCGCGACCTGCGCCAAGGCAACCAGCCTTACCTCAGGTCGCGCCGGGCACGTTCCTCGGCGCAGGCCCTCCCCAGACGCACTCACACCCCACATCAAACCTCTGACTGCAACAATCCTCCTGATGGAAGGCCACTCGCTCATCTCGGCCGACATCCTCGCGAGCTATGCAGCCGATGCAGCGCTCGAGATCGAGGGTGTGAACGGCCTCGTCGAGGGGAACCGCCCGCGGCACAACGGCGTCAAGGTGACGAACGCCGACGGCGTCGTCTCCCTCGAGCTCCACCTGGCCGTCGACTGGGGCGTCAACGCGCCCGTGGTCGGGAGCGCGGTGCAGGAGCGGGTGGCCGAGTACCTCGGGCGCATGACGGATCTCCCGCCGGCCACGGTGGACGTGATCGTGGCAGACATCGGCCCGCCGCCGGAAGGCTCCTAGAACCGATGCGGTCGCGGGTCTCCGGGCTCACGCGGGGCACGATCGCGACCGCACCGTCGGTCTGCCGCGAGTGCGTGTGGTGGCAGTCGCGGGGCAACAGGACGGCTTCGAAGGAGCGCTGGATCGAGCGCGTCGAGGAGGAGTCCGGCGAGTGGGGGACGATCTACTACGACGACGACGGCTCGGTGCTCGGCTCGATGCAGTACGGGCCGGCGGGATTCTTCCCGCGGGCGGCGGACCTGCCGGCAGGGCCACCGTCGGACGACGCGGTGCTCGTCACCTGCGCCTACCTGACGAGGGCGGGTGCGGAGTGGGTGGTGAAGTCGTTGTTTCTCGCCGCGATCGGCGAGGCTCGCGACCAGGGCGCCAAGGCGCTCGAGGCCTTCTCGTACCGCTACCCGGAGGGGGAGTCGATAACCGGGCGCTTGCTCGTCCACCGCACCGTCTTCCCGCGCGCCTTCCTCGAGGACTTCGGCTTCACGACGGTGCGGTCTCAGGGCCGGGTCGAGCTCTGCCGGCTCGAGCTCACGGGCCTCGCGCCCGTCGAGGAGGGCCGGCGCGCGAAGGTGCTCAGGGTCGTGCAGGAGGCGTTCGTCCCGCCCGGCGCCTCGGTGCCCGCTCCGTAGAGCCGGAGCGCGTAACCCTCAGCGGCAGCGCGCCGTGCCGGCGTCGCCGAACGTGCTGCCCGGAACGGGCAGGAACGTCCAGGCGTAGCCCGTGGGGCGGAGCGTGAGCCGCAGCACGCCGTAGGTGCTGCTGTTGCGCACGACGCTGCCAGACCGCCGCCACAGTGTGGGGTAGAGGCTCTTGCCGCCGGTGCCGACCACGAACGAGCGGATGCCCTGCAGCGGCGCGAAGCGCTCGTAGTGGTGATCGTGACCCTGGAGGACGACGTCGGCCTTCGCGCGCGCGAGGAGGTCCCAGAACGGTGCGTAGGCGACGTCCGAGCCGTGGGCGCCGGAGCTGTAGCGCGGGTGGTGCCAGTACGCGAGGGTGCAGCGGTTCCGGTGTGCGGCGAGATCGGCCCGGAGCCAGCGCCACTGGGGCGACCCCCGCTCGCAGCTACCGACCCTGGCGCAGTTCGAGTTCAGCACGATCACGTGCCAGGCGCCGAGGGCGTAGCTGTACCACCCGCTCTGCGGCAACCGGAAGCGGTCGATCGCGACGGAGGCCGCGCCACTGTTGTACTCGTGGTTCCCGAGTGCCGCCCGGATGCGCGGGACGAGCGGCCCCCAGCTCGGGTCGAAGCAGTTGGCGAAATCCTCGGCGGTGCCGTTGTCGTACGCGATGTCGCCCAGCACGGCGATCGTGCCGGGGAGCCCGGAGACGAGTGCCGCGGTCTGCTCGTCGCCGCCCGAGGCGCAGGATGCGATGTCGCCGACGGCGATCAGCGTCGCCGTGCGGGGCGGTGGCTTGCCGATCGCGCCGCTTGCGCCCGCCGCGAGCGCCAGCGCACAAGCGAGGGCGAAGGGTGCCGCTCTACGCGGCAGCTGCACCGGCGAGCAGCACTTCGGCGATCTGGATCGCGTTCAGTGCCGCTCCCTTCCTGAGGTTGTCGCAGGCGAGGAAGAGCGCGAGGCCGTTCGGGGTCCCTTCGTCCTTGCGGATCCGGCCGACGAGCACCTCGTCGCCGCCGGCCGCGTCCTTCGGCGTCGGGAACCCGGGCAGCCGCAGGACGTCGACGCTCGGAGCCTCGCTCAGGATCGCCGTCGCGTCGGCGGGCGAGAGCGGCTCCTCGAACTCGACCCAGATCGCCTCCGAGTGACCGACCAGCACCGGCACGCGCACACACGTCGCGCTGATCGCGAGCTCCGGCAGCTCGAGGATCTTGCGGGTCTCGGCGCGCAGCTTGGACTCCTCGTCGGACTCGTCGCCCTCCCACGACCAGTCCATCACCAGGTTGTGCTCCGGCGACGGCTCCCCGCGAAGCTGCTCCATCCGCTGGGCGCCCGCACCGGAGACCGATTGGTACGTCGCAACGTGCACCCGCTTCAGGGGCACGACGTCGTGCAGAGGCTTGAGCACGCAGGTGAGCGGGATCGTGCAGCAGTTCGGGTTCGCCACGATCCGGTCGCGCTCGAGAGCCTCGAGCGCGCGGGCCGCGTTCACCTCGGGCACGACGAGCGGATATCCGTCGACGAGCCGGTAGGCGGAGGACTTGTCGATGCAGATTGCGCCGGCGGCCGAGGCGATCGGAACGAGCTCGCGACTCGCGCCCGTCCCGACCGAGAACAGGAAGAGGTCGACGTCTCCCGCCGAGAGCGCCTCGGGCGACGCCTCCTCGACGAGGATCTCCTCGTCGCCGAACGGCAGGCGCGAGCCGGCCGATCGTGCCGAAGCGAAGGCGCGCACGTCGTAGCCGCGCTCGGCGAGCAACTCGAGTGTGATCGTGCCAACCGCGCCTGTGGCGCCGACGACACCGATGCGCGGTGCGGACATGGCGGAAGTGTAGAGAAGGTCTGAGCCCGGACGACAGGCTGAAGCCTGTCGCCGCCGGTCGCCGCGGCTCAGGCCTTGAAGAACTGCGCGGTCTCCTCGCCGGCGAGCTCCGAGCCCTCGAGCTCGAGGGCCCGGTCTTCCTCGGGATGGGCCTGTCGCCACTCGTTGAACCAGGCGACGCTGCGCACGATCCCGGCGTCCAGCGGCACCGACGGCTCCCAGCCGAGCACGCCGCGGGCGCGGCCAATGTCGGCCACGTACCGGGTCACCTCACCGAGCAGAGGCGGTGCGAGCGTCATCTGCGGCTCCGTGCCGGTCGCCTCCCCGATCAGCTCTGCCACGCGGACGAGCGTGTTGCCCTGCCCGTACGCGAGGTTGATCGTCTCGTTGCGCACGCTGCCGTCGGTCAGGCCGGTGATCCCCCGGAAGATCCCCTCGACGCAGTCGTCCACGTAGGTGAAGTCGAGCACCTTGTCGTTGCCGCCGAACACGGTGATCGGCTCGCCCCGCAGGATCCGGTGGGTGAACAGCGGGATCACCCGGATCATCCGGCCGAGGTCGTTGTCGTAGCGCCCGTAGACGTTCGAGAAGCGGAAGACGATGTACGGCAGCTGGTAGCAGCGCGCGTACGCGTAGACGAGGGCCTCACCGGCGATCTTCGACGCGGAGTACGTGCTCTCGGCGTAGGCGAAGTCGGCGGTTCCCTCCTCGGTCTGGAACCGGTGGACGTCGCCGTACACCTCGCGGCTGGAGCTGAAGATGATCGGCGTCCGCGTCTGCCGGCAGTACTCGAGCACGTTGAACGTCATCGTCATGTTTTCGAGCGCGCGGGCGGGCTCGCGCACGAGCTGGTGCACCTTGGCGTGGGCGGCAAGGTGGACGACCACATCGGCAGGCGGGTACTCGACACCGCCGATCCCGCCCTCCATCGCCGCGTAATGCCCGGACAGATCCTGCAGCAGGTAGCGGAACTCCTCCGTCCAGCCGTTCAGGCGCTTGTCGACGCCGAAGACCTGATGCCCCTCGGCGAGCAGGCGAAGCGCGAGGTTGGTGCCGATCTGGCCGCTCGAGCCGGTGATGAGAACGCGCATCGCGCGAGGATAGCGGGGTCAGGTCTTCTTCGTTCCACCCGGTCGCGTCTCCAAGAGGCGCGGGGACGAGCAATTGGAACGAAGAAGACCTGACCCTGTCTCGGTCTCAGGCCGGTCTTCGGCCGGCAAGCGCCCGTCCCAGCGTGACCTCGTCGGCGTACTCGAGGTCCCCGCCGACGGGCAGCCCGCTCGCGAGCCGGGTCACGCGGACGCGGTCACGCAGGCGATCGGCGAGGTAGGCGGCCGTCGCCTCGCCCGTCATGTTCGGGTTCGTGGCGAGCACGACCTCCTCGATGCCACCCTGCTCGACGCGATAGAGCAGCTGGCCGACCCGCAGATCCGACGGCTCGACACCGTCGAGGGGGGAGAGTGAGCCGCCGAGCACGTGGTAGAGCCCCCGGTACTCGTGCGTCCGCTCGAGGGAGACGACGTCGACGGGCTGCTCGACGACGCACACGGTCGTGCGGTCGCGGCGGGGGTCCGTGCAGACGGCGCAGAGCTCGTCCTCGGTCAGGTTGCCGCAGTCGCGGCAGAAGTGCACGCGCTCTTTCATCTCGGCGATCGCCTGACCGAGCGCGAGCGCCTCCTCCTGCGAGACCGAGAGGAGGTGGAAGGTCAGGCGCTGGGCCGTGCGCGTGCCGATCCCGGGGAGCCGGGTCAGCTGGGCGACGAGGTTGTCGACGGCGGGGCTCAGCATGGGGATGGAGCGTACTAGTCCGTCTCGGACGTGCCCGCTGCGTACAGGGCCGCTTCGGCCACGCGCTCGAGTCGCCGCTCGGCGATCTCCACGAAGGCGCGCGCGGCGGGGGAGAGCGGCGCATCGGAGCGGGCGATGAAGGCGAAGGTGTCGTAGAGGGGCTCGGCGAACGACGCGAAGTGCAGGCCGCGCCCGCCCTGGCGGCTGATCGCGGCTCTCGGCACGATCGTGTCGCCCAGGCCACGCCGCGCGAGCCCGACGGCGGCCTCGATCCCTTCCACCTCGATCACCGGCCGCAGCGTGATCCCGGCCCGCTGTGCCCGGTCGACGAGCTGGCGGCGCATCGGGTCGTGGGCGCCGTACTGGGCGTCGTAGAGGATCAGGGGGGCTTCGGCGAGCATCTCGATCGTGACGGGCTCGAGGGCCCGAGAAGCATCGCGGCTGACGACGACGAGCTCCTCGACACGCGCGACGCGGAGATCGAGCCCGGCGTCGTCGACGGGCAGGACGATGAGCCCTGCCTCGAGCGTGGCGTTGCGGACCTGATCGGCCACCTCGTAGGAGTTGAGCCCGACGAGCCTGAGCCGGACGTCCGGGTACTTCCGCCGGAAGTCGGCTGCGAGGTCGGCGATCAGGTAGGCGGACGCGGTCCCGAACATCCCGAAGCCGAGCGTGCCGCCGCGGAGGTCGCGCACCTCGGCGACCGCGTCCCGGGCCCGGTCGACGTCGGCGAGAACACGCTCGGCCTCGGGGCGGAAGCGACGGCCCGCCTCGGTCAGCACGAGCCCCCGCCCGGCGCGGGCGAAGAGCGCGATCCCGAGCTCGCCCTCGAGCTGCCGCACCTGCTCGGAGATCGACGGCTGCGTCAGAAAGAGCGCCCGCGCGGCACCGCTGAACGAGCCGTGCTCGACGGTCGCGAGGAAGTAGCTGAGCTGCTGAATCGTCATATAGGAAAAACCTTTACTCGAAGAAGATAACTCAGGGAGGGGTTTTTGTTCAACCATCCGTACATTTGACGTCATGGCCCGCCTTCGCCTCCCCCATGTGCGCGGCACCCTCTTCTGCCTCGCCGCAGGAGTGGCCTTCTCCGTCTCCCCGGTCCTGATCCAGGTCGCGTATGCGCACGGTGCCGCGGTGACCGGGGTGCTCGCGTGGCGCTACCTCGCGGCTGCCCTGTTGCTGGTCGTGATCGCCGGGCGCAAGATGGTGCGGGTGCCCCTGCGCGCCGCACTCGGGGCCTTCGTGCTCGGCGCGGTCGTGTACGCACTCGACTCGGCGCTCTTCTTCGGCTCACTCGAGCGCACATCGGCGCCACTCGCTTCGCTCGTCCACTACGCGCATCTCGTGCTCGTTGTCGGCGTCGCCGCGATGATCGGTCGCGAGCGCCTCACGCGCCGGCGTCTCCTGGCTCTCGTGGGGGTCTTCGGGGGCGTGGCACTCGTCGGCGGGGCAGCCGTCAACCCCGACCTCGTCGGTGTCGGGATGGCCCTCGGCTCCGCCGCTGCCTACGCCGTCTACATCCTGCTCTCGGATCGGCTCCTGCGCGACGCGGATCCGATCGCACTCGCCGCCTTCCTCACGATGGGGGCGGCGACGTCCTTCTTCGCGGCGGGCGGCCTGCTCGGCTCGCTCGGCACGGTCGGCGGCGTCTCGGGCCTCGCGTGCCTCGTCGGAGCGGCACTCGTCGGCTCGGTGTTCGCGGTGACGTCGTTCCTCAAGGGCGTCCGTCTCGTCGGTCCCTCGACGGCCTCGTTGCTCGTGACGGTCGAGGTACCGGTGACGATCGCACTCGCAGCGATCGTGCTCAAGCAGCACCTGACTTCGCCGCAGCTCGTGGGTGCCGGGCTCGTCGTCGCCGCGATCGTCGGCATGCAACTCCGCCGGAGGCCGAAGCTCCGCCGGGTCGAGCGACCGGCAATCCTGCCGCGGCCGCTCGAGCCCGGCGAGCAGCTCGCCGCAGCCGCGTAGGGCAGGGTCGCTCCGGCCTGCCTCGAGCAGGCCCTTACGTGCCCGGGATCTCCGGCACGCTCGGCACGAGCGCCGTGAAGTGCTCCTCGTTCTCCCGGATCCAGGCCACGCCGCCGGTCGAGTAGTCGAAGCTCTCGATCATGTCGTCGTCGACCTCGTCCAGGGTGAGCGGCCCGTAGCACCGCGCCGGCAGGTGGTCGTGCAGCTCGACGGCCCAGATCGCGTGCGAGCGCTGCTCGACCCAGAACTTGCGCTTGACCTCCATGATCGACTCCTCTCCGGGGGACGACCGGTTCGTCACGATCCTCGCCGATGCGGCCGCCGGGTACATCCGGCAACTCCCTGATCGCGGTCAGGGAACTCCCGCGCTACGTAGTTGCCCGAACCGGAGATCGGCGCATTGCCCGATGCCCGGGCCCCCTTGTCACTTGGAAGATGCTCAAGACGATCCACAACGTGCGTTTCGAGGTGAGTGAGCCGTGGCATTCGAGACGATCATCAAGGACCCGCGCACACTGAAGGTGACGCCGAACCTGGTGGACTACGAGGCGGCGCGCGCACCGGGCTTCTGGGAGCGGGCCCGCGCAGAGCTGGACGGCCTGCCCGGAGGGGCGGGGCTGAACATCGCCCACGAGGCCGTCGACCGTCACGCGGTGGGAGCGCGCGCGGAGCATCTCGCGCTGCGCTGGCTCGGCAAGAACGGGGAGGTACGTGACTTCACGTACGCCGATCTCGGCCGTGAGACGAGCCGCTTCGCAAACATGCTCGGCGGGCTCGGCCTCGGGCCGGGCGATCTTCTCGGCGGGCTCGCGGGGCGAATCCCCGAGCTCTACATCGGGGCGCTCGGAACGCTCAAGCACCGGTGTGTCTTCAGCCCGCTGTTTTCGGCGTTCGGCCCGGAGCCGATCCACACGCGGCTCGCGCTCGGGCACGCGAGGGCGCTGCTGACGACGGAGCTGCTCTACCAGCGGAAGGTCGCCGGCATCCGGTCGACGCTACCGGAGCTCGAGCACGTCATCCTCGTCGGCGAGGGAGGCGCCGAGACGGACGTTCCCGGCACCCACGACTACCGGCGCCTGATGGCCGCCGCCGACGACACGTACACGATCGGCCCAACCGACCCCGAGGACCGGGCGCTCGTCCACTTCACGAGCGGTACCACCGGCAAGCCGAAGGGCGCGGTCCACGTGCATGGCGCGATCGTCTCCCACCACGTCACCGGCAGGCTGGCACTCGATCTCCATCCCGAGGACGTCTTCTGGTGTACCGCCGATCCCGGCTGGGTGACCGGCACCTCGTACGGGATCATCTCGCCGCTCTCGAACGGCGTCACGATGATCGTGGACGAGGCCGACTTCGACGCGGAGCGCTGGTACGGGATCCTCGAGGACGAGGAGGTCTCCGTCTGGTACACGGCACCGACCGCGATCCGGATGATGATGAAGACCGGCATCGACCTCGTGCGCGAGCACGACTTCCCGTCCCTCCGCTTCCTCGCGAGCGTGGGCGAGCCGCTGAACCCCTCCGGTGTGGTCTTCGGCAAGGACGCGTTCGGGCTGCCGTTCCACGACAACTGGTGGCAGACGGAGACCGGCGGCATCATGGTCGCGAACCTCGCCGCGCTGGACATCCGCCCCGGGTCGATGGGACGGCCGTTGCCCGGCGTCGAGGCCGGCGTCGTGCACCGCCGCGATGGGGGAGGCGTCGACGAGGTGACCGAGGCCGGTGAGGAGGGCGAGCTGGCGCTGAGGCCCGGCTGGCCGTCCATGTTCCGCACCTACCTCGACGAGCCCGATCGGTACGCGGGCGCGTTCCACGACGGCTGGTACCTGACCGGCGACCTCGTGCGGCGCGATGCGGATGGGTACTTCTGGTTCGTCGGCCGCGCCGACGACGTGATCAAGAGCTCCGGCCACCTGATCGGGCCGTTCGAGGTCGAGAGCGTGCTGCTCGAGCACCCGGCCGTCGCCCAGACCGGCGTGATCGGCAAGCCCGACCCCGTCGCCGGCGAGGTGGTGAAGGCGTTCGTGACCCTGAAGCCGGGCTTCGAGCCCTCGCGTGAGCTCGAAAAGGAGTTGCTCGCCCACGCGCGCGTGCGGCTCGGCGCTGCGGTCGCGCCGAAGGAGATCGAGTTCGTCGAGACCGTGCCGACGACGCGGAGCGGCAAGATCATGCGCCGTCTGCTGAAGGCGCGCGAGCTGGGCCTGGACGAGGGCGACGTCTCGACGCTGGAGGAGGCCAAGTGAGCCCTCCGGCCGGGAAGCCGGCCGCGTCCAAGCGCCCACCGCGACAGCCGGCGCTCGAGCGCGAGCACTCGCTCCACCTCCTGCGCGAGATGCTTCGCATCAGGCGCTTCGAGGAGCGCGCCGCCGAGCAGTACAGCCTCACCCGGATCCGCGGCTTCCTCCATCTCTACATCGGCGAGGAGGCGGTGGGCGTCGGCGTCATGCAGGCGCTCACGCCCGACGACGCAATCGTCGCGACCTACCGCGAGCACGGACAGGCACTCGCCCGTGGGCTGCCCGCCGCCTCCCTGATGTCGGAGATGTTCGGCAAGGCGACCGGCTGCAGCCGTGGGCGCGGCGGCTCGATGCACTTCTTCGACATCTCCCGCCGCTTCTACGGCGGGAACGCGATCGTGGGCGGGGGACTCCCGATCGCAGTGGGACTTGCCCTCGCCGACCGGCTGCAGGGACGCAGGCGGGTGACCGCCTGCTTCTTCGGCGACGGCGCCGTCGCCGAGGGCGAGTTCCACGAATCGCTCAACCTCGCTGCGCTCTGGCAGCTGCCCGTGCTCTTCCTCTGTGAGAACAACGAGTACGCGATGGGCACCTCGATCCGTGACGAGCTCGCACAGCCGGACATCCACCTCCGCGCAGAGAGCTACGGGATGCCGGCGGAAGAGGTCGACGGGATGGACGTGGTTGCGGTCGAGACCGCGGCCAGGCGCGCCGCCGAGGCAGTCCGCGCCGAGCCCGGGCCGCGCTTCCTCGAGCTCCACACCTACCGCTTCCGCGCCCACTCGATGGCGGACCCGGACCTCTACCGTGGCAAGGACGAGGTCGAGCACTGGAAGGAGGAGCGCGATCCAATCGCGCTCTTCGAGGCGCGGCTGCGCAAGGCCAAGCTGCTCACCGACGACGACCTCGCCTCCATGGAGGCAGACATCGCCGTCGAGCTCGACCAGGCGATCGCCGCCGCCGAGGCGGCGCCGATCGAGCCCCTGGAGGACCTGACGAAGGACGTGTACACGTTGGTGGCCGGGTGAGCACGGTCAAGCTCACCTACCGCGAGGCTGTGCGCGCAGCGATGCGTCACGCGCTCGCGACGGACGAACGGGTCTTCCTGATGGGCGAGGACGTCGGGGGCTACGGTGGCGCGTTCGCCGTCAGCCTCGGGCTGCTCGACGAGTTCGGCCCCGAGCGCGTGCGGAACGCCCCGCTCTCCGAGTCGGGCTTCGTCGGCGCGGGGATCGGCGCCGCCCTCGGCGGGATGCGGCCGATCGTCGAGGTGATGACGATCAACTTCAGCCTGCTCGCGCTCGACCAGGTGGTCAACAACGCGGCCACGATGCGCTACATGTCCGGAGGGCAGCTGAGCGTCCCGATCATCGTTCGGATGGCGACGGGCGGCGGTCGCCAGATGGCGGCGCAGCACGAGCACAGCCTCGAGGTCTGGTACGCCCATATCCCCGGGATCAAGGCGCTCGCGCCGGCGACCGTCGCCGACGCCCGCGGCATGCTGATCGCCGCGCTGGAGGAGCCCGATCCCGTCTTCATCTTCGAGCACGCGCTGCTCTACCCGATGGCGGACGAGATCGACGAGGAGCCTCAGGCCGTCGACATCGCGCATGCCGCCGTGCGCCGCGAGGGCTCGGACGTGACCCTCGTCACCTATGGTGGCTCGCTGGGGAAGTGCCTCGCGGCCGCCGCCACGCTCGAGGAGGAGCACGGGCTCGCGGCGGAGGTCGTGGACCTGCGGACCTTGCGCCCGCTCGACACCGAGACCATCCTGGCCTCGCTTGCGAAGACCCACCGGATGGTGATCGTCGACGAGGGCTGGAAGACGGGAGGGCTGGCCGGGGAGATCAGCGCGCAGGTGATGGAACAGGGATTCGACCTGCTCGACTGGCCGGTGCAGCGAGTGTGCGGGGTCGAGGTGCCGATGCCCTATGCAAAGCATCTCGAGGAAGCGGCGCTTCCGAGCGCCGAGCGCGTCGTCGCGGCGGTGACGGAGATGGCGTTCTGATGGCCGACTTCGTGATGCCTTCGCTCGGCGCTGACATGAGCGCCGGCACGCTGGCCGCGTGGCTGAAGCAGCCCGGCGAGGCAGTGCAGCGTGGCGAGATCATCGCGATCGTCCACACCGACAAGGCCGATGTCGAGGTCGAGGTATTCACGAGCGGCGTCATCGACCGGATGCTGGTCGAGCCCGGTACCGAGGTGCCGGTCGGGACCCCGCTCGCCGTGATCCGCGAGGAAGGCGCCGCACCGGCTCCCACCCCTGCCGCGCCTGCGCCTGCCGCGCGTGCTGCGGCTGCTGCACCCGCGCCGCCCGCCCCGGCCGCCGCGGCTGCCGCGGCTGCCGAGCACCATCTCCTGATCTCGCCGTCCGCCCGGCAGCTCGGGCACGAGCTCGGGATCGAGGTCGAAGGGCTCCAGGGCACGGGCCCCGGCGGTCGCATCCAGCGTCGCGACGTCGAGGCTGCCGCAGCGGCCCGGGACGCGGCGCCGCAGAAGGTCGCACCCGCGCCCGCGCCCGTGCCGGCGCCTGCCGCGGCTGCTGCGCCCACACCGCCGCCCGTCGCCGCTGCGCCGCCGGCCGCAGCAGCGCCCACGGCAGCGCCCGCGGCTCCGCTCTCGCCGGCCGCGGAGCGCAATGCCGCCATGCGCCGGGCAATCGCTGCCTCGATGAGCCGTTCGAAGCGTGAGATCCCTCACTTCTACCTCGGGCAGACGATCGACATGAGCAGGTCGCTCGCGTGGCTCGGCCAGGAGAACCTGCGCCGCCCCGTGACAGAGCGGGTGCTGCACGGCGTCCTCATGGTCAAGGCCGTCGCGCTCGCCCTGCGAGAGGTGCCGGAGCTGAACGCGGTCTGGAGCGGAGACGAGCTCGTCCGCCGCGACGACGTCAACGTCGGCGTCGCGATCTCGCTTCGTGGCGGCGGCCTCGTCGCGCCGGCGATCCACCACACCGACGAGCTCACGGTCGAGGAGCTGATGCACGCTTTCCGCGACCTCGTCTCCCGTGCGCGGGCCGGCTCGCTCAGGAGCTCGGAGATGTCGGAGCCGACGATCACCGTCACGAGCATCGGCGAGCGCGGCGTCGAGAGCATCTTCGGCGTCATCTTCCCGCCGCAGGTCGCGATCGTCGGGTTCGGCACGCTCGTCGAGCGGCCGTGGATCTCGGAGGGGCAGATCCTCCCGTGCCCGGTCGTGAGTGCGAGCCTGTCCGCGGATCACCGAGTCACCGACGGCCACCGGGCGAGCCAGTTCCTCGCGGCCGTCGACCGCCTACTGCAAGAGCCGGAGGAGCTATGACGCAGGAAGAGATCACACAGTCGGTGTTGCAGGCGCTCACCGATGTCGCACCCGAGACCGACCTCGCGACGTTCAGGACCGATCTGAACCTGCGAGATCAGCTCGACATCGACTCGATGGACTCGCTCAACTTCCTGATCGCCGTGCACGAGCTGCTGCAGGTCGACATCCCGGAAGCCGACTGGGCGCGGTTGTTCACGATCGACGAGCTCGT
>Ga0209254_10004210_pt1 | contig 13177 bp, 11 predicted proteins | sample FrelakmetDIP11DI_FD_187148 | JGI IMG/M metagenome (GOLD analysis project Ga0209254, IMG submission 187148) | Freshwater lake sediment microbial communities from the University of Notre Dame, USA, for methane emissions studies - DIP11 DI (SPAdes)... | ecosystem: Environmental > Aquatic >...
TTTTGATAAGGCAACAAATGTTGTGGATACTGAAGAAGCTTTTCGCATCAGAGATATCCTTAAAATAATTACAAATAAAGGCTGGTGGTATATTGCTATTCTTTGTGTCTTGTTTTATTCAGCTGTATTTCCTTTCCTTAAATATGCTACTGACCTGATGGTTCAGAAATTCCATATTAATGAAGACTGGGCCGGAATAATTCCCGCCATGCTTCCTTTCGGGACTATTCTGCTCACTCCTTTATTTGGTAATATGTACGACAGGAAAGGTAAAGGTGCATCTATAATGATACTGGGTGCAATACTTCTGATTATTGTCCATATTATTTTTACAATACCATTCCTCAATCACTGGTTGATTGCAATTATGCTAATACTGGTGCTGGGAATCGGATTTTCCCTTGTACCTTCTGCAATGTGGCCTTCTGTTCCTAAGATTATTCCTGAAAAACAACTGGGAACTGCTTATTCCCTCGTCTTCTGGGTTCAGAACTGGGGTCTTATGGGTGTGCCTGCTTTAATTGGCTGGGTGCTGAATAAATATTGTTTTATCGGTTATTTTGCTGTTGCAGGAACAGGATTTGTTACTAACCAGGGAGCACATATTTCGCAGGTCGTTACGGATAATCAGAAAAGCTACACAATCACTGAGGTAGGCTTGATAAGCAGAAAAAACGTTGATCAGAAAATAGTGCAGTTCATCAAATCAGATGAAGGCAAAATAAGTGCAATTATCACGGCTGCAAACGACACTATTAGTTCTGGTTTTATTTCAAAGAAATCCCTCAAAAAGGCAGTAAAGAAGCAGGAACTAAAAGTCACTCAGTATTTTTATAATGAAAAGGAGCAGATTGAGAATTTCATAGACACTGAGGGCAGGAGTGTATCTAAGTTCAATAATGTGTTTTCATTTTATAATTATACCCGACCGATGATGATATTTACCGGGCTTGGTTTGCTGGCTCTGCTCTTTGCATTTCTTCTCAAAGCTGAAGATAAGAAAAAAGGGTACGGACTTGAGTTGCCTAATATCAAAAAACAGGAATAACATTCAAAGACAGGCTAATCCTGTTTTATTTTTGATATTGTAAGGACGTTGCATGCAACGTCCCTACAATATGTAACGTTACAATAACATGCAACATCTCTGCAATCACAATAATTCAATAATCATGCAAACCAACGAATTCGAAAAATCAAGAATTTTCAATTACCAGGAATCTGTCGAATATTCTGAAGGTGCAATAGTCAGCAAAACAGTATTAAAAAAGGAAACAGGAAACATATCCATTTTTGCTTTTGCAAAAGGTGAGGCATTAAGTGAGCATACTGCACAGTTTGATGCGTTGATTGAGGTTGTTGATGGCAAAGGGGAAATAGTAATTGCCGGTGAATCGTATCTTCTTGAATCGGGCGAAAGTATTATCATGCCTGCCAACATTCCTCACGCGGTCAGGGCGGCTGAGCGATTTAAGATGGTCCTCACCATGATAAAGAGCAAGTAAAATTGGTCCGGGATTCGGAGGGTGTGTTTCGTGGAAATGCAATATTTAATTCTTCCTCATACCCTGCGCCTCGCACCTTAAACCTTCTTCAGGCCATTTTGATCAGTATCGACTTTATTGTATCTGTGATATCCTCCTCTTCATCCACGCATCTTTCAAGGATCTCAAGTATTTTGTTGTTTTTAAGGAGTTCCGCCGGATCTTTCTCTTTTTCAAAGAGTTCAGAAACTGCAATAAAATAATACTCATCAGCCTTATGCTCAATATCCTTCACCTTGTCGCAGGCTGCAGTAATCTCCTTTTTATTTGCAGCTGCATCATTGAGGCAGTGAATGCATTTTTCAACCTCCTTTGCACCTTCGACTATCATTTCTGCCATCTGCTTGTATACGGGCATCAGATTCTTAGGTTTATAGAGACATATCCTTCTGCCTATTCCGTTTATTGAGTCTACAACGTCGTCAATTCTGGCTGTAAGTTCATGAATATCCTCCCTGTCAAAAGGAGTAATGAACGATTTGTTAAGTTGCTGATATGTTTTATCAGTAATCTGATCACCTATATGTTCCACGTCCCTGATCTGCTTGTAGATCCTTTCATGATCTTCCATCTCTGAACTTGACATAAGCTGATCCAGCAACATAGAGGCTTTAACTAAATTCCTTGCATCTTCCTCAAAAAGAGGGTAGAAGGAATGATCTTTTGGTACAAAAAACTTAAGAAACTTATCGATATTCATAATTATTATTAATTAGATATTAAGTCAAATTCTGGTTGATCCAGTTGAAGAACAAATACATTAATGCACCTATTGATCCTGAGACGGGAATGGTAAGTATCCATGCCCAGAATATTTTTGTAGTTACCCCCCATTTAACAGCTGACAGACCTTTGCGGGAACCAACACCTATTATTGATCCTGTAATTGTATGAGTAGTGCTGACAGGAATTCCAAAATGAGTAGCACCAAAAAGTGTAATTGCTCCGGCAGCTTCAGCGCAGAAACCTTCAAAAGGTTTAAGTTTGGTAATTTTTTGCCCCATTGTTTTTACTATCCGCCAACCCCCGAACAACGTTCCCAATGCAATTGACGCCTGGCACGATAATACTATCCAGAGAGCTATATTGTCAGTTTTTTTTGCCAGTCCGTTTACAATTAAGGCTGCCCAAATGATTCCCATTGATTTCTGTGCATCGTTACCCCCATGGCCAAGACTAAAAGCTGCTGCTGAAAGCAATTGCAAACGCCTGAAATGTTTATCAATGCCAAACGGAGTATGGTTTCTTGAAAGATATTGAACAAAAGTTGAAATTATAAATCCCAAAATCATCCCCAGCAATGGTGATATTACGATGAAAGCCAAAATCTTAATAACTCCTCCAATAATTATTGAATCAGGGCCAGAGCTTACAAGTGCAGCACCAACTAATCCTCCAACAAGAGTATGAGATGAGCTTGAAGGTAATCCCCACCACCATGTCATCAGATTCCAGGTAATTGCAGCTATCAGGGCAGCTCCAATCACATTCAGGTTAATTATGTCAGGTTCAACAACTTTACTCCCCATTGTTGTTGCTACGCTGAGCGGAAAGATAATAAAGGCAATAAAATTGAAGAATGCAGCCATTGATACCGCCGCAAACGGGGAAAGAACTTTTGTAGAAACAACGGTTGCAATTGAATTGGCAGAATCATGAAATCCGTTTATAAAATCAAATATTAGAACTAAGGCGATTATAATATACAGAAAGCTCATTATTAAAACTTATGAATTATATTCGAGGCGATAACATATAACTTCCACAAAATAAAAGAAGCTATAGCCATTTTTCATGTAATCTGATCTTTTTAACCGGGTGCCCAAAATTATAAAAATATTTATATCTTTATTACTTTAATTTTCATTTTTTTAATAACATAAATATGAACGATATACGTAAGCTTGAACCAGTACATGTCTGGAATTATTTCCATGGGATAACTCAGATTCCGCATCCTTCAAAAAAGGAAGAGAAGATTGTTGAATTTATGATGGAATTCGCGAAAAAGAACAACCTTGAATCATACACAGATAAGGTTGGGAATGTTATTATCAGGAAACCAGCCACCAAAGGTATGGAGAACAGAAAATGTGTCATTTTTCAGACACACCTCGATATGGTACCCCAGAAGAACAGCGACAAGAAGCATGATTTTGAAAAAGATCCGATTGAAGCTATTATTGACGGGGAGTGGGTGAGAGCCAACGGAACCACTCTCGGATCAGACAATGGGATTGGTGTAGCTGCCACAATGGCTGTGCTGGCATCAAAAGATATCATTCATGGCCCGCTCGAAGCACTTTTTACCATTGATGAGGAGACAGGCATGACTGGAGTGTTCGGATTGGAAAAAGGAGTGCTTAAAGGTGATATTCTTTTAAACCTTGATTCGGAAGATGAGGGAGAGCTTTATGTTGGCTGTGCAGGCGGAATTGATGTGAGCATAACGAAAAATTACAGGGAGGAAAATCCACAGGCTGGCATGGTTGCTTATAAGATTACTGCAAAGGGTCTGAAGGGAGGTCATTCCGGCGTCGACATTGCACTGGGAAGGGCAAACTCAAATAAAATAATGTTCAGGTTTCTTATGCAGGCAGAATCTGACTTTGAGATCAGGCTGGCTGAAGCGTCAGGTGGTGATATGAGGAATGCGATCCCCCGTGAATCATATACTGTTGTACTTGTTTCAGAAACAAAATCTGCAGAATTCTTAAAATTTGTGAAAAGATATGAAAAGATGTACAGGGCAGAGTTTTCAGAAACTGAACCCGGCCTTTCATTCACCGCACAAAAGATCAGTATCCCTGCCAGAGTAATGAAACAGTCTGAGCAGTATAAGATTATCAGGGCTGTTTTTGCATGTCCGAATGGCATACAAAGAATGAGCCAGGCAATGAAAGGCCTTGTGGAAACATCAAATAATCTGGCAATAGTAAAATGTATTAACGGAAAATTTGAAACCTATTGTCTCACACGCAGTTCGGTTGATTCATCAAAGGAGGCAACCGCCTGGAAAGTTGCCGCTGTCTTTCATCTTATCGGAGCCAAAGTATCTTTATCGGGGAGCTATCCTGGCTGGAAACCAAATATGGACTCTCCAATCTTAAAGACAATGAGCGATGTCTATAAAAGAAAATTCGGTAAAGTACCTGAGATTAAAGCAATACATGCCGGACTTGAATGTGGTATCCTGGGCGGAGTCTACCCGAATCTTGATATGATCTCTTTTGGTCCGACAATCAGATTTCCCCATTCACCTGATGAAAAAGTAAATATCCAATCAGTTAAAAAGTTTTTTGATTTTCTGTGCGAGACACTTAAAGAGATACCTGCTAAATAAATCTGCCTCACCCCAAACCCCTCTCCTGAAGGCGAGGGGCTTTTTATACCATTCAAATTGAAAGCTCCTTCTCTTTCAGGAGAAGAAATTGATAATGAGGTTATTCCACTTTTATCTCGACGAGGATATCGTCTTTCATCACATTAGTGTCGGGTTTTGCCAGTACCTTTAGAACCAGCCCGTTTACAGGAGATTGGATCTCATTCTGCATCTTCATGGCTTCCAGAATCACGAGTGGTTCTCCCCGTAAAACATTTGATCCCTCACGGACCAGAACATCGATTATCTTTCCCGGCATTGGTGCTTTCAGGAATTCCTTCTCAGCTTTACCTCTTCCTGAGCTCAGTACTTTCATCCTTTGCATGGAAAATGGAGTCTCCACTGTGAAAGTATAACTGATATCGTTGAAAAGGATCTCATATTTATTTTGCCTCGACCTGATTACTTCAACAGGATACTTACGGTTCTTCCAGAGTATATAAGTACCATATTTTTCATCTGACTTAAGCTTGACTTCGTATTCCCTCTTCCCGATCCTGATAGAATGCTTTAAAGGCTGAGAAAAGCAGTATCTCTTATTTTCAGAAGACAGAGCATAAAGTTTTTTAATCGATGTTTTGCTGTATGACATTTCCTCAGAAATTTTTAAAACTGATTAATTCTTTTGTTTAACAACCACGGGCTCATTTCCTTACCTTTCTTAAAATCAATGTTTATGCTGTTGTCCATCAGGTTCTCCTCTACAAATAGCTTGGTTGCGAGCCACGCAGCAAGCATTTCCTCATACTCACTGCTGCTGTAATACTTATCCAGATCTTTCTCTATGAATGCGGTCGTAAAATTACCATCGATAAATTTGGGATTACGGACCAGCATCCTGAAAAAAGGGAGGGTTGTTTTAGTTCCCTTTATCCAAACCTTGTCAAGCGCCATTTTGCAGTTTCTCAATGCATCCTTCCTGTCCTTACCTCTGACAATCAGTTTTGCAATCATCGAATCATAGCTTGGTACAATTGATGATCCGGCCTGAACTCCGGTATCTATCCTGACACAGGGATCGGATGGCAGACTTAGCTTCTCTATTTTACCTGGATCAGGTGCAAATCCTGATTGAACGTCTTCTGCATTTATTCTGCACTCAATTGCCCATCCATTTAATTTAATATCCTCCTGGCGAAATTTCAGGGCTTCACCATTGGCAATAAGTATCTGTTGTTCAATAAGATCAACTCCGGTAATTATTTCAGTAACCGGATGTTCAACCTGAATTCTTGTATTCATCTCCATGAAATAGAAGTTCTTGTCGGAGTCGAGTAGGAACTCAACAGTACCTGCAGAATAATATTTGACTGCCGATGCAATCTGAACTGCAATATTTCCCATAATTTCCCTCAGTCTGCCATCGAGTGCCACTGATGGTGCCTCTTCAAGAAGCTTCTGATGTTTTCTCTGGATCGAACACTCCCTTTCGCCAAGATGTATAATTCTGCCTTTGGTATCTCCGAGAATCTGAAATTCAATATGCTTTGGATTTTCTATATATTTTTCAATAAACACAGATGGATCGTTGAATGCTTTTTCAGCCTCCTTGCTGGCAATAATGAACATCTTTTCCATTTCGTCAGATTTCCTGACAATCCTCATTCCTCTTCCTCCTCCTCCCGAAGCCGCTTTTATAATTACCGGGTAACCGATTTTTTCTGCAATAGTTATAGCTTCTTCTTCATTCCCGATATTCCCTTCGCTTCCCATTGCCATCGGAATTCCGGCAGCCAGTGCTATCTTTCGTGCGATGGTCTTATTGCCCATTTTGTATATTGCATCAGGAGAGGGGCCGATGAAGATTATTTTGTTATCAATGCATTTCTGGGCAAAATATGCATTCTCAGCAAGGAATCCATAGCCGGGATGTACAGCGTCAGATTTTGTCTTCTGAGCAATCTCAATCAGCTTTTCAATATTCAGAAAGACAGGAATCTCTGATGTATCCTCGCTGTTGTCAAAAACAACATCTGCAAGTGACAGGTACATGGCATTCGGTTCGACAGAAGTCCTGACAGCAACTGTTTCAATATTCATTTTATGTGCTGTTTTTATGATGCGCACTGCTATCTCGCCACGATTTGCTATCAGTATCCTTTTGATTTTCATTATATTATTCTTTTCACTTTTATCTGTTGCCTATCGTCTTTTGTTTCCGCTTTGCGGGATTTACCTTCGGACTTCGACCGACATAGTCCCGCTTTAGGTGACGAATTCGGTGAGCTCCCTTCAGTCAGTTCGTCGCTGAGTTTATGCGCCAGAGCGGGGTACCTCAACTTCCGTCTTCCGTTTTAAAGCGGCATATTTCCATGTTTCCTGGCTGGTACTTTAACCCATTTATTAGTCAGAGCTGCAAATGCCGATATTATTTTTTTCCTGGTCACAGCAGGATCTATTACTTCATCGATATATCCGCTCTCATCAGCAATAAATGGATTGGCGATTTTTTCACGATATTTTTTTACCAGTTCTTTTTTCATTTCAACAGGATTCTTTGATTCAGCAAGCTCTTTTCTGTAGAGAATTGCAACCGCTCCATCGGGTCCCATAACAGCTATTTCAGCTGATGGCCATGCAAAGCTGAAATCACCGCCCAGGTTCTTGCTGTTCATTACAATAAATGCACCACCATATGCTTTCCTCAGAATCACAGTTATTTTTGGTACTGTTGCTTCGCTGTAGGCAAACAGCATCTTTGCGCCATGCCTGATAATTCCTGCATGTTCCTGGTCGACACCGGGAAGAAATCCTGGAACATCTTCAAACGTCAGGATTGGAATATTAAATGCGTCACAGAACCTGATAAATCTTGCACCCTTTGTTGATGAGTCGATATCGAGGACACCAGCAAGAACTTTAGGCTGATTGGCCACAATACCTATTGTCTTACCCTTTAACCGGGCAAAACCTGTCACCAGATTTGGTGCAAACAGCTCTGCTGTTTCAAAGAAGCTATTTCTGTCTATTACAAGGTTTATGACATCTTTTACATCATATGCTTTATTTGGATCATCAGGTATTATATCCCTGAGCTTTTTATTTATTTCAGGAGTACTTCCATCATCTGCCACCACAGGAGGATTTTCAACATTATTTGAAGGCAGATATGCAAGAAATTTTTTCAATGCAAGAATAGTGTTTTCCTCATCATCGTATATCATATGAGTCACTCCGCTTTTTCTGGCATGAACTTCAGCTCCTCCAAGTCCGTCGAATGATACATCCTCATTCAGTACTTCTTTAACCACATTTGGGCCAGTCACGAACATAAAGCTGGTATGATTTACCATGAAAACAAAATCAGTAAGGGCAGGGGAGTAGACCGCTCCTCCGGCTGCCGGTCCCATGATAACTGAGATCTGAGGAATAATACCGGAAGACTGGATGATATTATGAAAAATTGAAGCATAACCACTAAGACTTGCAACACCTTCCTGTATTCGTGCTCCTCCTGAATCCATCATTCCTATTACCGGAGCTCCCATCTTAAGGGCCATTTCCTGGATCTTTGCTATTTTTTTTGAATGTACCAGTCCGAGTGAGCCGCCCATAATTGTAAAATCCTGAGCATAAGCGAAAATAAGCCTTCCGTTGACTTTCCCGTGTCCGACAATCACTCCGTCGCCATAAAACTTTTCGACTTTGCCAAATTCCACGGGCATACTGGCCGGAGTGACAAATGCGTCAATCTCTTCAAATGATCCTGAATCGAACAGGAGGTTTATTCTCTCGTGGGCAGTTAGTTTACCTTTGGAATGTTGTTTTTCAGCCTGTTGCGGGCTGTATTGCTTTTTTATAGCTTCCTGACGTTCAATGAATGCCCTGTAGTGTTTTCCCGATAAATCCATAACTTGTATATTAAATTAATTTTCAGGAACATGATAATAATCAAAATTTATTCTTTTGATTATTCAGGCTATTTTAAGGATGCAAAAATATGTATTATCAGGGTAATTCCAAATAAAACTTTCGACTAATCTCGGGGCTCTGTTTTTAGATAATTAATAATTAATGTATTAAGGTATATTATTTTTCGAATTGGGTGAGACTATTTTACAGGTACAAATAAACCATCTGCATTTGATCCGAGCAACCCAGCCTTCAGCATTGAATCACTTGCAATACTAAGGTTTCTTGTCATTTTTTCCGAAATAACCGGATAATGGTGCAGTGATTCAATTTTGTCACCGATATACTCAAGATCTTCATCAGTGGTTGCCCAATTTTTTCCATTAAATGCAGTAAGGTTAAAAGGCAGTGAATATGAGCGCAAAGATTTCTCTCCTCTGATATTGAAGAAAAAATCAAAATATGACATTATCAGCTCTCTGAGCGAGCGATAAACAGGTTCCCTGAAACGTAAAGAGGTGAAATTTGATTTTGCTACCGCTCCCCAGCAGAGATTCTCCCTGAATACTGCAATTACATGGTCATCGTCATTATAGGCTTTCATGTCAACAATCATTGGTTTATAGCCAATAAACTGAAGAGCGGCAGCAGCAAAAAGGGCTCCTTCAAAGCAGTGTGCGGACCTTTTTTTTATCACCCATCTGGGGGATCTGCATTCATAATCCGGGTTATAGTCTATAGAATCGAGGTACACCTGTATTGACCATGGATCAGTAAATTTTCTCAGGAATTCCTTCTCTTTATACGTCCAGCCGATATCTGAACCTGAATTTTCCATTTCTTTGGATTATATTGAAAAGTCTGCTTTGTAATGATCTTTTCAGGAGAGCTCCCTAATAATTTCCTGCATCACAGGATATTGTTCCTCAATACTTTTAACAAGTTTAAACTGCGCTTTTGCCCGCTGCAGATTATGATTCTCATGGTGTATCTTGAAATAGTTATCACCATCAAGATGGTCAGTAAGGAACCGAAGTGCAATAGTATAGGTTATTAATCGCGGAGCGAAAGCAAGATACTCTTTTTCAATATCATTCAGAAAAGACCTGGCTTCAGAAAGATACCCCTCAGCGTATGCCTTGAAGAGTCCTATATCCATACTGACCCTGGCAAGATCCTTTTCATCCTCTGAGGCTGTGTTGGCTGCGGTCCTTATAGCATCGCCAAAGTCATAATGAACGTAACCCGGCATCACCGTATCAAGATCAATCACACATAATGCTCTGTTTCTCTCGTCAAGAAGAATATTATTGAATTTTGTGTCATTGTGAGTTATTCTCAACGGGATCAATCCCTCCCTGCCAAGTTTAAGGATTATCTTCATTTCTTCAGACCTCTCCATAACAAAATCAATTTCCTCCGATGCCCCTGAAACCCTGTTTATCCTGTCTGCCTTTACTACGTTGGTGAATGCCGCTAATCGTCTTTCAATATCATGAAAATATGGAATTGTTTCAGATAATGGTTTACCAGGAAGATCTTCAAGCATTGCCTGAAACCTGCCTATTGCTTTCCCTCCTTCAAAAGCTTTACCGGGTGAATCAACAATATCATATGATCGGTGCCCGGAAATAAAGATATACATCCTCCAGTAATTCCCTTCGTTATCTTCGATCCAGCTCCTGCCGTTCTTTGCCGGGATAAGGGTAAGGCATTCCCTTTTTGCATCCGATCCGGGAATGGAAAGAAGTTTATTGTGAATGTGATTTGTAACCCTTTCGATATTTTCCTGAAGCATTGGAATATTTCTGAAGACTTTTGTATTCAGTCTTTGGAGGATATAGTTATCCTTTTCAGCTTCAGCGGTTTCTGCGAGGAAAGTATCATGTATATGCCCGCTGCCATACGGACCGGCATCCGAAAATGATCCATCGGCAGTGAAAGAATTGAATATATTTTTCAGATCAAACCTCATTTTTTACTTCCCGGCTTTATGTCCCAGAAAAGCATAGTACATTATTATCAGATAAGCCGGGACACAGATCCAGTATGCCGACTGGGTGGAAAAAGCCATTGCCAGCTTTCCGTATAACAATGGCAGGACTGCCCCTCCGGCAATAGCCATAATAAGCATTGCAGAGGCAGTTTTTGTAAATTTCCCGAGACCATCAAGGGCAAGGGGCCACATTGCAGGCCAGACAAGCGAATTGGCAAGTCCGAGAAGTGCGACAAATAAAACAGTTAACGGAAGAGCAAGCTGAAGAGGTTTAAAAGTTACCAGGTCGACAAATGGCATTGTAAATACTATTGTTGCCGGAGTAAGAATTGCTCCTATTGAAAAAACAACACCTAATATTGTACATATCTTAAGGGCGGTTCCCTGTTTTATATATCTCGGAATCAGAAAAATACCAAGGAGATAACCAAGTATCATTGAAAGCAGTGTAAGTGAAGTGAAGTACTTGGCAGAATCCATGGGTACTTTTAATGACTGACCGTACCTTATAATAGTATCCCCTGCAATAACTTCAACTCCGACATAGAAAAAGAGGGCTATCACTCCAAGAATCAGATGGGGAAACTGCCAGATACTTGTCTTCTTCGCATTGGATTCTCCAACTGCTTCATCTTCAGCATCTGTATCAACTTCGGGCAGATGGACAAATTTTAACAGTAATCCCAACAGTACAAGAATAGCAGCCATTACAATATATGGTCCGATAACTTTCTGGGCCATCTCATCGAGCAATATTCCTTTTGATGCAGCATCAGCTGCCTGTGAAAGTTTTTCTTCAAGAATATGTGAGTCTTTCAGAATAAAGCTGGCAAGTATTATAGGTGCGATTGCTCCGGCAAATTTATTTGCAATCCCCATGATGCTTATCCTTTTTGCTGCAGTTTCGCGCGGGCCGATAATTGTTATATATGGATTGGATGCTGTCTGCAATAGGGCAAGACCTGTTCCTTCCACGAATAATCCGGTAAGAAAAAGGCTGAATGTTCTCGTCATTGCAGCAGGAATGAAAACCAGAGCTCCAAGTGCCATGACCCAAAGTCCCAATGCCATTCCATTTTTGAATCCTGTTTTCTTAAGAACTGCAGAGGAGGGGAGAGCCATTACAAAGTAAGATACATAAAAGGCGAAGGTTACAAAATAGGCCTGAAAATCATTGAGTTCGCAGGCTGTTCTCAAAAAGGGTATTAGGATACCGTTGAGCCATGTTACGAATCCAAAAATAAAAAAGAAGAGCCCTATAACTGTTATTGAAAAGATATAATCCTTTCTGCTGATGGTGGTGGTTGAACTGCTGGTAGCCATAATGAGGATTTAATTTAGATGATGATACACAGGGGTCAAAACTAATCTTTTTTACTATTGCTGCCAAGAAAAATTATTTTCCTTTACCGGCCTCTCCCGATTTTTCCCTTGATTTAATCCCGAGATACCCTCCATGATGCCTTTTTGAATACTCTTCCGGGGTGAATCCTATTTTCTCCATCATAAGGACAACAAGGGCATCACCTATTACTGTAAAAACAGTAGTTGATGTAGTTGGAGTCAGACCAAGCGGACAAACTTCAACAGGGGAGCCGGTCGAAATAAAATAGTCGGCTTTGAGAGCGATGGGGCTTTTACCGTTTCCTGTGATAACAATCACGGGAACTGAAGGGAAAAGATTGTTTTTCAGATCTATAAGCTCAATAATCTCTCTTGTTTTACCTGAATTTGAAATAGCAAGCAGAACGTCATTTTTCTGAAATATACCGAGATCTCCATGCTGTGCTTCGCTTGGGTGAAGAAAAACAGCAGGTGTTCCTGTCGAACTGAAGGTAGTGGCAATGTTATGTGCAATCTGTCCCGCCTTACCCATTCCGCTTGTTACCAGCTTGCCATCTTTTTTGTGGATATGTTGGTAAATTATCTCAGTAACTTTTTCATAACTGTCATTAACCGGAATCTTACTGATGGCAAATGCTTCGTTATCAAATATTTTTCTTACTTTTTCTTTCATATCTAAGTCATAATCCACTATTCAAAGGTAGTAAAAAATCAACCTTTTTTGTGACACTGATACTTTTGTTGGATTTCCTTTCTTCAGTAAGTAAAGTTAACGTGTTGTGCGGTTGCCTATCTTCACTGACTACATGGACTCACCCCCCCAGCCCCCCCCGCCAAGGCGGGGCAGGCTCTCTCTGCTGGTGCAAAGAGGGAGGGGGAGGATAAAGCATTGAATATTAATTAGGTTCCCCCTCTTTACAGGGCCGAGCGTCAGAGAGGCTGTCTCAAAAGTCAACCACCTCCCCCTAACACTGCGGTCAGGGCCAGCGTTGCAGGCTGGCTCCTCCCTAAAATCACGCACTGCGTGATTTCTTAACGGTCGGCCCCCTTCAAAAGGAG
>Ga0209254_10004211_pt1 | contig 13177 bp, 14 predicted proteins | sample FrelakmetDIP11DI_FD_187148 | JGI IMG/M metagenome (GOLD analysis project Ga0209254, IMG submission 187148) | Freshwater lake sediment microbial communities from the University of Notre Dame, USA, for methane emissions studies - DIP11 DI (SPAdes)... | ecosystem: Environmental > Aquatic >...
CCCCGAAGGGTGATCCCCCAGAAAGCCCGCACTCGTCGTTGCGCTGCCTTGACAGGGAGCCGCCCTGCCTGCGGCAGCGCGCTGCGAACTTTCTGGGGGGCACGCATGTGCGATCCAAGCGTTAACAGGCCCTAGTCAGCCCGCTTCGGGCATCCCTCGGGCCGGTCGTCGGCATTCAGCGGGCAGCGATTGACCTCGACCGGCGAGCGCTGCAGAAACACCGTCAGCGCCGCGGCGGTGGCGCCGAGCGCCCAGAAGAAGAGAAAGCCGATCGTGTAGATGGGCATCCGCCCGGTGTCCACCGGCACGCCGAACACGTGCACGTCGGCCGGATCGATCACCGCGAACACCAGCAGTTCGGCGACCGCGGCGACCAGGAACGACGGCCATAGCACCCACAGGATCCGCTGGGTCAGGCTGCTCGTCGGCATCCTCGTCTCCCCGCTGCGCGCTCAGCGTCCGGCGACCAGCCGGAAGGCGCGCGCCTCGCCTGCCGCGATGCCGCCGTCGAGCCGCCACTCGCGTCCCTCGACGACCACCCGCCAGGCAACCGCGGCATGCAGCTCGGCCGCGGCGTCCCACGTGCCGCGGTACTCGGCGCTGCGGCCGTCGGGTTCGGATGACACGCGGCTGAGCATGGCGATGCGGTCGGCGCCACTGCGGCCCGGATGCACCAGGCGGATGCGCAGCGCGGCTTCCGGCGGCACACCCTGCCCGGCGCTGCTGACGCGCACGTACACGCTGTCGCCGGCCGCCTCGCCGCCGGCCTGGACTTCGGCGGTCAGCTCCAGCTCGGCGGCACGCTGGCTGCGCGACAGTTCGGCATTGATGGCGAGGCCGCGCTTGTAGTAATCGTCGGCGACGACGCCGTCGTTGCTGCGCACGGCCAGCACGATGGTGACGACGCCGCCGATCACCGCCGCCAGCGGCGGCAGCATCAGCAGCCACGGCCAGCGCTGCCGGTACCAGGGGGCGGTCGTCGCAGCGTGCATCGGCGGCTCCTTCATCAGTGTCCGCGCCCCGTGCCGCTCAGCGGCGCAGGCCGAGGAAGGTCGTGGTCTCGCGCACCGCGACCGCCGGGTCGTCGGCGGCGCGAATCTCGACTGCGATCTTGTGCGAGCCGGGCGCCACCTGCTCGGCATCGGCCAGCAGGCGCAGGGGAACGGAGGCGACCGCGGCCGGGCCGACCTCGAAGCGCGCTTCCGAGGCAACGGCCAGCCCGGGCAGCCCCGCGACCGAGACCGTGAAGGCGCGCCGCGCCTCGGTCGTGTTCGAGACCTGCATCCGGTAGACGTTCTCCACCTGCCCGCCGTCGGCTTCGCGGGCCAGCGCGCCGCGGTCGCGGATCAGGTCGACCTTCAACGGCACGCGCAGCGCGACGGCGACGGCCAGCGCCGCAGTGATCGCCAGCAGGATGCCGCTGTAGACGAACACCCGCGGCCGGAACACGCGCCGCCACATGGCCCGCGTGTCGAGCCCCTCGCGCATCGCGTTGGTGGTCGAGTAGCGAACCAGCCCCTTCGGCAGCCCGGTGCGTTCCATCACATGGTCGCAGGCGTCGATGCAGGCGGCGCAGCCGATGCACTCGTACTGCAGGCCGTTGCGGATGTCGATGCCGGTCGGGCAGACCTGCACGCACAGGCCGCAGTCGACGCAGTCGCCAAGGCCGAGATCGGCCCGGCCCTTCTTCTTGCTGCCGGGGCCACGCGGCTCGCCGCGCGTGGTGTCATAGGTGACGATCAGCGTGTCCTTGTCGAACATCGCGCTCTGGAAGCGGGCGTACGGGCACATGTACTTGCACACCTGCTCGCGCATCCAGCCGGCGTTGCCGTAGGTGGCGAAGCCGTAGAACGCCACCCACAACGCCGACCACCCGCCGATCTGCAGGGCCAGCATCTCCGCGCCCAGTTCGCGGATCGGCGTGAAGTAGCCGACGAACGTATAGCCGGTCCACAGCGCCACGGCGATCCAGGCCGCGTGCTTGGCCGCCTTCAGGGCGAACTTGCGGGCGCTCATCGGCGCGCGGTCGAGGACCATGCGGCGCACGCGGTCGCCTTCGATGCGCCGCTCGATCCACATGAAGAGCTCGGTGTAGACGGTCTGCGGGCAGGCGTAGCCGCACCACAGGCGCCCGCCGACGGCAGTGAACAGAAACAGCGAAAAGGCGGCGATGATCAGGATGCCGGTCAGGAAGACGATGTCCTGAGGCCACAGCACCAGGCCGAAGATGTAGAAGCGGCGCGCGGCGAGGTCGAACAGGACGGCCTGGCGGTCGTTCCAGGCGAGCCACGGCAGGCCGTAGAAGACGATCTGCGTGATCCAGACCGTCGCCCAGCGCCACTTCTGGAACCAGGCCAGGCGCTCGCCGATCTTCGCGCGCGGGTAGATCTCGACCCGCTTGGCGTACAGCGACTCGACCGCTTCGGCCTGCGTCGCCGCCGACACCGCTTCCTGCACCCGCTTGCCTTCGTCGACGGCGTTCATCTTCGACCTGCCCGATCGAGCCCGGCGCGGCGCGCGACTGCGCCGCGCAAGCCGGTCACTTCGTCGCCGACGGGGTGGCGGCGACCTGGCTCGGTTTCGCCAGCGAGTGCACGTAGGCGGCGACCAGATGGATCTCGGCTTCGTTCAGCAGGCCCTTCCAGGCCGGCATCACGCCGCCACGACCCTTGGTGACCGTCTCGGTGATCGTCGCCACGGTCCCGCCGTACAGCCACGTCTTGTTGGTCAGGTCGGGCGCGCCCAGCGCCGGATTGCCCTTGCCTTCCGCACCGTGGCAGGCGGCGCAGGCGGCGAACTTCTCCTTGCCGCGCGACGCGCGCACCGAATCGTGCGCCGAGCCGGAGAGCGAGAGGACGTAGTTGGCCACGTCGGTGACATTCTCGCCGCCGCCGACCGCCTCGGCCATCGGCGGCATCGCGGCCGTGCGCCCGTCGACGATCGCGGTCTTGATCGCCTCCGGCCCGCCGCCCCACTGCCATTCGCTGTCGGTCAGGTTGGGGAAGCCGCGCGAGCCGCGGCCGTCGGAGCCATGGCACTGGGCGCAGTTGTTCTGGAAGATGCGCGCGCCCATCTGCCGCCCGCGCTCGTCAGCCGCCACCGCCGGAACGTCCATCTTCAGGTAGGAGGCGAAAAGCGGCCCGAACCTCGCTTCGGCCGCCTTGACCTCGCTCTGGTGCTGGCCGCTCGAAGTCCAGTTCAGCAGGCCCCTGAACTGCGTGCCGAGGCCGGGGTACAGGATCAGGTAGACGACCGAGAAGACGACCGTGATGTAGAACAGCCACATCCACCAGCGCGGCAGCGGGTTGTGGAACTCCTGCAGGTCACCGTCCCAGACGTGGCCGGTGGTGTCGGGATCCGGCCCGGCGCCCACCTTGACGCGCCGCTTGCTCTGCGACCAGAGGAACAGGCCGCAGCCGAGCACCGACACGACGGTGATCAGGGCGACGAAGTAGTCCCAGAAAACGTTCGTAAAGTCGCTCATCTAGCGGCTCCCCAGAGTGCGGTCATGATGCTCGTCGTCGGCGAAGGGCAGACGCGCCGCCTCCTCGAAGCCCTTCTGGCTCTTGCGATGCCAGGCCCACCAGACGATGCCGATGAAAGCGGCGAAGGCGAGCACGGTGGCGAGCGCGCGCAGATCGTTGACGTCCATGGTCAGCCCCCGGTGCGGACGCTGCGCATCTCGACGCCGAGGCCCTGCACGTAGGCGATCAGCGCATCGAGTTCGGTCTTGCCCTTCAGCTGCTCGGGCGCCTTGGCCACCTGCTCGTCGGTGTAGGGCACGCCCACCACGCGCAGCGCGCGCATGCGCGCCTGCACGTCGGCGTCCTCGACGCTGTTGGCGGCCAGCCAGGAGTAAGCCGGCATGTTCGACTCCGGCACCACGTCGCGCGGGTTGTTGAAGTGCACCCGGTGCCAGTCGTCCGAGTAGCGGCCGCCGACACGGGCCAGGTCGGGGCCGGTGCGCTTGCTGCCCCACTGGAACGGGTGGTCGTAGACGAACTCGCCGGCCACCGAATAGTGGCCCTGGTAGCGCAGCGTCTCGGCGCGGAACGGCCGCACCATCTGCGAATGGCAGTTGTAGCAGCCCTCGCGGATGTAGATGTCGCGGCCGACCAGGCGCAGCGGCTCGTACGGCTTGATGCCCGCCACCGGCTGCGTGGTCTGCCGCTGGAAGTACAGCGGCACGATCTCGACCAGGCCGCCGACGGCGACGACCAGCACGATCAGGATGATCATCAGCCACGAATTGCGCTCGATGAAGTCATGGGTGAGCTTCATGATGTGGGCTCCTCGTGTCCGCTGATCAGGCGTGCGCCAGCGCCGCCGGCACCGGGTCGTCGACCGGCTTGCCCGACCGCACCGTCTTGTAGACGTTGTAGCCCATCAGGCACATGCCGCCGAGGTACAGCAGGCCGCCGGCGAGTCGGATCGTGTAGAAGGGATAGGTCGCCTTGATGCTCTCGATGAAGGTGTAGGTCAGCGTGCCGTCCTCGTTGACCGCGCGCCACATCAGCCCCTGCATCACGCCGGCGATCCACATCGCCGCGATGTACAGCACGATGCCGATGGTGGCGACCCAGAAATGCGTCGTCACCAGCCGCACGCTGTACATCTCGGTGCGGCCGTACAGGCGCGGCAGCAGGTAGTAGATGGCGCCCATCGAGATGAGGCCGACCCAGCCGAGCGCGCCGGAGTGGACGTGGCCGATGGTCCAGTCCGTGTAGTGCGACAGCGCGTTGACCGTCTTGATCGACATCATCGGCCCCTCGAAGGTCGACATGCCGTAGAACGACAGCGAGACGATCAGGAACTTCAGGATCGGGTCATCGCGCAGTTTGTGCCAGGCACCGGAGAGGGTCATGATGCCGTTGATCATGCCGCCCCAGGAGGGCGCCAGCAGGATCAGCGAGAAGATCATGCCGAGCGACTGCGCCCAGTCGGGCAGTGCGGTGTAGTGCAGGTGGTGCGGGCCGGCCCACATGTAGGTGAAGATCAGGGCCCAGAAGTGCACCACGCTCAGGCGGTACGAATACACCGGGCGGCCGGCCGCCTTCGGGATGAAGTAGTACATCATGCCGAGGAAGCCGGCGGTCAGGAAGAAGCCGACCGCGTTGTGGCCGTACCACCACTGCACCATCGCGTCGATCGCGCCCGGGTAGGCCGAGTACGACTTGGTCAGGCTCACCGGCATCGCCGCGCTGTTGACGATGTGCAGCAGCGCCACGGTCAGGATGTAGGCGCCGAAGAACCAGTTGGCGACGTAGATGTGCGAGACCTTGCGCTTGCCGATGGTGCCGAAGAAGACCACCGCGTAGGCGACCCAGACCACGGCGATCAGCAGGTCGATCGGCCATTCGAGTTCGGCGTATTCCTTGCTGGTGGTGATGCCCAGCGGCAGCGTCACCGCCGCCAGCACGATGACCAGCTGCCAGCCCCAGAAGGTGAACCAGGCCAGGCCGTTGAGGAAAAGCGGCACCTGCGAAGTGCGCTGCACGACGAAATAGCTGGTCGCGAACAGCGCGCAGCCGCCGAAGGCGAAGATCACGGCGTTGGTGTGCAGCGGGCGCAGGCGGCCGAAACTGAGCCATGGGATGCCCATGTTCAGTTCCGGCCACGCCATCTGGGCGGCGATGATCACGCCGACCAGCATGCCGACGATGCCCCAGACCACGGTCATGATGGAGAAGGCGCGCACCACGCCGTAGTCGTAGGTCACTGCAGTGGACTTGCTCATGTTCGCTTTTTCTCCCGGCTACTGAATCGCATCGTCGCAACGGCGCCCGATCAATACCCCTACCCGTATCTAGGTTACACCCATTCCCCCGCCATTGCCATTGCGGGCGGCGGAACTCGGTTTGCCTGCGGCAGGGCGGGAAGCGGTCGCAGCGGATCGTAAGCAGGCGGACCTCGCCGCGCTTGATGCAGGTCAAATCCGCTCTTGCGGTGCACAACGCGCGCCGAGGATGCGCGCAGGCCTGTTCAACGATCGCGCGAAGCCGGGATGTCCGGTGGTGCGGTCTCGCCGTTCGCCGACGTTGCGTCCTCGCCATCGAGGATGCGGCGGCCCTCTTTGTCGAGACCTTCGAACTGCCCGCTCATCGCTGCCCACACCAGCAGGCCGCCGATGGCCAGGATCAGCACGACCGACAGCGGGATGAGCAGATAGAGGGACTCCATCAGCGCCGCGCGCGCAGCGCGTTGGCCACGACCAGCGCCGAGCTGGCCGCCATGCCCACCGCCGCCAGCGCCGGCGACAGGTAGCCGAATGCCGCCAGGGGTATGGCGCCCAGGTTGTAGACGAGCGCCCAGGCGAAGTTCTCGCGCACGATGCGCATGCCGCGGCGGGCGCCGCGCAGCAGCGCCGCGACATCGCCGGCGCGCGAGCCGAGCACGATGAAGTCGGCGCGCGCCTGCGCCAGCGCCGCGCCCTCGGCGAGCGCGATCGACACGTCGGCCTGCGCCAGCACCGGCGCGTCGTTGAAGCCGTCGCCGAGCATCGCCACCCGCCGCCCGGTGCCCTGCAGTTGCGCGACCAGTTCGCGCTTGCTGGCCGGCGTCTGCTGCGCATAGGCCCGCTCGATGCCCAGTGCGCGGGCAACGCGCTCGACCGCTCCGGCGCGGTCGCCGGAGACCAGCACGACCTCGGCCCCGGCAGCACGCGCCGCGTCGACCAGGGCCGCCGCGTCCGGCCGCAGCACTTCGCCGAAGGCGAACAGGGCCAGCGCGCCCTGCTCGTCGGCCAGGGCGATCACGCTGTCGTCGCGGGCAATCTGTGCCGCCAGCGCCGGCCAGCGCCTCGACCAGACGGCCTGCGCGGCGTCGCCGGCCAGCGCCAGCGCGTACTCGATCTTGCCGATGCGCAGCCGCCGGCCGGCCACGCGACCTTCGATCCCCGCCGATGGCGTGATCACGACGTCCTGGGCCACCGGCACGGCGATATTGGCCGCCGCCTGGGCCAGGGCGCGGGCGAACGGGTGCGCGGCCACCGCCTCGAGCGCGGCGGCCAGCGCAAGCACGTCGCCGTTGCGCAGGCCACGCAGCGGAATCACCCGTGTGAGCGCCGGCTCGGCGGTGGTCAGCGTGCCGGTCTTGTCGCAGGCGAGCACGTCGATCCGGGCCAGCGCCTCCAGCGCCGCGCTGCGCGCGGTGAGCACGCCGCGCTCGGCCAGGGCCGACTGGGTGGCCGCTAGCGCCGCCGGCGCGGCGAGCGACAGCGCGCACGGACACGTGGCCACCAGGACGGCGACCGCCGACGGCAGGGCCTGCGCCGGGTCGACCCACCACCAGCCGACGACCGTCGCCGCCGTCACCGCAAGCACCGCCCAGAGAAAAAAGACGGCGATGCGGTTGGCCAGTTCGACGATGCGCGGCCGTTCGCGCCCGGCGTCGTCGACGAGGCGGCGCAGCGCGGCCAGCGACGTGGCCTCGCCGGCGCGGGTCACGCGCAACACCAGCGGCTGCTCCAGGTTGACGCTGCCGGCGAGTGCCGGCGCGCCGTCCTGCTTCTCGATCGGCGTCGCCTCGCCGGTCAGCCACGCCTGCGACACCGACGACGTGCCCTGCACGATCACGCCGTCGGCCGGCACGGTCTCGCCGACCGGCACCAGCACGTGGTCGTCGACGACCAGCTGATCGGCGGCGACGGACTCGGTGGCCAGCGACGCCGGAAAGCCGCGCAGGCGGCGCGCCGTGAGCCGCCCCCGCCGCTGCGCGTCGTCGAGATGGCCGCGGGCGACGCGCAGCGCCCGCGCCTGCAGCCAGCGCACGCCGAGCACCAGCGCCACGAACATGGTGATCGAATCGAAGTACACCGCCCCGTGCGAGCTGATCGTCGCCCAGGTGCTCGCCGCGAAAGCGGCCGACAGACCGAGCACGATCGGCAGATCCATGCCGATCGGGCCGGCGCGCAGCTGGCTCAAGGCGCCGCGCAGGATCGGCACCGCCGAGAAGAGCAGCACCGGCATGGTCAGCACCAGCTGCGCCAGGCGCAGCAGCTGTTCGATGTCGGCGGGGATATCGCCCGGCTTGGCCACGTAGGCCGGCACCGCCAGCATCATCACCTGCATCATCATCAGCCAGGCGACGAGCACGCGCAGCAGCTCGACCCGATGCCGGCGCGCTTCGCTCGGCGCGCCGACGTCGGTGCGGTAGCCGGCCCGCTCGATCGCGCGCTTGATCGCCGCCGCGTCGGTGCGCTGCGGCTCGAAGCCGACGTAGGCGCGCTGCGCGGCGAAGTCCACGTGTGCGCTGGCCACACCGTCGGTGCGGCGCAGCCGGTGCTCGATCAGCAGCGCGCAGGCGGCGCAGACCATGCCGCGGATCTCGACCTGCACGTGCGCGCCGGCCGGCACCTCGCGCCGCGCCGGGCCCTGCGCCAGCGACGCCTCGAGCGCGACGCGGTCGGCATCGCTGGCCCGCGCCAGCTGCAGCTGCTCGGCGATGAAGGCGCAGCCGAGGCAGCAGTAGTCCTGCCGCCGGCCGCCGATCGTGCGGCTGACGATCTTCAGCCCGGCCAGCGCATCGCCGCAGTGCGCGCAGGCCGCGGCGCCGCTGGCGGGAGAGTCGCCCGGCTGCTTGGCCTTGCGGATGACGGGAGCGGCGGACATCGGTGCGGCATGAGGCGGCGAACGGATCGTTGCGGCATCTAGCCTACACAAGCGCGGCCGCGAATGCGCGCGGCGACGCCGCGCACCCGGCGGCGCGAACCGCGCAATTGCGTCATGTCGATCGACGCGGGGAAGCCGTGGCCGCGAAGTCGGCGCCGATCAGGTCGATCCGGTCGGTGCACAGGGCATCGACGCCCCAGCCGAAGATCTCCCGCGCCCGCTCGGGGTCGTCGACCGTGTAGCAGAACAGCCAGTAGCCGGCGTCCTTGACAGCGCGCGCCAACTTCGCGGTCAGCAATTCGTGATCGGCGTGCAGGCTGACGCAGTCCAGCCGCTCGAGCTGCGCCGCCCAGTTCTGCGGCACGTCGTCGACCAGCAGCCCGCGCGGCAGATCGGGCGCCGCGTCACGCGCTGCCAGCAATGCGTCAGGGCCGAAGGACGACAGCAGCGGCGCCTGCGGCACGACGTTCTCCGCGCGTCCGTCACGTGGACGCAGCAGGTCGGAATAGAGCTGCGCCGCGGTGCGCGCGACGACCTCACCGATGCGCGCGCTCCGGCCCGGCGCCCGCTTGATCTCCAGGTTGATCCAGATTCCCTGCGCGCGGCACAGCGCGATCGTCGCCGCCAGCGTCGGCACCGGCTCGCCGCGGTACTGCGGGCCGAACCAGCAGCCCGCATCGAGCCGCGCGATGTCGGCCAGCGCCGTCTCGGCGACGACGCCGTGACCGTCGGTGGTGCGTTCCAACGTGCGGTCGTGGATCACCACCGGCACCTCGTCGCGCGTCAGCCGGGCGTCGACCTCGATCGCGCGAAAGCCCAGTTCGTGGCCGCGGCGGATCGCCGCCAGCGTGTTCTCGGGCGCCAGTTTGCCGCCACCGCGATGGGCGAGGATGCGCGGCCAGGGCCAGGGGCGGAAATGACTCATGGCCCGCGGCTCATGGCGCGCTGCGCTTGCGTCGCACGTAGACGATCTTCTCGACCCTGGCGACGACGAGTCCCTCGTCGTCGACCACGTCGACGTGGAACAGGTGCAGGTGCTTCTCGCCGTCGGCGGTCATCCGCACGATGCGGTCGAGGTCGTCGCCCGTCAGCACGAAGGTGGCGTGCATCCGCGAGCGGCCCGGGGCCACGAATTCGATCGACGCCGCCTTGTCCCACACCACGTAGTCGGCCGGCAGGTTGTGCAGCACCATCAACGCGAAAAACGGGTCGGTCATCGCGTACAGCGAGCCGCCGAAGTGGCCGCCGAAGTAGTTGCGGTTATGAAACCGCAGCGGCATCTCGACGACGATCTCGCGGCAGTCGGCGGCGATGCGCCGCACCCGGATGCCGGCGCCGAGAAACGGCGGCCACAGGTTCATGGCAAGGCGAAGCAGCCGGGGCGGATACTTGCGGGCCATCTGGGATCGACGCAAGGGGATCGACGCAAGGGGATCGACGCGAGGCGGCCGAACTTTACAACCTATCCCGGACGCCACGGCGGTCGGGGATTTCGAGATGGGTTCCGGCGCAGGGCGCCGCGATTAAGCTTCGCGCTCACCATCGACAGCAGGCCGCACCATGACCTCGACCCAGGCCCTCGGACACCTGCGCGTGCTCGACCTGACGCGCGTGCTGGCCGGCCCTTGGTGCACGCAGCTGCTCGCCGACCTCGGCGCCGAGGTCGTCAAGGTCGAGCGGCCCGGCACCGGCGACGACACCCGCGCCTGGGGACCGCCGTACCTGAAGGACGCCGCCGGCCGCGACACCACCGAGGCGGCCTATTACCTTGCCGCCAACCGCGGCAAGCGCTCGGTGACGATCGACATCGGCAAGCCCGAAGGGCAGAAGCTGCTGCGCCGGCTCGCCGCGGCGAGCGACGTCCTCGTCGAGAACTACAAGGTCGGCCAACTGGCCAGGTACGGCCTCGACTCCGCCTCGCTCTCGGCGCTGAACCCGCGCCTCGTCTACTGCTCGATCACCGGCTTCGGCCAGGACGGCCCCTACCGGGACCGTGCCGGCTACGACTTCATCATCCAGGCGATGGGCGGCTTCATGTCGATCACCGGCGAACGCGACGACCTTCCCGGCGGCGGCCCGCAGAAGGCCGGCGTGGCAATCAGCGACCTGATGACCGGCCTGTACGCCACCGTCGCGATCCTCGCCGCCCTGGCGCAGCGCGAACGCACCGGCCGCGGCCAGGTCATCGACATGGCGCTGCTCGACACGGCGATCGCCATGCTGGCCAACATGAACATGAACTACCTGGTCACCGGCAAGGCGCCGGGGCGCGCCGGCAACGCGCACCAGAACATCGTCCCCTACCAGGTCTTCGCCGCCGCCGACGGCGACGTGGTGATCGCGGTGGGCAACGACGGCCAGTACGCGAGGTTCTGCGAGATCGCCGGCCGGCCGGACCTCGCCACCGACCCGCGCTTCGCAAAGAACGCCGACCGCGTGCGCAATCGCGCCGTGCTGGTGCCGCTGCTCGAGACCATCGTCGGCGAGAAGCCGGCCGCGTTCTGGACCGAACGGCTCGAGGCCGCCAACGTGCCCTGCGGGCCGATCAACTCGATCGCGCAGGCGCTGGCCGATCCGCAGGCGGTTGCGCGCGGCCTGCGCATCGACCTGCCGCATCCGAGCGCGGGCACGGTGCCGCTGGTCGGCCTGCCGATCCGCCTGAGCGCCTCGCCGCCCGAGTACCGCCGCCCGCCGCCGCTGCTCGGCGAGCACACCGACGAAGTGCTGCGCGAACTCGCCGGCCTCGACGGCACCGAGATCGCCGCGCTGCGCGCCCGCGGCGTGCTTTGACGACCGTCACCGCCCGCCGATGACGGCGCTGCACCTGCTGATCTCCGGCCGCGTGCAGGGCGTCGGCTTCCGCTTCTCGATGTGCGAGGCCGCGCTCGAGCATGGCGCACGCGGCTGGGTGCGCAACCGGCGCGACGGCCGCGTCGAGGCGGTGGTCGACGGCGACGACGCGACGATCGCGGCAATGCTGCGCTGGGCGCAGCACGGGCCGCGCTCGGCGCGCGTCGATCACGTCGACACGCGCATCGCCACCGCCGCCGAGGTCGCGATGATCGGCCGGGGATTCGGGCCCGTGGCGGACGGGTAGCCGTGTGACCGGTGACCGGTTGCGGCTCGGCAGCGGACGGAGCTGACTTCCTGCCCGCCGACTTCAGCGGCACACCCTTGCAGCCCCTGGACACACAACCGTCACCCGCCACCACTGATCACGGGTCACGAATCACCGATCACGGGTCACCGATCACGGGTCACCGGTCACGGGTCACCGGTCACCGGTACCTCACAACGCCTCCAGCGCCCGCTCCATGTCGTGCCACAGCGGATCGAGCGGCTCGCAGCCGACCGACAGGCGGATGAAGCCCTCGGCGACCGCATCGCCCCAGCGCGCGCGCCGTTCGGCGCTGGTGTGCAGGCCGCCGAAACTGGTCGCGGCGCGCACGAAGCGGCACGCGCCGATGAAGCGCTCCGCAGCCGCCCTGTCGGCCAGCGTGACGCCGACGATCGAGCCGAAGCCGCGCATCTGCGCCCTGGCCAGTTCATGCGCCGGGTGCCCCGGCAGTCCCGGATAGACGACCGCGCGCACCGCGCGATGCTTCTGCAGGCGCCGGGCGAGCGCCAGCGCCGAGTCGCCCATGCGCGCGAAGCGAAGCTCGAGCGTCTCGATGCCCCGGTGCACCAGCCAGGCCTCGAAAGGGCCCGGGATCGCCCCGGCGATGCGGCGCCAGTCGCGCACCGCGTCGAGCAGCGCGGTCGCGCGCGAGGCCACGTGGCCGAACAGCACGTCCGAGTGACCGTTCACCGCCTTGGTATCGGCGCACACGACGAGGTCGGCGCCGAGGTCGAGCGGGCGCTGCCCGAGCGGCGTCATCATCGTGTTGTCGACGACGACGATCGCCCCCGCGGCCTTCGCCCGCGCCGCCACGGCGCGGATGTCGGCGAGGTCGAGCGCCGGGTTCGACGGCGTCTCGACCATCACCAGCCGGTAGCCGTCGAGCGGCTGCTGCGCGAGCGCGGCGGTCGGGCACATATCGAACGCCACGCCCATCGGCACCAGGAAGCGCTCGCCGAGGATGCGGGTCGTGTAGTAGCCGTCGGCCGGCAGCAGGACGCGGTCGCCGCTCTTCAGCAGCCCGTAGAACACGGCGGCGATCGCCGCCATTCCGGACGGGAAGGTCACCACCGGCGCGTCCTCGAACTGCGCCAGCGCCGCATCGAGCGCGGTCCAGGTCGGGTTGGCCCAACGCGCGTACTGGTAGTCGCCGGCGGGATCGCCCGGCAGCACGTAGGCCGTGGTCAGCACCAGCGGCGGCGTCAGCGGCGAGCCGGTCGGCTGGGCACCCGCGTGATGCAGCGCGCGGGCGACGCGTTCGTCATTGTCGGCGGGATCCATGGCTCGTCGATGGGGAAGTCGCTGCCGCAACTATAGGACCGGCCGGACCGCCGCAGCGAACACCGCCGCGTCGAAGCGCGGCTTCAGGCGCGCGTTGAGCACGTGGTCGCGCCAGGCGCCGTCGATGAACAGGCAATCGCGCGCCAGCCCCTCGCCCACGGAGCCGGGC
>Ga0209254_10004212_pt1 | contig 13176 bp, 11 predicted proteins | sample FrelakmetDIP11DI_FD_187148 | JGI IMG/M metagenome (GOLD analysis project Ga0209254, IMG submission 187148) | Freshwater lake sediment microbial communities from the University of Notre Dame, USA, for methane emissions studies - DIP11 DI (SPAdes)... | ecosystem: Environmental > Aquatic >...
CGCCATGAAGCTGGTCCACGCCATCCATCACTGCGACGTGTTTGTGTTCAATTGGTTCATGAACAGAAAGCATTTGGATTTGTGTACAAAGATCAGCCGTTGGATTTCCAAGACCGGCGACGGCTATCTTTATTTCATTCTGGGATTGTACCTGTATCACTCGGACATTCCATCGGGTCGCCCGTTCCTCATTGTCGCCTTGGGAGCTTTTCTGGTCGAACGGCTCTTGTACTTTGTGTTGAAGAACGGTTGCAAGCGCGGACGTCCCCAGGAGGCATTGCCGAATTTCCGCAGCTGCATAATTCCATCTGACCGGTTCAGCTTCCCTTCTGGTCATACCTCCGCAGCGTTTCTCATGGCGACGCTGCTTGATTTTCTCTTTCCGGCCATGCTGTGGCCGCTCTACGGCTGGGCGTCGCTGGTGGGGCTGTCCCGCATCTTCTTGGGGGTCCATTTTCCGACCGATGTGTTGGTAGGAATCACAATAGGGGTAACCGTCGCTGCGCTTAGCCTTAGGGTTATGATCTCGTGAAGGTGCTTTACGGCGTCCAGGCGACCGGAAATGGCCACATTACCCGCGCGCGCGTGATGGCGCCCATCCTCAAGCGGGCAGGCGCGGAGGTCACGTTTCTTTTCACCGGGAGGGCTTGGGAGCAGCTGTTCGACATGGAGGTGTTCGGCGATTTCGAGTGGCGCCGGGGACTCACTTTTAATACCCGAGCGGGTCACGTGCAGTATTGGAAGACTGCGGTGCGCAATGATCTGCGTCGCTTTGCACGAGATGTCCAGTCCCTGGATCTCATGCCTTATGACGTCGTGATCACCGACTTCGAGCCTGTGTCCGCTTGGGCGGCGAAGCTACGCAGGATCAAGACCATTGGTATCGGACATCAATACGCCTTCGATTACCCGATTCCACGGATCGGGGATGACATCCTCGCGCGCACGGTAATGAGGTACTTCGCGCCAGCAAGCATCGGGCTCGGATTGCATTGGCATCACTTCGATCAACTTATCTTGCCACCGATCATCGAGACGCCGCCCGACCCGGAAGTCGTCCAGCCGAACAAGATCGTCGTCTATCTGCCATTCGAAGAGGTCCGGGCTGTCGTTCGGTTGCTGGAAGGTTTCAAGTCCTTCCAATTCCACGTTTACAGCGCGGCGACTGTTGCGCACAAACCGGACCATATCCATATCCGACAATTGTCTCGCAAGGGCTTTCAAGACGATTTTAGGGATTGCACCGGGGTCATCTGCAACGCGGGATTTGAACTCGCCAGCGAAACGCTACAAATGGGAAAGAAACTCTTGGTAAAGCCCCTACGAGCTCAGATGGAGCAACTCTCCAACGCGCTGGCGCTAGAACAGCTTCAACTGGGTGCGGTGATGCCAGAGTTGGACGCGGCGAGTGTGGCCTTCTGGCTGAAGAACGGTAGGGCGAATCGGGTGAGCTACCCCAATGTGGCCGAATCGGTTGCCGAATGGCTGCTCGCTGGCGACTGGCATGTTGAGTGGGATTGGATTCGTGCGGTATGGAATCGGGTCGTCGATCGGCGAAAGGACGAGGCACTCTCGCCGCATTTGGTCAAGCACGCCTGATTTCTCGGTGAAGCCTCAGCCTTCGATTCCCTCGGCGTAGCGAAACCAATCGGCCGATTTGTCCCCGAACACCAGGAAGTAGGGATTCAAGAAGCCCTCTCGGGCGTTGTAGCGCAGTTCCTCCCCATTCAGATCGGTCACCTTGCCGCCCGCCTCGTTGACGATACAGTGCGCGGCCGCAGTATCCCATTCCGAAGTCAGCCCAATGCGGGGATAGAGATCGGCCGCGCCCTCAGCGACCAGACACAGCTTCAGCGAGCTGCCCATCGATCTCAGTTGGTGATCCCCTAGGCGACTCAAATAAAGCATCAGCGGGACGGTTTGATGCGAACGGCTGCCCACGACGGTGACGTGCGAGCGATCAAGCCTCCTTACTCGAATACGCTGAGGTGTCTCGCTGCCGGTTTGCTTGTAAGCCCCACAAGCCTCAGCTGCAAAGTAGCAGAGATCCAAAACCGGGGCGTAGACCACGCCGAGCACTGGCTCGTGATCGAATAGCAACGCGATGTTGACGGTGAATTCCCCGTTCCGCTTAATGAATTCCTTGGTTCCATCGAGTGGGTCGACCATCCAGCAGGTCTTCCAGCCGTTTCGTCGTTCCAGGGCTATGGTCGCCGATTCTTCCGAGATGACGGGATGGCTGGGGTGCAGTGCTCTCAGACCATTCACGAGGCACTCGTGAGATGCTAAGTCGGCCTCGGTCAGCGGGCTGTTGTCGTCCTTGATGTCAACCTGGAAATCGGTCCCGTAGATCTCGAGAATCCTCCTTCCCGCCTCCTTGGCCAGGATGATCACCGATTCGAGGAAGTGTGAGGGTTCTTTTACCATGGGCATCGACAAGATACCTTTGCTGCTCACGTCTGTATGGCCGCTCAGAGTGCTTTGCCGGGGATGATAACCGATGATCGGCTGGGAAAGGACCGATACGGCGTTTGTCGACATGGACGGGGCGCTGGCGAATCTCCATTTCGATAACCATTCCTGGCAGAAATTCGTCCGCAGCGCTGAGCGGCAAGGCCTGGACTTTGCCTCGAAGAAGCCACGCACCAATTGAACCCGCTCGTACCTAACGCACACCCAGGAAGCCTGTCCATAAAGATCCTGGGATCCGTGCAAGATTGCTGTGGCGGTTCCGGGTGGAAATCATCAGAATAAAGATCACCAAGGGTGCCGAAGGGTATGCAGGGCTTGCAATCTCTCTCCATTTAGGCTGAAATTCGCCTAGGATTTGGGATTCAGACTGCGCTCCTCGTCGTGCGGGCAAGCGTGACTACCGGTGCTCGATTCAGCAAATCCACCCAATTTCAGGAGATCATGGTGAGTTCGAACATTGTGCATTTGACCGACGCAGACTTTGAGGAAAAGGTGTTGAAGGCAGCGGAGCCGGTGTTGGTGGATTACTGGGCTGAATGGTGCGGTCCGTGCAAGATGATCGCCCCCGTCTTGGATGACATAGCCGTGGATTACGCAGGTAAATTGACCGTCGCAAAGCTCAATATCGACGACAACCCGACCACTCCGCAGCGTTTCGGGGTTCGCGGTATCCCGACCCTGATGCTGTTCAAGAATGGCGAGGTTGAAGGCACCAAAGTCGGAGCGATGTCGAAATCCCAGTTGGCTGCTTTCCTTGACACCTATCTCTGATTGCCCTTTCGCGAAAGGCCCGCTTTACAGACGCGTTACTCGCTTTGCTGGACGGGCCTTAGTCCTTGTGCTAGCTTAGACATGACAATCTAGACGTTCCGACGTCCCCGTTTCCGCCGCTGCGCGGAATCTCCCCCGTTTTTTTGACCCCCACCTTCTGGGGTCCTTGTTGGCTCCTCGACTGTCCTCAATATCACCCTGCCCAGCATCAACGGCTATGAATCTGACCGATCTAAAGCGGAAACCCATTCCCGATCTCATCGAAATCGCTGAGTCGATGGACATCGAAGGGATTGCCCGTACCCGAAAGCAAGACTTGATTTTTTCCATGCTCAAGAAGCTGGCGAAAAACGGGGAGGATATCTTCGGCGATGGGGTGCTGGAAATTCTTCAGGACGGTTTTGGATTCTTGCGATGCGCCGACAGTTCCTATTTGGCGGGACCGGACGACATTTATGTGTCGCCGAGTCAGATTCGGCGCTTCAGCCTGCGCACAGGCGATACCATATCGGGAAAGATTCGACCGCCCAAGGAGAGTGAGCGCTACTTCGCGATGCTCAAGGTGGAGCAAATCAATTACGAGCCGCCCGAAAACGCCAAGCACAAGATTCTGTTCTCCAACTTAACCCCTCTGTTTCCGGTCGAGCGTTTCGTCCTCGAAATCGGTAATGGAACCACGGAGGACCTCACGGTTCGCGTGATCGATCTGATCGCTCCGATCGGTAAAGGGCAACGCGGCTTGATCGTATCGCCGCCAAAAGCGGGGAAGACGATGATCCTGCAGAATGTCGCGCACTCGCTCGCAGAGCGGAACCCCGAGTGTTACCTCATCGTGCTGTTGATCGACGAACGCCCGGAAGAGGTAACGGAGATGCAGCGCAGCGTCAAGGGTGAGGTGGTTTCCAGCACGTTCGACGAGCCGCCGGCGCGCCATGTCCAGGTGGCAGATATGGTGATTGAGAAGGCGAAGCGCTTGGTCGAGCACAAACGGGACGTAGTAATCTTGCTCGACTCCATTACCCGGTTGGCGCGCGCATACAACACGGTGATTCCGCCCTCGGGCAAAGTTCTGACCGGCGGCGTCGACGCGAACGCATTGGAACGTCCCAAACGGTTCTTCGGCGCGGCGCGGAATATCGAAGAGGGCGGTAGTCTCACGATTATCGCCACGGCGCTCGTCGACACCGGCTCTCGGATGGACGAGGTGATCTATGAAGAGTTTAAAGGGACCGGCAATATGGAGTTGCACCTGGACCGGAAAATCGCCGAGAAACGGATCTATCCCGCCATCAACATCAATCGTTCCGGTACGCGCCGCGAGGAATACTTGGTGCCGCCGGACGAACTGCAGAAATGCTGGATCCTCCGCAAGATTCTGCAGCCCATGGACGAGATGGCGGCGAGCGAATTCCTGTTGGGTAAGCTCAAGGATACGAAGACCAACGCCGAATTCTTTGAGATGATGAAGCGCTGAGCCTCCTCAGCGCTTTTCGTATCTTTTTTGAGCGGTTCAGCGCCAACGCCAGTTGCCGAATTTTGGTGGGCGGCTTGCACAAGCGCTTGGCGACTGGGGCAGCTCTGGCGTTAGTTTCCCGCCACCGGGAAGGATGGAGAGGGGCTTGCACGATGACCGCTCAAGACGATGCCCTCGCGGGGGCTTCCTATCAGCCAAACCACCCGCCCCTGCTTGTTGCGCTCGGTGAGACGACAAGAGGTGTTGCTCCGGGTGATTTCGTGGAGAAGCCGTGCCAAGGTTTCCTCATCGACAGGCGTTTCTTCGACATACCGGGCGAGCCCCACAAGAGGTTTTTCTTTCAGACGAGCAGCACTTCCTAGCCAAATGGGTTCAGCGGTATCCTTCAATTGGCGGAAGCTTGGCCAGAAGCGCAAGAGCAGCCAGTCGCCTTCCTCCGGCTGCTTGACGACCCTTACGAGGTCAATGCCGGTCTGGTTGAAGTGGGGGACCACCGGCAATTGTCCGACGGTGGCGGCGGGATTGAGCCAGATCAAGGCCGTCGACCAAGTAAGCGGCGCTGCCTCTTGCCAACCAGCCGCGAGTAAGGCTTTGCGCAGGTCGGGCAGCGAGGCTGCCCACTGTACAGCCAAGGGCTGGTTGGGGCTGCCGAACATCTGAACGCGTTGGTCTGGCAAGGTCAGCCAGCCGAACTCCATCCACTCTGCGCGCGCAAGGATCTCACTGGAAGGGTGGGTCTCGAAGTCTGCTAGTGAGTGGCTGCGGGCTTCCGCGGCGAGGACTATGACGAGTGTCGTGGCAGTCAGCCAAACCAGGCTACTCGCCTGTCTGCCTGCGTCTCTGTGGCGTCGATAAGCGACTCCGACGAGGAGTACCCAGGTCAGTGCGGTCAGCCAGGCCGGAACGACCGAGGACAAAGTGCCAGCGGCCAGGTAGAGGCGTGAGAAACCGACCAAGACGCCGATCAAACTCATGCTCGTGTACACCAGCCAATGCCGTTTCTGAGCCCTTATTTCATCGGCCAGCAGCACTGCCACAAACCCATAGCAGACGCCCGCTCGAAGTGTGGGGCCATCGAGCGGCGAGCCGATGCCCAATATCCACCGTGTCGTTGCCTCCAGGGCCATGACGAATCCCATCGCCGCCAGCCAGTGAGTCAGCGCTACGTTCCGCTGCTGGCGCCATAGCCAGAAGGCAACCATGACGGTCAGCACACCGAAGGTACGATGATGACCGAGTACTCCGATCACGGTTAGTACGTAGTCGAACCACGGAGTTCTCATGGCCTCAAGCGACAGGTGTAACAAGTCGAAAGTGGCCGCCCGGGACAGGATCACCGAGCTGCCGAGCAGGAGCAGCGCCCATGTCGACAGGCCGGCATAATCGCGTTGATTGGGATCAATGAGAGGTACAGTCAACCGTCCAAGCAGCGGATGGCGCTTGCTGAGGTCGAAGGTGAATAGGATGAAGCGGTGAGCGCGCGGTTGCAGGAACGTGTAAAGTCGTTTGCTCGACCAAGCAGTGAACCACAGGCTGGCCAGCAACAACACCAAGATCGTCACAAGACGACCGGTGACCTTGGAGGCCAGCTCCAGCGAAGCCCCGAAGGCCATCCCAGGCAGAAGATAGGCCGGACCCCAGAGCAGCGCTGACAATATATTGAATGCTAGGAATCGATTTGTCGGCATCGCTAGCATACCCGCGATCAACGGAATCACGGCCCGTACAGGTCCGACGAATCGCCCAAACAGGATGCTAAGCCCTCCGTATCGGTGAAAGAACGTCGTCCCGCGTCCGATCATCTGCCCATAGGAGTGGAAGGGCCAGATCGAGGGCAGATGATCGCGGAAATGGCGGCCTAACCAGAAGCTGACGCTATCACCGGCGATGGCTCCGGCGATGGCAGAGAAGCAAATCGGAGTGAAGGCGAGCGCTCCCGCACCAATCAGCGCGCCGGCGGCGAACATCATCGCCACGCCAGGAATGATCATGCCGATGACGGCGAGCGACTCGGCCAGGGCGATACAAAAGACCGCTAAGGCGGCGAGGTGCGGGTGAGCCGTGAACCAGGAATAAACGGCTTCCACGTCTAAAGCCGGCTGAAAGCACGTTCCGCGGCCTCCAGAGTGCGATCGAGAATATCGTCATCGTGCGCTGCAGAGACGAATCCCGCTTCGAACGCCGATGGTGCGAGATACACGCCGTGCTCCAGCATACCGTGGAAGAATCGGCGGAAGCGTTCCTGATCGCAGGCCATGACCTGTGCGAAGTCGACGACATGCTGTTCGGTCGTGAAGAACAATCCAAACATCCCACCAGCCCGGTTCGCTGTGAAAGGGATATGTGCCCAGTGCGCACGTTCCATAAGACCTTCCGTTAGGTAGTGTGTTTTCTTGGTCAGCGATTGGAAAAATCCCGGCGCGGAGATCAGCTCCAGGGTCTTGAGACCGGCGGCCATCGCGACGGGATTTCCCGATAGGGTTCCGGCCTGGTAGACCGGGCCGAGCGGAGCGAGCTGCTCCATAATCTCCCGGCGCCCACCGAAAGCGCCCACTGGCAGCCCGCCGCCGACGATTTTCCCCAAGGTCGTGAGGTCGGGCATCACGTGGTAGTGAGCCTGAGCGCCACCCAGGGCGACCCGAAAGCCCGTCATGACCTCATCAAAAATCAACACTGCGCCGTGCTCGCTGCAGACCTCCCGCAGCGTCTCAAGAAATCCCGGAATGGGGGGTACACAGTTCATGTTCCCGGCGACCGGCTCCACGATCACCCCGGCGATCTGACCGCCGAATCGTGCGAAGGCACTGCGTACCCCTTGCGGATCGTTGTAGCTCAACGTCACAGTGTGCTCGGCGAGCGCTGCGGGAACGCCAGGTGAGCTCGGAATACCCAGAGCCAGCGCGCCGGAACCGGCTTTGACAAGCAGCGAGTCGGAGTGACCGTGATAGCAGCCTTCGAACTTGACGATTTTATCGCGCCCGGTGAATCCTCGGGCCAAGCGGATGGCGCTCATCGTCGCCTCGGTGCCGGAAGTGACCATACGAACGAGGTCCAGAGAGGGCACGAGTTCGCAGAGCTTGCGTGCCATCGCCGTTTCGATGGTGGTCGGCGCACCGTAGCTGAGTCCTCGCCCGGCAGCCTCGCGCACAGCCTGAAGAACTTCGGCATGGGCGTGTCCCAGGATCATCGGTCCCCATGAACCCACATAGTCGATGTAGGCTTTTCCGGCGGTGTCGTAGAGGTACGCGCCCTCGGCACGTTCGACGAATAAAGGTGTGCCCCCGACACCACGGAAGGCGCGTACCGGAGAGTTGACGCCCCCGGGGATGTAGCGGCGCGCTTCCTCGAAAAGCTCGGACGAATTGTTCATGGCAGGATTCTCGGGTAGTCAGCCGATAGATTTGAGAGTCTTGGCAACGGGTATCGGCGGATCGGACTGGACTGGGCGAGCGAGGTAGTTCCGTCAGGCCTTGGGTAGCGTGACGCCGGTCTGGCCCTGATACTTGCCGCCTCGATCCCGGTATGAAACCTCGCAGACCTCCTCGGCGCCAATGAACAAAACCTGGGCGACACCCTCGTTAGCATAGATTTTCGCTGGCAGTGGCGTGGTGTTGGAGAATTCCAACGTCACGTGGCCTTCCCATTCGGGTTCCAAAGGTGTTACGTTGACGATGATGCCACACCTGGCGTAAGTCGACTTGCCCAGGCAGATGGTGAGAACGTCGCGCGGGATCCGAAAGTATTCGACCGTACGCGCCAGAGCGAAAGAATTGGGCGGGATAATGCATACGTCCGACTTCAGGTCGACGAAGCTGCTCTCATCGAAATTTTTTGGATCGACGATGGCCGAGTTGATGTTCGTAAAGATCTTGAACTCGTTGGAGCAACGTATGTCGTAGCCGTAGCTCGAGGTGCCGTAAGAAATGATTCGACTCTGGTCGAGATCACGGACCTGATGAGGCTCGAAAGGCTCTATCATGCCGTATTGTTGGGCCATACGGCGGATCCAGCGGTCGGATTTGATTCCCATGGCGCTAGGAAAATTCGGTCGGCACGAGGCTGGATCAGCGTTAGCCGTTGACGATAGTGATGGTGGGAAAGCGGCTGCTGTAGTCCTTGGCCTTGAGCGCGAGGCGCGCCGCCATCCGCCGGGCAATCGTCTTGTAGATCCGCGCAGTGGGGCCATCCGGTTCTGCGATAACCGTGGGGTGGCCCCCGTCGGCATTCTCCCGAATGCTGATGTCCAAGGGCAGGGAACCGAGCAACTCGACGCCGTATTTCTCTGCCATCCTCAGGCCTCCACCGGTGCCGAAGATCGATTCGGCATGACCGCATTGGCTGCAGATGTGGATGCTCATGTTCTCGACGATGCCGAGCACGGGAACGCTCACTTTCTCGAACATCTTTAATCCCTTCTGAGCATCGAGTAGAGCTATGTCTTGCGGTGTGGTGACGATGATGGCTCCGGAGACGGGGATCTGTTGCGCCAATGTGAGCTGGATGTCACCGGTACCCGGCGGCAGGTCGATGATCAGATAATCGATGTTGTTCCATAGCGTGTCATTCAGAAGCTGCTGCAAGGCTCCGGTGACCATCGGGCCGCGCCAGATCATCGGCGTGTCATCTTCGATGAGATAACCGATCGACATGGACTGCAGGCCGAAGGCTTCTATGGGCTTGAGACTCTTGCCGTCGGTCTCCGGTCGGCGTGCGACACCCAGCATCAGCGGTTGGCTGGGGCCGTAAATGTCGGCGTCGAGGATGCCCACACGCGCGCCTTCTGCTGACAATGCCAGAGCGAGATTAACGGCCGTCGTGGACTTTCCAACGCCTCCCTTACCCGAGGCGACGGCGATGATGTTCTTGACGCCAGGCATGGGCCTGAGGTTCTTTTGCACGGCATGCGAAACGATGTCAGTGGCTATGTCGATGTCGGCCGCCGTGGCGCCCAACTCCTCCGTGAGCTTCTTTCGGATGGCTTCCGCCAACAGAGGCTTGAAACTGGCCGCTGGGTAGCCGAGCGCAATGTGGAGCTTGACTGTCGCACCATCGGTGGTGACTTGCTTGACGGCCTTTGCCGAAACCAAGTCCGTTCCGAGGTTGGGATCGATCAGAGTCTTGAGAACCTTTTCTACGTCTTGCGGCGTCAACGGCATGTCGGAAGCGACCCTAGTGGCAATTCCTGACTATTTTACACGCTAATTCGGGGAGTCATGCCAGTGGGCTCGGCAAGCACACTTTGTTCGCGGCCCAGGTGCAATGGCGGGCGCATGAATATGAAATAATGTTGTTTTCTTTACCCTAGCTGCTTCTGCCGATGAAGAATACCCGACAGATTCTGGTCACCAGCGCGTTGCCCTATGCGAACGGCCCGATTCATCTTGGTCACTTGGTGGAATACATTCAGACCGACATATGGGTCCGCTATCAGCGGATGCGGGATCATGAGTGCTGGTATGTCTGCGCGGACGATACGCACGGGACGCCCATCATGCTGCGTGCCGAGACGGAGGGGCTCACGCCGGAAGAGCTGATTCGGCGAATCCACGGGGAACATGTCCGCGATTTCGAAGGTTTTCATGTCGCTTTCGACAACTACTACACGACGCATTCCGAGGAAACGGAGGTGTTCGCAGCACGGATCTATGCGGAGCTTCGGGACAAGGACTTGATCGACGTGAGAACGATCGAACAGTACTACGATCCAGTGAAGGAAATGTTCTTGCCGGACCGTTTCATCAAGGGAGAATGTCCCCGCTGCCATGCCAAGGATCAGTACGGAGACAGTTGCGAGGCGTGCGGTGCGACGTATCAGGCGACCGATTTGATCGAACCCTACTCGGCAGTATCCGGCGCTCGGCCGATTCGACAGAAATCACAGCACTATTTCTTTCGGTTGGGGGAATGTACGGCCTTCTTGAAGGCGTGGACCCGGGCCGGCCATCTGCAGCCGGAGGCGGCGAACAAACTCGACGAATGGCTGGCAACGGGATTGGCTGACTGGGATATCTCACGAGATGCCCCCTACTTCGGTTTCCAGATTCCCGACGCGCCGGGCAAGTTCTTTTATGTGTGGCTGGACGCACCGATCGGGTACATGGGTAGCTTCGAGAACTTCTGCAGGCGCGCCGGTCTGGACTTTGACACTTACTGGAAGCCGGATTCGTCCGCCGAGCTGTATCACTTCATTGGCAAAGACATACTCTACTTTCATGCCTTGTTCTGGCCGGCGATACTGCATCATGCTGGTTTCAGAACACCGAGCAAGATCTTCGCTCATGGGTTTCTTACGGTGGACGGGGAGAAGATGTCCAAGTCGCGAGGCACCTTTATCACCGCCGAGAGCTATCTGCTGCAGGGCTTGAACCCCGAGTGGCTACGCTACTACTACGCATGCAAGCTGAATGGGACGATGGAGGACATCGACCTCAACCTGGAGGATTTCATCCTCCGGGTAAACAGCGACCTGGTAGGGAAGTTCGTGAACATCGCCAGCCGCTGCGCGGGATTCATCACGAAGCGCTTCGGTGGGATTCTGGGAGGCTGCGATCCGGACACCACCATCCTACGGGATTTCGCCGAGGCTAGCCACCTGATCGCGGAATGCTATGAAAGCCGCGATTATGCGCGTGCTGTGCGGGAAGTCATGCGGCTCGCTGACTTGGCTAACCAATACATCGATGCGAATAAGCCTTGGGAGGTGGCCAAGGCGCTTGATTGTGAAGTCGAGCTTCACGTGGTGTGTACAACGGCGCTGCAGCTATTCCGGTTGCTCGCTTTGTATCTCAAGCCCATCTTGCCGCAAGTGGCACAGCGGGTCGAGGAGCTATTGCATACCACGCTCACCTGGGCGACAGCGTGCCATCCCCTTCCGGAAGGACACGCGATTCAACCTTACTATCACCTGATGACCCGCATCGAGCCCAAACAGGTTGAAGCGCTGGTGGCCGCCAACAAAGCGAGTCTGGTCGCGCGCCCGCCTGAGTCACCGGCTCGCCACGGTGAGCACCAGCAACATGAGATTCACCCGATCGCGGAGACGATTTCGATCGAGGATTTTGGCAAGATCGACCTGCGCGTCGCCAAGATCGTCAATGCCGAGCATGTTGCGGGTGCGAACAAGCTATTGAAGCTGACGTTGGATCTGGGCAACGAAACGCGCACCGTGTTCGCCGGGATCAAACCGGCCTACCAGCCCGAGAGTCTGATTGGCCGTCGGACGGTGCTAGTAGCGAATCTGGCGCCGCGTAGGATGAAGTTCGGCGTTTCGGAGGGCATGGTGCTCGCGGCGGGCCCCGGTGGGGCTGATATCTTTCTGCTCCAGCCCGACGACGGTGCGCTACCGGGTATGCGAGTCGAGTAATGCCCCTAGCCCGCGTGGTGCCTGGATCAACGCAAGCAAAGCGGTTCAATGTCACCCCGGTCAATTACGGGAAGATCTGCTCAAGCGTTGTCGCTCTGTCTCCACCAGGCCGCGCGGGTTACGCGCATATGGCCCTGAAGATCAGCGTGGTGGCTAATCATCGTGTAGCCCCGTGGTTCCAGCAACTCATGCAGCCGGTCTGCTTGGTCGTGACCGTGCTCCATCAGGATCCATGCGCCGGTATTGAGTCGACGTCCCGCCTGGGCAACGATGGTGCGGAAGGCGTCGAAACCATCCGCTCCTGCGCGGATGGCCACTGGCGGCTCGAATCGAACATCGCCTTGGGTAAGGTGAGGGTCACTGTCGGGGATATACGGCGGGTTGCTCACAATCACGTCGAAACGCAAGCCTTGCGGAAAATCCGCGAACCAGTTGCTGCGCAAGAAGTGGAGATTTCCCGTTTGGTACCGTTCGGCATTCAGACGAGCCACCCGCAGCGCAGCTTCGCTGAGATCGGATGCATACACGGTCGCGGCTGGGTATTCGGCCGCGATGGTAATGGCGATGGCGCCGCTGCCGGTTCCTAGATCGAGGACAGTCGATCCTGGTGCGTCTGCCACAGCGTCGAGCGTCAATTGCACCAAGAGTTCCGTTTCCGGGCGTGGAATCAAGACGTCCGGCGAAACCAGGAATTCCCGCGACCAAAACTCCCGGGTTCCGATCAGGTAAGCGATGGGCGTGCCCTGGGCGCGGGCTGAAAGCAACTGGTCATAGGTACCCATGTGTTCATCGTCCAAGGAGAATTCCGGCCAAGCTTTCAAGTAGGCGCGGTCCTTGTTAAGCACATGCGCGAGCAAGACTTCAGCATCAAGTTGTGCCGAAGGGCTTACGGCCCCGAGGCGATGGACGGCGCGATTCAGGGCGACCGCGAGTGTCATCGCGGAGCCGCTAGCCTTCTGAGAGTTGTGCAAGAAGCTCAGCCTGGTGCTCGCTTAGAAGTGCTTGGATAACCGAATCGAGGTCGCCCGCGAGAATCGCTTCTAGTTTGTATAGCGTCAGGTTGATGCGATGGTCGGTCAATCGACCTTGAGGGAAA
>Ga0209254_10004213_pt1 | contig 13176 bp, 12 predicted proteins | sample FrelakmetDIP11DI_FD_187148 | JGI IMG/M metagenome (GOLD analysis project Ga0209254, IMG submission 187148) | Freshwater lake sediment microbial communities from the University of Notre Dame, USA, for methane emissions studies - DIP11 DI (SPAdes)... | ecosystem: Environmental > Aquatic >...
CTTTGGCTCAATCCAGTCTCCGTGAACAGAACCATAACTCCCATACGCCTCTTTATCGGTACACGTATGAATACAATCCAACTGCAACTGCGAGCGTTGCGACGACGATGATTTTGGTGAGCAGGTACATTTCCATCCCTCAATACTATCCAATAATGAGCAGCAGCCCAAGAAAAAACAATGTGTCCCAACAGGCCATCCGTTCTTATGTTGATAAGCCAGGGGAAGAAAAGTCATAATTTATAATTTACTTTAACAAAATAATCTATCATCCTAATTTTAATATTTTTAATTGACTAATATCTGCTCAGTCTGCTATGGTTTCATCAGATGTTACGCAAGGCAAACAATCTATTCTCGCCTGACAAGAGACCGGGCGTGACTCCACATCGGTCAACTCGAGCGGCGCGCTCACTCCATTAAATTGAGCGACAGCCCGTTATAGTCGCAAGACGGAAACATAGTCCGGACAGAAAATAGAAACAAATGAGATCGCCCCCAACGACATACAGGAATGTCCTGCTCGCAGGCCTGATTGTAGCAGTCCTACGCTGCATCGCGTTTGCCGATGCTCCTGGGGAGATTACCGCGGTAGGGGTTGACGCCGAGAGCAGAACCATAATCATTTCGACCAAGGGGGACCCGGGGAAGCTCAATACGTATATTATGACCGGACCCAACAGGCTGGTAATGGATTTCTCAGCCTCACTATCAGAAAAGGTCCCCCCAAGGATTACTGGGGACAAGGCTGGGATAAAGACTATTCGGGTGGGCAATTACAAGTCCCGAGCGAGAGTGGTGGCCGACTTCCAGGATGCGCCGGTTCCTGAATTCACGGTGAAGAAGGAAGGGGACAAAGTCCTGGTTCTTCTCGGCAGTAAAGCTGACGAGAGAAAGCTTCCCAGCCGACCGCGAAGTAAGGAAAAAACCGAAAAAAGATCCACAGCAACTACTGGTCCCCAAGAGGGAGTGATTCCACCTCTTGGCGAATCCAACAAACCTTCTCTTCAGGACTGGCTCAATGCGGGAACAGAACCGGCATCATCCGATATTTCCTCAGACAACAAGGGTACAAGTGACACGAATCATCGTGTCGATATGGAAACTGCTAACCACAAAAACCCAATGAACGATACATCCTGGGCCGAGCCGGCAGAGGCAAACTCAAGAAAGCCTGACGAGTCGCCGAATAAAGACGAGCAAGTCCTTGAGTCCGGGCAAACCGTGGCCCAGGCCGGTCAATCCTCCCAGAACGTTGATGGATATAAACCGCCTTTCTCTAAGCCCATGAGGCAGGTCGAGCAGGCGGGTAAACCTGACACCTCCCGCAGCCAGCCGCGGGCAGCGCCGAGTTCTCCGGCCAGGCAGCCCAGGAGCCAAGGGGTGACCCGTGAGATTGGGCCCCCCATAACACCACCCGAACCCGACCCCAGGCTCTTGCAGCAGGAAATTACCGAACTCAAATTCATACAGGTCGGCCACAATTCCAGGCTCTGGATATGCGCCGGAGACCATCTGGACTATCGCCTGACCAGGGTCTCCCAGACTAAGCTGAAGCTCGACCTGATCAATGCGGAAATACCCAAAGTATATCAAAAGCCACTCAGGACAGACCTGTTTTCCACATCGGTGGAAATGATTATTCCAGGCTCCCAGACGATCTTTATACAACTCAAAGAGCCTGCTCCCTACAAGGTTGAAAAGAAAAAGGGCGTGCTCATGGTGGACTTTTCTCCGCCGAGGTTCGAGCTGCCCCCCGAGATGAAGGTTTCCACCCAAGCTGGGCCTGCTGTGGCTGCTGCTCAAGCCACCGGTGGTCGTCCGGGAAATGACCGCGGCGAAACATCAGCCGGTGCAAGAAACTCACAGGGTCAGGAGGATACCGAGGATTGTGAGTCTTCCGTAGAGTGTCTCAGGAAGCGCGTGGACGAGCGCGCGGCTGAACGGAGCAAAAAGAAGAAGTATGGAGAGCCGCCGAGTTCGGAAATTCTCAATAAGACCGTTACTATGGATTTTCAGGACATCAGGTTGAAGAACGCCTTCAGGCTTCTATCCGAGCAGGCTGCGGTAAACATCACCCTGGACCCGGATGTGGACGGCAAGACCACGCTCCGCCTGCAGAATGTTCCGCTGAAGGATGTGATAGATACCATACTGGTTACCAATGATCTCGCCAGCGTCATGGTGGGTGATGTCATGAGAATCGGCAAGACGAAAAAAATAGGCGAATTCAGGGACGAAAACAGGGCACAAATTGAAACCCTGGACCAGCGAATCATGGCGGACAAGAATAAGGTCAAGATGCTGGAAGATCGCAAAAGGAAAGCGGAAAACCCTGCTCCTATCGAAGGCAGCATCCGGTCTGAAGAGATCGGGGAAGCAGGCTGCATCAAGGTAAAAGAGGAGGAAATCTGCTTCTATTATGCAACGGTGAGATTAACTTACGCGACACCCTCTCAAATAGTAAAGACACTCGATTGTATGTTCAATTCGAACTGTCCGGGCACAGGACAGGGAGCGCAAAGATCCAACCAGGCGGCTGGTTCAGTGGGAGAACAGACGGCTTTGAGAAATAAGAGGCTTGAAGATGAGAAGGATAAGCTGCAATCAGAAGGTTTTACCCCTGGCAGCTTGGGCGGACGAAGTAGACTCGGAAGTTTTGAAGAGCTGGATTTGAGCAGACAACGTGCCGATGCCGATACAGCGAGAACGGAAGCGGTTCGTTCGAGAACCGGTCTCCCTATAAGCTCCTCGCAGAGCAAAGACCTTAGGTCCCAAGAAATTATGGCAAACAGTACTTTGTGGCCGGACGACTTGAACCGGATGATCTTCATTAAAGACACTTCAGACAGAATCACCCAGATGAAAAAGGTCTTAAGGACCCTGGATGTTCCCTTACCTCAAGTTATTATCGAAAGCCGCATCGTCAGGGCCTCGAGGGATTGGGTTCGTGGGCTTGGGATCATATGGGGCGGGAGAAACAACCAGAACGGCCAGATTGACAACACTAAGAAAGCTTTCTGGGGGATCACGGGAAACCAATCGCCCCTGAATCAGGCGAATACTGCCACGGGACAACTAACTGCGGGAAACGATATCCCCTCCAGGTTCGCAGTCAATCTTCCCATCCCCCTCACAACTAGTGTGCTGGCAAATAATATCTTGGGACTGGGAATGCAATTCGGTCTGCTTGGCACCCAGTACATCACTGAACTGGATTTTCGCCTTCAGTTAGGCGAGGCTACGGGCCAAACCAAAACCATAGCCCGTCCAAAGGTGCAGGTGCTCGATGGGAAGCCGGCATCGATAAAGGACGGGGAAGACATTCCCTTTGTAACCTCTTCTCCTCTACAAGGCACCCAGACCCAATTGGTTCCGGCCTATCTGGAACTCAAGGTCACGCCCACGATTTTTTCAGATGGCCGTATCAGTATGGACGTGATGGTAAAAGACGATAATGTATCACTTATCCCTGTTCCAGGATCTAACCAGCCAGGCGTCACACGGCGAGAAGCAAAAACCAACATGGTCGTGAGAGACGGTGAAACAGCGGTGATCGGAGGGATAATAAAAGAGCGAAGCCACGACAGGAGGGAGGGCTGGCCCGGATTAATGAATGTCCCATTGATCGGCTATTTGTTCAGCAACAGGGGACGAGAAAAAGATACATCGGAACTCCTGGTATTTATCACCCCATCTATACTAAAGCGGCCGCCGCCGGCGTCTTAGGCCAACGAAAAGGAGAAATCAGTGCCTGAAGAAAAATGGAACATGGAGAGAATTCGCGACGAGGTTTACGAAGCGCGCACGAAAATGTTCGTAGTGGTCAAGGTGCTGGAGACGGTGAACATCAAGCCCCGGGAGTACCCGGAATGGATCCTGGTAATAAAACCCTTGCTGAAGGATCTCATTGAAAATACGGAAAAGATCCAGGCCCTCATCGATGAAGAGAAGCCTCCTGCCCAAGCCTAGATCCGTAGGAAACCTGTAAACACTCGGAGAGGAGGACCATAGTGTGGGTTGCCCACAACTTTGATTCCTCCTCTGCGGCTTTGATTGATCTTACGTGAGTTGACGCGATCGCCCCTGAATTGGATCTACCGGTTGGGGCCTAAGCGTTCACTCCGAGCTACCACCCCACTGGAATTTTTTGCCGGCAGGCTGAGAGGACGGGGCCTGAGCGCTGACACCTGGGGTCGAGGGCTGAACCTGGGAACGCACCTGGGACGAGCCAGGCTCCGAGCCGACGATTGCGGGCTTATCCTGTTGTCCCCATTTCATGGGCCGTTTGGTATCCGCCTTTTCTTCTTGTCCCCACTTCATGCCCTGCTGCCTGGCAGGGGGAGCGGGGGTAGGATCTGCCTGACGCACCACATTGGGCCTCGTCGTCGTAGTTCGGCGGGGCGTTTCCACTGCTGAAGGCGGGGCTGTTGCGGACCTTCCGGCGGAAGTTCGCGGTGCGGGTGCGGTCGTGACAGGCCGGCTCTGCTGGGGTTGCGGTGCGCGCATCTCATCGTCGCCCGGAGTATCGTCGTCGTCCATTCCTGTCCCGTCCCAATAGATGGAGCTTTTCTGGGCGGTTTCGGAATTAACGGAGGCGGAATTTGATGATCTTCTGCCGCTCTCGCGTGAGGTCGTGGAAGTGGTAACCTGGGGGGTATCCTGCTGGGTTCCAGTAGTTTGACGCGATGCAGGCTGAGCCCTGGTTTGAGACAGATTGCTTGCTGCCTGGCGGCCGCGGCTTGTGGAACGAGGTGCGGGGGGCTGCCCGTAACCCGGATATGCGCCTTGTTGTCCGTAACCGTAAGCTTCATAACCGGTATATCCGCTGTTACCGGGTTGCTGTTGCTGACCGTACTGTTGTCCATAGCCGGGCTGCTGCTGTTGCTGACCGTACTGTTGTCCATAGCCGGGCTGCTGCTGTTGCTGACCGTACTGTTGTGCATAACCGGGCTGCTGCTGTTGCTGACCGTACTGTTGTGCATAACCGGGCTGCTGCTGTTGCTGACCGTACTGTTGTGCATAGCCTTGCTGTTGCTGAGCATATCCCTGCCCAGGCGCACCTTGTTGGCCGTACTGCTGGCCGTATTGTTGGCCATAGGCAGCGTAATCTTGTGTCATGCCGGGGAAGCCTCCATAGTAATCCTGGCTGACCGCACTTCCTGCAGCCACGAGGACTAAAAGTAATGTCGAACACGCAGCAACAAACCGTTTCATACCTTTTCTCCTTCGTTCCCTTTGAAGAGTCCTTGCCCATGTAAAGGGAAGCATGGATTTGAATGCCTTAATCAAGCATAAAAAAATTACTTGAAATTTTAAAGAATTCGGTGAAAAAAATCAAGCTACTTTTTTGAAGTTCTTACACCCCGGACTGAGCCATGGGGACTTTCAGCATACCAGGGACTTGTTATGAGAATAGCACATCTTTCAGACCTACACTTTGGCCGACGCGTTTCCAGAGAGAAATTGCTTTCCTTGGAACGCGACATCGCGACCGAGTCTCCTGATCTTCTCGCCATAACTGGTGACATTACCGACCGCGGTCGCACATCCCAGTTCAGGAGTGCCATTGATTTTCTGAGTTCGCTCGGTATTCCTTTCATATCTGTGCCTGGCAACAGAGAGATCTGCTTTTCTGCTGTATGGGAGTGGATGTTTCCTCCTCTTGCAATGATGCGCTACAAAGAATTTTTCGGAAACCCTGACAGAATCCTTTATCGACCGGACCAGTCAAATGTAGTTTGCTTCGGTCTCAATTCTGTTCATTCTTTCCCTTCATGGCCCGGCTCCATCTCTCGAGAAAGTCGATACTGGCTTAAAGAAAAGGCCGCGCAATTTCCGGAATGCTTAAAAATTCTCCTCCTCCACCATCCAGTCCTTCCGGTTGTCCGCAGTTCATCTTTCTGGGCACATACTTTCTCCGATGCAGGCGAATTACTTAACATCTGTACCCAGACCGGAATCTCTTTAATCCTGCAAGGCCACAAACACAGATCATCGGTCATGGAGATCATTTTTCCCGAACGGAACGCCAAAATAGTGGTGTCTGCCTGTGGGGCCCCACTGATGTCGCAATGGGATCCCGTGTACCACATTATTGATATTTCCCTCGCATCAATAGTAATTAGGCCCAAAGAATTCCGTGAAGGAAGGTTCAATGAAAAGGGCGCCTACCGATTTTCCTCGGTATACGACGACCTCTTCTCTTCCGCGTCGGAACGCCTTACATAGAGTGGTGCCAGTAGATGCAAGTTATCCGGGACTCCAAGCTTGAAACGGTTCTCGGCGATAAGGGCGCAAGCAACAGGACGCGAAACATTAACCTGCCGATTTCGCAGATCGGAAAATTGTGTTGGCATTGACGAATCGATATCCTCGCAGATGGGTATGGAATTCGAAAGCAGCCGTGCGCGTACAAAGAATTGATCCACCGTAAGAAGTAGAGGACCTTCCACGAGGCCAAGGTTCATGCCGTCTTTCTCGTAACAGGCGGAATAGACTTGTCCCCGCCGGGCGTCGATAACCGGCAGCCCCGACTCTCCTGATTCCAGAGCAGCCCAAGCCAAGATCTCCAGGCTGGATATCCCTGCTACGGGTTTTCCAAGCGCCAGGGCCAAGCCCTTAACGGTTGCCAGCCCTACACGAATACCGGAAAAAGATCCTGGTCCGATTGCCACCCCAAATCCGTCTATTTCTCGTAGATTCAGTCCGAGATGGGCTGTGAGTTCTCTTATTACGGTCGCGAGCTTTTCAAGGTGCTCATGATTAGAAACAAGGATCGTTTCACCCAGGACACGACCGTTTTGGGTTACTGCCACCCCAAGTGATGGGGTGGATGAATGTACAGCCAAGACAATCACTGTTCGACCAATTCTTTTCCCATCAGGGTTGAAGAGACCATCCCTTGGTTACAATCCTGCTAATATCATTATAAAAAACAAGTGCCATCAGAAGCACGATGAACAGTAGGCCTGCATGGACTGCGACTTCTCGTAGCTTTCCCGTAACGGGACGTCTTATGACAGCCTCTATGAGAAAAAACAACAAGTGGCCACCGTCAAGGATGGGTATGGGCAGGAGATTAATAATGGCAAGGTTTATACTTATGTAACTCATGAGGAAAACAAAACTGAAAAACCCAGCCTTGAGGCTTTCGCCTGATGCTTGCACGATGGTAATTGGGCCGCTTAGGGCCTTAGCGCTAATTTCACCTTTTACAAGCTTGAGTAAGGTCACACCTACCAACCGCGTCAGGTAACCGGTGAACCTAATGCCTTCGTAGATTGAAGCAGCCACACCGAGCTTAACGCTTCTACCGGAAGGAGAAACGCCAATCCTGCCGATAGGTTCCCCGAACAAGTCTTTTTGATCGCTCAAGCTTGGCGTCACCTGCACATCAATGATTTTACCATCTCTCTCTATTGTGACGGTCAATGGTTTGCCGGGGCTCTTTTCAATAAGAGAACGCATATCGTCCCAGCGCCATACATGATCGCCGTCAATCGCAGTGATCTGATCACCAGTTTGCAACCCTGATTCTGCAGCCGGGGTCCCTTCAATGACCTTGCCGACTTCACTGGCCAGCACGGGCCACCCCGCCAAGTATCCGGCACACAACAAGAAGGCTGCCAGCAAGTAATTGGAGAGTGGCCCTGCAATTATTATAGCCACTCGTGACAAAAGAGGCTTGCTGGTAAATGTTCGGGTCAGTTCCTCCGGAGGAATTTCCTCATCGGACTCCGGGTCTTCTCCAAGAAGCTTCACGTAACCGCCCAACGGAATCCAACTGAGAATATATTCGGTCTCACCCCAGCGTCGTTTTATCATTGCAGGAGGAAATCCAAGAGAGAACTTCAACACCTTCACTCCTGCGATTTTTGCTACAAAGAAGTGGCCGCACTCGTGCACGAAGATCAATACACCCAGCAGAATGAGAAATCCTATGAAATATTCCAATACAATATCCTCCAGCCCACAAATTGGCAGGCTCGAACGACCTTGCCGGCCAATTCCTCTTTCAAATTCATCTGATTAAGTATATAAACTTTAATGGTGAAAACAAGCCCTTTGTTCACAAACTGCAATTCCATGAGAATCGGTATCCTTGGCGGAACTTTTAATCCGCCGCATTTGGGACACCTTCGTCTTGCGGAGGAAGTCGCCTTCACTCAAGGGCTCGACCGGGTCGTATTTATCCCGAGCCACATTCCACCTCATAAAATCTCGGCGAACGACATAGTTACGGCTGAACACCGCCTGGAAATGACCCGCAGAGCCTGCTTCGACAACCCACTGTTCCAGGCATCCGACATGGAAATTGCCTTACAAAGCCCTTCCTATACTGTGAATACGCTGGAAGTCTTCAAGAAAAATAAGAATTGTAACATTTTTTTTATCCTCGGGACTGATTCACTCAGAGAAATCAGCACATGGAAGGACTATGAACGACTGTTCCTATTGGCTAACTTCGTTGTAGTCAATCGGCCCGGCACAAGTTTTCGGTCCGCTTGGGATCAAGTCCCCCAGGCCTTTCGCGAACAGTTCCAAGAAAAGGGCCAGTACTTGCTTCATTCAAGTTCCAACCGACTCATACCTACGAACGTCTTGGGATTGGATATTTCAGCTACCAGGATAAGGGGCCTCTTGAAAGCTGGGCACAGCATCCGCTATCTCGTCCCGGAATCGGTCCGGTCCTATATACTGGAAAAAGAATTGTACAGGAATTGATCTCCAATTATGAATCTTGAACCTACCAGTGACGCACAGATAAGCTCCAGGGAAAAAGCTGAAATGCTTCTGAGATCCGCACTTTTCAAGAAGGCTTTTAATCCAGTGCTCGTGAAGCTTGAAAAGCTGACCTCCCTCACGGACTATTTCCTGATTGTCTCCGCACGCTCTGGGAAGCACGTTACTTCAGTGGCCGAAGCCGTCCTTACCGAAGCAGCAGGACGCCAGTTCCCGCGGTACTCGGTTGAAGGGGTCAAACACGGTAACTGGGCTCTGTTGGACTATGGGGATGTGATAGTGCATATCTTTCAGACGACCGTACGGGAATTCTACGATCTGGAAGGACTTTGGGCCGAGGCTCCACGAGAGATGTTTTCAGAAGATCTCTCCAGGGAGATCGATGATGCACGAAAAAACCATGACGAAGACGACTAATCTGAAATTCGAGGCTGGCTTCTCTTGAAGATTCCGGCACTATGCGGAAGCCCTCGTAGAGAGGGAACACTTCTCAGTTGCTAAAAAGCTCGAAAAAAGTTGTGCTTCGGGATCTCGGTATGTCGCTGTGCCATAAGATCTATGGCAGCAAAAAATGGGATGTTCCATTCAGGAAGTTTAGAGTCTTTCACCAGGTGGAGCCTTCCTCATCCCAGCGGATGCCGACCTGTGCATCAATACCAATACCCAAGGCACTGGCAGCTTCCCCGCGATTAACGGCGATTTCCAACAGTCCAAAACTGTTAATGACGGCTACGGCTACCCCTTCAGGAGCTTCGCTGAAAAAGCGACTGATTCCATTTATCCTCGTATTTCCTACTTCTATTGTTTTTACCGTCCGGGTCAACAATCGCTCTTCGATATTTGAGAAGAGGTTGCCGAATCGGTCGATGTGTATTATCCGTCCTTCGATTCCACCAGGTGTTTGAATGACAGGGGTTACTGACAAAACGACTGGATGGTTAAGCACAGGGCCGACAGAGGCGAAATCTTTTCCGGTAGACAGGTGGGCGGCGACTGGGGCGAACACGTCTCTGCCATGAAATGTGGGATGCGGGTCCGGCAAGGTAAAATCAGGGTTCTGAATTTCCCGCGCTTCCCATGGCTTATCCGAGCACAGTATCCACGAGAAAAGGCCGTTGTCCGGGCCAACGTAATAGTGTCTTTGTGCGCGCAGAACCATATTTCGCCTACCGCTTCCCACGCCCGGATCAACGATGCCCACATGGATGGTTTCGGGTGGGAAATAACGAGATAACCCTTTCAGCACGAGGGCTCCCTCCATAACCGAAAAAGGTCGAATATCGTGGGTTACGTCAACTAACCGCACACGTGGATTAATACCCAGGATTACTCCTTTTATCTGGCCGGCAAAACCATCCCGTGTACCGAAATCCGTAGTAAGAGTAATAATGGAATGCATAGACTCTTTACCTTTCCATTAGCCTCTGAATAGTGAAACAGCATACTATTCGAAAAGGTTGCCGGATTGCAAAATTCCCATGGTATCGAACCCATGTTTCCAGGAAAGGTGACTAGTCCTGCAGACCGATTCATATTGACAGGATGCGCGTTACTTGATTAACTCGACAGTCGTGTCATACCATTTCGCCTTAATCGAAGTAAAACATCTCTAGGTGTTTTGAGACCGTTTCCGTTGGCTGTTTTGCAAGATCCCTGAAAATGGGGGTAGGCCTTGCCGTTTACGACCGGCATATCCTTTATTACCCAAGCTGTCACGTCTCTCCTCTTTCCCCCTGTTTGCAGCTTGTGCGAATCAGTTATGTCCCATTCCAATGGTTCCATCTGTGAAGCCTGTTTGGAATCTATACGCATTGTTCCGGATCCTGTATGCGGCAAATGCGGCATGCCGGTGCCGGGAGTGGACCCAGGCAACAGCAGCCTTTGCGGACGATGCCTGATTGATCTCCCGACGTATGAGAAGGCTCGCTTCGGCGTACTATATGATGGGGAATTGAGGAGGGCATTAATAAAATTCAAGTATTACGAGGCGACCCACTTGGGTAAGATCCTTTCAGAACTCCTGGCCCAGGCATTCCACAGTCACTTTGGAGCGTGTGAATTTCATCTTATAATCCCTATGCCCATGCATCCAAGACGTTTGCGGCAGCGAGGTTTTAATCAGGTCGTGGTGATGGGGGAAAGGCTGTCCCGCGAAACAGGTATACCGCTTGACCGCACTTCTCTCAAGAAAATGAAGGACACCCTTCCTCAAGTAGGGCTTTCAAGGCCCAAACGGGTCCTGAATCCGCGTGGCTCCTTCGGAATATCACGACCCGAGAAGATCAGGGGAAGGAAAGTTCTTCTCATTGACGACGTATCAACTACGGGATCAACTATCGCCGAAGCGTCCCGCATTATCATGAAAGCCCACGCAAGCTGCGTGAACGTCCTGGTTCTCGCATTGAGATTAGCCTACACAGGCCACCCACAGTATACTGAATCTCAGGGGGAAAACCTTGGATTGAGTTCGGCTGAAGCTTGATCAAACTGATTTACCATGGAGGCATGCTATGGCTTTGATTACACCGGAAGCTTTTGAAAAAAGCCATGAGAAAATGAAACCGGCTCCGTAAGCTATGAAAAGGAAGAGATAGCGGCGGGCGTTTCCGCCCGCCCAAGCTATTATAAAAAGCCATGCGATTTTGATTTGTTATCAGCTCAATCCATTATTTCCATGAGCTTTCCACAGCAAGGTGGAATTCTTTCGCCTTTTTTCAACATGACATATTTGTTGCATGTCTGGCAGTAACAGCGACAATCTTTATCCACGAAGATTTCTGCATATTCGCCGACTCCAGGGCTTTCCATGCCCTCAATAGCAAATCTGGCAAAGCTGTTGTTCTGAGGAATATATTCTCCCACAGGCACCATCTTCTTGTTGAATCGAGCGCAATCAACCATTACTCGCCATAATGTTTGAAGTTTTGCTGTTTCGTCGGCATTCTCAGGAGTGAATTCGACCAAATTCTTGTCAATGTTGATTTGCATGATTTTTCCCCTTGTGTGAAAATGTTTTACTTCAACTCAATGATCTATTGATGACGGCAACACCGTTCATTGAGACTAATTTCCGGAACTTGCAACTCGACAGGGGATACAAATAGGAGAACCCATTGTCTCATAACTGCCCCTCTTCAAACCTCAGACCCCTGTAGCCGGAAAAATGCCTTTCGATTGCCCCCCTCTTATAGCATACTGCAGCTTCTGATGAGGACTAGGATTAACGAGAAATTGACGTCGAAAAGTAATTATCCATTTTTTCATAAAAAATTCTTGTTGTCTGACATGGACAATTCGTATGAAATACTCATTTGGTACTCAGTAAAACATGGTCGGAGGCCTTGTGCCCCATTTCTTGCAAAGACCCAAACCCATTGCGCTGGTGAGGATATGAAGACATGTTTCTCTCCCAATTAATTAAGATCCCGTCAATTGTGATGAAAGAGATTTGGGCGTTACTCAAAGAAACCCTGGAATCCTGGCTTCAGGATAATGCATCCAGAATGGCTGCTGCACTGGCCTTTTACACCACATTTTCAATTGGTCCTGCAATGTTGATAGGGGTAGCTGTTGCAGAAACGTTTGTCGGTGCTTCAGTCGCTGAATCAGAGCTTATTACAAGATTTGAACAATTTATGAGCACATCTGATGCCACTTATATCCTAAACTTACTGCAGAATTCCAGGGACAAAGTCACGGAGAGGCCGTTTCCGTTGATAGGTGTGGGCGCGGCATTTTTCGCGGCAATGGTTGTTTTTTCGGAACTGCAAAGCGGACTCAACACGATTTGGAACGTAAGACCGAAACGCGGATCTAGTATACTACGATACATCTATACGCGAGTGGTCTCGTTTGTTTTGGTGGTGGGGATTGGGTTCCTACTCCTGTTATCAATAGCAATCAGCACCTTGCTCACAACAATCGGTGCATATGTCACAGACACTTTTCCGGTTCCGCCGCACCTTATTCACAGCCTGAATTCAATCATATCTTTCGCAATGATCCCTTTATTGGTCGCTCTCGCATACAAGTTGATACCGGCCGTGTCTGTTGCCTGGAGACATGTCTGGGCAGGGTGTGTAGTGGCCTCTCTATTGCTCCTTGTCGGCAAATCCATCGTCGGGACGTATCTCAGCGTAACCCGGTTGAGTTCGGCTTACGGTGCCGCCGGTTCACTGGTGATTCTGCTTGTCTTGGTATATTATTCAGCGCAGGTATTTTTTTTCGGGGCAGAACTTACCAAGGTTTATGCGAGACGTTACGGCCAACCGGTTGTGCCGTAAAAATTCATCTTTCGTGTTCCGCTCATGGGTACGGTTTGTCGATTGACCCACCAGGGATCGAATTTCTCCTTAATTATATTGTCTCCATGATTCAAATATGTTACGGTTCTTCATGTTTTCCTACAGAGACCAATAATGGAGATAAAGC